>Ga0190275_10000683_pt1 | contig 27810 bp, 28 predicted proteins | sample Popmic550T_FD_133745 | JGI IMG/M metagenome (GOLD analysis project Ga0190275, IMG submission 133745) | Populus adjacent soil microbial communities from riparian zone of Yellowstone River, Montana, USA - 550 T | ecosystem: Environmental > Terrestrial > Soil > Riparian zone > Trees stand | place...
CCGCTGTGTACACTTCACCCGGTGGGTCACCCCACTGAGGCGCAACACTCGCTTCCAGCCGGGCACCACCCTTTGCTGGACAGGACTTGGACCTGTCAGGTTCTCTTCGAAAGGTTTCGTCTTCGACTTCCTCCTTTCCGAGGCTTCTTGTCGTACCGAAGGACCTGGGGGGCGGGGGAGCGCTGCACCCTCATCCCACCCCCACCCGCCCAGATCCTTCGCCGCCATGTTCTTCGCTTCAACGGAGATTCCTGTGGCTCAGGATGACAAGTCACCACCTCGTCGCGTAACTCCCCAGCACCCGCACGTCCTCCGCAAGCTGCCGCAGGTTGTCCAGCGCCCGCGCCACGTTCCCCTCGTCCTTTCTGCCGATCACGTCCAAATAAAACGCGTACTCCCACGGCCTCCCTTCGATCGGGCGTGATTCGATCTTGGCGAGGTCGATGTTGAAGAGGGCGAAGGCGCCGAGGGCGCGGAAGAGGGAGCCGGGCTCGTTGGCGATGCGGAAGACGACCGAGGTTTTCCAACGGCGCTTCGTCTCCTCGGTCTCGATCCCCTGCTCGGACGGGGTGAGCAACAGGAAGCGGGTGAAGTTCTGGGCGTGGTCCTCGATGGCGCTGGCGACGATGCGGCCGCCGTAGATCGCGGCCGCGTCGGCCGAGGCGATCCCGGCCTCGTCGGGACGGCCGCGCTCCATGACCTCGCGCACCGCGCCGGCCGTGTCGTGCACCGGCACCGCCTCGAACTGCGGCTGCGAGCGGAGGAAGCGCGTGCACTGCGCGAGCGCCACCGGATGCGAGTAGACCCGGCGGATCTGCGTCAGGTCGACGTTCGGCGGGGCGATGAGGTTATGGACGATCCGCAGGTGCGTCTCGCCCGAGATCGTGAGATCGGAAGCGAGCAGCAGGTCGTAATTGCGGTGGATCGAGCCCGCCAGGCTGTTCTCGATCGGCGCCACGCAGCAGGCCGCGTCGTTGCGCGCCACCGCCGCGAACATCTCCTCGAACGTCGCGCACGGCAAAGGCTCGATCGCCGGTCCGAGGAGCCGCCGCGCGGCCGCCTCGCTGAATGCTCCACGCTCTCCCTGATACGCAACGCTGATCGTCATCTTTCCTCCGGAAAACAAAAAAGGCCCGCTCCTGGTGGGGAGCGGGCCTGAATTCATGTCGTGAAATGGGTATTTACACGGCTGGCGCGTCCGCTCCGATGGCGCTGGTAAAGACGGTAAATCGAGCGAAGGTGCGAGCCACGATGCCGAAAAGTGTAGCACGGGAACTCTACGCCTTGTGGAAGCACGCGCCGCAGCCCGTCTCTTTTCGTCTCATGAGTCTCATTTGTCCCATTCGTCCCATGCACCGCTCCCCTACAATCGTCGGTCAGTGGCTAAGAAAGCGGTCGTCTTCTCCTGCACCGAGTGCGGCGCCCAGGCGAGTAAGTGGCTGGGGCGTTGTCCGGACTGCAACGCTTGGAACTCCTACGCGCAGGAGGACGCGCCCGCGGCGCTCGCGCCGGCGACGGCGATGAGCGGCGGGGCGGCACCGATGCCGATCGACGCCATCGACTTCGATTCCGCGCCCCGCCTCACCACCCACCTCCCCAACCTCGACCGTGTCCTCGGCGGCGGGCTGGTGCTCGGGGCGGTGACGCTGGTCGGCGGCGAGCCGGGGATCGGCAAGTCGACGCTGCTCCTGCAGGTCGCCGAGGAGCTGGCGAGCGGCGGGACCGTGCTCTACGTCTCCGGCGAAGAGTCGCCGCGGCAGATCGCCCTTCGCGCCCGCCGCCTCGGCACGACGAACCAGAACATCCGCCTCTACACCGAGACCTCCGTCGAGCGCATCATCGCCGAGGTCGACAAAATGCGGCCGGTGGCGGTGATCATCGACTCCATCCAGACCGTCCACACCTCCGCCAGCCAGTCGATGCCCGGCTCGGTCGGCCAGGTGCGCGACTCGGCCGGCGTCCTGATGACCACGGCCAAGCGGCTCAACATCCCGATCTTCCTCATCGGCCACATCACCAAGGAGGGGACGATCGCCGGGCCGAAGACGCTCGAGCACATCGTCGACACCGTCCTTTACTTCGAAGGCGAGAAGTTCCAGAACTACCGCGTCGTCCGCGCGTACAAGAACCGCTTCGGCCCGGCAAACGAGGTCGCGATCTTCGAGATGCACGAGACCGGTCTGGAGGAAGTGCCGAATCCCTCCGCCGCCCTCATCTCCCAGCGCAGCCAATCGCCCGGCTCAGCCATCCTCGCCGCGGTCGAAGGGACGCGCCCGCTGCTCCTCGAAGTGCAGGCGCTCGTCTCGCCCACGCACTTCCCCTCTCCCCGCCGGATGGCCATGGGCATCGACGCCAACCGGGTGTCGCTCCTGCTGGCGGTGCTGGAGCGGAAGGGAGCGGGGACGTTCGTGCAGCACGACATCTACGTCAACGTCGCCGGCGGTCTGCAGATCGACGAGCCGGCGCTCGACCTCGGCGTGATCGCCGCCGTCCTCTCCTCCCAGCGGAACCTTGCCCTTCCGCACGACCTGGCCCTCTTCGGCGAAGTCGGCCTCCTCGGAGAGATCCGCAGCGTCTCCCAACCCGACCTCCGCGCCCGCGAAGCCGCCGCCCTCGGCTTCCGCCGCGTCATCGTCCCCCACTCGAACGCCAACGAGATCCGCGCCGATGTGGACGTGGTCCCGGTGAAAAGGATCGAGGACGTGGCCGCGGCGCTGTTTGCGGCCACGCGCTGAACCGGGCCATGGCCGCGCCCGTCTCCCAAATAATCTTTACAAGCTCGACCGGTCCCATTTAAACTCGCGTCCGTCGTAAGCGTTCCACTCTCGTCCGGTACATCGCCATGAAAACGCTTCGCGTGCGCAATGGGTGGGTCTGCAGGCTTCTGGCGCTGCTGGGCTCTCTTCTTCTCCTCACCGCCTGCGCGACGACCCCGGCCGTCGTCGCGACTCCTGCTCCGCCGCCGTCGGATGACGACGATTTCAGCGAGCTGATCGCCCAGCTTCGGGCCGACCTGAACCGGCACAACAGCCGGAAGATCGACAGGGCTCCGACCCTGACCGGCTCGGCGGAGACGAAGAAAGAGCGCGACCGGGAGTTTTCCGCGCGCGCCAACGCCCTCTTCGCGCCGCTCAACGGCACCTCGCTCCATATGCCGGTGGTCGGCATCACCCCCTCCCACCTTTCCAACAGCTGGGGAGCGGACCGCGACGGCGGCCGGCGCAAGCATCGCGGCATCGATATCTTCGCCCCGAAAGGCACCGCGGTCGTCGCGGTCGCGGACGGCTTCATCAGCTACATCGGCGACCAGCCGAAAGGGGGCAACTGCCTCTGGCTGACCACCGAGAGCGGCGCGTCGTTCTACTACGCGCATCTCGACCGCTGGGCCTCCGGTCTCTACGAAGGAATGGAAGTCCGCACCGGCGATCTCCTCGGCTATGTCGGCAACACCGGCAACGCCAAGACCACCCCGCCCCACCTCCACTTCGGCGTCAACGACAACGACGAGATGGTCAACCCCTATCCGATCCTCACCAAAGCCGCCGTCGTCGCGCGCGCACGAGTCGCGCTCGATTCGGGCGCCGGCATGGGGACGCGGTAGGCCACCTACCGCGCCATACACACGCGGGGTTACAAGCCTCGCACCTGGACGGCGGCGAGCAGCAGTCCGAAGCCGATGATCCAGGACCAGTTCGCGATGTCGGCGTCCACGCGAACCACGCCAAAGTGGGCGGCCAGAGCGACGATGTAAAGAATGAGACAGATCACCCAGACGATCTGTTTGGGAGCTTTCCCTGTGCCTCGTGCCATCCAATTACCTCCTGCCGCGGCTGCCGGCAGGTTGCACTGTACCCCGGACGTGGGGTCAGAGCTTCATGAACATCCTTACGGCGGGACGCCGTCCGCCGGCGGGACGCCGCCGGGCCAGCCGACGCGACGTCGGCGCTCCGGCGCATGACCTTTCCCATCGCAAGCCGGACGTCCGCGCTTCGGAGCGAGACGTGGTCACGGTCTTCGCGAATCGGACGTCCGCGCGTGGAGCGCACGCGTCGCGCGGGCTGGCCCGGCGGCGTCCCGCCGGCGGACGGCGTCTCGCCGTAAGGGGCGTGAACCTCGTGCGCCCCGCTACAACGAGAACCCCACCTCCCCCATCGGCTCCGTCACGAACCTGCGCGTGCGGGCGCGGGGATGCGGAAGGGTGAGGGCGGGGGTGCGGAGGCGGGTGCCGCTGTAGAGGATCAGGTCGAGGTCGATGATCCGCGGCGCGTTGCGCGTGCCACGGCGGATGCGGCCGAGGCGTTTTTCGATCGCCAGGAGGGCTTCCATGATCGCCTGCGGCGGGAGCGACGTGTAGCCGGCGACGGCGGCGTTGAGAAACGGCGGCGAGCCGGCAGGGGCGTCGACCGGGGCGGTCTCGTGGATGCGGCTGACGCGGACGACGCGGATGATCCCGCCCAGTTCGTGGATCGCGCGCAGGAGGTGATAGCGGCGGTCGCCGAGGTTCGAACCGAGGGCGATGACGATGGTCACCACACGACGAGAGATGAGAGATGAGCGATGAGCGATGAACGCCGGCCCTCGCCGCTTCTGTTCATCTCTCATCTCTCATCGCTCATCTCTCGTTTCAACCCCGTGCTCCACGTTGATCTCATTCGTGAGCTCGTCGACGTCCCCTTCGCTCCGCGGGAAGTAGTGGCGGAGCTCTTCGCCGGCGCTGTGGATCGCTTCGACGATGCCTTCGGTGAGCTCTCCGGCGCGGAAGCGGATGGTGAGCTTGGCGGCGATGTCGTCCCAGAAACCGGCCGGCACTTTCTCGTCGATGCCGCGGTCGCCGAGGATCACGAAACGCTGCTCCTCGCAGGCGATGAAGAGCAGCACGCCGTTGCGCAACGCGGTCTTGGTCATGCCGAGCCGCTCGAACGTCCGCTCGCCCACTTCACGGATGTCGCCGTGCGCCTTCGGCTGGATGTGGACGCGGATCTCGCCCGAGGTCATCTTCTCCGCCGTCGCGATCGCGCCGACGATGCGCTCCCGATCGAGTGCAGCCAGAAAGTCTTTCTGATGCATCACCAGCCTCCTGACGCGCCGCCGCCGCCGAAGCCGCCGCCGCCACCCGAGAAACCGCCACCGCCGCCGCCGAATCCGCCGCCGAATCCGCCGCCGCTGAAGCCACCGCCGCCGAACGTCGTGCCGCCGCCGGAGAAGAAGAGCGGGAGCATGCAACCGCCGCAACCGCCGCCGCGGCGCAGCATCGGCACGACGACGAAGAAGACCACGAAGAGGACAATCAGCACCGGGATGATGCCGAGCTCCTCGCCCTGCACCTGCTGCCCTTCACCGCCGCGCGGGTTGAGCGGCTCGACCGGCTTCTCGCCGGTGCGGATGCGGCGCATCAGCTCGTCGGCGGCGGCGTTGAGCCCTGCACCGTATTTGGCCTGCTGGAAATTCGGCGCGATGTGCTCGCGGATCACGCGCGAGGAGACGGCGTCGGTGATCGTCCCTTCGAGGCCGTAGCCGACCTCGACCCGCACCTTCCTCTCCTTCACGAAGACGAAGAGCACCAGGCCGTTGTCGTACTTTTTCTGCCCCACCTTCCAGCGCTCGACCGCGCGGATGGTGAAGTCTTCCAGCGACTCGTTCTCGAGCGCCGGGAGGATGTAGACGATGAATTGCGCGCCGGTGGCCTGCTCGAAGTCCTGCAGCTTGCGGTTGAGCAGGTCTCCCTCGGTGGGGGTGAGCAGGCCGGCGGTGTCGGTATACCAGCGGTTGGGCGGCGGCGGGACGTCGAGTCCTGCCGCCGCGCCGGCGAGCAGCGTAAAAAGAAGGAGAGCTGTGAGTGGCCGCGTCACTGCGTCGCGGGGGCGGTGGCCGTTCCGAAGTCGAAGTTGACCTCCGGGGCCTTGTCACTGCCGGCCGCGCCCTTGAAGTACGCCTTCTGCTTGAAGCCGCTCATGCTGGCGACCAGGCTGGCCGGGAAGCGGCGCACCGCCGTGTTGAACGTCTGCGCTTCTTCGTTATAGCGCTGGCGCTCGACCGCGATCCGGTTCTCCGTCCCTTCGAGCTGCGACTGCAGTTCGAGGAAGTTCTGGTTCGCTTTCAACTCCGGATAGCGCTCCACCACCACGAGCAGCCGGGACAGCGCGCTGCTGAGGCCCTGCTGGGCCGCCGCGAACTGCTCCATCTGGCTCGGGTCGTTGGTGATGCCGGCCGCCGCGCCCGGAGGACCGCCCGGAGCGGCGACCTGGCCGACGCGCGAGCGGGCATTCACGACCGCCTCGAGAGTGGACTTCTCGAAGTTGGCCGCTCCCTGGACGCTGCGGACGAGATTCGGGATCAGGTCGTAACGCCGCTGGTACTGGCTTTCGACCTGCGCCCACTGGCGGTTGACCTGTTCGTCGAGACCGACGAGGTTGTTGCGGACGCTGATGAACCATGCACCGCCGATGATCAGTGCGAGGACGAGCGCGCCCACGCAGCCGAGTAAGCCGAGATTCCGCATCGAGACTCCTTCGAGAGTTGCTTAGTACTCTTCTTCTTCTTCGTCGGCTTCTTCTTCGCGGTCGTCGGTGGCGACGAATCCTTCTTCCTCATCGCCTTCCGCCGCTTCGGGCGCGACTGCCGGCGTGAATTCTTCGTCCTCCACCGGCTCCTCGGCGACCACACGCCGCGACCGTGGCGCGGTGTAGACCGGCGCTTCGTCGGCGTCGCGCTGGTCGGCTCCGCATTTCGGGCAGAGCGGCACGGGCTTGCCGAGGTCGTAAAACTTCGTGTGGCAGCTATAGCAGGTGTACTTCTTTCCGAGCTCCGGCATCGATTTCCTGATCCCCTTCCAAAAAGCGGCGAAACGTTAGCACAAAACAAGGCAGAGGTCAGAAGGCAGAAGGCAGAAGGCAGAGCAGCAATTGTGCCCTCTACCTTCTGCCTTCGATGACCGGCCGACTTCAGGTGTTGTTTTGCTTCTGCCTTCTATCACCTTCCGACTTCGCCCGTTGCTTTACTTCTGCCTTCTGCCTTCTGCCCTCTGACTTACTCCGTTTTCGGGTTCGCCTGCGCGGCGCGCGTTCCGGCGGTCGTGTCGCGGACTTCGCCACCGCGGGCTCTCACGTCGGCGGCGAGGGTGGCGAGCTTCTGCGCATCGGGGAAGATCTCGAGCGCCTTCTCCACCTGCGCATCGCCCTGCAGGCGATACGGGTAGGAGGCGTCGAAGCCGTACTTGGCGGCCACGATCTCGGCCTTCAGCGCACGCTCGATGTACTTGCGGTCTTCTTCCTTCGTCAGCGCCTCGCGGATGTCGCTCTCCGGCGCGATGTCGTGCTCGGCGGCGTGGCGGACGAACTCCTCCACCATCGCCGGGGTGACCTTGAGCTCCTTGTTCAGCTCCGGGTTCTTTGCGGCGTACTCGACGGCGTAGTTGAAGATCGCGCTGCGCACTTCGAGAAGCTGGGTCGTGCGCGAGAGCTCCGGCTGCTTGACGATGTGGTCCGGGGTGATGCCGCCGCCGCCGTAGACGACGCGGCCGGTGTCGGTCTTGAACTGCTCGCGCTGGGCGAGCGGGACCTCGGGGCCGTTCTCAGCCTCGTCGGCCATGTAGTAGTCGTATACCGAGGTGTAATCGCGCTGGATGTTGCGGCCGGCCGGCGTGTAGTACTTCGAAGTGGTGAGGGCGAGGCCGGCGCCGTACTGCAGCGTGTAGACGCTCTGCACGAGACCCTTGCCCCAGCTCGTCTCACCGACGACCAGACCGCGGTCGTGGTCCTGGATGGCGCCGGCGACGATCTCGGAGGCCGAGGCGCTGCCGCGATTCACCAATACGACGACCGGCATCTCGAACTTCTCGTGCTTGCCCGGCGCGACGTACTCCTGCATCGAATCGGGCGTACGTCCCTTCGTGTAGACGATCATCTGCCCCTTGTCGAGGAAGTGATCGGAGACCCCGACGGCTGCGTCGAGCAGGCCGCCCGGATTCATGCGCAGGTCGAGGACGAGCTTCTGCATCCCCTCCGCTTCGAGCTTCTCGATGGCCTGGTCGAGCTCGCGGACGGTGGTGGAGGTGAAGTCTTTGAGACGGATGTACCCGACGCCCGGACGGAGCATCAGCACGTTGGAGATGGAGTTGGTCGGGATGGCCGCGCGGACGATGGTCAGCGGGATCGGCTCTTTCATCCCCACGCGCTTGATCTTGATGTGGACGGTGGTCCCTTTCGGGCCCTTGAGGCGCTTGACCACCTCGTCGAGCGTCAGATCGTCGGTGGAGACGCCTTCGACCTCGGAGATGACGTCACCGGCGCGCACGCCGAGGCGCGCGGCGGGGGTGCCTTCGAGCGGGGTGATGACCGTGACCTGGTCGTTCCGCTTGGTCACCAGGATGCCGAGGCCGTAGAACGTGCCTTTCTGGCGGTCCTGCATGTCCGAGTACTCCTTCGGCTCGAGGAAGGAGGTGTGCGGATCGAGGGCGCGGAGCATGCCGTCGATGGAGGCGTAGACGAACTTGTCGGAGCCGATGTCCTCGGGCGACCAGGCCGTCACGGCGGTGAGCAGGTCGGTGTACTCCTTCATCCGCTTCTGCAGCTCGCCGTTCTGCATCGGAGCGCCGAAGAGGTGATTGCCGTAGAAGCCACCGAAGAGCGTCGCGCCCGTCAAGGCCACCAGCAGCGTCAGCGAGAACGTCCACTTCTGATTCTTTTTCAGTTTGGCCATATGCTCTTTTTCGCGCGTTTTTTTCGCCTGCGCCCGCGTTACACTGTGGCAATCGTAACGCCATTATAGGGAGGAGTATTCAACTCCCGGCGGGCGTTCACATCGCTGTCACCGCTTCGGTCGAGGCCCTCACAACGCATGTTCGGTTCACTCGGAGCCCCTGAGCTCCTCCTGATTTTCGCAGTCATCCTGATCGTATTCGGCCCGAGGAAGATCCCGGAGATCGGCCGCACGCTGGGCAAATTCCTCGGTGAGTTCCGCAAGGTCACCGACGACTTCAAGAGCACGATCGAGCGCGAAGTGCGGCTCGAGGAGCTGAAACAGGTCACGCCCTCTTCTCTGGAGTCGTTGATCACGCCGTCGGAGTCCGTATCAAGGAGTGAGCCAGTGACGTTCCCGAGCGCGGCGCCGGAAGCGGCGGTCCCGCCCGTGGAGGCGATTGGGCCGGCTCCGGACCCCGAGCCCGAGGCTGCTCCTGTGACGCCGCCCCCACCGTCCGCGTTACGGCCGGGTAACGAATGACCGCCGATTCGAACCTCGACCAAGACCCCGAAGCCGAGCTGCCGAAGATGACGTTCCTCGATCACCTCGAGGAGCTGCGGCGGCGGCTGATCGTCTCGTTCATTGCCGTCGCGGCCGGCTTCTTCATCTGCTGGGCCTTCGCCGAGCCGATCTTCGCGAAGCTGCAGGAGCCGCTGACCAAGTTCCTGCCGCCGGGCGACACGCTGGCCTACACCCGGCTGACGGCACCGTTCTTCCTCTACATGAAGGTGGCGTTCTTCGCCGGCATCTTCATCGCCTCGCCGATCCTGCTGCTGCAGCTCTGGCTGTTCATCGCTCCCGGGCTCTACAAGCGCGAGCGCCGCCTGGCCCTCCCCTTCATCCTCTTCGGGACGCTCTTCTTCCTGCTCGGCGGCTACTTCGGCTACCGCTACATCCTCCCGGCAACCTGCAGCTTCTTCGTCGAGACCGGCAAGCAGTTCAAGCAGATGGTCACGGTGGACGATTACTTCGGGTTCGCCAGCGTGATCATTCTCTCGGCCGGGCTGATCTTCGAGACCCCGATCCTGATCTTCTTCCTGGCCCGTCTCGGCATCGTCACGCCGGCCTTCCTGCTGCAGAAGTTCAAGTACGCGGTGGTGCTGTCGTTCGTGATCGCGGCGGTGGTTACGCCGACCCCCGACATGGTCACCCAGGCCGCGCTGGCAGTGCCGATGATCGTGCTTTACCTGCTGGGAATCGGGATTGCCTTCGTCTTCGGCAAGAAGGTCGAATAGGACCGATGGGACCTATTACCGCTCCACCTCAAAGTCCGCAGCAATCGTCGGCAGGGCTTCGTTGAAGATCAGCACCGTCTCGGCGATCGGGAAGAGGACGGTGTGGTTGCGCGACTGCACTTCCAGCACGACCTCGTAGAAACCGTCTTCGTTGATCGCGATCAACGTCCCGGCTTTCCCCTTGATCTCGAGGGTGCGGTTGAAAATCGATACTTTCGAGGGGATCTCCATGCGGAGCGGAACGATAGCACAACGATAAAAAAGGACGGGCCGAAGCCCGTCCTCGATGAACCGTCGCTGTGACGCGTGATTACTGCTTGGTGCCTTCGGCGGCCGGCGGGGCCTGCGGAGGGGCGGGCGCGGCGAAGTAGGTCTCGTTGAACGTGACCTTCGCACCGGCCTTCATCTCGTCGAGCTTGGCCTGGACGCGCTTCTGGCGCTCGGCACGCTCGAGCATCGGCTTCACTTCCGCGAACGCGGTCGAGCCGTGCGCGTCGACTTTGATGATGTGGTAGCCGAACTGGGTGCGGACGACTTCGGTGACGTCGCCGACTTTCGCTTCGAAGGCGGCCTTCTCGAACTCGGGGACCATCTGGCCGCGGCCGAACTCGCCGAGCTCGCCGCCGCGGGCGCCGGAACCGACGTCGTCCGACTCCTTCTTGGCCAGCTCGTCGAACGACGCGCCGCCGACGATCTGCTTGCGCAGCTCGTCCGCCTTCGCCTTGGCCTGCTCCTCGGTCAGCTCCGGCTTCCCGGCCTGCGCGGCGGGGCTGCCCTTGAATGCCACCAGGATGTGCTTGGCCTTGACCTGCTCGTACTCGTTCTTCTTCGCTTCGTACTGCTTCTGGAGGTCCTCGTCGGTGATCTGGATGCCGGCCTCGAGCTTCTGGAGGTGGGCGTTGGCGACGAGGTTTTCGCGCATCAGGCCGAGCTGGCGGACGACGTCCGGGTCTTTGTCGAGGCCGGCCTTGATGCCTTCGGCGGCGAGCATCTTCATCCGGAGGTAGTCCTCGGCGAACTGCTTTTTGCCGGGGCCGGCGGCGTACTGCTGGTACTCGGCGGGAAGCGTCTGCAGCGCCGTCTCGAACTCCGACTGGCGGATCGTGACGGTGCCGGCGGCGATGACGATCGGGTCGGCCTCGGCCGGGGCGGCCGGGGTCGCCGGAGCGGCCGCGGCCGGCTTGTCCTGCGCGATGCCGAACGTTGCGACCAGCATCAGCGCGATCATGGTCGAAATGGTTTTCTTCACGAGATCTCCTTCAAAGGTCCTGGGAACTGGAACCGGAACGGTAGGAACCGTAGGGAGATTCCTCGCCCTACCCTAACTTCTTCAACGCGCGCTCGATCCTCTTGATGCCCTCCTGAATCCGCTCCATGGAGGTGGCGTAGCTGATCCGGACGAAACCGTCTGCGCCGAAAGCGGCCCCGGGGACGACGGCGACGCGGGCTTCGTCGAGGAGGTAGTCGGCGAAGGACTGGGAGCCGGTGATGCCGGCGTTGCCATAGGCGGCGCTCACGTCCGGGAAGGCGTAGAAGGCGCCGTCGGGGTCGGTGCAGCAGATGTTCGGAAGGCTGTTCAACGCCGGGACGAGCCATGCCCGGCGCTCGCGGTAGGCGTCGTACATCCGCTTGACGTCTTCGTCCACACCGGCGAGCGCCTCGAGGGCGGCGTGCTGGGCGATGGTGCTCGGGTTGGACGTCGAATGGCTCTGGATCTTGCCGAGAGCCGTGATGATCTCGGGGTGCGCGATCGCGTAGCCGAGGCGCCAGCCGGTCATCGCGAACGTCTTCGACATCGAGTTCACCACGATCACGGTCTCGGGATGGCGCTCGAACCAGATGGCCGCCGACGCGTGTTTGTTGTCGTCGTAAACAAAGAGCTCGTAGGTCTCGTCGAAGACGAGGAAGGCCTCGCGGGCGACGCACCAGTCGACGATCTTCTGCAACTCGTCCTCCCGGATCACGGCGCCGGTGGGGTTGCACGGTGAGTTGAGGATGACGCCGCGGGTGCGCTCCGTCGCGACCGCCTCGATGTCGACGAGGGTCGGGCGGAAGTGGTCCTCGGGGTTGGCCGGGGCGAAGACGGCTTTGCCGCCGGCGAATTCGACCTGGTCGGGGAAGCTCACCCAGTAGGGCGACGGGATGATCACCTCGTCGCCGGGACGGACGAGCGCGAGGCTGACGTTGAAGAGCTCCTGCTTGCCGCCGTTGCCGGCGATGACGTGCTCCAGGGCCAGGCTGGTGCCGTAGCGCCGGTTGTAGCGGGCGGCGATTGCTTCGCGCAACGCCTTGGTGCCGCTGGCGTTGGTGTACTTGGTGAACCCGCGGTCGATGGCCCGCTTCCCCGCCTCGGCGACGGCCAGCGGCGTCCCGAAGTCGGGCTCGCCGGGGCCGAAGTCGACGATGTCCACTCCTTTGGCTACGAGCGCCGTCGCGCGGTTGAGGACCGCCAGGGTCGGCGACTCCTGCATCGCCGTGACACGGTCGGAGAAGCGGATCGGCGGTCGCGATACCATCGGGCGGGCATTCTAATGAAAACCATCACGAGCCGGCACAACCCGCTGGTGAAGCGGATCCGCGAGGCGATCCGCGAGCACGACGCGGAGATCGTGCTGGAGGGTCCGAAAGCGGTCGCCGATGCCATCGCCAGCGGCTGGAAACCGCTCGCGACACTCGAGCGCGGCGTCGATTTGAGCGAGGCGGTCTTCGACTCGCTCGCCGGGACGAAGCAGACCCAGGGAGTGCTCGGCCTCTTCGAGCGCCCCCACGCTACCGCCGCCCGGATCCTCGCCCGCCGCGACACGATCGCCGTAGCGCTCGACGGCGTGCAGGACCCCGGCAACGTCGGCACCATCATCCGCCTCGCCGCCGCCTTCGACGCCGCCGGCCTCCTCCTCCTCCCCGGCTGCGCCGACCCGTACGGGCCCAAGGCGATCCGTTCCTCGGCCGGCGCGATTCTGAACGTGCTGGTGGCCTCGATCACCGAGGAAGAACTGCTCTCTTCGGGAGTCCCCCTCGTCGCCACCGCCATGCACGGCGCCGCCGCCGACCCGCCCGCCCGGGACGCTGTGTTGGTTTTCGGGAACGAAGGGAGTGGAGTGTCGGAAGAGATCCTCCGCCGGGCGACGGCCCTGGCGATCCCGATGTCCGCCCGAGTCGAATCACTGAACGTAGCCTCGAGCGCCGCAATTTTGCTTTCGCGAAGCTACGCGATGAGGACGTAGACGCAGAACCGAGCGCCGAGCTCTTACGGAGCGCCGGTCTTCGACCGGCCGGTCCGCCGGCCTTCGGCCGGCAGTCTCTCGGCAGGCGTCTCCGCACACTGCCGGCCGACGGAACGTCGGCGCTCCGTAGACTCGGCGCTCGGCGCTTCCTCCGCGTTTCTGGGATCACACCTTCGTTCTTCTGCTTTCCTTAGCTCCGGGGGTCACACCTTCGCTTTCTCTTTTCCTTGGGGGTCACAGCTTCGTTTTTCTCCTCAACGGAAAAACGAAGGTGTGACCCCACATTCTCCGAAGAACGAAGGTGTGACCCCGCGCTACGATGCGTCTCGTGGGCAAGCTTCTGGTCGTCGGCACCCCTCTCGGCAATCTGTCCGATCTTCCTCCGCGGGCCATCGAGGCGTTGAAGTCGGCGGATCTGATCCTCTGCGAGGACACGCGCCATACGCGCAAGTTGTTGACGCATTTCGGGATCGAGCGGCCGACCGACAGCTATCACGAGCACAATGAGGATCAGAAGGCGGCGGCGCTGATCGAGCGGATCGAGGCCGGCGAGACGCTGGCGCTGGTGAGCGATGCCGGGATGCCGGTCGTTTCCGATCCGGGCTTCCGGATCGTCCGGCTGGCCCGCGAGCGCGGGATCAGGGTCGAGCCGATCCCCGGCCCGTTCGCCGGCGTCCTCGCGCTCGTCGCCAGCGGCATCGCCCCCCTCCCCTTCACCTTCCTCGGCTTCAGCCCGCACCGGCAGGGAGAGCGTCTCGACTTTTACCGCGGCGCCGCGGAGCTCGGCCACACCGTACTGGTCTACGAGTCCCCCGAGCGCGTCGTGGCGTCGCTCGAAGACGCCCTGGCAGTTCTCGGCGACACAGAAGTCACCGTCGCCCGCGAGATGACCAAGATGCACGAGGAGTTCGTCAGCGGCACCATCTCCGAGGTCCTGGCCATCCTGAAAGAGCGCGACCGCGTCCACGGCGAGATCACCCTCGTCTTCGCCGCCCCGGCCCGGGAAGCGGCGGAAGTGTCGCCGGACCAGATCCGCGCCGAGTTCGAGCGCCTCCGCGAGACCGGCATGCGGCGCAACGACGCCGTGAAAGCGGTCGCCGAGAAGTTCGGGATGCGGAAGAACGACGTCTATCGTCTGTTGGTCGGCTGATCCATCAGGATCGCCCGGGCGAACTTGGCAAAGTAGTCGATCCCGGAGGCGAGCGCGAAGAGCATGACCGCCCAGAGAGCGACCGTGCCGACGACGCGGAACTGGCCGAGCTCATAGCCGAGGATGAGCAGGGAGATGGCGATGACCTGGGAGACCATCTTTCCCTTCCCGAGCGACGAGGCGGAGATGGTGACGCCCTGCTGGGCTGCGATGGAGCGGAGACCCGAGACGGCGAACTCGCGGCCGATGATGATCACCACCATCCACGCCGGGACATGGCGCGGGTCCATCTCCACGAGCGAGATGAAGGCGGCGGACATCAATAGCTTGTCGGCGATCGGATCGAGCAGCGCGCCGAGGCGGGTGGTCTGATTGCGGCGCCGGGCCAGCCAGCCGTCGAAGAAATCGGTGATGGCAGCGACGAGGAAGATCGCCAGGCCGACGAACTCCCGTCCGTCGAACTTCGTCAACAGCACCACGACGAGGAACGGAACCATGAAGATGCGCAGGAGCGTCAGCGCGTTCGGAAGGTTCCAGATCTCGTTCGAAACGTTTTCGCGCTGCACGGTAGGAATGACTTCAGGAGGAGCGGAGGACATCGTCGGCTCGCCAGCCGCAGGATAGTCGTTTCGTTCGGGAGTGGGAAGCATTCCGAGGAATTTCAGACAGGCAATTGACATTCCTTGTCGCGCCAATACAATCGCAGTCCCTTTAGCCCGGGTGGCGGAATTGGTAGACGCGCAGGTCTCAGAAGCCTGTCCTCATTAGAGGGTGCTGGTTCGATTCCAGTCCCGGGCACCAACCTCCCTCCCCCTCACGACGCTGGCCCGTCGTTCGCACCAGCAGATACCGATGAGGCGCTTCGCCGTTCTAGCCGTCTTCGCTCTCGCAGCCTGCGACTCCACGCCGCCGCAGTCCGCGCAAGCCACGCAGTTCCAGACCATCCACACCGCGCCGGCCCAGCCCGCGCCGCTGCCTCCGCCGCCGGTGCTGAGCGACGAAGCTCCGCCGCCGAAGCCGAAACCGCTGCATCAGTGGGACATCCCGGAGCCGATCGTCTTCTCCCCCGAGGATGAGAAGGTGCGGGCCTCGCTGCCGTTCACCCCCGCCATCGCCATGGACCCGATCGACGGCAGCAAGCTCTCGATCCGCGCCGCCACGCCGACGCTCGAGTACAAGGGAAAGATCTATTACTTCTCCTCAGAGGAGAACCGGAACACCTTCAAGGCCAACCCGGAAGCCGCGCTCAAGGGCGGCGTCATGAGGCTGTAGGCCGGCCTTCACCGCGAAGGAGCCGGGAGGAACGGCGCAAACGCGCGCATCACCTCTTCATCGGCGCGCACCGGTTTTCTGGTCCCACGATCGAGCCAGAGGTGCGCCGAGAAGCCGCTCGCACGGAGCTCATCGCCGGCGAAGAGGTCATAGGCGAAGGTGAGGCTCCGGCTGGCCGCCTCGGAGATCGACGTCCTGATCCGCACTTCCTCGTCGTACCGGAACGGCTGCCGATAACGGCACTGGATCTCGGTGACCACCAGGAGATAGCCCCGGGCCTCGATCTCGTCGTACGGGAAGCCGGTCAGCCGGCACAGGTCCGTCCGGCCGATCTCGAACCAGACGAAATAGTTCGCGTGATGCGCGATCCCCATCTGATCCGTCTCGGCATAGCGCACCCGCACGCGTGATTCGGAGTACTGCACCGCGCCGAACTGTAGCAGAACGAAAGAGCCAAGGGCCGAGGGCCAAGGGCCAAGGCCCCGGGGCTCTTCGGCCTGCATCTCCCAAAGGCTTTCAGACCCTCGGCCCTCGGCCCTTGGCCCTTGGCCCGCTCTCGCTCCTTACGGCAGAGCTTTTGCTGTCTAGCCTGCCATGGGACGGCGGGGCCGCAACCGGACGCTCGGCGATGCGCTTGCGCTGCCGCTGATGATCGGCGGCGCCATCCTGCTCGGCGCCGATCTTGCCCGCCGTATCTATCGGCAATCACAGATCTTCGAGCCCTCTCCCGATCCCGTCATCAGTTGGAATCCGGCCGATTACGGCATCCCCGCCGGCGCGGCCGAAGAGCAATGGATCGAGACTCCCGACGGCGAGACCCTGCACGCCTGGTACTGCCGTGCGGAGAAGCCGGTGGCGAGCGGCATCTTCTGTCACGGCAATAAAGGAAACCTCACCATCAGCGCGGATGTGATCCCGCACCTGCTCAATGCCGGCTTCAACGTCCTCTTTTTCGACTATCGCGGCTTCGGCCGCAGCACCGGACGGGTCTCGTACGACGGCGTGATTTCCGACGGCGTCACCGCGGCCCGCCATCACGAGCGCATCCGGCCGAAGCATCTGCCCTCGATCCTCTACGGCTTCTCCCTCGGCGGCGCCGTCGCCGCGCAGGTCATCCGCCGCCACCCGTTCGACGCGCTGATCCTGCAATCGACGTTCACCAGCCTCACCGGCGTCACTCGGGCGCTCTACCCGCGTATCCCGCTGCACTTGCTGGCCGGCGACCTGTTCAACACCCTGAGCGTGATCCGGCGGCTGGAGGTGCCGCTGCTGATCCTGCACGGCACCAGCGACGAGGTCTGCCCACACTCCATGGCCCACGAGATCTACGCCGCCTGCAAGACGCCGAAGCGGATGCACGTGGTGGAAGGAGGCCTGCACAAGGACCTCTACGTCCGCGATGCCGACGCGCTGATCTGGGCGATCTCGCAGTTCATCGCCGACCTCCCGCATGTCCAACGCCGCCAGTCGGTCGAGGAAGCGCCGTTGGGCGAGCAATGGCGCGACGCCGCCTGGCGCGTCGTACGCCGCGCTCTCCGCCGCCGCGGAAGCAGCGTGATAGCATCGCCCGCCCGATGATTGCCGTCGTCAAATCAGCTTCACTCGGCGGTCCGGAAGGCACCGAAGTCCGCGACTGTCCAGTTCCCGCACCCGGCCCCGGCGAGGTATTGATCCGCGTCGCCGCCACCGCCATCTGCGGCACCGACAAGCACATTTACCACTGGGATCCGTCCATCCACGGGAAGGTGCAGCCGCCGCGCGTCTACGGACACGAGTTCTGCGGCTTCGTCGAAGAGCTCGGCCCCGGTGCCGAGCGCGCCGCTGAGGGGCTCCTCGCCATCGGTGATTACGTTTCGGCGGAGATGCACATCATCTGCGGCGAGTGCTACCAGTGCCGCCGCGGCGACGGTCACATCTGCGTCCGCACCAAGATCTACGGCCTCGACTCCGACGGCTGCTTCGCGGAGCTCGTGAAGGTCCCGGCGTCGAACGTCATCAAGCTCCCTTCGTTCGTCCCGCCGCGCGTCGGCGCGTTCCTCGACGCCCTCGGCAACGCCGTCCACACGACACAGGTCCTCGATCTGGCTGGCAAATCGGTGGCGATCACCGGCTTCGGCCCGATCGGAGCGATGGCCGCGGCGATCGCGGAGCATTGCGGGGCCTCGGTGGTCATCGTCACGGACGTCAACGATCACGCGCTCGAGACGGCGCGCCGCTGGGCCGCCAGCCGCAATTACGCGAACCTGCATGCGTTCAACGTCCGCACGACCGACGCCGCCGAGGTGAAAAAAGCGATCGATGCCCTCACCGGCGACGTCGGCGTCGACGTCGTCTGCGAGATGTCGGGCTCGGGCGCGGCGATCAACTTCGGCCTGGAGATCGTCCGGATGGGCGGCACGCTGTCCCTTCTCGGCCTCCCCGCCGGCCACTCCGTCACCATCGACAACTACACGCGCAACGTCATCTTCAAGGGCGTGACCATGCACGGCATCATCGGCCGGCGGATGTACTCCACCTGGCAGCGCATGCTCGGCATGCTGCGGTCCGGCCTCGACGTCGAGTGGATCGTCCAGGCCACCTACGATTCGTTACGCGACTTTCACGACGGACTCGCGAAGTTTGATCGACACGAGGCCCTGAAAGTGGTCTTCTTTCCCGAGGGAGAGCAGGCCGCACAGGCGCGCCTCGAACGATGACGTGAAACGGATCGGCATCCTCACCGGCGGCGGCGACGTCCCGGGACTGAACGCGGCCATCAAGGCATTCGTCTGGCGGATGCTCGACGAGCCGTGCGAGATCATCGGCCTGCGCCGCGGATGGGCCTCGCTGGTGAACATCGTCCCCGATGCGTCGGCGGACAACTCCGCCTGGATGCTGCCGCTCTCGCGCGTGCTCACCCGGGCCATCGACCGCACCGGCGGGACGATCCTCCACACGTCGCGCATGAACCCGTCGGTCGCCAAGCCGGACCAGGTACCGCCGCATCTGCTGGCGCAGTTCGGCGCGCCGGGTGACGACGGGCGCTACGACCTGACGCCGGCCGCCTTGCGCACGATCGAGTTCCTCGGCCTCGACGCGCTGGTGGCCCTCGGCGGCGACGGCACGCTGACGTTCGCGCGCCGACTGTGCCGGGAAGGCGTGCCGATGATCGCCATCCCGAAGACGATGGACAACGACGTCTACGGGACCGATTACTGTCTCGGCTTCTCGACGGCGGTGACGCGGTCGGTCATGTTCATCAATGACTTGCGCACCAGTGCCGGCTCGCACGAGCGCTTCCTGGTGGTCGAGCTCTTCGGCCGCAATTCCGGAGAGACCTGCCTGCTCGCGGCGTACCTCGGCGGCGTCGACCGCGCCCTCATCGCCGAGGTGCCGTTCGATCCCGATCTCGTGTACGAAATGCTGTCGCGCGACAAGCTCGACAACCCGAGCAACTACGCCGTCCTGGCCATCTCCGAGGGCGCGCGCACCACCGGCGGCCTGCAGGTCGAGAGCGGAGAAGCGAATGAAGTCGGCCAGCGACGGCTCGGCGGCGTCGGCGGAATGCTCGCCGACCATCTCGAAAGCCGCGGCCGCGAGAAAGTGATCTACCAGCGCCTCGCCTACCTCATGCGCTCCGGCGCCCCCGACTCCCTCGACCTCATCGTCGCCAAGAACTACGGTTCCCTCGCCGCCGACCTGCTGCGCCGCGGCGAGTCGGGCAAGATGGTCGCCGTCGTAGGAGGCCGCTACACCGCCGTCCCGGTCGAAGTCACCGGCGAAGGCCAGAAACGCGTCGACGTCCCCCGCTTCTACGACGCCGCCGAGTACCGCCCGAAAGTGGCCGAGGTGATGGGGATGCCGATGTTCTTGCACTAGGGGTAGTTGACGGTGGCGATGGCTTGAAAGCGATCCGGCACTAGGGGTCACACCTTCGTTCCTTTCGCTTCCATGGGGTCAGAGCTTCGTTTTTCCGCGTCCTGGGGTCAGAGCTTTCTTCTTTGGATCCGGCACTAGGGGTCACACCTTCGTTCCTTTCGCTTCCATGGGGTCAGAGCTTTCTTCTTTGGGAAAGAACGAAGCTCTGACCCCCAACCTGTCGCGTCGTTCTCGCGAAAGAACGAAGCTTTGACCCCCAGCATGTCGCGTGTTGACCCCAGCATGGCGCGTGCAGCAACTGATTTTGCGCTGCCTCTACCACCCGTAGACCTGCATGGGCGATTCGTTTCCATTCCGAGGAGTTAGCCGCGTGTTTTAGCTACAAGTGGCAGAACTCCTCGGTGTATCAGGCACCGCCGAGGGATCCTCGGCAGCGTTATGGCACGACCACTTCGCATCGAGTATCCGAACGCACTTCACCACGTCACCTCCCGCGGCAATGAGCAGCGGGACATTTTCCGCACGGACAAGGATCGGGAGACCTTCCTGAGGTTTCTCGAGAAAGCCGTGAAACGATTCGGCTGGTCCCTCTCGGCCTGGGTGCTGATGTCGAATCACTTCCATCTCGTCATCCAGACGCCGAAGCCGAATCTTTCGCGCGGCATGCAGTGGCTGAACGGAAAGTACGCCGCATGGTTCAACAAGACCCATCATCGCAGCGGCCACCTTTTTCAAGGACGCTTCCACGGCGTCCTAGTCGAGAAGGAGTTCTATTTCGAGAGGTTGATCCGATACGTCGTGCTCAACCCGGTGCGCGCGAATATGGTGCAGCGGCCGGAGGATTACCGCTGGTCGAGCTATCGTGCGACAGCCGGTCTTGAGAAAACTCCTGATTGGCTCGATGTCGAGGCCGTGCTTGCGTCATTTGGGGCGGACGACACCGAACGCCGCGCGTCCTTTCAAGCGTTCGTGCAGGCCGCATTGACCAGTGAGGATTGTCTGTGGGACGAGATGACGAATGGGATCTACCTCGGCACCGAGAGCTGGACCCGCAGCATGCGCGCCATCGTCGAGTCGAAACCGCGCTCGACCGATACGCCCGCGGTACAACGGGCCGTCGGACGTCCGAAGATGGCGGCTGTCGTCAATGCCGTTGCTCGCGTCGCCAAGGTCTCACCCGAGGTTCTTCGCTCAAGGGACGGAGGAGCACTGCGACGGCTCGCGGCCTGGCTGGGCTGGAATGAAGGATTGTTGACCTTGCGTAGCATCGCTGCCGGCCTCCGGCTTCGAAGCGAGGGATACATTTCGAACATCATCCGACGATTTGAACGGGAGCTCTGTGACGGCGGCGGACTGCTGGCCCAGCTCGACGCGGCAACAGTCGCGCTACGCGCCTGAGATCAAAGCATCACCGAGAGGTATCCGAGAATCTTCCGCTTCGCCGTGTCCTCCCTGACCGGCGCTCAATCGTCGACGGGTGACGTGGCGACGACCGCACCCCCATGTGAATTCCGCCCATATCCCGGTCGCAGATCGACGTCACTCGCTTGACGTCGACACCGAATTTGGCCCTTCTCCTCCGCCGACGCGGCCAACGTCGGCAGCATCGCACCCGACGCATGGGGTCACACCTTTCAACTTTGTGTAGATCGAAGGTGTGACCCCAAGGACTTCGCGCAGATCGAAGGTGTGACCCCAAGTTGCGTTGTGTGACCCCGGGTTACGTTGTGTTCCGGACTCGTGGGGCGTACGCTCCAGCTTGTTGGGAGGGCCGCCCGTGGGTCTGTTCAGTTTTCTGGCTCTGATCGCGATCGGGATCGTTGCGTTTCTGCACCTGGTGTTCTTCGTGCTCGAGTCGTTTCTCTGGACGCGGCCGGCGGGCCGGCGGATTTTCGGCCTCAGCGCGGAGTTGGCCGCGAGCACGGCGTCGCTCGCGCTGAATCAGGGGCTTTACAACGCCTTTGTCGCCGCAGGGTTGATCTGGAGCCTGTTTCCAGGCCCGTGCTCGTTCGGGATCAAGGTCTTTTTTCTCTCGTTCGTGGTGATCGCAGGGGTGGTGGGCGGTCTGACGGCCAAACGTTCCATCCTGGTAATCCAGGCCCTTCCGGGTGCGGTGGCGCTGCTGCTCGTTCTGTTCAGCCAGCGGTGAGGCGGCGAAAGAGAACGACGGGGGTCGGTCTCTATTGCGATCTCGCCGCGGAGCCGATGGTAGTGTACCGGGCCATGAAACGGACCGCCTTCGTCTCCCTCATGGCAATGCTGACGGCGACGCTCATCGCGACGACCGCCCCGGCCCAGCAGCAGCCCGACGTCCCCAAGCTCCTCGAGTCGCAGAAGCAGCGCATCGACCGCTCCTTCGAAGACACGCAGCGCGCGGTCGACGACGCGCTCTGGTACTTCAAGCTCGGCGACGTGGCGACGATCGACAAGTTCGAGATCGGCTCGAGCAAGCCGCGGCGGGAGAAGAATGCGACCGACATCAATGCCGGCAACGCGCTGATCATCCCGGTCTACGTCTTCGCGCCGAAGAACCTGCGCGGCAAGGCGCCGGCGCTGATCTTCGCGCACGGCGGGGTGCACGGGCGGCTGACCTCGAACTACGCCCACATCTTCCGGGAGGCGCTGGAGCGCGGCTTCGTGATCGTCTCGCCGGAGTACCGCGGCTCGATCGGCCACGGCAATGACCTGTTCAACCAGATCGACTATGGCGGCGCGGAGATCGACGACACGCACGACGCGCGGAACTGGGCGGTGGAGAACCTCCCCTACGTCGACGGCAGCCGGGTGGGCATCTTCGGCTGGAGCCACGGCGGCTATCACGCGCTGATGAACGTCTTCCTCTGGCCGGACGACTACAAGGTCGCGTACGCGGGCGTGCCGGTCAGCGACCTGGTGGCGCGCATGGGCTACACCGGTCAGGAGTACCGCGACATCTTCGAGGGCTTCATCGGCAAGCAGCCGGAAGACAACGTGATGGAGTTCCGCCGCCGCTCGCCGGTCTATCACGCCGAGAAGCTGCGCACGCCGCTGCTGGTGCACACGACCACGAACGACGAGGACGTGCACGTGCTGGAGGTCGAGCACCTGATCGCCGCGCTGAAGGCGGCCGGGAAGAAGTTCGAGTACAAGATCTATCAGAACGCGCCGGGCGCGCATCGCTTCAACCGGATCGACACGAAGCTGGCGAAGGAGTCGCGCGCCGAGATGTGGGACTTTCTGGCGCGGTACCTGAAATGATGCGCACCTCCGTTCTCGCCCTCTTCCTGCTCGCCGCCTGTACGACGACGGCTCCAGGTCCGCGCGCTCCGTGGCGCGGGGAACCGCTCGCCCGCACCAGCGTGCCTTCGGTATACACGACGCAGTGGGAGAAGGCAGAAAACCGCGCGACCTGCGCGATGATCGCCCCCCGCTCCCTCGGCGACGCGGGTGCCGCGGCCACGCCTCGCGCGGCGACGTTCTCCGGCGGCTGGGCAGTGGCTTACGACCTCCCGAATCTCCGCAGCGCGTTCGGCGTCGCGGGGGCGGGGGTGAAGGTGGGCGAGCCGACGTACGACAAGTGGCCGTACGTGCAGGAGTGGGGCGACGGCAGCAAGGTGGAGTACGGCCCGGAGGGCGGTCAGGGACCGAACCAGCTTGCGTACCTGCACATCGCGGGACAGGATTGTCTGTACAACGTCTGGTCGCGGCTGGGGAAGGAACACCTGGAGCTGTTGATCCGGGAGTTGCGGAGGGTGGAGTAGAACACCACTGTCATCCTTAGCTGAGAGGCTGTGAAGAAATCGAGCATCTTCCTGTGTAAGTAGCGAGCCGCCGTAGGCGGCGGAAGATCTGTAGGCCCGCCCTTCAGGGCGGGTATCGTGCGGCCCCACGAAGGCGAGTCCGCGAAGCGGGCGATAGAACAGTGGTCACGCGCAATCTCTGCTGTCGCCCGCTTCGCGGACTTGCCTTGTCTCCTCAACTTTACCCGGCCTAAAGGCCGGGTCTACAGATCTTTCGCCGCCTACGGCGGCTGCGGCAGATCGCTCTTGCGAGGAGACCTCAAAGGTGATTTCTTCACGGCCTCTGAGCCGCAGGAATCCTTCGCACGAAGCGAAAAGCATGACGGCGAAGGACCCCCCCGGCTGGACGCGACTCGTTCAACTGCAGGGGGTCCTTCGCCGCCATGCCTCCCGTTCTTACCGAGATCCCTGCGGCTCAGGATGACAACGAATTTTGTTCTGAGTTAAACGAACGGTCGACCCGTGAAGACGCGATTGCCAGCACGCCGATGAACATCACCACCCCCACCACCCCCGCCCACATCCCCCACCCCACCTCCTCCGGCCGGTAGCGGAACTCGAGCCGTCCCCGGCCTGCCGGAATGAAGACGCCGGCGAAGGCGGCGTTGACGGTGACGACTTCCCTCGGCTGGCCGTTCCAGGTGGCGCGCCAGCCGCGCCAGTGAACGTCACTGGTGACGAGGAGGTTCGGGCCTTTGCTGTCGATGTCGAGGATGGTGCGATTGGATTCGTACGCGGCGATGCGCACGTCTCCGCCGGCGAAGGCGGGCGGGAGCGGCGCCGGCGCGCGGTCGACGAGGGCGTGTTCGCGGTAGTCGGTGATGTCGCGGGAGCGGTAGACGGCGGCGCCGGTGTCCGGCTCCAGCGCGGCGGAGCGGACGAGGAAGGCGCGTGGCAGGGCTTCGAGGTTTTCGAGGACGCGGCCGTCGGGGCCGCGGTAGCGCTCCACGAATCCTTTCGGTGCGAGCGCATCGCCGGGCGGGACGTAGAGGTGGCGCACGTTGAGGTAGTCGAAGAACGGGCGCTCGACGTTCCCGATCACCAGGTCGTACGAGTCGGGCGGGATGTCGAGGTAGCCGCGCAGCATACGCATGTACCAGAAGTGCTGCACGGGGTCGGTGGCTTTGAGGTCTTCGAGACCGTACCAGCCGGGCGTTTCCGGGAGGAACGTCCAGCCCCATGCCGCCATGCGGGCCGGCTTCGGGACGGACTGCAGATAGCGGATCGCGCCGGTGACCGGATAGACCTCCTCCGGCTTTGCGGGCGGGTTGTAGCGCCAGGTGGCAACCACCAGATCGACGAAGACGAGGATGGCGGCGAAACGGGCAGTCGGCTTCAGCGCGAAGATCGCGAGCGTGAGGAGCGGAATGACGAGTTGCACGATCGCCACCGGCGTGAATTCGGGGCGGTGCAGGAGATATGCGCCGGCGAAGAGCGCTGCTGCGCAGGCGGCTGCCGGCCGAAGGCCGGCGGACCGGCCGGTCTGAAGACCGGCGCTCCGTTGGGATGCCGCAAGCGCTGCCGCGGCAGCGATACAGACGCCGAGCACCCACAACACGCGCAGTCTCTGATGCAGGCTGATCCCCGCCAACGGAATGGCCCGGATCACATCGCGCCACAGCGGCACCTCGGCGACGGTGAGGAACGCGAACACCATCAACCCGAGGGCGAACCAGAGCGCCTTTCCCCTTGCTGCGAACGGTGCCGTGAGCGCGAGCGCCAGCGTGATTAACCCCGCGTAGCTCGAAGCGACCTCGCCGTAGTCATCGAGCACCACCGGATGCCGGCCGCTGGGCGGCTGATACGTCCCCTCCTGCGGCGTGCCGAGAACATTCGGCGCGACGAACGTCAGGAGCCATTCGTACGACAGGCCGTGATCGGCGGGATTCACCTCGTGCGAGCCGAAGCTCTGGAACCGGTGTGTGGTCTCTAGCGCGCGGAGCGTCGGAACCCAGAAGAACGCCGTCAGCAGCATCGCGATCGCGAAGCCGCTCGCGGCGAAGAAGACGCGCCTGCGCTGATACAGCACGAACGCAGCAGTCGTCAGCCAGACCCAGAGCGCCGACTCCGGATGGCCGCCGAGGACAGAGCACGCCAGGCCGAGGACCAGCAGCACGAAGCCGGCGCGGGCCTCGATCCGCTGCGCTCCTGCCAGCGCCACCGGCAGCATCATCGTCGCCAGGCCGAGAGGGAACAGCAGCCAGACCACGTGAAACGTGCAGAAGGCGTAGGCGACCGCGCCGAACAGCGCCGCATCGGCGGACATCCCGAAGCCGCGGAGAAAGACGAACGTGAAGAAGAGGAGGACGAAGATCCGCAGCGCCGCGGAGAGCGTGAACGCCTTCCCCACGCTCAGCGGCAGGCCGAGGAGCGTGAAAGGATGGAAGATCGCGGTCTGCTGATTCGCCAGGAGCGGCGCGCCGGCGGCGGAGGAACGGTTCCAGAGCGGCAACTCGCCGGAGAGGAGCTGGTTGCGCGCGTTGCGCGTCCAGGGGGCGAGCTGGCTGAAGACGATGCCGGTATTCGCGCGCACCGGGGCCACCCGCGCCGCCTGCCACGGCGGCACATTGTGCGGCGCGGCGAGCAGGTCCACCTTCCTGGTGAACAGCGTCTCCGCCTGCCAGGCGGCGCAGATCAGGACGAACAGCCCGGCCAGCCGCCACGGCACCGGGTCGAAGAAGCGATTCCAGAGCGCGGCGACGCCAAAGGAGGCCAACAGGAAGAGAACGAGCGTGCCGGGCACAGGGGCGAGTATATTTTCGCCCGATGAGAAAACTCCTGCTGCTCCTCTTCGTCACCGCCTCCCTCTCCGCCTCCGAAGGCAAATGGACCCCGCAGCAGGTGCTCGAGCTCGACCCGAAATGGCTCGCCGCCCAGGGCCTGCAGCTTCCCCCGGAGCGGCTGTGGGATGCGAAACGCGGCACCGGCCTCCTGGCGGCGACGATCAGCACCGGCGGCTGCTCGGCCGGCTGGATCTCGGCCGAGGGGCTGTTCATCACCAACCACCACTGCCTCTTCAGCGCGCTGCAGGAGCACGCCACGCCGGAGAACGACATCATCACCAACGGCTTCCTGGCCCGCACGCGCGACGCGGAGCTGCGCAGCAAGACCATGCGCGTGACCATCCCCCGCCGCTTCACCGACGTCACCAAAGAGATCGAGGCCGCCGTCCCGGCCAGCGCCGGCGACGCGGAGCGCTACCGCCTCATCGAGCGGAAGATGAACGACATCGTGGCCAACTGCGAGAAGCAGCCCGGCTTCCGCTGCAAGGTCGCGGCGCACGACGGGGGCATCGAGTACGTGCTGCAGGAGACGAGCGAGCTGGCCGACGTCCGGCTCGTCTACGCGCCTCCGCGCGCGGTCGGCGAGTTCGGCGGCGAGGTGGACAACTGGATGTGGCCGCGCCACACCGGCGACTTCGCCATCGGCCGCGCCTACGTCGACGGCAAGCCGTACAAGCCGGAGTTCTTCTTCCCGATCGCGAAGAACGGCGTGAAGCCGGGCGACTTCATCATGGTCCTCGGCTATCCGGGCACGACCTACCGCGCCCTGACCGCGGACGAGATGGAAGAGCGCCACACCTGGTTCGGCGCGCGGGCGGGCGTCTATCGCGACTGGATTCGCATCCTCGAAGAATCGACCAAGGGGAACGCGGAAGGGACGATCGCCGTCGCCGACAACGTGAAGACGCTCGCCAACCGGCAGAAGAACGGGGAAGGGCAGCTCGCCGGATTCCGCCGCGGCAGCATCCTCGAGAAGCAGCGCACCGGCGATGAAACGGTGCTGGAGTGGGCGCGGAAGAACGGCGCCCACGGCGGGGCCGTCGCCGCCTACGCCGGTCTCGGCAAAATGGCCGCGGAGAAGAAGGCGACGTTCGACCGCGACTTCCTCCTCGACCACATCCGGATGACCCAGGCCTCCCTCTCCCCCACCGGCCCGAAGGCGCTCGTGCTGGCGGTCGCGATCGCGAAGTCGGCGCTCGAGCGGCAGAAGCCGGACGCCGAGCGCGACCCGGTGTTCATGCAGCGCAGCATCGGCCGCGTGCGCGAGAAGGTGGAGCGCGAGCAGAAGAACTACTTCGCCGCCGCCGACAAGCCGTTCCTGGCCGACTTCCTCCGCCGCGCGCGCGAGCTTCCGCCGGCCCAACGCATCGCCGCGCTCGATGCCGTCAAAGACGTCGACCATCTTTACGCGTCGACGAAGATGTTCGACCTCGCCGAGCGGCTGAAGATGTTCGACGAGACGCCGGAGCAGTTGCGCGCCCGCCGCGACCCGCTGGTCGACCTCGGCTTCGCGCTCGTCACCGAGATCGGCGAGATGGCCGAGCGCACCGACCGCTGGAACGGCGTCATCGCCCGTCTCCGCCCGGCGTGGCGCCGCGCCGTCATCGCCCACGCGGGGAAGCCGGTCGCCCCCGACGCCAACTCCACGCTGCGCGTCTCGTTCGCACACGTGAAGGGCTACGAGCCGCGCGACGGCGTCCACTACCTCCCGCAGACGACGCTCCGCGGCGTGGTCGAAAAGCACACCAACGAGGAGCCGTTCGACGTTCC
>Ga0190275_10000684_pt1 | contig 27780 bp, 22 predicted proteins | sample Popmic550T_FD_133745 | JGI IMG/M metagenome (GOLD analysis project Ga0190275, IMG submission 133745) | Populus adjacent soil microbial communities from riparian zone of Yellowstone River, Montana, USA - 550 T | ecosystem: Environmental > Terrestrial > Soil > Riparian zone > Trees stand | place...
CGACGCCGAAGCCAAGGCCGACCGGATCATCGCGCTCGAGACGGCGCTCGCCAAGGTCCATTGGGAGCCGGCGCGCCAGCGCGACATCAAGCAGATCTACAATCCGATGAACCGCGCCCAGCTCGCCGAGCTGGCGCCTCAGGTCGACTGGCCGCTCTTCCTCGAGGCGGCCGGCCTGGCCAGCGTCCCGACCGTGATCGCCGCCGAGAAGAGCGCGATCACCGAGACCGGCAAGATGCTCGACACCGTTCCGCTGTCGACCTGGAAGGACTATCTCGCCTTCCACTTCGTCAGCAGCCACGCCTTCGCTTTGCCCAAGGCCTTCGACCAGGCGAATTTCGATTTCTTCTCGAAGACCCTGCGCGGCGTCCCCCAGCAGCGCGAGCGCTGGAAGCGCGGCGTCCAGCTGATCAACGGCTCGCTCGGCGAGGCCGTCGGCCGGGTCTATGTCGAACGCCATTATCCGGCGGAGAGCAACCGCCAGATGGCCGAGCTGATCGCCAATCTGCGCTCCGGCCTTGAGGCCCGGATCGCCGCCTCGCCCTGGATGGACGCCGCGACCAAGGAGCAGGCGCGCGCCAAGCTCACCGCCTTCGACCCGCGCATCGGCCACCCGACCAAATGGATCGACTATTCGACCCTGGAGGTGAAAAGGGGCGACCTGCTCGGCAACGTGGTGCGCAACGAGCGCTTCCAGCAGGATCTGCAGCTGTCGCGGCTCGGCAAGCCGGTCGACCGGGCCCTGTGGGAAATGACCCCGCAGACGGTGAACGCTTATTACAACCCGCTGATGAACCAGATCACCTTCCCGGCGGCGATCCTGCAGCCGCCTTATTTCGACCCGAAGGCCGATCCGGCGATCAATTACGGAGCGATCGGAGCGATCATCGGCCACGAGATCGGCCACGGCTTCGACGACCAGGGCCGCCAGTTCGACGCCACCGGCCGGATCCGCGACTGGTGGTCTGCGAGCTCGGGCACGGAGTTCAACAAGCGCGCCGAGAAGTTCGGCAAGCAATATGACGCTTACGAACCGATCCCGGGCACCCGGATCAACGGCAAGCTCACCATGGGCGAGAATATCGGCGATCTCGGCGGGCTCGAAATGGCCTATGCCGCCTATCGCCGCTACGTCGCCGAGCATGGCGAGCCCAAGGTGATCGGAGGCCTGACCGGCGACCAGCGCTTCTTCATCGCCTACGGCCAGAGCTGGCGCTCGAAGATCCGTGAAGGCGCGCTTCGCGAGCGGCTTCTGACCGATCCGCACAGCCCGCCCGAATATCGGGTCAACGGAGTCGTCCGAAACGTCGACGCCTGGTACAAGGCCTTCAACGTGAAGCCGGGCGACAAGATGTACCTGCCGCCCGAAGAGCGAGTCAGCATCTGGTAGGCTTCACTTAAAATCCTCCCCTGCCTTTGCAGGGGAGGGGGACCATGCGAAGCATGGTGGAGGGGCCTTCCTGAAGCCGAAGAACCCCTCCACCGCGCTTCGCGCGGTCCCCCTCCCCGCGAAATCGCGGGGAGGATTTTTCTAACGCTCGCCCGCGAGGAATCGCGCTAGCACGGGCCCGGTCTCGGCCGGTCTTTCCCAGCTCAGATTATGCCCCAGGTCGGGGAAGACCCGCGCCTCCGCCCGGGGGAAAGCCTTCACCAGAGCGGCGTGATGCTCGGCCGGGAAGAGCGGGTCCTTGCCTCCGGAGAGGATCAGCACCGGCGCCTGTATGTCGGCGGCATGTCGGCCGGCCGGGACTTCGGCAAGCTCGCGCATCACGCCCTTCCAGACATGGAGCGGGATGGCGAGAATCTCGGCCATGGCGGCATCGGCGAAGGCCTTGTCGATCGGAGTCGGCTGGTTGGCCGGGTGCCATTCGCGAAGGAAGTCCGAGCCCGGGTCGAGCGGCGCCTTCAGCGCATGGGCGTTGGTCCAGAGCCAGTCGCCGCGTTTCACGGGCACAAGCGCGGTCGATCCGATCAGCGCCAGCTTCGTCACCCGCTCCGGATGCTCGGCGGCAAGGGTCATGGCGACCATCGAGCCGAGCGAATGACCGGCGACGGCGGCTTTCTCCACCTTCATCGAATCGAGGAACAGGCGCGCATCTTCGGCGAAGGCGCTTGCGGAATAGCAGCAGGCGGGCGCGTCCGAGCCACCGTGGCCGCGCTGGTCGGGGATGAGCAGGCGGTGGCGAAGAAGGTAGGGCGCGACCTGGGTCCAGCTCCGGCTGGTGTCGGTATAGCCGTGGAGCAGGAGCAGGGGCTCGCCTTTCGGATCGCCGAGCTCGACATAGGCCAGCCTCACGCCGTTGGCGAGGCGGACGCTCTGCTTGCGGGCGTTCCAGCCCGACTGGTCGATCGGCCCGACGGCGGCGGCCCCGCCCGAAGCGAGAGCGAGGAAGATAGCGAGGAGAAAGCGGATCACGCCACGTCTCCGTTTTTTGGGTGGGGTCGGCTCCGGCCGGCGCGCGAGGGGGCAAAAACGCCGCCGGCCGGAACCTGTGCTTCAAGGTATCAGGGCCGCAGGTGACGGCTTCATGTCGCGGAGAGCGGTTTATGGTGTCAATTGTGTCAGGCCCTCGTCATCCCGGCGAAAGCCGGGACCCCAGGACGGAAAAGTCACAGCCCTTCTCCACGAGGCCCCGGCTTTCGCCGGGGTGACGGAATGTTGCGCGGGCGCCGCCGGCCCGCCTAAGGCTTGAGCGGTCAAATCAGGAGGCTCAGTCTTGGATCGCCGCACCTTCATCGCCTCGTCGGGCGCCGCCGCCCTCGCCGCCACGCTCCCGGCCGCCGCCCTCGCCCAGCCTCGCGCCGGGTCCGGCGATGCCTCGCTCAACGCCCTGTTCGAGCGGATCCACCAGCAGGATGTGCAGCGCTCGCCCGAGCTCGCGACGAGGCTGGGTCTCGACAAGGGGGCGAATTCGGGCCTGAAGAGCCGGCTGAACCCGCGCACTCTGGCCGAACGGAACAGGGTGCTGGCGCAGACCAGGCAAGTGCTGGCCGATCTCGCGGCGGTGGACCGCGGGACTCTGTCGCCGGCGGCGAAGCTCAACCTCGAGGTCGTGACCTACTCGCTGACCAACCAGACGATCGCGCCTCGGCGCTTCGGGCTCGACAGCGCGATCCGGCCCTACCGGATCTTCCAGCAGGGCGGCGCCTATTTCTCGGTGCCCGATTTCCTCAACACCGCGCACACGATCGCTTCGAAGGACGATGCCGAGGCCTATCTGTCGCGGCTGGAGGGGTTCGCCGTCGCGCTCGACCAGGACAGCGCGATGCAGCGGATCGAGGCGGCGCGGGGCTATGTCGCTCCGGCCTGGTCGCTCGATCTGACGCTCGGACAAATGGCCAAGCTGCGCGAGCAGAAAGCGGGCGACAGCAGCATCGTCCAGTCGCTGGTGAGGCGCGCCAAGGCCAAAGACATAGACGGACGCTGGGAGCGGCGGGCCTCGAAGATCGTCGAGGAGCAGGTCTATCCGGCGCTCGACCGGCAGATGGCGCTCGTCCGCGAGCTGAAGCCGCTAAGCCAGGCCGGCGACGGCATCTGGCGGGTGCCGCATGGCGACGAAATCTACGCCGTCGCGCTCGAGCAGGCGACGACCACCCGCTTCAGCCCGGCCGAGGTCCATCGCCTGGGGCTCGAGCAGGTGGCGCAGATCAGCGCACAGCTGGACAAGATACTGAAGAGCCAGGGCTTCACCCGAGGCAGCGTCGGCGAGCGGCTCGCCGCGCTCAACGTCGCGCCTTCGCAAGTCTATCCGAACACCGACGAAGGCCGCGCCCAGCTCATCGCCAGCCTCAACGAGAGCGCGAAGGCGATGGACGCGCGGCTGCCCGCAGCCTTCGCCACCTTGCCCAAGGCACCGCTCGAAATCCGGCGGGTGCCGCCGGAGATCCAGGACGGGGCCTCGAACGGCTATTACAACCGCGCCTCGCTGGACGGCTCGAGGCCGGCCATCTACTTCATCAACCTCAAGGACACCGGCGACTGGCCGAAATATTCGCTGCCGGCGCTGACCTATCACGAGGGCACGCCCGGGCATCACCTTCAGATCAGCCTTTCGCAGGAATCGAAGGACATACCGACGCTCAGGAAGGTGGGCGGCTTCAGCGCCTATAGCGAGGGCTGGGCGCTCTATGCCGAGCAGCTGGCCGAGGAGCTCGGCGCTTATGCGACTCCGCTCGAGCGTGCCGGCTATCTCCAGTCCTTCCTGTTCCGCGCGGCCCGGCTGGTGGTCGATACCGGCCTCCACTCGCAGAAATGGAGCCGTGAGAAAGCCACCGATTATCTGGTCGCCACCACCGGCTTCGCCCGGCCGCGCTCGCAGCGCGAGGTCGAGCGTTACTGCACCCAGGCCGGGCAGGCGTGCAGCTACAAGGTCGGGCACATGGCCTGGACCCGGGCCCGGGACGAGGCCCGGCGGACGCTCGGGCGCCGCTTCGACCTCAAGCAATTCCACGAGATATTGAAGGACGGGGCGATGCCGCTCGTTATTCTCGAGCGGCGGATCAGGGAGCGGGCGGCGGCGGCTCGGGGGTAGCGGAACCGGCCGTCATCCCGGCAAAAGCCGGGACCTCGCGGAGACCCGTCGGACTTCTTGTCCTGAGGTCCGGCTTTCGCCGGGATGACGGTTACGAAGCGCTGAGCAGAGGCGCGAACTCGGACATGTCGTCCTTGGCGTCGCGCTTGTCCTTGACCGAAGAGGCATGGTCCATCCAGGCGTCGCTCTTCGGCTTCGGCATGGGCGGGGTCAAAGCGGCGGGGATGGCGGCAGCCTGATAGCTCAGGGTCAGCGCCAGCAGGCTCAGCGAAAGCGAGGCGAAGAAGGCGCGGACCGGGTGCATGTCGTCGTCGTCCTTTGGCGAAACTTGAAGTCGGATGCGGCTCCGGCCAGCGAACGGAGGGGGCGATACGCCGCCGACCGAAGCCGCATCGCCTTTCTGGCGGCGGCGCGTGTCCGGGCGATGCCGAGGATTCGGGGAATTGGTGTCAATTGTGTCAGCGGGTGGAGGAGGGGCGCCCTCCGTCATCCCGACGAAAGCCGGGACCTCGGGGAGACCCACCGAGACTTCTTGTCCTGGGGTCCCGGCTTTCGCCGGGATGACGTCGCTAGGCCGGAATGCGCTCGAGCAGCTCTTCGGCGCTGAGGCCGAGGCGGCGGATCTGGGCGGCGATTTCGGGCCAGCGGTGGTTGAGGAAATCGTCGCGGCCGGCCTTGCGGAGACGATCGGTGGCGCCGGGGGCGACGAACATGCCGACTCCGCGCCGGACCAGCACCAGGCCCTCGTCCTGGAAGCTCTGATAGGCCTTGGCGACGGTCAGCGGATTGGCGCCGAACTCGGCGGCGAGGCTCCTGACCGACGGCAGCGCATCGCCGTCGCCGACCCGTCCCTCGAGGATCATGGCCGCGATATTGTCGCGCAGGCGGAGATAGACGGGGCGTTCTTCGGACACGGCGCTATAGTGAGCTAATACAGTGCGGCAGTCAAGGGCGTGGAAATTCCTCCCCCGGATTTCCGGGGGAGGGGGCCGCGCGGAGCCCGGTGGAGGGGTTCTTCGAAGTCGGCAAGGCCCCTCCACCATGCTTCGCATGGTCCCCCTCCCCTGCAAAAGCAGGGGAGGATTTTTCGGTCACCATTCCCTCACCACCTGCTCCAGCGCCGGCCGCGGCCGCTCTTCCAGCGCCACCGCTCCGGTGCCGAGGAAGAAGAATCCGGCGATTCGCTCCGGCGGCCGTCCGCCCAGTGCCTCGAGCACCGCCGGCGAGTAAGCCGCCCACCCCGTCACCCAGCCGCCGCCGAAGCCCAGTGCGGCAGCGGCGTGGAGGAGGTTCATGGCGACGGCGCCGCACGACAGCTCCTGCTCCCAGACCGGGATCTTGTGGCCCTCGATCGGGCTGGAGAGGAGGACGATCAGCTCCGGCGCCTGGGTGGCGAAGCGCTCCACTGCCTCGATCTCGAGCCGGGCGGGGGGCTCCGCCCTGCCGGCGCGATAGGCGGCGTGGAGCGTCTCGGCGAAGGCGGCGCGGCGGTCCCCGGCGACGTGGACGAAGCGCCAGGGGAAAAGCTTGCCATGGTCCGGCGTGCGGGCGGCGATCTCCAATATCTGCCGCATCTGGTCCGGGTTCGGGCCCGGCTCGACGAGGTCGCGCGGACGGCAGGAGCGGCGGGTCGCCAGGTAGGAGAGGAGCGAGTTATGGTCGTTCAGCATAAGCGGCGGCGCTAGCAGCCTTGCGGGAGTGCAACAATCGGCTTCACAAGCGCGTTTTCCCCGCTACTGTCCGCGCTTTCGTAGGGGCCCGTCAGAGGCCGCCACCAGTTTAGGAGTGCAAGCCCGATGGCCACCACCGCCCCCTCGGACCAGCCCGGCGGCTACGACACCAAGACGATCCTTGGACATCCGCGCGGCCTGTTCGTGCTGTTCTTCGCCGAAATGTGGGAGCGCTTCTCCTATTACGGCATGCGGGCGCTGCTGATTTTCTACCTGACCCAGCATTGGCTCTTCTCCGACGAGCGAAGCTCGATCATCTACGGCGCCTATACGGCCCTCGTTTACATCACGCCCGTGCTCGGCGGCTATCTCGCCGACCGCTATCTGGGCCAGCGCAAGGCGGTCCTGTTCGGCGCCGTATTGCTCACCTTCGGCCACTTCCTGATGGCGTTCGAGGGCAATGGCGGACAGGACGACACCACCATCAACATCTTCTGGCTGGCCCTCTCCTTCATCATCGTCGGCTCGGGCTTCCTGAAGGCGAACATCTCGGTGATCGTCGGCCAGCTCTATCCGCGCACCGACGTCCGCCGCGACGGCGCCTACACGATCTTCTACATGGGGATTAACCTCGGCGCCGCGATCGGTACCCTGATCGCCGGCTATCTCGGCCAGACCTATGGCTGGCGCTACGGCTTCGGAGCCGCCGGAGTCGGAATGCTGCTCGGCCTCATCGTCTTCATCTGGGGCAAGCCCTTGCTGATGGGCAAGGGCGAGTCCCGCGATCCGGCGCGGCTCAAGTCGATGGTCGGGCCGCTGCGCTTCGAGTGGCTGCTCTACATCATCGGCTTCCTCGCCGTCGCCGGCATCTGGGTCCTGATCCAGTATCAGGAGGTGGTCGGAAGCCTGCTCGGCGTGTTCGGCGCCCTCCTCGTCGCCTACGTCGTCTTCTACGCGGTGACCAAGCTGGAGCGCGAGGACCGCGACCGCATTTTTGCGGCCCTGTTCCTGATCTTCGGATCGATCCTGTTCTGGGCCCTGTTCGAGCAGGCGGGCTCGTCGCTCAACCTGTTCACCGACCGCTATGTCGACCGCGCCGGAGTGCCGGCGTCGATCTTCCAGTCGATCAACCCCATCTACATCATCCTGCTCGGGCCGCTCTTCGCTTTGCTTTGGGTGAAGCTCGGCCGGGCCGGAATGGAGCCCTCGGCGCCGGCCAAGTTCGGCTTCGCCATGCTCCAGCTCGGCGCCGGCTTCCTGGTCCTGGTCGCGGGCGCCAACGCGGCCGGGATCGACGTTCCGACCCCGGTCATCTTCATCTTCCTCCTCTACCTCCTCCACACGACCGGCGAGCTCTGCCTGTCGCCGGTCGGGCTCTCGGCGATGAACCGGCTTGCGCCGGCCCATATGGCGAGCCTGATCATGGGCACGTGGTTCTTCGCCTCGGCGACCGGCAATTTCGCCGCCGGCCTGATCGCGGCGGCAACCGGCGCGGAGGGGGCGGCCGGCGAGGCCGCCGGCAAGGATACGGTGCTCGACGTCTATACGACCGTCGGCTGGGTGGCGATCGGAGTGGGCGTCGCCGTCCTCGTCATCTCGCCGCTGATCAAGAAGCTGATGCATCTCGACACGCTTCGCGACAATGAGGATCAGGAGCTTGCGGGCTATAAGGAATTGGCCGAAAACCAGGGCCCCGGCATGTTCCCGCAGCGCGAGACCAAGCCGGAAGGCCGGCAGATCTGATCCCCGTCCGGGGCAAAGGAGTCGAATGCGATCACTGACCTGGGCGGCCCTCATCTCGGCCGCCACCCTTTCCGCCTGTACCGACAACCAGAAGCCGCAGACGGCGTCCGCCCAGACGCCGCGGACTCCGCCCAGGACCTATTCGAGGGACCCCTTTCCCTCGACCTACAAGCGCTATCCGGGCGCAGTGACGGCGATCACCGGCGCCACCGTCTTCGACGGCGAGGGCGGGCGGATCGACAATGGCGTGGTGGTCCTGGCCGACGGCCTCGTCCAGGCGGTCGGCGGCCCGGATACCGCCGTCCCCGCCGGAGCGACCCGGATCGACGCGAGCGGCAAATGGGTGACTCCCGGCATCATCGATATCCACAGCCATCTCGGCGACTATCCGAGCCCCGGAGTCGAGGCCCATCAGGACGGCAACGAGGTGACCGGCCCGGTCCGCCCCGAAGTCTGGGCGGAGCACAGCGTCTGGCCGCACGACCCCGGCTTCAGCCGGGCGCTGGTCAATGGCGGGGTCACCAGCCTCCACGTCCTTCCCGGCTCGGCCAATCTGTTCGGCGGCCGCGGGGTCACCTTGAAGAACGTGCCCGCCCGCACGGTGCAGCAGATGAAGTTCCCCGGCGCGCCTTATTCGCTGAAGATGGCCTGCGGCGAGAATCCGAAGCGCGTCTACGGCGGCCGCAACCAGATGCCGGGAAGCCGGATGGCGAACATCGCCCTGATGCGGCAGACCTGGGCCCGGGCGCAGGAATATCGGCGCCGCTGGGACAATTACGAGCGCAACGGCGGCGAGATACCCGGACGCGACCTTGCCATGGACACTCTGCGCGGAGTCCTCGCCGGCGAGATCACCGTCCAGAACCATTGCTACCGAGCCGACGAAATGGCCAACATCATGGATATGGCCAGGGAGTTCGGCTACAAGGTCGCAAGCTTCCACCACGCCGTCGAAAGCTACAAGATCGCCGATTTGCTGAAAGCGAACGGGGTCTGCTCGGCGATGTGGGCCGACTGGTACGGCTTCAAGATGGAAGCCTATGACGGAATTCAGGAGAATATCCCGCTGGTCCACAATGCCGGCGCCTGCGCGATCGTCCATTCCGACGACGCCAACGGCATCCAGCGGCTGTACCAGGAAGCGGCCAAGGCGCTCGCCAACGGCCGGCGGATGGGAATCGGGATTTCGGACGAGATCGCCTGGACCTGGCTCGGAATCAACCCGGCCAGGGCGCTCGGCATCGGCGACCGGACGGGAAGCCTTCGCGCCGGCAAGATGGCCGACGTGGTGCTCTGGAACGGCCATCCGTTCAGCGTCTACACCCGGCCCGAGCGGATCTGGGTGGACGGCGCCCTGATGTACGACGCCAATGATCCGAGGCGCCGCCCGGTCAGCGATTTCGAGCTCGGCCAGCCGGGCGAAGGGGATGTGAAGTGACGGGTGAAGCGCAGCAAGCTCGTCATCCCGGACTTGATCCGGGATCCATGAACACGGCTTCGGAGAGAAATGTGCCCACCCGCGCGCTCAAGCGCTCATGGATCCCGGCTTTCGCCGGGATGACGGCGTGGGCACTGGTCGCCTTCGCCACCCCCGCCGCCGCCCAGACGATCGCCATCACCGGCGGCACCGTCGCGCTCGGCGACGGTTCGGAGCCCATCGAGAACGGCACCGTGATCGTCCGCAACGGCCGGATCGTCGCCGCCGGCCGCGATGTCGCGGTCCCGGCCGGCGCGCAAAGGGTCGACGCCACCGGCAAGTGGGTCACTCCGGGAATCGTCGCCGGCTTCTCCCGGGTCGGGCTGGTCGAGGTCGACGCGGTCAACGCGACCAACGACGTCTCGGCGGCCAATTCCCCCTTCAGCGCGTCGATCGACGTCGCTCCGGCGATCAACCCGCGGGCGATGGCGATCCAGGTCAACCGCGCCGGCGGAGTTACCCGCGCCATCGTCGCTCCGGGGACGGCGAAGAGCATCTTCGCGGGGCAGGGGGCGGTTATCGACCTCGGCAGCGACATGGAGGCGGTGACGAGGGCTCGGGCCTTCCAGTTCGTCGAGCTCGGCGAGACCGGCGCCGACGAGGCCGGAGGCAGCCGCGCCGCCGCCCATGTATTGTTCCGCAATGCGCTCAGGGAGGCGCGCGACCTCGGCCGCTTCGCGACTCCGATCGCCGGCGGCGGTGCCGCGCGCGAGCCGCGGGCGAACGACCAGCGCGACTTTCCGCTCGAGGAGGTGCCGGACAGCCGGCTGATGTCAGCGGCGGCGACCCGGCCCGACGACGTGCTCCTCACCCGCTTCGACGCGGCCGCTCTGGTTCCGGTCCTGCAGGGGCGGCAGCTTCTGCTCGTCCATGTCGAGCGGGCCAGCGACATCATCCAGGTGCTGGCGCTCAAGAAGGAATTCCCGCGGCTGAGGCTGGTGCTGGTCGGGGCGACCGAGGGCTGGACGATCGCCGACCGGATCGCGGCGGCGCGAGTGCCCGTCATCGCCAACGCCCTCAACGACCTGCCTTCGACCTTCGAGCAGCTGGCGGCGACCCAGTCCAACGTCGCCCGGATGCGCGCCGCCGGAATCCCCGTCGCGCTCGGAATGATCAACGACGACGAGGCCCGGCAGGTGCGGCTTGCCCGGCAGCAGGCCGGCAACATGGTCGCGGTCGGGCGGATCCCCGGCGCCTCGGGCCTGAGCTGGGGCGAGGCGCTGGCGACGATCACCTCGGGGCCCGCCGAAGCGGTCGGGATGGGCGGCGAGATCGGCTCGCTCCGGCCCGGGCGGCGGGCCGACGTCGTCATCTGGTCGGGCGATCCGCTCGAGAACAGCAGCGCCGCTGAGATCGTCCTGATCGACGGGGTCCAGCAGCCGCTCGACAACCACCAGACCAGGCTTCGCGACCGCTACCGCACGCCTGTCGAGGGCGATCTTCCAAAGGCCTACGAGAGGTGATCGCCCTGGTCAGCCTCGCGCTCGCGACCCTGGCCTTCGTCGGCACCCACCTCGCCATGTCGCATCCGCTGCGCACCCGGCTCGTCCAGAATCTCGGCGACCAGTGGTTCGCCGTCCTTTATTCGGCGGTCGCCTTCGTCACTTTGGGATGGATGATCCTGTCCTACCGGGCGGCGGACGACAGCTATTTCCTGTGGCTCACTCCGGACTGGATCCGGCCGGTCGCGGCGGGCCTCATGCTTCTCGCCTGCATCCTCCTCGTCGGGTCGTTCTTCCGCAACCCGGCCTTCCCGCGCCCGGGCGCCAGGTCCAGGCCGGTGCGCGCGGCGACCGGCGTCTTCGCGGTGACCCGGCATCCGATGAACATGGCCTTCATCCTGTGGGCTCTGGTCCATATCGCCTTGTGGGGGGCGCTGCCCAATCTGATCGTCGCGAGCGGAATCCTCGTCCTCGCGATGGTCGGCTCGATCGGCCAGGATCATAAGAAGCTCAACGTCGTCGGTGAGCCGTGGCGGGCCTGGATGGAGCGGACTTCGTTCCTTCCGTTCGGGGCGCTTCTGAGCGGGCGGGCGAAGTGGAGCGCGCTCGGCGAGGCGTGGCCCGCCTTGCTCCTCGGCTCTCTGCTCTGGCTCGCCGTCACCTGGCTGCACGCGCCCGAAGTCTCGCCGATCGCCGCGCTGATCCGCTAGAGCCGCATGCGCTAAATCCGCATCACCCGTCATGCCGGGCTTGACCCGGTATCCACCTTCTTCTTGCCGCGCAGGCCAGTAGAAGATGATCCCGGATCAAGTCCGGGATGACGGAAGGCTCACGCGGGGTTGTTGGCCCCGCCCTCCTTCAGCAGGCGGTCCTGCTCGGTGAGCGGCTCGGTTTCGTCGAAGCCGGTACGTTTCGCCACAGAGGAGGTGGTGGCGACGTCCATCGCGACATTGCCCGTCGTTCTCACGATATCCGGCAGGGTCTCGACCGCGATGAGGATGACGAGCGGCTCGATCGGGACTCCCATCGCGATGCAGATCGGCGCGATCGCGCTGATGAAGCTGATCGAGCCGGGCAGGCTGATCGAGCCCAGTGTGGTGGTGGCGGCGACGGCGACCCCCGCCGCCATCTGCATCGGCGTGAGCTGGATCCCGAACCAGTGGGCGACGTAGATGGCGACGGCCAGGTTCATGGCGGGACCGGTGGCTCGGAACAGGGCGACGGCGAGCGGAAGGGTCACGCCCGACGCGGCGACCGGCACTCCCAGCCTCTCCGCGCCGCGAAGCATCGCCGGAAGCGAGGCGAGCGAGGATTGGGTGCTGATCGCCACCGCATGGGCCGGGCCGACGGCGCGGGTGAAGGCGAGGAAGGAGAAGCGGCCGCCGAACATGGCCAGAGGCCAGGCCGCGAACCAGACCACGCAGCCGACGGCCGAGACGATCAGGATATAATGGAGCAGGGCTCCGAAGGCGGCGGCGCCCGCTTTGGCGCCGACGACATAGGCAAGCGCGAACACCCCGATCGGCGCCAGCCACAGCACCCAGTTGATGATTACCAGCATGGCGTCGCCGACCGCCCGGAAGAACAGGGTCAGATGCCGGCGCGGCTCCTCCGGAAGCCGGGTGATCGCGAAGGCGAAGACGGTGGTGAAGACCAGCAGCGGCAGGATCTGGTCGTTGGCCGCGGCGGCGACCGGGTTGGTGGGAATGAAGGAGCGAACGAACTGGGCGAAGGTGGGGATCTCGCCGACCTTGTCCGAGGCGGAGAGCGTGGCCTTCAGCGCCTCGGCGCCGCTCGGCATTGGGAAGAACTGAAGCAGGACGGGGGTGAGGAATGCGGACATGATGGCGCCCGTCCACAGGACGACCATGAACAGGATGACGGCCCGGCCGGCGAGTCGGCCCGAACGAGCGGCCTCGGCCGACGCGGTTATGCCGTTGATCAGCAAGGCGACGATCAGCGGCACGATCGTCATCCTCAGCGCATCGAGCCAGAGGCCGCCGATCGGATCGGCGATGGCGGTCGCCTGTGGAGCGAAGGCGGCGTTCGCCGTGAGAATGCCGAGCAGGAGGCCGGCGGCAAGGGCGGCGAGGATGCGGGTGGGTTGCGACATTTTCAGATGCTTAGCGAGGGAGTAAGGGAGGGGGAAGCGTGCCTAAAATCCTCCCTGCGATTTCGCGGGGAGGGGGACCGCACGAAGTGCGGTGGAGGGGTTCTTCGGTAGCAGGCCCCTCCACCAGGCTTCGCCTGGTCCCCCTCCCCTGCAAATGCAGGGGAGGAATTTCACTTCGGCCTCCACCGCGCTATGGCAGCCGCTACCTCGCGCAAGGACCGCCATGACTCGCAAATTCTTCGGCACCGACGGGATCAGGGGCCGCACCAACCAGAGCCCGATGACGGCCGAGATGGCGCAGCGCGTCGGCCAGGCCGCCGGCGCGCATTTCCTGCGCGGCGATCATCGCCACCGGGTGGTGATCGGCAAGGACACGAGGCTTTCGGGCTATATGATGGAGACCGCGCTCATCTCCGGCTTCACCAGCGTCGGGATGGACGTGGTGATGGTCGGGCCGGTGCCGACGCCCGCGGTGGCGATGCTGACCCGCTCGATGCGGGCCGATCTGGGCGTGATGATCTCCGCCAGCCATAACCCCTATACCGATAACGGCATCAAATTGTTCGGGCCGGACGGCTACAAGCTCTCCGATGAGGACGAGACGGCGATCGAGCGGCTGCTCGAGACGGCGCCCAATCTGGTCGACGCGCCGCTGATCGGGCGCTCGCGAAAGATCGAGGACGCGCGCGGCCGCTACATCCATTTCGCCAAGGCGACCTTCCCGGAGGAGCTGAGGCTCGACGGGCTCAAGATCGTCGTCGATTGCGCCAACGGCGCCGCCTACCAGGTCGCCCCGTCGGCTCTGTGGGAGCTGGGCGCGGACGTGGTGGCGATGGGAGTCACGCCCAACGGCCTCAACATCAACGACGGCTGCGGCTCGACGGCCCCCGCCGCCCTCCAGACGCGGGTGGTGGAGGAGGGCGCCCATATCGGAATCGCGCTCGACGGCGACGCCGACCGGCTGATCATCGTCGACGAGAAGGGCCGGATCGTCGACGGCGATCAGCTGATGGCCCTGATCGCCCTGTTCTTCGCCCGGCGCGGGATGCTCGAGGGCGACGGGGTCGTCGCGACGGTGATGTCCAACCTCGGCCTCGAGCGCTTCCTCGCCACCAACGGGCTCGAGCTGGTGCGGGCGCAGGTCGGCGATCGCTACGTGCTGGAGGCGATGCGCGAACGCGGCTTCAACGTCGGCGGCGAGCAGTCCGGGCATATCATCCTGTCCGATTATTCGACGACCGGGGACGGCCTCATCGCCGCGCTGCAGGTGCTCGCCTGCCTGGTCGAGGACGGTCGCCCGGCGAGCGAATTGCTCCACCAGTTCGATCCGTTGCCGCAGCTTCTGAAGAACGTTCGCTTTGCGGGCGCCGATCCGCGCGAGGCGGCCGGAGTCAGGACCGCGATCGATGCGGCCGAGCGTCGCCTTCACGGCGTCGGCCGGCTTCTGATCCGCAAGTCGGGAACCGAGCCGCTCATCCGGGTGATGGCGGAGGCCGAGGACCGGACGATGGTCGAGGAGGTCGTCGACAGCATCTGCGACGCCATGCAGGCCGCCTGATCGGGAGGGTTGTGGATGCTTGAGCTTCGTCCCGACTGCGAGCGCTGCGGGCGCGACCTAACGCCCGAGAGCCTGGAGGCGCGCATCTGCACCTTCGAATGCACCTTCTGCGCCGAATGCGTCGACGGGCCGCTGGCGGGGACCTGCCCCAATTGCGGCGGCAATTTCGAGCCCAGGCCGATCCGCCCGGCCGGGAAGCTGGCGAAATACCCGGCCTCGACGGTCCGCAAGGGGCCGATCCCTCGCCCCCTTCAGGGGGAGAGGGACAGCCGGCGCGGAGCGACGGCAGGGAGCGGGGGCAGTCCAAGCAACCCGTGACCGACGATCGGCTCCCCCCTCTCCCCGACCCACTCCCCCTGAAGGGGGAGAGGAAGACGCCGCCGCGAATCCTCATCATCGCCGGCTCGGACAGCGGCGGCGGCGCCGGGATCCAGGCGGACATCAAGACGGTGACGATGCTCGGCGGCTTCGCGACGACGGCGATCACCGCGATCACCGCCCAGAACACCCTGGGGGTCACCGACGTCCTGCTCGTCCCCGCCGCCATGGTGATCGCCCAGATCGACGCCGTGGTCTCGGACATCGGAGTCGATGCCGTGAAGATCGGAATGATCGGCTCGGCCGGGACGGCGGAGGCGGTGGCCGAGCGGCTCGAGCGGCTGGCGGTGCCGATCGTCTTCGATCCGGTCATGGTCGCGACCAGCGGCTCCGAGCTCGCCGACGCCGCGACCATCGCGGCCTTCGGCCGGCTGATGCGGATCGCCTCGGTGGTCACGCCGAACCTTCCGGAGCTCGAGGCGCTCGGCGGCGAGGCCGCGGTGCTCGCCCATGGCTGCCACCTGCTCGCCAAGGGCGGGCATGGCGAAGGCGCGGAGGTCGTGGACGCGATCGTCTCGCCCGGCGGCGCCCGGCGGGAGTTGCGCGGGAAAAGGTTCGAGACCAACGACACGCACGGCACCGGCTGCACTTTGGCGAGCGCTCTGGCCTGCGGCCTGGGCGGGGGCCTCACGGTCCACGAAGCGTTCGAGCAGGCGGTCCGGTTCGTTCGAATCGCCATCATCGAGGCGCCCGGCTTCGGATCGGGCAGCGGTCCGATCGGCCATCAGGGCGTCACCGATTTCCGCTGGGACGATCTCGACCCCGAAGACGCTCCGGTCCGGCGGGAGACGGTCGGCGCCATGAACCTCAACCAAGTGACGTTGCCGGCGCGGGATTATGACGCCTCGGTCGCCTTCTACCGCCGGCTCGGCCTTCGCCAGATCGTCGATTCCCCCGGCCGTTACGCCCGTTTCGAATGTCCGGGCGGGGCCACGCTCTCGGTTCACGTGGAGGCGGGACGGAAAGCGGGGGATTCGGTCGTCTACCTCGAAAGCGACTCGCTCGACGCCTGGGTCGAACGGCTTCGGACGGCGGGGATCGTTTTCGAGACGGGGCCGTCCGACCAGAGCTGGGGATGGCGCGAGGCGCATCTGCGCGATCCCGCGGGCAACCGCCTCTGCCTCTACCGCGCCGGCCAATATCGCCGCTTCCCGCCCTGGCGGATGGACTGATGAAATTCCTCCCCCGGATTTCCGGGGGAGGGGGACCATGCGAAGCATGGTGGAGGGGTTCTTTGGAGTCAGCAAGAACCCCTCCACCGCGCTTCGCGCGGTCCCCCTCCCCGGCAAAGGCCGGGGAGGAACTCTAATCCACAGAAATTCTTCGCGCGCCTCTGGCGGCGTCATCACCGCCTCTCTACCCTGCGCCGATGCCCCGCCCCTGCTTCAAGCTCGAGAAAGTCTATCCGAACCCGGTGGCGGGTGTGGACGAAGCGGGCTGCGCGCCTCTTGCCGGGCCGGTGGTGGCCGCGGCGGTGATCCTCGACCGGGAGAAATTCCCGCGCGGGATCGACGATTCCAAGGCGTTGCCCGCCGCCGTCCGCGAGGCGATCTGCGCGAAGCTCTACAAGGTGGCGCGGATCGGAGTCGGCTTGGCCACCGTCGAGGAGATCGACCGGATCAACATCTACTGGGCGCGGATGCTGGCCATGACCCGCGCCGTCGACGCCCTCGGCCTCGATCCCGCCATGATCCTGGTCGACGGCAACCGCTGTCCGAAATGGGAGCGCCCCTCGGTCTCGATCGTCGCCGGCGACACCAAATGCCGGTCGATCGCCGCCGCCTCGATCGTCGCCAAGGTCACTCGCGACCGGATCATGATCGACCATGCCCGCGAGCATCCGGGCTATGGCTGGGAGACCAACAAGGGCTATCCGACGCCCCAGCATTATCGCGCCCTGGATTCGCTCGGCCCGACCCCGCTCCACCGCCGGAGCTTCGCGCCGGTGCGCCAGGTGATGATGAACCTAGCGCACGCGGTCGAAGCGCAGGCGGCTGATTCCGGAGAGCGTTGACAAGGTGAGGCCGGCGACCTCGCCGGACGGATAGCGCTCGAAGGCGATCCGGCCGAAGCCCTGGCCGGGAGCGGCGAAGGAGTCCGTCGCGATCGGCTCAAGCGCGACCTCGCCGGCCGGCAGCTTCATCGCCAGCCTGCCGCCGTCGACCCGGAAGACGGCCTCGCCGTCCACCTCCTTCGAGGCGTAGCGGCCGGCATAGTCTTCGAGCGGCCGCGGCTCGGGCGGGGCGAGACGGGTGAAGGCGAGGGCGGGCTGGCCGGGCCCGGTCTCGATCATCCGTTCCCCGTCGAAACGGAACTCGCCGAGGCCTTCGAGGGCGAATCGGCCGCCGCCGAGATGCGCGAGCGCATAGGCCTCGCCGAAGTGGACGAGCTTCAGAGCGGGGCCGTCGGCGGCGAAGGATCGAATCTCGTCGCCTTCGGGATCGTGATAGGTCCCGGCGAGTCGGGCGGCTTCGGAAGCCGCCAGCGGAACCGGGGGCGGCGCGGCGGTCGCGGCGGCGGGCGCCGGCCCGAATCTCGATTTCACCCAATCGTCCGCCATCCCCTGGGCGAGGTTGAGCGGCGCATTGCTCACATTGCACAGCATGACGGTGCCAAAGCGATGCTCGGGGAAATAGGAGAAGATCGAACGGTAGGCGGCGGTCTGGCCGCCATGGCCGATCCTGGTGAGGCCGGGGACTCCCTTATGGTCGCGCTCGACCTGGAGGCCGTAGCTGTAGGCGATCGGCGTATTGTCCTCGAGCTTCGTCCCGGCGAGCATTCGCTGGAACAGGGGCCTGGAGACGATCTTGCCGTCGCCGAGCGCGGCGAGCCATTTGGAGAAGTCCTCGACCGTCGACAGCAGCCCGCTCGAGCCGCGGGCGCGGTTCACCGCCTCGTTGAGGACGAATTTTCCGTCGGGACCGGCATTGTAGGCTCGGGCGAGGGCCGGCGAGGCAAAGCCCGTGTCCTTCATCCCGAGCGGAAGGAACATACGAGTCTTCAGGAAGCGCTCGAACGGCATTTCGGAGACCCGCTCGACGATCTCGGCGAGCAGGACGTAATTGGGGCTCTCATATTGGTGGCGGGTGCCGGGCCGGAAATTGAGCGCCTTCTGGCGGAAGACCAGGCTCAGCGCCTCCTCGTGCGTGGGCAGCGGGCCGGTCGGCTGGAAGCCGGCCAGGGCCATGTGGTTCCTGAGGCCGGTCGTATGGTGGAGGAGGTGGCGGATCCGGATCGTCCGGCCGTAGTCTGGAAGCTCGGGGAGATATTCGCGGACATCGTCTTCCTCGGTCAGCCTGCCGTCGTCGATGAGCAGGCCGATGGCGGCGGCGGTGAACTGCTTCGACATGGAAGCGATGTTGAAGGCGGTCCGGGCGGTGATCGGGCGTCCGGTCGACAGGTCGGCCGAGCCGTAGCCGCGGGCGTGGATCAGCCGGCCTTCCTCGATCACGCCGACGGCGCAGCCGGGGCGATAGGGGTCGGCGAGCGGCGCGAATCGGGTGTCGGGCGGCAGCGCGGCGGCCGCGAGAGCCATCAGAAGCATCATCGGCAAAGGCTAGGCGGCCGACGAGTCAGGTGCCAGCGCGGGGACGCTATTGAGCAATCGAGGGATATCCGAATCGCCGCGCCTCCCTCCCTGCAGGGGAGGGGCCAGGGGTGGGTTCGCCGAAGGCGGCCGAAACTCCGGGCCAGCAAAGTCCCGCTACGCTCGCCTACCCAACCCCTCCTTCCAGGGAGGGGAGTCGCCTCGCGAACTTCGCCCAGGGCTGAGTCCTTTGGGCCACACCCACATCATGTTGAGCCCGCCCGGCCCAACCGGCCTCCATTAGTAGCGGTGACTCGTTTCGTTCCCGGCACGTTAACCATATTCTCAGCCTCGGGCCGTAAACCCTTGTTGTTGACCGCGGACTCCGCCTGACTCAGGCTGGCGGTCTGGACGAACCGGGGGGCGGTATCGAATGACTGCACATGTGCGCTTGGGATCGAGGGAAAAGCGCGCAGCGGCGCCGGTTCCGGATCCGGCGCTTCCCCTGAACGAAATCCTCCAGGAGGATTGCATATCGGCGATGGCGAAGCTTCCGGCCGGCAGCATCGACATGGTCTTCGCCGATCCACCCTACAATCTGCAGCTCGGCGGCGACCTGTTCCGGCCGGAGGGCGGCCTGGTCGACGCGGTCGACGACGCCTGGGACAAGTTCGAGACCTTCGCCGCCTATGACGAATTCACCCGCGCCTGGCTCAAGGAGGCGCGGCGGATCCTGAAGCCGAACGGCACGCTCTGGGTGATCGGCAGCTACCACAATATCTTCCGGGTCGGCGCCGCACTCCAGGATGCCGGCTACTGGATCCTCAACGACATCATCTGGCGCAAGTCCAACCCGATGCCCAATTTTCGCGGCACCCGCTTCACCAACGCCCATGAGACGTTGATCTGGGCGAGCCGAAGCGAGGACAGCCGCTACACGTTCAACTATCGCGCGATGAAGGCCCTGAACGACGAGCTTCAGATGCGCTCCGACTGGCTTTTGCCGATCTGCTCGGGCGGCGAGCGGGTCAAGGACGGCGGCACCAAGGCCCATCCCACCCAGAAGCCGGAATCGCTTCTCTACCGGGTGATGCTCGCCTGCACCAATCCCGGCGACGTCGTCCTCGACCCGTTCTTCGGCACCGGAACGACCGGCGCGGTCGCCCGGCGGCTGGGCCGGAAGTGGATCGGGATCGAGCGCGAGAAGCGCTACGTCCGGGTCGCGCGCGAGCGAATCGATTCGACGCTTGAGCTCGACGAGAGCGCGATGAAGACGATGGCGTCGAAGCGCTCGCAGCCGCGCGTGCCGTTCGGCGCCCTGGTCGAAATCGGCATGATCCAACCTGGGACAGTGCTGACCGACACCAAGCGGCGCTGGCAGGCGCAGGTCCGGGCCGACGCCTCGATCGAGATGGACGGCCAGACCGGCTCGATCCACCGCATCGGAGCGCTGGCGCAAGGGGCGCCGGCCTGCAACGGCTGGGCCTTCTGGCATTTCGAGGAAGAGGGTGCGCTGGCCCCGCTGGATGCGCTTCGGCAGCGCTACCTGCTGACTCTCGACTGACCCTGATTGCGCAAAAAAGGTTGCTTACTGCCACTCGACACGAGCGTGAAACAAAGGCACATTGCGAGTGACGACCGTCCCTTCACGCTCAACGCCCGCACGCCTTTGACCACGGGAGACGCGCGGGAGCCCCTTTGAGCGGTGATGGGTCCGGACCAATACCATGCCCCACATGGTGGTCTGGGCCTCGGAGAATCGGTTACCCTATCGACCTTCGATAAGAGGCGGTCGTCACCCTTAGTCTCAGCGCTTCGGGATTCCTGTCGCGGGAAATATGCGCTAGCCGCGTCGCCATGACCCTTCGCCATTACCTGCGCCCCACCGCCTTCGTCGACTCGCCTTTCGGCCAGGACGGGAAAGTGGCCCGTCTCGCCGGCGGAATGCTGTGGTTCGCCGCGGTCGAGCGGGTGACGATGGACGGGAATCGCCGGGTCTCGTCGAATCTCCTGCCGGTCGAACGGGTGGAGGAAGCGCTGGCGCTCGGGAGCGGCGTCGAGCGCGCCTGGCGAAACCTGACCTCGCCGCGCGCGCCCCTCCGGCTCCGCGAGCGGGTCATTCGGCTCGACCAGCCGCAAGTGGCGGGGATAATCAACGTCACGCCTGACAGCTTTTCGGACGGCGGCCGCTTCGACGATGGAGAGATGGCGGCGCAGGCCGGATTCGCCATGGCCGAGGCCGGCGCCGCGATCGTCGACGTGGGCGGCGAATCGACCCGGCCCGGCGCCAAGACCGTCTGGGAAGGCGACGAGATCGAGCGGGTGCTTCCGGCGGTTACTCGGCTCGCGGCGGGCGGGACCGCGGTTTCGATCGATACCCGCAAGTCGGCGGTGATGGCGGCCGCGCTCGGCGCCGGAGCGGCGATGGTCAACGACGTTTCGGCCCTGACCTATGACGAGAAATCGGCCGAGCTGGTCGCGGACTCGGGCTGCCCCGTGGTTCTGATGCATCACCAGGGCCCGCCGGAGACGATGCAGCAGGCTCCGTCCTACGACGCCCCGGTGCTGTTCGCCGTCTACGACTGGCTCGAGGCACGGATCGCGGCGGCCGAGGCCGCCGGAATCGAGCGGACCCGGATCGTCGTCGATCCCGGAATCGGCTTCGGCAAGAACGTGCAGCACAATCTCGACCTGATGAACGGCCTCGCCCTGCTCCACGGCCTGGGCTGCCCGATCATGCTCGGGGCCAGCCGCAAGCGCATGATCGGCGCTCTCTCGGCGGAGGCGCCCGCGGACGCGCGCCTGGCGGGCTCGCTCGCTTTGGCCCTGAAGGCGGTCGAACAGGGCGCCCAGCTGCTTCGAGTCCACGACGTCCCGGAGACGGTGCAGGCGCTGAGGATCTGGCGAGGGCTGAGGGACGCGGCCCTTACGCCCTGATCGTCGGAATTCCTCCCCGGCATTTGCCGGGGAGGGGGACCGCGCGAAGCGCGGTGGAGGGGTTCTTCGGAGTCAGCAAGAACCCCTCCACCAGGCTTCGCCTGGTCCCCCTCCCCCGGAAATCCCGGGGAGGATCATTCAGCTCGACCTCCACCGCCGGCGGCCCTTGCGGCCGGCGGCGATTCGGGCGCGGGGGCGAAATTGGTGCCAGGCACCAATTCCAAGCTTCGGAAAGAACGCTACGCTCGCCTGCCCACCCCGGCCCCTCCCTTTCAGGGAGGGGAGTGTCAGTTCGGCTCGACCTCCACCGCCAGCGGGCCCTTGCGGCCGGCGGCGATTCGGGCGCGGAGGGGTTGGTCGGGGTTGAGGTCGGTGAGGCCGCCGCGGCGGACCGTCTCCATGTGGACGAAGATGTCCTGCCCGTCTTCCTCCTCGCGGACGAGGAAGCCGTAGCCCTTGAGTCGGTTGAACCATTTGACCCGCACCGGCTCGAACTCGCCTGCCGAATCGAGCAGTGCGGAAGGATCGATTCGTTCGCCCGAGCCGGTCCCGGACGGGCGCTGAGGCTCCGGCATCACGGCCTGGCTGAGGTCGATCGAAAGCACCCGCCGCGCCTGGAGGCCGCGCTCCTGCTCGGCGACCAGGCATTCGACCACGGCGCCTTCGGGAAGGCTTCGGCGGTCATGTTCCTTGAGGACGCTGAAATGGACGAGGATGTCGCCCTTGGCCTGTTCGCTGACCAGGAAGCCGAAACCGCGGGTGGCGTCGAACCATTTCATCGTGCCGGTGAGCTTGATGAGGGTCTCGTCCTCGGCGCGCGGAGGATCGTCCGCGCCTTCGGGGTCCGGCGCGTCGCTTCCAGCTTTCATCTCCCGGCGCGACGTCATCAACGGCCGATCCACCATGTAAACCGGGGTGACTATCACGGCTGGCGCGGATTTGTGAACCGTTTCCGATGGCTTTTATGGGACATCCGGGTCCGGTAGGTCTTCCGGACCGGCGGCGAGCACTTGCCGGACCGTCTCCAGGCGGTGCCCGGCCCGAAGCATAGCCGCCGCAGCCTTGTCGCGGCCGGCGCGGTCGGGAACGGTCCCGGCATAGGGGCCGAGCCGCCGGCGGCGCGCGAAACGGTGGGCGGCGGCGAGGGCGTCCTTCTCGGCATGGCCCCGCGCCTCGGCGGAATCCTCGTCCGCGATGCCCGCCCCCCTCAGCGCCTCGCTCACCCGCCGCTCGCCATAGCCGCGTCGAAGCAGCGAGGCGGTTCGGGCGGAGGCAAAGCCGCGATCGTCGACATAACCGCGCTCGGCGAAGCGCTCGACTAGGGGCTCGACCGGCGGCTCGCCCGGGCCGCTCCAGCCCCGTTCCTTCAGCTTGCGGCGAAGATAGGCGGCGAGCTTCGCCCGGCTGGTGGCATAGCGGCCGGCATAGAAGAGGCCGAGCCGCTCGAGCCCCTCCGAGTCGAGGGGCGGCCTTTTGTCGGGTCGGGATTTCACGCGCCATGATTGTGCCACAGTCGGTCCCGATTATAAATGCGTACCTCTCCCGTCCCGGGGGAGCAGTTCGCGCGTAACCACCGGAGAGGATCCGCTACACCCGTGCCCGAGACTTTGGTCCCGACGCCGACTGCGGACAGTCTGCCGCGCCGATTCGCCGACTTCGAGAGGCTCGGAGACGCGCTCGATTACGCGGCCCAGGGCCGACGCGGCCTCAACTTCCACGATCCGCGCGGAGTGCTCGTTCGCGCCTATCCCTATCGGGAGCTTCGCCAGGACGCCCTCGCCGCCGCCTACCGGCTGATCGCGGCGGGCGTGAAGCCCGAGGACCGGATCGCCATCGTCGCCGAGACCAGCCCGGAATTCGCCGCCCTCTTCTTCGGCACCGTCTATGCCGGCGCCTGGCCGGTGCCGCTGCCTCTGCCCACCTCCTTCGGCGGGCGGGATTCCTATATCGACCAGCTCAAGGTCCAGCTCGACAGCGCCGATCCCACCCATCTCTTCTACCCCGCCGAGCTGGGTGCGATGGCCGGCGCGGCGGCCGAGGCCGCGGGCGTGACCGGTCTGTCCTGGGAGAGCTTCGCGACTCGCGAGGGCCCGGTGGTGGACCTCCCGCAGGCCGAGCCCGACGACATCGCCTATCTCCAATATTCGAGCGGCTCGACCCGCTTCCCGCACGGGGTCGCCGTCACCCATCGCGGCCTCCTCAACAACCTCGCCGCGCACAGCCACGGAATGGAGGTGATCGAGACCGACCGCTGCATCTCCTGGCTGCCCTGGTATCACGACATGGGGCTGGTCGGCTGCCTGCTGTCGCCGATGGCCAACCAGATCTCGACCGATTACCTCAAGACCGAGGATTTCGCCCGGCGCCCGCTCGCCTGGCTCGACCTCATCACCCGCAACGAGGGCACGACCGGAAGCTATTCGCCGACCTTCGGCTACGACATATGCGCCCGCCGGGTCTCCAGCCTGACCAACGTCGCCGAGCGCTTCGACCTGTCGCGCTGGCGGATCGCCGGCAACGGCGCCGACATGATCCGGCCCGACGTCATGCAGGCCTTCGTCGACGCCTTCGGTCCGGCCGGCTTCGACGCCAAGAGCTTCTGCCCGAGCTACGGCCTTGCCGAAGCGACCCTGGCGGTGACGATCATGCCGCCGGGCGAGGGCATCGTCGTCGAGCTGGTCGAGGAGACCACTTTGTCCGGCGACGGCAAGATGCACCGCGACCGGCCGCAGCGCTACCGGGCGATCGTCAATTGCGGCAAGCCCGCGCGGGACATGGAAGTCGAGATCCGGGACGAGGACGGCGCCACCCTGGGCCATCGCGAGATCGGCAAGGTCCATTGCCGCGGGCCGTCGGTGATGATCGGCTATTTTCGCGACGAGGCGGCCACTTCGGCCTGCCTCGATGCCGACCATTGGCTGGACACGGGCGACATGGGCTATCTGTCGGACGGCTATCTCTACATCGTCGGCCGGGCCAAGGACATGATCATCATCAACGGCAAGAACCACTGGCCCCAGGACATCGAATGGGCGGTGGAGCAGCTTCCCGGCTTCAAGGCCGGCGACATCGCCGCTTTCTCGATCACCACCCCCGGCGGCGAGGAGACGCCCGCCGTCCTCGTCCAGTGCCGGACCTCCGACGCCGGGGAAAGGACCCGCCTTCGCGAGATCATCCGCGAGCGGGTAAGGGCGATCACGGGGATGAACTGCGTCATCGAGCTTGTGCCGCCGCGGACCCTGCCTCGAACCAGTTCCGGCAAGCTCAGCCGGGCCAAGGCGCGCAGCCTCTACCTGACCGGCGAAATCCAGCCTTACGACATCGCCGCCTGACGCGATGCCGTCATCCCGGCGAAAGCCGGGACCTCGGCGAGACCCACCGTGACTTTCCCGGCCTGAGGTCCCGGCTTTCGCCGGGATGACGGCGTGGCGGGGGTCAGGACCGACGTCACGGGATTCACTCCCGTGACGGCTGCTGGGTCAGAGGGAGGCCACCTGACTGCCTCCCATCGTAGACGGCACCAATATACTGGTCTCTGTGAGCCCGCCCTCAGCGTAATGCCCGTTTCGGAGCCATGGCGGACCTTTGCGCAAGGGCGATGGATGACCGGTGTGCGCCAATTGCAGCCGTAAGGGCGGCTTGGCCCCAGCGTGGAAGCCGACACTTGCGAGAACAACTTTTGATGCCTGTTGCGAGAACGCTGAGCACGCAAGACCTTCGCTAGCTGCGGCTGAACGACACAAAAATTTGGCTGCTTCCTTCCCACGCCGAACTTTATGTGTATGCTATGACTAATACACCTCGGTTGGGGGTGCCGGTGGAGGAACAGTGCAAAAGTTGTTTGGATGGGTACGTCGTCATCCGGTGTGGTCGGGCCTCATCGGCCTTGCCTTGCTGTTCCTGCTCTATCAGATATTCGCGCCGTCACCGCCGGACTATGAATATGTGACCGCCGAAGCCGACCGCGGAGAAGTGGTCCGGATAGTCTCGGCGAGCGGAAAGCTCAGGGCCCTCAACACTTTCAAGGTGGGGTCCGAAGTCTCGGGTCAGGTTACCGCCGTTTATGTCGACTTCAACACGCCGGTGCGCGCCGGGCAGGTGCTCGCCGTCATCGACGGCACGCGTCCCCGCGCCCGGGTCGCGCAGACGGGGGCCCAGGTCGGCGTCGCGCAGGCGGGGCTCGCACAGGCGGAGGCCGCTATCGCCCGCGCCCGGACCGATGTCGAAATCCAGGAGCGCGAATATGCGCGCCGCAAGCAGCTCGCCGAGCGCGGCTTCATCTCCAAGGGCCAGATCGACCAGGCGCAGAACAACCTGTCGACCGCTCGGGCGGCGCTGAAGACCGCAATCGCACAGGCGCAAGGCGGCCGTGCCCAGATCGCCCAGAGCAACGCCGAACTGTCGACGGCGCAGCTGGAACTGAGACGCACCCGTATCTTGGCGCCCGCCAGCGGCGTGGTGGTCAACAAGCTGGTCGAGCCCGGTGCGACGGTCGCCGCGAGCTTCCAGACGCCCAACCTGTTCGAGATCGCCGCCGATACCAGCCGCATGCAGGTCGAAGCCTCCGTCGATGAGGCCGACATCGGGCAGGTGCAGGTCGGCCAGCAGGTCCGTTTCACGGTCGACAGCTATCCCGACGAAACCTTCGCCGCGGTCGTCGGGCAAATCCGCAAATCGGCCACCGAAACGCAGAATGTCGTCAGCTATCTCGTCATCCTGGACGTCGATAACAGCGCCGGCAAGTTGCTCACCGGCATGACCGCGAATGTCGATATCATCACCGGGCGCAAAACCAACGTGCTTCGGCTTCCCGTCGCGGCGACACGTTTCCGGCCCCGCGCGGCGGACCGTCCGCTGGAAGAGAAGAAGGCGGCAAAGCCGGCCGCGCCTGCAAAGGCGCCGGTCAACAAGCCCGTATACGTCTGGGTCGTAGGCGCCGACCCGTACAAGCCGGTCAGGCGCGCGGTGCGGCTCGGGCTGCAGGGGGAGGAATTCGTCGAAGTGACGGGCGGGCTCAAGCCCGGCGAGAAGATCCTGATGCGGTCGAAGTCCCTGAAGGAGGAGGAAGAAGGCGGAAGCGACGAAGAGGATGAAGGCGGCGGTGGCCAATGACGGTTCCGCTCGTCGAGACGCTTTCGCTGGTTAAGGAATATGCGTCCGGCGGAGGCACGGTTCATGCCATCGCCGGTGTGTCGCTCGCCATCGCGCGCGGCGAGTTCGTCGCCATCATGGGCGCCAGCGGCTCCGGCAAGTCCACCTTCATGAACATGATCGGGTGTCTGGATATTCCCAGCTCGGGCGACGTGAGGATCGACGGCACCGCCACCAGCGCGATGGATTCGGACGCGCTGGCCGAGCTCAGGAACCGCAAGATCGGCTTCGTCTTCCAGCAGTTCAATCTGCTGCCGCGCACCACCGCGCTCGATAATGTCGCGGTGCCGCTCATCTACGCGGGCGTGGGCCGCGCCGAGCGGCTGGAACGGGCGCGGGCGAAGCTGGAGGCGATGGGGCTCGGCGACCGGCTCGACCACTCGCCGGCGAAGCTGTCGGGCGGCCAGCAGCAGCGGGTGGCGATCGCGCGGGCGCTGGTCACCGAGCCGCTGATGCTGCTCGCCGATGAGCCGACCGGCGCGCTCGACAGCCAGACGTCCGAAGACATCATGCACCTGTTCCAGACGCTGAACGAGGCGGGCAACACCATCGTGCTGGTGACGCACGAGCGGGAAATCGCCGATCATGCATCCCGCCGGATCATGTTCCGCGATGGCAAGGTCATCGAGGATGAGCCAGTAGCCAGCCGCAGGCTGGTCAGGCCGTGAGGTCCGGTTTCGCAAAATCGGCGAGCCGCGCGGCCTTCAACCTGGGTATCGCGCTCACGGCCCTTCGCGTGAACCTGATGCGCTCGATACTGACCACCTTGGGCGTCAGCATCGGTGTGTTCGCCGTCGTGCTGGCGGTCGCCGTCGGATCGGGCGCGCAGGTGTCGGTGATGGGGGCGATCAATTCGCTCGGCTCCAACATGGCGATCGTGTTTCCGGTGCCGGACGACGAGAACGGTGGGGCCGTGGCGGAACGCGGCCGGCTGACGATGCGGGACGCGGTCGCGATCGAGCGCCAGGTCGAGGGCGTGACCGCGATCGCGCCGCAATTGCACGCCAACGTCCAGATCGTCAGCGGCGGGCGCAACGCCGCCACGGAGGCCATCGGCGTGACGCCCGGCTATGCCGAGGTCACCAATGCCGCAGCGGAGACGGGCCGCTTCATCTCCGACGCCGACGTGCGCACCGCCGGGCGGGTCATCGTGCTCGGCCGCACCGTGGTCACCAAATTGTTCGGCGACTATGATCCGATCGGCGAAACGGTGCGGGTCAACAAGGTGCCGTTCACCGTCGTCGGCATTCTCG
>Ga0190275_10000685_pt1 | contig 27735 bp, 22 predicted proteins | sample Popmic550T_FD_133745 | JGI IMG/M metagenome (GOLD analysis project Ga0190275, IMG submission 133745) | Populus adjacent soil microbial communities from riparian zone of Yellowstone River, Montana, USA - 550 T | ecosystem: Environmental > Terrestrial > Soil > Riparian zone > Trees stand | place...
TCGGTTTGGCGTCGCTCGCGCTGCTGCCGTTCATGCTGCCTTACTACATCGCCTCGAAGATGTACGGCTTCAAGCGCAGCATCGAGGAGGTCAAGGCCAACTCGGCTTGGCCTATTCACTGGCTGTCGGTCGAGAATCGCAACAAGCTCTGGTTCGGGATGGGCGAGGGGCTGAGCGAAGGCTTCCGCTTCAAGCTCTTTCCGGGCCTGCTCCCGATTCTATTTTCGCTCGCGGCGATGCTGTTTGGCGGACGGCCCGCGGAGAAGCGCGAGGTTGTAGCCGACGAGACGGCGTCGCGCAGAAACTGGATAGCGCGACTCGACGCGCTCGTCTTCGTCGCAGTCGCTCTCTCCATCCTCGCCGTAGGCTTCGACGGCACGAAATACTTCGGCGGCCTCTTCAGGCACATCAAATCCGAACGCGCTCTCACGCTTCTCGCTATCACGTCGGTCGCGCGGCTATGCCTCGCCTATCCGAACTGGCTACGCGCGGCGCACGCGAACCTCGTCGAGACGCTGCGCTCGAAGCGGCGCGGCGACGCCTTCTGGCTCGGCCTCATGCTGACCGCCGTCGGCTTCTGCTACTCGCTGGGCTGGAACTTTTTCTTCTACCGCATCTGCTACGAACTGCTCCCGATGTTCCGCAGCATGAGGGTTCCGACGCGCGGCGCGATGTTCGCCTACCTCGGCCTCGCACTGCTCGCGGGACTCGGCGTGAAGCGGCTGGCCGATCTCATAGCCGAGCGGCAGACGCGCGTGCGACCGGCGGCGGTGTTCGCCGTCGCGTGCGCGTTGCTGCTCGTCGAGTTGAACGCCGCGCCCTTGAATTTCATGCGCGGCGACGTGTACCCGGACGCGGTGACGCTCCGTCTGAAAGAGACGAAGATGCGCGGAGGCATCGTCGTGCTGCCTGCGTCGGCGGACTTCAACCACAGGTACATGCTGCGCTCCGCCGACCACGCGAAGCCTCTGATAGTCGGCACGTCGGGTTTCAACTCGCCATACGAAGACCAGATCGAGGGGTGGACTCGCGCGGGGACGATACCGCTCGGACTCATGAACTTGCTCGAACAGATTCCGGCCTCCTACCTCGTCGTCGAGAACGATCTGGTCGCGCCGGAGCGCAAGCCGGACTACGAGACTTTCCTCGTGCGCTCGGTCGCCGTGGGCCGACTGCGCTTCGTCAACCGCTTCGACGCGCGCTCCGACCTCTACGCCGTCGTTAAAACCGAGCCGGACGCGAAGAGCGAGGCCGCGCTCCCGTTCGGACTCTCGATCAAAGAGTGGGCCGCGCAGGTCGAGGACGACCCCGTCAACATTCTCGGCCAGTATCTTGATTGGAGTCAGTCGCTATTCCGCATGCACGTCGCCGCGTTCGGCTCGATGCCGCGCTACGCGGACTTCCTCGGCGACGCGCGCGCGCTCGGTCGCGGCGTCCTTCAAGGCTTCGACGAGCAGGAGCGCAAACTCGAAAGCAACCTGCGCTCGCTCGCCGTGGAGTTGACGAATCGTCCGGCTTTCAAGCAGACATACGATCCGCTCGACGACGCGCAGTACGTTGACCGACTTCTCGCGAACGCAGGCGTTGACATCGGCGCAGCCGACCGCAACGCGCTCGTGTCCGCGCTCGCCGCGCGTGAGGAGTCGCGCGCGGGCGTTCTTCTGAAAATCGTCGCCGACCCGCGCTTCGTCGAGAAGGAACAGAACCGCTCGCTCGTCGCGCTCCACTACTTCGGCTACTTCCGTCGCAACCCCGACGACGCGCCCGACCGTGGGCTTGAGGGACTCGAATTCTGGGTCAGAGACCTTGAGACCAACCGCGCCCCCGGCAAACTCTCCGTGGCCTTCAAGGACTCATTCGAGTACGCCGAGATAAAGGCTAGGCGGGAACAGCGATGAATGATGAGTGAGAGGGTGGCGATAGATTTCTGTACGCTTCTACGAACCAGCCGAGATGATTTTCTCCACGACGTTTTGCCACGACAGTTTCAACGCAAGAAGCTTTTCGCGCCCGCGCTCGCCCATGGCGCGCGACCTCTGCCGGTCGGCGTATAGCGTGTCGAAGGCTTCGGCGAGGGCGCGCGGCTCCGGCTCGGCGACGAACCCTTCGCGCGCGTCCTCGACGAACTCCGTCGCGCCGCCGCCGTCGCGCGCTACGACGACGGGCTTCGACGAGAGCATCGCTTCCAGCGTCACGTAGCCGTAGTCTTCGTCAAACGGCAGGTAGCAGACGCCGAGCGCGTTCGAGTAGAGATTTATCAACTCGTCCTCGCCGACGAAGCCGCGAAGCTCGACGCGCTCGCCTACGCCGTGCTGCCTGACGAGCGATTCGTAGTGCCCGCGTTCGCGCGTGCCGCCGGCAAGGATGGCGCGGACGGGCGTGCGAGTGTGGCTCAACGCTTCTATCAGAAGCTCCTGCCGCTTCTGCGGTTCAAGGCGGCTCGGATAAAAGATGTAGTCGCCCTGCTCGCCCGCGCGCAGACGCGAGGCGCGAGGCGGCGGGTGATACAGCGGCTCGCTCTCGATGTGGTTGAAGCGGCGCAGACGCTCGGCCACCGTAAGCGAGTTGGCGAAGACCTTGCGCGCTTCGGGTATGAAGCGCGCGTCGCAGTGTTGAATCCATTCGCGCATGCGCGGCCCTTCGGGGTGCGTCGAGAGGTCGTCGAGCGGCGTGCCCCAAAGATTGTAGGCCGAGCGGTACTGGTGCATGATCCACAGAACCTTGCGCGGGTGCGCGACCGTGTATGCCGGGAACTTCATCCCGACGACGAGGTCTACGGGCTTGCCGTTCGACTCCGTCAAGTCGAGCATGCGCCAAGCGAGCGTGCCGCGCATGATCTCTGTGGGCGGATACCATTTGAAGGGGAGAGCGACCACCTCTGCGTTGTAGCCCGCCTCTTCAAACGCGCCGCGCAAGCCCGCGACGTGCGACTCCGCGCCGCCGGCGGTGAAGGGGACTTGCGTCGTGCAGATGAGAATGTTGCGAATCGTCATCAGTCTTCCTGTCAGAAACGCGACCGTCAGGGAGCGTGTCTCATGCGTAACGACTGACACCCTCCCTGACGGTCGGGTTTCTGCCCGGCACTCGCTAACGGTCGCGGTAATGTATCATGTGCCCGAACGCGGAGGTGAGTGTGGACGAAAGACAAGACATGCTTCAAACGTCTGAAGCTGGAAACCAGCGCAGTCTCATCACGCACGCGGTGCTTGTGGGCCTGACGCCGCTCATACCCGTGCCCGTTCTCGACGATCTGGCGAAGGGCTATTTACGAAAGCGCATGGTGCGCGCCTTAGCCGCGTCGAGCGGGCGGAGTCTGAGCGAGGAGGATTTGAGCGCGCTCGCCTCGGAGAAGGAGACGGGCTGCATGCGCGGCTGCCTGTTGACCTTGATCGTCTACCCGCTGAAGGCTGTCTTCCGAAAAATCTTCTACTTCCTCGAAGTGAAGCGCGCGGTGGATTTGACGAGCCGCACATACCACTACGGCTACCTCGTGAACTACGCAATGCAGCGACAGGGCGACGGCAAGAGCATCTTAGACCTGCGCCGCGCTACGGAAGTGAACGAAGCGATTCAAGCCGTCTGTCTCGAAGCCCCCATCAAGCCGGTCGAGAGCGCAATCGGCGGCACGTTCCGGCAGTCGCACCGTGTGCTGCGAAGCGCGGCGAACCTGCTCGCCGCGAGTCTCCGCCGCGTCGCGGGCCGCGCGCGCGCGGAGCAGGTGGCCGAGGCAATCGAACGCGTAGAGCCGGAAGAGGAGCGCGAGCTGGAGCCTGTCGTCACACGCATGCAACACTCAATCGCCGCCGTCCCCGAAGACCACTTCAAACGCCTTCGCGCGCAACTCGACGCGCGCCTCGGCCTCTCTTCCGAACGCGCTTGAGTGTCGCGGAAGAAAAATTTAACAGGGATGGACAGGATGAACAGGATAAATTTAATGAAGAAGGTTCTTGAGCATTCCATCCGTCTCAGGCCTGTTTCGGCGGAATCTTCTGTATTCGAGCTTGGGGTTTCCGAAATTGATTAACAGTCCCACATCAATGCCGGTCGCGTTCAGATAATTGATGAGCTGCGCGTGATGCTCAGGCGTCAAGGTTCTTACGGCCTTTAATTCGATGATGACTTTATCTTCAAGCAGAACGTCCGCATAAAATTCTCCTACCACCCGCCCCCTGAATTTTACCGCCAAAGGAAATTGTGCTTTGGCCGACAGACCTTTCTGCTGTAAAGCTATAAGCAGAGCTTTCTCATAAACCGATTCAAGAAATCCCGCCCCGAGTTCTTTCATCACCTCGAAACAGGCTTCCAGTGCCTTAGCCGTGAGGTCTTCATAAAGCACGTTTTCACTCTCCTTCCTCTTCTTTTTTTAATCCTGTCCATCCTGTCCATCCCTGTTAAATTTTCGCGCTTCACACAAACGCTTCGATGTTGCACACGGCGACCGACAACTCGCGGTCGTCCGGGTTCGCCGCATCGTCAGGGCGCGGCTGCCACGTTCGGTCAGCGCGAATCTCAAGCTCGTATTCGCCGTCCGCGGCCAGCGCTTCGGGCGCTTCGACGCGCAGCTCGAGCCAGCCGTGGCGGAAGAGCGAGAGGGCGCAGAGCCGCTGGCCGTTGAGCAGTAGCTCAATGCCGAGCGGTCGCGCGTCGAGGTCGGGCATGTGCGAGGTGAGGTCTAGGCGCAGCGCATGGAGCGCGGGAGCGCGGAATCGCGCGCGCGCGCGTCGCCCCATCCATCGCGCGACGGGCGGCAGAACGTTCGGCTCGAACCATCCCTCGTCGAACTCAGCCGTGCGGTCGAGACAGACGGCGCGTAGGGCCTCGTCATCATGCGACTCTTCGCCCGCCTCAACGTGCGCGCCGAAGAGCGCGGAGCGGTCGCGATGCTCGTTGTAGAAGGGGCCGAGCGGCGAGTCGGAGGCTTTGAGGAGGACGTAGAGGCCGCTCTTCGGAAGTTTGATGTGGAGGTCGGAGATTCTGCCGAAGACGTAGCCCATCGCCATGTCGAAGGCGCGACGCTCCGAGAAGCTGAGGCCGCGCAGGTAGGCGATGAAGTCTTCGTCAAACGGCAGGCCGTACTCGTCGCGCTGCTTTACGAACTCCTCGCTCGAAAGGCAGAGCGTGTAGCGCGGCTCCCATGCGACGTGCGCGAAGAAGCGACGGAAACGCTCGGCATGCTCCTGCTCCTCTTCGAGTCCGACGTGGCCGTCAACAGCGACGAAGCGGCGCAGCTCATCCACAGTCATCTCGTCGTAAGACTTCTGCACGCTCCTGTCCGTGCATTCGATGCCGTGAAGCGTTACGCCGCCGGGCCGCAGCACGCGTCGGACTTCGCGCAGCACGTCGTCCTTCTCTTCAAACGCGACGTGGCCCAGCACGTCGAGGCTGACGACGTAATCGAAACTCGCTTCGGCGTAAGGCAGACGCGTGAGCGCGGCGGCGACACCCGTGTCGTAGCCGTTGCGGAGCGCGGCCAGCGCGCACTCTTCCGAAAGATCAACGCCCGCGAGCGTGACGCCTTTGCGTTTGAGGAGCGCGAGCATCCCTGCGCCGCAGCCCAAGTCCAGCACCGAGGAGCCTGCGCGCACGTTGTCATAGACCCACATCGTCCGCGCGAAGCGCATGTCGAAGCGGTCGAGCGCGCGGAAGTAGCGCGCGTCCAGAACCTCGTCCGACACGAACTTCGTTCGATAGAACTCCGCGAGGTCTTCTATCCCCGCGCGCCTGTACAAGTCATTTTCCGGCGAAGATGGCATAGGTGGTGATAAGTGATAAGTGATGAGTGATAAGTGATAAGAAAAGCTGTTAGCTGTTAGCCCTTAGCTGTTAGCCGGAAGCTCTCGGCCTTTCGGTTTGGCTAAAAGCTAAAGGCTAATAGCTAACAGCCCTCTTATCACTTATCACTCATCACTTATCACTTTTTTCTAACGCTTCAATGCGCGCCTCGATCTGTCGTCGGGCGCGTTCGTGCGCGGCGGCTGACTCGCCGGCTTCGAGCGAGAGCTGTTTGAAGCAGACGCGCTGCTCTTCGAGAAGGTTCTCGACGCGCTCGCGCATCTCGTTCTGAAATTGCTCTTCGCGCGCGTGGATGCGCGCGTCGCGCTCTGCGCGCAATCCGTCTGCTTGCGTGCGCTGCTCTGCGCGCAATTGTTCGATGCCCTCGGCCAGCGCGCGGCGGAGTTCCGAGAGGCGGGCGTCGAGGCGAGACTCCGCCTCTGCGAGCCGCGCGTTCAGTTCCGAGGCGCGCGCCCTTTCGTGTTCGGACTCCGAACGAAGGCGTGCTAACGAGTCGCGGAGCGAGCCAAGGTCTGACTGGCCTTGCGCGAGCGCGCGTTCGTGCGCGGCCAGCGTCTCGCGCACGTCTCCGAGCGCATCGCGCACGTCGCCGAGCGCGTGGTGGACTGCGGAGTTGAAGTTGACCTGCTCCCACGTGAACCAGTGCGCGGCGCGCTTGATCTGTCGCTTAATCCAAAGCTCGATCCGCGCAGCCGCACCGCGACGGTTGCTCATGAGCGGCGGCAGGCGCGACCACGCGCGCTCTGTCGTGGCGAGGTTCGCTCCCAGCCGCGCCAGCGATTCGCCGGCGCGCGCGTCCGCGTGTGTCGCTTGCACCGCTCCGCCACTTGCGTGCGTCGCCGCCTCCTGCGTGCGCGACGTTGGCTGCGACTCCGCGCCGGCGCGCGCCGATTCGGCCAGCACGCGCTCGCGTATCTCGCGCAGAGTGTCTTCTACTTCGCGTTCAACCATGCGTCAAGCTCTCATTCATTGCGGATTGCGGATTTGGGCAGAACGGAGAGTGGAATCGTCTTCCTGATTCCGCGATCCGCAGTCCGCAGTCCGCAATCCGACTCGGCGCGCGGTCGCGCTGGCGTCGAGGTTGGCGACGCCCTCGACGAGGATGGGACTCGTGACGCGGAAGAAGATCACGCCGTCGAGCCAGTCGTAGCTGACGCCGTCCTCGCTGTGTACGGCGAGCGAGACGGAGAACTGGTCGAGGCCGAGCCAGCAGTTGAAAGCGAAGCTGACCTCCAACACGTCGCCGCGCCTGCACGCGCCGAAGTCCACGCGCTGCTCCTTCGTGTTCGTGCCGTAGACGTGTATGCCGTGGCTGCTGTTGATTAGAAAGCCGACGACGGCATCCGTCACCTCGCGTTGGAAGCGCACGCGCACGCGAACCGTAAGCGGCGTGCCCGTCTCGACGATGCCCGCCGGACGACGCGAGGCGTCTAGGAGCTGCGCGCTGATGATCTCCGCGCTCCCGTCGCCGTGGCGGTACGTGTAACGAAGCGGGGCGCGACTTTCATCATTCAACTCTTCGTCGCTCGCGGCGTCCGGCGCGGTCTCGTCCTCGAAAGCCTGCTCGCGCTCCATGACGATGCGCTGGTAATCGTTCAAAACGTCCAACGGCGTGCCGTCCGCGATGACGCTCCCCGCGCTGAGGAGTATCGCGCGCGAGCAGAGCGCGCGCACCGCCGCCGCGTCGTGCGAGACGAAAAGCACCGTCGAGCCGCGCTCCTGAATCTCCTTGATGCGTCGCAGACAACGGTGCTGGAAGACCGCGTCGCCCACGGCCAGAGCCTCGTCAATCACGAGTATGTCAGGCTCGACGTTCGCTGCGACGGCGAAGGCGAGCCGGACGAACATGCCCGAAGAATAAGTCTTGACGGGCTGGTGTATGAACGGCCCGATCTCCGCGAAGCGCTCGATGTCCGGGAAGAGTCGTTCGGCCTCGCGGCGCGAGAGTCCCATCAGCGCGGCGTTCATGTATACGTTCTCGACGCCCGTGAACTCAGGGTCGAAGCCCGCGCCCAGCTCAAGCAGCGCGGCCACGCGCCCCTCGCGCCACACGCTCCCCGTGGTCGGCTCTAAAGTGCCCGCGATGATTTGCAGCAGCGTAGACTTGCCGCACCCGTTCGGCCCGATGATGCCTGTGGTCGTGCCCGCTTCAATTTCAAAACCGACGTTGTGGAGCGCCCAGAACTCGCGGTGACGCTTCAAGCGCCCACGCGTCAGAGACTCCGTCAGCCGGTCGCCCGGTCGCGCGTAAATCCTGTACTGCTTGGACACGTCCTCGACGCGCAGCGCAACGCTCATGCGGTGAAATTTAACAGAGTTCGGAAGGCAGAAGCCAGAAAGTGGAAGGGAAATAACGAACAGAGTGGCTATGCCGCGCCTTTTGCTAAATGGCTTCAAGGCTGCTTTCACTACATTACAACTTCAAATAAAAATTTGATCTGGATGCACGCCATGCGTCCATTGTAAATGAACTGCCAATCCATCTATATCTGGGAAAAGCGCGGCTCGATGAATACCCTGACGATATAATTCATACCGGACTCTATTTTTATAAGCAGCGGGGACGATGATCTGTTCTAGAACCCAGCCTCGCTGTAAAGCAGCTGAAAGAGGGTCCTCAATGTCAGCTTGGATTGTAAATAAACCTTCCTGCACCCAAACTCGCGACACAATAATATTGGGAACAAACCTCATGGGGCTTCCGATAGAAAATGGACTGCCAGTATCAATCATTTTTTGTGGGACTCGACGAGGGCCATGCAGAGCATAAACCACACCGTCTTCATCTGCTCTTTCCTCTACAGCAAAATACAAGGCAGCTATTGGATTAAAACTCCAGTCGAGCAAGCGGGTCGGTAGTCCATGATGCTGTGCTAAAGCCAACCATTCCCAATCATTGGATGGGATTCTGCTGAGATATTGCACAGCGCATCTCTTGAACATTGTAAAGATGCTCTGCTCAAACTTTTGCCGTGTCTTTGAGGTATGAGAAGTCCGCCCAATTTTTGGAACGAGTTGAAAGGTAACAGAGCTGTGCCCCCTGAAAACCCAATAACCTCGTTCATGTCGGTAATAGCGGTCGGATAAAATATTGCTGAAATCGCTTAAGCTCTCAACTATTCTCGTCTCTGCCATTACGACTCCGTGTTTAGTTAAACGTAGCGACATAACTATTATATGAGTGGAATCAATCCGCATAATATCCTTATAGGCGTGCTACGTACAGCCGCTTTCGGAGTCGCATCATGGAGAGGCTGCAGTACCTGTTACAATGCGCGGCATGATCTCCGCACAGACGGCGCGGCGCGCGGTGTGGCGACCGCTGCTTGAGCTTCCGCGACGGTTCGATCTGATATGGCCTCTGGCGCGGCGTATGTTCGTGGCGCGCTACCGTGGGTCTGCGCTCGGCTTAGTCTGGGCGGTGCTGACGCCCGCGGTGATGATCGCGGTCTTCACGTTCCTGTTCGCGGTGGTCTTCAACGCGCGGTTCACGGCGGGCGGCTCGCCGCTCGATTACGCGCTCTATCTGTTCTGCGGGCTGCTGCCGTGGACGGCGTTCTCCGAGTCCTTGCAGCAGTCGTCGGGCGTAGTCGTCGCGCACACGAACCTCGTCAAGCGCGTCGTCTTCCCGCTCGAAGCTCTGCCGGTGGCGCAGACGCTTGCGAGCCTCGCGGGGCAGTTGTTCGGCACAATCGCGCTCGTCGTCGCTGCTGTTCTCATACGCGGCGAGCTGCACGCGACTCTGCTGTGGCTGCCCGTGCTGCTCGTGCCGCAATTGATGTTGACGCTGGGCGGGTCTTGGCTGGTCGCGTCGCTCGGCGTCTTTTTGCGCGACACGGCGCAGGCGCTCACGCTCCTTTTGATGGCTTGGATGTACCTGACGCCGATCATCTATCCCGAACAGGTTGTGCCCGCGCGCTACCGCCCGCTGCTCGAAATCAACCCGTTCACGCCGCTCGTCCGCAGCTACAGGCTCGTCGTGCTGGAAGGCTCAAGCCCCGACTGGCGCGGCCTCGCATACGTCACCGCGTGCGCGCTCGCGACATTCATCTTCGGCTACTGGTGGTTCGCGCGCACGCGCAAGAACTTCGCGGACGTAATCTGATGGATTGCGGAATGCGGATTATAGGCAGATTGAAAACTGCGCTCGACTCGCGCCCGCCGTGCGGTTAAAGCACGTGACTTGAAACAGCGCGACTCTCATCAATCCGCAATCCGAAATCCGCATTCCGCAATCCATTTGACTTGCCCGCCCCGCTTTGGCATAAAAACCCTTCGACGAACCCTGCCGACGAGTTACCCCGAAGGCGCGCGAGGCCCGCAGCGCCGAAGTTGGACAGCAATGGCGAAGAAAGCGCGGCGATACATCAACAGGCTCGGCCTGCACCTGCAACGCGCGAAGCAACGCTTCAAGCAGAGCGGCTTCTCGAACTTCGACGAGGAGAGCATGCTCGAACGCTTCATCGCGGAGCTTCTGCCCCCTGATCACAGCCGCACAGCCGTTGACATCGGCGCGGGCGATGGAATGCGCGGCTCGAATACCTACGCGCTCTTCCTCGCGGGCTGGAGCGGCCTCGGCGTCGAGGGCGACGAAAGGCGCGCGCGTCGGCTCGCGCGGGCCTACAAAAACCTTGAAGGCGTCGCGGCGCTCCACGCGCTCGTGACGCCCTCAAACGTCGTCGAGCTTTTGAAAGCTCACAACGTCCCGCGCGAGCTGGGCGTGTTGAGCCTCGACATAGACAGCTACGACTACTGGGTTCTCGACGCGCTCCTCAAAGCTTTCCGCCCGCGCATCGTCGTAACCGAGATCAACGAGAAGATTCCGCCGCCGGTCAAATTCGTCGTGGGGTACGACCCCGATTTCAGTCTTCAACATCACTTCTTCGGCTACAGCATCGCGAGCCTCGAAGACCTGTGCGAGCGGCACGGCTACGCGCTGATCGCGCTCGAATACAACAACGCCTTCCTCGCCCCGCGCGAGCTAAGCGGCGTGCGCCCGCTCGACGCCGCGACGGCCTACCGCCGCGGCTACCTCGAACGCGCAGACCGGCGCGAGCGCTTCCCCAACAACGACGACATGGAGGCTCTGCACTCGCTCAAGCCCGCCGAGGCCGTCGCCTTTCTCGACCGCTTCTTCGCGCGCCACAAGGGTAAGTACGAGTTGAGCGTCGCCGATGCGCCGGAGCCGGTCGAGGCAGTTAAGATGTAGTCGCAAGCTTGAGTGGACGCGGCTTGCCAAACGCAGCACGTCAGCGCCGTCAGGCGCGAAAGGGCAGTAGCCCACGGCGTGAGCCGTGGGTAACAGTGATAATTGAATGTGAAAGCCCCGGAGGGGCGAAAGAGTTTGAGAATCACGCAGTCTCAAATTTCTTTCGCCCCTCCGGGGCTTTTGACTCTTTCAATCTCGCCTTTTCCCACGGCTCACGCCGTGGGCTACTGTTCTGCCGCCGCCTACGGCGGCTGTGTTCTCAAGTCAGACTGTTTTCTCCTCGTTCAGAATCACCACGACCCCCATCATCCACCATACGAGCAGCGCGACCTCCGCGTCGCCAAAGTTGTAGTTGACGACGGAGCTTGCGAGGAAGCCCGCGAGCGCGCCCACGAGGCCCAGCGCGAGGCCGTGCGCGCCCACGTCCGTAGCGTCGCGCCACATTCTTTCGGCGCGCGACGCGAGACGCCAGAAGACGAACATCAGCCAGAGCCAGAAGAGGAGCGCGGGCAGGCCGCGGTCGAATGCGAGCTGTAGCGGCGTCGAGTGCGCGTGCAGCATGTCCGTGCCCGGAAAGCCCCACTCGTTCCAGTGCTTGTGCGCCGCATCCATGCCGTGTCCGAGCAGCGGGTGCAGCAACACGCGCGAGGCGACGACGCGCGCGACCTCGGCTCGAAGACTCGAACTCGCGTCCTTCAGCTCAAGCGCGCCGCCCGCGCGCGTGCGCCACACGGCGAGCGCGCCGAGCGCGAGGACGAGCGTGACCGCGACCGCGACCGCCGCGCGACCGCGACCGCGCGCCGTCGCACGCCACGCCAGTACGAGCGCGCCGAAGGCGAAGGCCACGAGCGTCGTGCGCATCGCCGTCAGTGCGATGCCGGCGGCCAGCACGACGAAAGCGATTGCCGGAAGCGCGACGCGCAGGCGATCTTCTTTCGACGCACGCCGCGCGCCTTCTTTCTCCCGCCCGTGCGCTCGCTCGCGCCTCATCCAGCCCGCGAGCGCGAAGCCGAGCGCGAACTGCGCTACGATCTGTAGCACCTCCGCGAAGGTCTCGTAGTGGCGCGTCCAACCGGAGGCGCGGAATCTGTGCGTGCGACCGCCGCCCGTAATGCCGGACGGCGAAGCCGCGCCCCGCGCCTCTTCGCTGACCAGAGCGCCCGGCCACTCGGCGTGCTCGCCGCGCGAGATGACGCTCAGAGACGCGCGCGCTCCTGTCGGCGTCCGGCGTATGGCCTCGTCTATCTCCTCGACCGAGGAGACGCGCCGCCCGTTCACGCGCCACACGGCGTCGCCCTCCGCTAAGGGCGTCCCCGCGCGCAGAAAGCTGTCCGCGCCGAGCGCGCGCACGACGACCCCGCGCCCCAAAACCAACTCGCCCGCGCCCCACAAAACGCCCGCCGCGCCCGACGCTATCAACAGCACGGCGAGCAGCACGGCCCTCGTTCGCGTGAGCATGCTCTGCGCTAGATAGAGCATGAGAAACGTGACGGCGTTGATAAGCTTCGGCACGCTCACGCCCGGCTCGACGGAGAAGATTGACGACAGGACAGTCCAGCCGAAGAAAAGCCACAGGGGAAGGTCGAGCGCGGTTCTACGAAGGCCGGTGCTACGCGTCGCCGCCGCGCGGATTAACCACGCGAGGACGGCGGCTGATAGCCCCATCCAAGACCCCGCAATCGAGTGCGGCGCGGCCAGCGCGTAGACGACGAAACCGGCGAGCGCGACGAGTTCCGACGCACGCCCGATTCGCCCGCCGCGCGGACTGTTTTCGTCAGTGTGTTTGCTCATAAACCCTTGACAAAAGACTTGGTTGACACTCGTCGCGAGCGCGTGCTAGCGTTAAAAATTGCCTGTGCTCAGCAGACATGGGCGAGGCTTGTGGATGAGAAAGTTTCCGCCGGGCCGGAGCCACCTGTCGCTGCCCCGTAGCCCCTGCGTCAATGTTCAATAGTCCGCTTATCCCGGACGGCATAAATTCCCGATGGCTTTCGACAAGGTAAAAACCATCCGTGCGGCTGAGAAGTATCTTGCACAGGGCAAGATACCCGCGGCCATACAGGAGTACCAGCGCATCGTCGAGCTGGATGCCGACGACTTCTCCGCGCTCAACACGCTCGGCGACCTCTACGCGCGCGTGGACAAGAAGCAGGAGGCCATCGCCTGTTACCGCCGCGTCGCCGAACATTATCGCGAACAGGGCTTCACGCTCAAGGCCATCGCGATGTTCAAGAAGCTCACGCGCTTCGTCCCCGAAGATCACCAGACCGCGCTCGCGCTGGCCGCGCTCTACGAGCAACAGGGCTTGATGGTCGAGGCGCGCGCGCAGTACCTCGTCGCGGCGGACGCCTACGCGCGCGCGGGCAACACTAGGCAGGCGCTCGAAGTCCTGCGCCGCATCGCCGACCTCGACCCCTCGAACACACACATACGTCTGCGCCTCGCGGAGAGTTACGCGGGCGAGAAACTGCCCGACCTCGCCGCCGAAGCCTACACGAACGCGGGCGAGCGTCTGGCGGCCCGCAAAGAGTTCGAGCAGTCGCTCGACGCCTTCACGAAAGCCCTCGCGTTAAAGCCCGCCTCGCACGCCGCGCTCGCGGGCCTGCTCTCGGCTCACATAGCGTTGGGCACGGCGGACGAGGCCGCGGAAGTTTTGGAGCAGGCCGTCGAAGACAGGCCGGGCGATATCGAAGTGCGCGCGATGCTTGCGCGCGCATACGTCGAGACGGAGGACGCAATGAAGGCCGAGCGCGCGACGCAGGCGCTCGTCGAGCGCGACCCTTCGAGCTTCACGCTCTTCTTCGATGTGATTCGTCTGCACCTGCGGCAGGGCTACGGCGACGGCGCGGTGCGTCTACTCGGTTGGATCATCGAGCCTGTAATCACTGGACGGCAGGAGGAGGTGTTCACAGAGCTTCTACAGGAAGTCCTCGCGCGCAATCCCGAACAGATGGATGCACACCGCCTGCTCGTTCATGCGTACACGGCGCTGCACGACGAAGCGCGTCTGCGCCCCGCGCTCGAACGACTGGCCGAGGCCGCGGAGGCGACCGGCGACGCGGAAGAGGAGCGGCGCGCACTCTCGCGCCTCACGCGTCTCGCGCCCGACGAGGCGGGCTACCAAACTCGCCTCGAAGAATTGGGCGGCCTGCACCCCGACGAAGAGGCCGCGCGCGCCGCCGCCGAAGTCCCGACCTTCGAGAGCTTCATGCTCGGCGACGACGCTGCACACGCGTCCGCTGGCGAGAGCGCGCCGGAGAACGCATCCGTCTCCGAGTTTGAATGGAACTCCGTCAGCGCGCCCGCGCACGACGCGGCGAACGCCGGCTCCTCCTTCGCAGACCTAAACGATCTAACGGACGCGGGGCCGCCTCCACCGCCCGGCTTTCAAGAATTCGACTTCGGCTCGCAGATGGGCGAAGCGGGCGGCGAGCAGGCGCAGTCGGGCAGCACGGCAGCAGCCGAGCGTATGCTCTTGCAGGAGCTTGAGAGCGTAGACTTCTACATCGAGCAGGGCTACACGGACATCGCGCGCGACACGCTCGACATGCTCGAAGGCCAGTACGGCCCGCACCCCGACATCTCCGCGCGTCGCGGGCGACTCCTTTCCGCGGGCGCGTCCGCCGCCAACGCCAACGCCAACGCTCCCGCGCCTGAAGTCGCGCCGGACGCCGCGTCGGCGGACGACTTTTCCATGGGCGATCTGTTCGTAGAAGCGCAGCAAGTCGTCGCCGACAAACAGCAGCCCGCAGCCGAGCGTCCCGCCGGAGGCGGACTCGACCCCGGCCTCGCCGCGGTCTTCGACGAGTTCCGCGAGGCGGTAGAGGACTCAGCCGCGGGCGACGGCGCGGACTTCGACACGCACTACCAGATGGGAATCGCGTACCGCGAGATGGGTCTGCTCGACCAAGCCGTCGAAGAGTTCCAGACCGCCATCGGCATGATCGCGCAGGGCGACGGCACGCCGCGCTACCTGCAATGCTGCAACATGCTCGGCCACTGCTTCATCGAGAAAGACATGCCCCGCCCCGCCGCCACTTGGTTCAAGAAGGGGTTGGCCGCGCCCGGCCACACGGAGGACGAGTATCAGGCCATGCGCTACGACCTCGGCACGGCCTACGAGCGAATGGGCGACACGGAGCGCGCCATCGAAGTCTTGTCCGAAGTTTACGCCATAGACGTTTCCTATCGCGGGGTCGCCGAGCGGCTGCGCGACTTGCAGAAAGAGAGAGGCTAGAGGCTAGGGACTAGAGGCTAGTTAGAACAGCTTGTCTTTAACTAGCCCCTAGCCCCTAGCCCCCAGCCCCCAGCCCCTTATGGCTTCCAGACTCACAGTCATCTTCTACATCATTCTGTGCCTTGAGGCGGGCATCTTCCTGACCGTGCTGCCGTGGTGGCAGCCGTGGGGGATGGGCGATTGGGGCGACAACTACTTCCTCGTCTTCGCGGCGCAAAAGATCGGGTTCGTCAGTTTGCAGCGCGCGGTTGCGTCGGGGTGGGTGCGCGGCGCGGTGACTGGACTCGGCCTCTTAAACCTCGCGATGGCGCTCTGGGAGATATTCCACTTCCGCGAGACCGTCCGCAAACTTCAGGGCCTCGACAGATCGAACGTCGCCGCCCCCCAAAGCAAAGCTTCTCTCCCGCGAACGGACGCCGACGATGCCGCGCAAGCTGCACGAGCCAATCACGTATCTCATCACGAGCGGCGAGACGACTAGCGCGACGACTGCGGCGAGCGCCGAGTTCCTCGCCATACTCGCGCTCGTCGAGCGAGCCGTCTGCGCCGGCATCCGTTTAGTCCAACTCCGCGAGAAGAATTTGAGCGCGCGCACGCTCCACGAGCTGGCCGCGCGCGCCGCCTCGATTGCGCGAGGGAGCGAGACGAGCATACTCGTGGGCGACCGCGCCGACATCGCGCGCACGAGCCTGTGCGACGGCGTGCATCTCACGACGCAATCACTCGACGCGAGCGTAGTGCGCCGCGCCTTCGGCGAAGACTTTATCGTCGGTGTCTCCGCGCACACGCTCGCGGAGGCGCGCGCCGCACGCGACGGCGGCGCGGACTTCGTGGTCTTCGGCCCCGTATTCGACACGCCCTCGAAACGCGCCTACGGAGCGCCGCTCGGCGTCGAGACCTTGCGAGAGGCGGCTCGCGCGCTCGCGCCGTTCCCGCTCGTCGCGCTCGGAGGAATCGCCGAAAGTAACGTCGCCGAAGTTTTTCGCGCGGGCGCGCAGGGCGTTGCGGCGATTCGCCTCTTCGCGAACGGGCAAAACCTCGCGCGGACGGCGCATCTCATCGAGAGCCTGTACGCCCGTTGACGCGCACGCGCGTACACTGTCTCTTCTACAGCGCATTGCAAATGCGTGCGACCGTTTAGAGGCGGGCAATGCCCGCCGTCTCAAGTTGAACCGGCGGGCATTGCCCGCCTCTAAACGGGGCAGGTGGTTTCACTCAACTGCAAATCGCTATAACTTGGCGGAGAGACTTCGAGGGCTGATGAAGAAGAGTGAGACAGAGACGCCGCCCGTGGCGCTGACCGTCGCCGGGTTCGACCCGTCGGGCGGCGCGGGTGTTGTCGCCGACGTGAAGACGTTCACGGCCTTCGGCTGCTTCGCGACCGCAGCGGTCACGTCGCTCACATACCAGAACACGACGGGCGTGTTCGGCGCGGCGCACCAGACCGTCGAGACGGTGCGCGCGCAGGTCTTGGCCGTGGTCGAAGACTTCAAAGTAGCGGGCGCGAAGACGGGTATGCTGCCGACGAGCGAGATAATCGAGGAGGTGGCGCGGCTGCTGCGCGCGGGCGGCTTGCCCGCGCCCGTCGTTGACCCGGTCGTGCGCTCGACTTCGGGCTACGATCTGATAGACGACCGTGCGCTCGATGCGCTAAAAAGGGAACTGCTGCCGCTGGCGCGCGTCGTCACGCCGAACGTGCCGGAGGCCGAGAGAATCACCGGCCTCGAAATTCGCGACGAGCGAGGCATGCTCGAAGCCGCGCGCGCGATGCGCCGGATGGGCGCGCGCGCCGTGCTCATCAAGGGCGGACACCTGACGGGAAACGCGCTCGACCTGCTCGACGATGAAGGCCGCACGAGGACTTTCGTCGCGGAGCGAATCGAGACGACCTCGACGCACGGCACGGGCTGCACGCTCGCCGCAGGAATAGCGGCGTGCCTTGCGCGCGGTCTGACGCTGGAAGATTCAATCGAAGCGGCCAAGCGCTTTGTCACCGACGCCATACGCCGCGCGCCTCGGCTCGGCCACGGGCACGGCCCAATCAATCACGCCGTCGCGGCGAGACTTTGTCGCGGTGAGACTTTAAGGCATACGCGATGCCAGAGAGCGACGAAAAATCATGAAAGCAAGAAACAGAATTAAGCTTCAAGCGTTCACGACGGCCATGCTCGCCGCGTGCCTGTGTATAACGTCTGTTCCGGCGGCGTTCGCGCAGGGCGATCTGACGGGCGGCGTCGGACAGTTCGCCATACAGCCGAAGAAGGAGAAGACGGTCGCGCAGGCGAAGCGCAAGCCACCCGCCGTAAAGTCCGGCCCGAAGGCGAGCGCGAACGACCACCTTCTCGCAGCGGCTGGAAAGGGGGACGCTGCGGCGACCGCAAACTCTTTGAAGCAGGGCGCGGACGCGAACGCCAAATCAACCGAGGGCTGCGCGGCGCTCGTCTACGCCGCCGCCGACAAAACGGGCGAGGCCGCTCGCTCGCTTCTCGCTAAGGGCGCGGACGCGAACGCACGCTGCGACGATGGCGTGACCGCCCTGATGGTCGCAGCGGAGACGGGCAACACGGAGATTGCACAGGCTCTCATCGAACGCGACGCGAACGTGAACGCTAAGACCGCCGACGGTCGCACCGCGATCATCTTCGCCGCGTCGAGCGGCCAGCCCGCAATCGTTCAAGCCTTACTCGCGAAGGGCGCGGACGCGGGCGCGCTCTACAAGGACGGTCGCACGCCGCTCTTCTTCGCGGCTGCGAACGGCAACGCAGCGGTCGCGCAGGAGTTGTTGGCGAAAGGCGCGGACGCAAAAGCGCGCACCGACGACGGATGGACGCCGCTGCACTGGGCCTCTTGGTTCGGGCACGCGGAGGTCGCCAAGCTCCTGCTCGACAAGGGCGCGGACGTGGACGCGCGAGATAAGGACAACGACACGCCTCTGATGAAGGCCGCAACGCAAGGACAACTGCCCGTCGTGCAGTTGCTACTCGCGCGCAAGGCCGAAGCCGATGCGCGCGGCAGCGGCGGCGGGACGGCGCTGCTCTTCGCCGCCTCGCGACCGAGCGGCTTCGAGATTATCGAAGCCTTGATCGCGAAGGGCGCGAACGTGAACGCGCGCAACGAAGCCGGTCTCGCGCCCGTCATTCTCGCAGCCGCATACGGACGCATCCCCACGCTCGATGTGCTGTTCGAGCACAAGGCTGACGTGAACGCGCGCACGCCCAAGGGCTACACCGCGCTCATCGCCGCCTCCAACAAGGGACTCGCGGGGACGGTCAAGCTACTCATCGAGCGCGGCGCGGACGTGAACGCCAAGTACGAGGATGGTCGCACCGCCCTCTCCTTCGCTCAGGAGAACGGCCAGACGCAGATAGTCGAAATTCTGAAGAGCGCGGGCGCGAAATAAAGCTCGTGAACCGTAAATCGTAAATCGTGACAAGAAAGAACTGGTCTCTTCTTGTCACGATTTACGATTTACGATTCACGATTTACGGTTCACGCCTCTTCAATCGTGACCTTCTCCATCACAACGTCCTTGACGGGCCGGTCGCCGGGGGCGGTCTGCGTCGTGGCTATCTTGTCAACAACGTCCTGACCCTCGATGACGCGACCGAACTTCGTGTAGGAGGGCGGCAGCGGATAGTCCGCGTGCATGATGAAGAACTGCGAGCCGTTCGTGTTCGGCCCCGCGTTCGCCATCGCCACCGTGCCCTTCGCGTATGCGCCCCGGTAAAGCCCGGACGAGGGGTTGATCTCGTCTTTGAAGCGCCCGCCCCACGCCGACTCCCCGCCGCGCCCCGTGCCCGTGGGGTCTCCGCCCTGAATCATGAAGCCCTTGATGACGCGGTGAAAGATGACGCCGTCGTACTTGCCCGCCTCCGCGAGCAGACGGAAGTTCTCTGCCGTCTTCGGCGACTCGTCGTCCAAAAGCTCGAAGCGTATCGTGCCGTGATTCGTTTTGATGTTCGCGATTCGATTAGCCATAAGACTCCTTAAAAGAAAGTATGAAGGCAGAACGATGAACGCTGAACTAAAAAGCAACGTCTTTTAGTTCAGCGTTCATCGTTCTGCCTTCTGCGTTTAGAACGTGTCTCTCAATCGCCACGGCGACGCCGTCCTCGTCGTTCGTGGCGGTCAGGTGAAAGCTCCCGCGCTCGCGCAAGGCCGGCGCGGCGTTGCCCATCAGCACGCCCGTGCCCGCGTACTCAAGCATCTCAAGGTCGTTGAAGTTGTCGCCGACGGCCATGACCTCGTCCGACGTTAAGCCCTGTTCGTCGGCGACCGCCGCAAGCCCCGCGCCCTTCGACGCCTCCGGATGCAAAACGTCCAACAGCGCGAAATCCATCTTCGGGTAGAGCGTGAGCAGAAGCCGCACGCCCCCATTCATCTCGCGCCGCATCTCCTCGGCCAGCCGCTCCATCGCCGCGCAGCCGCCGGAGAAGGCGACGTGCAAAGGGTCGTGGTTTAGATACTCTTCGAGCGACTCGACTTGCTTGATGGACGCGGCGGCCCCGTCGCCGACGACGCGGCGCGACCACGCGATGTACTTTGCGAGCGCGGTGTTGCCTTCGCTGATGTGGTCGTAGACGAGCGTTCCCTCGCCGACGTGGTCGTCGCTGACGAGCGCGTCCGCGCCGTGCGCGCGTCCCACGCGGACGACGGCGCGCGCGGCCTCGACCGGCATCAAAACCGCGCTCACGGTTTCGAGCGAGCGCGCGTGTTTGGTGAGCGCGCCGTTGTGAGCGATGAGCGGAACGTCCAGACCAAGCTCGAGCGCGAGCGGACGCGCGTCGCGGAAGCGCCGGCCCGTGACGAGCGCGACCAAGACGCCGCGACCGCGCGCCTCGGAGAGCGCGGCGCGGTTGCGCTCCGTCAACTCGCCGCGCGAGTTGAGCAGAGTCCCGTCGAGGTCGAGGGCGATCAAGCGAATATTCATCAGTGATTAAGTGCGAAAACGACTCTAACATTCGTCCGACGACAGGCGCAACAAAGACACTCCAAGTGACGTGACGGGCCGCATTGTGAGAGACTTGAAAGTGTCACAATCGCGACGGAGAGGGAACGGACTGGGCGTAGAATTCGGCCAGAATAGCGGCATTTTCGTCCTCAGTACGGCGCATGGCTCTCTGTTAATTCACCGTTTTGCGCGGAAATCAGGTGGTCTGGGAGGACGATAAAGGATGACGGTCACGCATCTGGAATGCGCCGCGTGCGGCGCGCGGCACGAGGCACGGCGGTTGCACAATCTGTGCGCGGAGTGCGGCAAGCCCTTGCTCGTTCGCTACGATCTGGAGCGCGCGGCTCGCACGCTGACGAAGGAAAGTCTGAAAGTTAGAAGGTCTGATTTATGGCGTTACAGAGAAGTCTTGCCCGTGGAGCTAGAAGAAAATATCGTCTCGCTCGGAGAAGGATGGACGCCGCTATTGCGCGCCGAACGTCTGGGCGAACGAGTGGGCTTGAAGCATCTCTACATCAAGGACGAGTCGCTGAATCCGACGCAGAGCTTCAAGGCGCGCGGGATGTCGGCGGCGGTCTCGATGGCGAAAGAGTTGGGGGCGCGAAAGCTTGCCGCGCCTTCTGCCGGGAACGCCGCGGGCGCGCTCGCCGCATACGCCGCGCGCGCAGGGCTGGAAGCCTACATCTTCATGCCGCGCGACACGCCGCGCGCTAACGTCGTCGAGTGCGAACAGACGGGCGCGCACGTTACCTTGATGGACGGATTGATAACCGACTGCGGCGCGGAGGTGGCGCGGCGCAAGGACTCGGAAGGCTGGTTCGACGTTTCGACTTTGAAAGAGCCGTACCGCGTCGAGGGTAAGAAGACGCTCGGCTACGAGGTTGCGGAACAGATGGATTGGGAACTGCCCGACTGGATCATCTACCCGACGGGCGGCGGCACGGGGCTTGTCGGCATGTGGAAAGCTTTTGACGAGATGGAGCAGATGGGCTGGATCGGCAGTAAGCGCCCGCGCATGGTGACGGTTCAATCCGCGGGCTGCGCGCCGATTGTGCGCGCGTTCGAGGAAGGGAAACGGCACGCCGACGAGTTTCAGAATGCCGCGACCGTGGCGTCGGGGCTGCGCGTGCCGAAGGCCATCGGCGACTTTCTCATACTCGACGCGCTGCGTGCGTCGGGCGGCACAGCCGTCGCGGTGACGGACGAGCAGTTGCTCGCGGCGGTGAAAGAGATAGGCGCGGCGGAAGGTCTGTTCGCCGCTCCCGAAGGCGCGGCGTGCCTGCCCGCGCTTCGGAAGTTGATCGAGCGCGGGGATGTGAAACCGGACGAGCGCGTCGTGCTATTCAACACGGGCGCGGGCGTCAAGTATCTGGAGAGTTTTTGAACGCATCTAACGTGAGACTGTTTTTTAGCTTGCGGAGCAAGCGACAGAATAAAGCCCGGCGTGAAGCCGAAGGCGAACGCTGGGTTAGCAAAGTAGTAGGAAGATCAAGCTCACGGAGTGAGCGACAGAGGTTTGATGAAAGTCGCCATTGTTCAATCTGACGCCCGCTTGCGCGGGCTTGAAAACTGTTGGACGCGCGCACCCAGCGTTCCGCTACGCTCCACGCTGGGCTTTATTCTGGTCGCCTGCTTCGCAGGCTCTAGACCGGCAAACAAGAGTTACACATTAAGTTGAACGTGGGAAATACTATGAACAGTCGCAAGCTACTACTGACGATTTTTTTGACGGTCGCGCTCGCGCCCGTCTCGAACGCACAAGCTAAAAAGGGCGCGGCGGCGACAGCGCAGCCAGAAAAGGCCGTCGCGGAAAAAACGGGCGCGGCGACGAAAGCTCCGTTTGACCAGAAGCGTTTCGACGAGCTTCGGACGGAGGGGTTCGGCGCGCTCTACAACCTCGACTATGAGGGCGCGCGACGCCGCTTCAACGAGATGACCAAAGTTTTCCCCGACCATCCGGCGGGCTACCAGTTCCTCGCCGCGAGCCTCTGGCTGAAGACTTTGAATGAGTCGCGCCGTCTGCAAGCGTCGCTCTACAACACCGAGGGCTTCTACAAAGAGAAGGACGACAAGGCCGACCCGAAGCTCGTCGCGGAGTTCAGGGAGCTTACGCGCAGGACGAAGGAGCTTTGCGAGGCGCGTCTCAAGCTGAACCCGAAGGACGTGGACGCGCTCTACTACCTCGGCGCGTCCGAGGGGCTGAAGGCGGCTTGGGGCAGCATGGTCGAGCGCAGCTTCATGTCGGCCTTGAGCAACGGCAACGACGCCGTCGGCCATCATCGCGACCTCGTCAAGATTGACCCCAGCTTCACGGACGCCAAAGTGACAATCGGCATGTACGACTACGTCGTCGGCGCGCTCCCGACTTTCTTCAAGATAGGCGCGACGCTCATCGGGCATCGCGGCTCGAAGAAGCGTGGCCTTGCGACGCTCGAACAAGTCGCGCGCGAAGGCACTTGGGCGCGCGACGACGCGAAGTCTGTGCTTATCGCGCTCCTGAAACGCGAGAAGCGTTACCGCGAGGCGCACACATACGCAAGCGAGCTTGCAGCGAAGTATCCGCGCAACTACATCTTCAAGATGGAGGCGGCGGACGCGCTCGTCTCGCAGGCGGAGGTTGATCGAGCGACGAACCCGGAGGCGGCGAAGAAGACCGAAGGCGAGGCCTTCGCCATCTTCGACGCGCTGCTCGCGCCCGCGCAGGGGGCGGGTGCGCCGCGGCCTCCGCTCGACCTAGTGCATTTCAGCTACGGCGACGCGCTTCTTGTGGCGGGTCAGGCCGAGCGCGCGGCGAAGGAGTTTCTGGCCGCGGCTACGGCGCAGGGCGCGGAAAGCTCTATGGCGACGCGCGCGCGACTTCGCGCCGCGCAGGCTTTGGACGTAGCGGGCAAGCGCGACGACGCCGTCACGCAGTACAAGGCTGTGCTTGCGCGCCCGAACGTCTTCGACTCGCACGAGGACGCCAAGCGCGGACTGAAAGAGCCTTACAAGATGGGGCGCAAGTCCGCCGAGAACGCGGGCGATGTTGCGGACGACGCGAAGACGACGCAGGCCAACTAAGTCGTATGACCTACGACAACGGTATGCTTGGTGAAGAAATAATTAACAGGGATGGACAGGATGAACAGGATAAAGAAAAAGCGGAAGGATGAACGCGGCAGTATGAATGGTGAAAGGCATGCTGTCTTTCATTCATCGTTCATCGTTCATCGTTCATCGTTTCTTTCTTATCCTGTTCATCCTGTCCATCCCTGTTAATTTCATCTCTGATTAGTGTCCGACGAGCAGGGGAAATTTTATGAGTGAAGTCTGTCCCTCGCATGACCCAACACCGCTGCTCGCGGCGCGTGAAGACGCTCCGGGCGACGCGGAGAGGCGAAGCGCGTTGCGCGTCGTCAAGACGCCCGCGCGCGCGCGCCGCCTTCTGCTGTGCCTCGACGGCGTGCCGTTCGATGTCGTCACGGAGGCGAAGTCGCGCGGGCTGTTTGAAAACTTCAAAGAGCCTGCGCGTCTGCTCTCGCCGTTTCCGACGCTGACGAACGTCGCGCTGGCGGAGATGCTCGGCGCGACGCCGCCGAACGGCTACGAGAGTCTGTACTTCGACCGCGAGGCGAAAGAATTGCGCGGCGGGGTACGCAAGTACATCGGCTGGCGCACGCCCGACAAAGTGCCTTCGTCGTACATGGACGAGCTGGACTATCAGGAGCCGCTCGCATTCGAGTTCTTGATTTACGTCGCGACCGAGGCCGTCTGGAAGACGGACATGCGACGCTTCCGCGAGCGCTTCCTCGCCGCGCCGCCCGACCGCGACTTCTTCGGATTTCTCAAGGCGACCGATGGGCTGCTTCACATCGGCGGCCCCGCTCGCCTCATCGTCGCGCTCCAGTCGCTCGACAGGTTGCTGCGCGAGATTCAAAAGGCCGCGGGCGCGGAGACAGAGATCGTGCTGTTCTCAGACCACGGCATGAACCTCGAAGAGAACCGACGCCTTCACCTTCAGACGCACCTCAAGCGTTGCGGCTACGAAGTCGTCAGCCACATGCGTCGGCCACGCGGCAAGCGTCGCGTCTCCGCGCCCGGCTTCGGTCTGTGCGGTTACGCCGCGCTCTACTGCGGCGAGGAGACCGACCGCGCGGAGCTTGCGGACGCGCTCCGCGAGCTTGAAGGCGTTGACTTCAGCGTTCACCGCGACGAGAGCGAAGGCGCGGCAATCGTCACGGGCGCGCGTGGCCGCGCGAGCATCCGGCGTGAGCAAAGCGAGGGTGCGACGCTCTACCGCTACGAGCAGCTAAGCGGCGATCCGCTCGGACTCGCACAGGTCGCGCGCGCTTTGAGTAAAGAGGGGCGACTCGACGAGCGCGGGTACGCCGCTTCGGATGCGTGGCTCGATAGCACCGCGCGCCACGAGTACCCGGACGCGCCCGCGAACCTCTACGAGTCGGTCTACTCGCCGCGCGTGCGCCACACGGCGGACGTGTTGGTATCTTTGAGCGACGGCTACTACTACGGAGCGAACGCCTTCAGTCACATGGTGCGCCTGCTGGCGACGCACGGCAACGCGCTCCGCTCAAGCACGACCGCGTTCCTCATGAGCACGCACCGCAACTTCCCCGGACACGTCCGCTCAAGCGAAGCGCGCCCTTTTCTGCGCGGATAAAAACAGGGGCAGTGGCAGGAGGCAGGAGCAGGAGGCAGGAGGCAGGAGCAGGAAGCAGACGAGAAAGCTCGGATTCGAGATTCGAGATTTCAAAGCGCAATCTCTTAACCTGCCTCCTGCTCCTGCCTCCTGCCTCCTGTATTTCAAGCTGCTCTCGCGCCTTTCGACTTCTTCTTAACGCGCTTGCGCTCCGCTTCGGGCACGGGCGCGAGCGTCCATTGGAAGCCGATGTTCGGCTTGGCGCAGAAGATGTGAGGGAAGTGCTCGGCCATGTACGCGCCCATGTTCGGGCGCGAGCCGTCAATGTCCGTGAAGCCGTAATCTTCCGAAAGACTCCAAGAGCTGTAGAGGCCGCCGCTCTTGCGCGCAACGAAAGCGTCCGCGGCCAGCGCGGCGACGGCGCGACCGACGAAGCAGGGCGTTTCCGATCCCGCGAACCCGAAGCCGCGCGCCTTCGGGTTCGTCTCCGCGACCTCGCGCCAGTTCTCTTCGGTAGCGCCGAACCCCTCCATGATCGCCTCGGTTCGCATGAAGCCGGGCGTGATGGCGAGCGCGCTCACGCCGTGCGGCGCAAGCTCTTCGGCCATCGTGTAAGCGATGCGCTTTAGAAACACCTCGAACAGATCGAAGTAGAACTGCCCGTGGTGGCCGATTGTGTCCTGCTCGACTATCTCGACGATGAGGCCCGACCCACGCTCGACCATGAGCGGCGCGGCGTGCCGGCAGGTCGTGATGTGCGGCCAAAGCCACGCGTCGAGCATCGCGCGCCCCTTCTCGACCGGGAGCTTCCAGAAAGGCTTCCATTCCGTGACGGGCTGCCCCGTCAAGATGTTGACGAGAACGTCGAGACGCCGCTGCTCTTTCTTCACGCGCTTGAAGAGTGCGACCACTTCACCTTCGTTTGTGTGATCCACGCGAACCGCGATGCCGACTCCGCCCGCGGCAGTCACCAACTCAGCCGTCTCCTCAATCGTTTCGGGCCGACCGGCGTAGTGATGCCCGCTCTTGTTCGGCTCGGTGCGACTGCTCCGTCCCGTGCAATAGACGGTCGCGCCCGCCTCGCCCAGCATGCGCGCGATGCCGCGCCCCGCGCCCCGCGTCGCGCCCGCGACGACGGCCACCTTGCCTTCCAAGTTTTTCATCGCTCACCTCCGTTCCGAAGAGACGCCGCCGTTCGCGCGCCGGATGTTCACCCGCGCGCCGAAAAATGTTTTCACGCGGCAGAGCATACTCTCCCATTCACGACACCTCCTGTCATATTCTTCTGATAAAGTTTCGGGCCAAGCGGGAATCCGACTTAGAGGAGGCGTGGGCGTATGCGCGCAGACCGTTTGCTTTCGATCATGCTGCTCTTGCAGCTTCACAGGCGCATGACGGCGCGCGAGCTGGCCGGGCGCATGGAGGTCTCGGAGCGCACGATTCAGCGCGACATGGAGGCTTTGAGCGCGGCGGGCGTGCCCGTCACGGCGGAGCGCGGCGCGGGTGGGGGCTGGGCGCTCGTCGAGGGCTACAGCACGAACCTGACCGGCCTGAACGAAGCGGAGCTTCAGGCGCTCTTCATCGCAGGGCCGTCGAAAATCCTCGCCGACCTGCACCTCGGCGAGGCTTCGGACGCGGCGTTCATCAAGCTCTTGGCGTCGCTGCCCAACGCCTCGCGGCGCGGCGCGGAGTACGTGCGCCAGCGCATACACGTTGACGTGTCGGGTTGGGGCGCGGAGGCCGAAGTCTTCCCGCACCTGCACACGCTTCAGGACGCGGTGTGGCGCGAGCGACGACTCCGAATGGTTTACGAGCGAGGCAGCGGAGATTGCGTGGAGACGGTCGAGCGCGTGGTTGACCCGCTCGGCCTCGTCGCGAAGGGAAGCGCTTGGTACTTGGTGGCGGCGGTCGAAGGCGAGCCGCGCAGCTACCGCGCGTCGCGCGTAAAAAGCGCGAGCGTGACGGACGAAGTGTGCGCGCGCCCCGAAGGCTTCGACCTCGCGGCGTTCTGGGAGAAGTCGGCGTCGGTTTTCAAGAAGACTCTTCCGCGTTATGCTGCGAGGCTTCGCGTGCGACGCTCGGTCGTGCCGCGTCTGCGCTACGCGGGCAGGTTCGCGCGCGTCGAGCTGGTAGGCGAGCCGGACGCCGAAGGGTGGGTCGAGGTCTCGATGCGCTTTCAGTTCGAGGCGGAGGCGTGCGAGTACGCCTTGAGCTTCGGAGCGGAGGTCGAAGTCATAGAGCCTTTGGAATTGCGCCGCAAGGTCGTCGAGATGGCCGGGGAGGTCATAGCTTTTTACGCGGGAAGAGCAGTTGGCGGAAGCCCGACCGTGAGGGAGGGCGTTGCTGAGGCGTAGAAATACGCCCTCCCTCACGGTCGGGCTTCCGCCAATTTGATCCCGGCGCTTGACCGCCCACCGCGAGGCCGCATACAAAGGTCGCATGAGCGTCAACACTCAAACAGTCAACACACAGGCCGGCGACGGGCGCGGGCCGGCCATCGAGACGTTCGATCTCGTGCGCCGCTTCGGCGACTTCACGGCGGTTGACCGCATCAACCTGCGCGTCGAGCGCGGCTCTTTCTTCGGCTTCCTAGGCCCGAACGGGGCCGGCAAATCAACGACGATAAAGATGCTGACGGGACTGCTCGCGCCCTCGGCGGGGCGCGTCAATGTTCAGGGGCGCGACCTCGCGACAGAGCCTTTGGAGGTGAAGCGTCGCATCGGCGTCGTGCCCGAAGACTTGAACCTGTTCGAGCGTCTGACGGGCGCGGAGATGCTCGCGTTCACGGGGCGCATGTTCGGTCTGGAGCGCGAGGATGTGCGCGAGCGCTCGCGCGAACTGCTTGAGCTGATGGAGTTGGACGACGAGCCGCGCAAGCTCGTCGTCGAGTACTCGCACGGAATGAAGAA
>Ga0190275_10000686_pt1 | contig 27735 bp, 24 predicted proteins | sample Popmic550T_FD_133745 | JGI IMG/M metagenome (GOLD analysis project Ga0190275, IMG submission 133745) | Populus adjacent soil microbial communities from riparian zone of Yellowstone River, Montana, USA - 550 T | ecosystem: Environmental > Terrestrial > Soil > Riparian zone > Trees stand | place...
GGCCCGCAAGGACTCGGCCATAAAGCGCGTGCTGCTGGATCAGACCGTGCTCAGCGGCGTCGGCAACATCTACGCGGACGAGGCGCTCTGGTACGCCCGTCTCCACCCCGAGACGCCCGCCCGTTCTCTCTCGACCCGCGCTGTGAACCGCCTTCTCGCGGATGTCCGGGCGGTTCTCGAGCGGGCCCTCGCCGAGGGCGGCACGAGCTTCGACGCCCAGTACGTGAATGTGAACGGTCAGGCCGGTTACTTCGCGCATTCCCTCAACGCCTATGGGCGCACGAGCCAACCGTGCCCGCGCTGTGGCCGTCCCATCGTGCGGGTGTCGTTCATGAACCGCTCGAGCCACTTCTGCCCGCACTGCCAGCGCATGCGGCGATGAGTCGCATGCGGGATCGCATCATCGGCGGTTGAGAGCACGTCCGGCGAGGACGGGGACGACATCGGCGGGAGCGGGCATGTCCGCCATCTCGGCTGCGATCTGCATGGCAGTCGCCCGCTCGGCACAGTCGCCGAGCAGCGGCTCCACGAGCGCCGCGATCGAGCCCGGCGTGTATTCCGAGGTCGTCTGCCTGCGTCCGGCGCCGGCGCCGGCGATGACCTCGGCATTGAACGGCTGGTCGGCCCCCTGCGGCAGGATCAACTGGGGAAGCCCCGCCTCGAGCGCCGCGAGCACCGTCCCGGTGCCGCCGTGGTGAACGATCAGATCCACTCGCCGCAGCACATCCGCTTGGTCGACGAACCTCTCGACATGCACGGACGCGGGGACCTCACCCAGGAGCGCAGGGTCTCCGTCCGGCCCGACGGCCACCAGCACGTCGGCATCCAGGGCGCCGATCTCGAGCGCCGACCGTCTCAGCACCTCGACGGCGCTGTATGACACGGTGCCGAGTGTGAGGTAGACCCGAGGGCGGGTCGCCGGGGCTTGAAGCCACCCCGGCAGTCGCGTACCGGACGCGCGCCAGGCCACCGACCGGATCGGGATGGTCGGCGCGTCCTGGGAGGGTGCTGCCAACGACGGCGGGCAGGGGTCGAGGAAGGCCTGTCCGAGCAGCTTCGCGTCGGGTGGTGCAAGCCCGCGCTTCAGCCAGTGGTCCTGCTGGTAGCCGATCGTGAGCGCGTGGAGCATGGTCGGCATGTTCGCCGCAAGCCCGATGGCGAAATCGAGAGTCGGCACACCGAGCAGGTCGCCGGCCACGGCGGCACCGACATGAAGCGGCTCGGTGACCAGCAAGTCGGCCCGTTCCGCGCGGAGGACATCGAGCATGGTGGGGATCGTGGCGCCGGCCGTGACGTCGCCGAACATGGCGAGCGTCTCGTCGAGGCCGGTGAGCGTCGGATGACGGCGCCGAACCTCGCGCTGGGCCCATGCGAGATCGACGTCGGGCGGCAGCCCGGGAACGGTCCGCAGTCGCAAGCCGGTCAGGAGGGGTGCACCCGTCGCCACCACGACCTCGTGCCCGGCTTCACGACAGGCCACCGCCAGCGGGAGCATGGGATAGAGGTGGCCGTAGGCACCGAGGGAGGCGAAGACGACTTTCATGCGGGGTCTTGCGCCGGATCCGCACGCACTGTCATGCCAGCACCCTCTTCCACGCGCCCGCGTAGGACGCGGGCGTGAACCCGATCGCCTCGTTGATGTCGAGCATGTGCCGGTTCTCCTCGGCATTGAAGGTCGAAACGCGCGGCGACTCCGGAACGAGCTCGCGCCAGCGCAGCAGATTCGCGCACTTCACGATCGTGCCGAGTCGGCGACCACGGTGCTCCTTCAGAACGAGGGTGCCGTACTGCTGGGTCGCGGCCGTGCGGTCGTCCGCGACGACGAGCTCGTTGTACGCCGCGATGGTGCCCGTCTTCACGTGCAGGACGCATGCGACCGACACCGTCAGCCCCTGCGCCCTCAGCCGGGCATCACGGCGCTGCACACGTGCGGCATCCCAGTGCTGCTCATCGATGACGAGACCGCCTGCCGGAGCGTCGGTCGACATTCGTGCGATGATCGCGGCGAACCCGTCGAGATGCTCGGCCGGCGTGGGCGAGGTCCACATCACGAGGCGGTAGTCCTCGCCCGCCGTCCGCACGGCATCGGCGAGTTTCTGCTCGACGATCTCGAACGGCCCATGCAGGTCGAAGACGCTGTTGCGCTCGACCTGCTCGAGCGTGTAGCCGTTCTCGCGCATGAACACGGTCTGGCGGTCGTCGACAGGGATCGAGCCGTATCCGGTCGGCGGGGTCAATCGCGGCCCCTGCGTATCGGGCCGATGCAGGGTCCAGGTCTGGATCGTCCGGATGCCGCGCGCGCGTGCCTCCGCCTCCACTTCGGCGAGCAGTGCCTGTTCGGCGCCCGCCCCCCAGTGCTCGGGATCGATCATCAGATCGAATTCCAGCGAGGACACGTCCGGTTCGTTGGCGATCATCATCTTCACCGCGCCGAGCATCTGCCCATCGCGTTCAGCGGCGAACCCGATCTGCGTCCAATCGGTCTGGTCCTGCCAGAAGCCGAAGACCTCCTCGGCCGATTCGTCGAGGTAATCGTGGCCCGCGTCGGCCAGGCACACCGCGTTGGCGATGCGAACCAGTTCCAGGAATCGACCGGCGTCGGGAGCATCGAGACTCTCCGGGACGACGATCCGCGAGACGGTCAGCGCCGTCCGCTCGTCGATGTCACTCACCAAGCACCTTCTTCCACGCGCCCTCGTACGCGATCGGCACGAAGCCGATCCCCTCGTTGATGTCGAGCATGGGGCGATTCTCCTCTGCGTTGTACGTGATCACCCGCGGGGATCCGGGAGCGACGTCGCGCCACGACAGCAGGCCCGCGCACTTCACGAGCGTTCCGAGCTTGTGTCCGCGGTGGTCCTTCAGAACAAGCGTGTCCTCCTGATGCGAAGCTTCGGTGCGGTCCTTGCCGACCGCGAGTTCGTTGAAAGCGCACAGCTCGCCGGTCGCGATGTGCTGCGCGGCGGTCACCTGGCGGAAGCGACCCGAATCGCTGTACAGCGAATCGAGCCGCGCGACACGTGCGGCATCCCACACTTCCTCGTCGAACTCGAGGTTCGCAGCCGGAGCATCCGTCACCATGCGTGACTTCATCCATGCGTAGCCGTCGACATACTCGGGAGGGGTGGGTACCGTCCACTGCACCACGCGGTAGTCGGAAGATGCCGCGACCGCCTCGGCGAGAAGCCGCTTCACCGTCTCGAACGACCCCCGCAGGTCGAAGGCGCTGTTGCGCTCGATCTGCTCCAGCGTGTGGCCCGTGCGCAGGTAGAACCGCGCGGCGTGGTCTTCGGGGATCGTGCCGAAGCCGGTCGGCGGCGCCAGGCGGGGGCCGGCGACGTCCGGGTGCGCCGCCCACGACTGAAGCACAGACCGGCCGTTCTCCCGGGCGGTCCGTTCCACGAGCTCGAACGCGGCGGAGCCGATGCCACGACCCCACGCGTCGCGGAGGAGTTCGATGAGCCAGAACGCGAGCTTCGAGTCGCCCTCCAGAGGTAGGTCCACTCCGACGCGTCCGACCGTTTCGTCGTCGACGACGATCGACCACATGAGTCGTCGCTCATGCTCGTCGGGATGATAGTGGGGGAGCAGTTCGTCTGCCGCGATGCGGTGGTCGTCGTGACCGGCGATCTCGCGATAGATGCGGTTGCGGACGCGCACCATCTCCGCGAAGTCGGCGGCATCGGGTGCATCGATGGATGACGGAATCGTCAGGGGCCGGAACTCGACGCCGGCGACGGTGGTGATCATGTCTGATCCGTTCAGGTCAAGGTGGTGGTGATCCGGGGCGGCCCCGCGTTGGGGGCGGCCCCGGACCGAATCAGGTGCGGACGCTGTTCAGGGCGTGGGCACGGAGGGCGGCGTGGTTCCGGTCGACATGCGACAGGCCGTTCACGAGCCGGCGGGCGTGATCGTGGTGATCCCGCGCGCTGCCTTGGCGACGGGCGCTGCGCAGCAGCAGCCAGAGTCCGACCCGGAGCTCGAATCGGTCGGCGAGCGTCAAGTGCGCACCGTCCACCGTCGAGGCGGGGAGAAGCCTGCCCGAGTCGAGAGACCGGGCGGGCGCCAGTGTGTCGTTCATGATGATCTCTTTCGAGTGAAGGAATGGATGGAGGCGTGCCCGGGTGGGCGGGGTCGCGAAAAGGCGACGAGAGGGTGCTCGACGGGAGGAGTCGACTCGGCGACCGCGATACGCGGTCGACACGGACGAATGCCGTGCTCTGGGCAGAGTCCTCCCCGGCGGCGCTCAGCCGGCGGTGGGAGCAGTGGCGCCGAACGACGAGGTCACCGGAGCGATTCCGCAGAACGGCGAACGGCGAACGGGCGCGAAGTCTGGGGTGATCATGTGCATCATCGGTGACCTCCTTTCGTATATGTGGACGCGAAGAGCGACGATAGCGCCTCGTGATCGCGCGCGTCAAGCGAATTCGCAGATTCGGCGAACGGCGGGCGTGTCGTGGTCATCGAGCGCGTCTCGTCCGAGAGCGCGCACGCCCGGCTCGCCTGCGCGGAAGGGGGCACGTCCTCAGGTAGCGTAAGGCGGTGAATCGACCGCGGTGGAAGGCGTCTCCATGCACCTGAAGAGCGTGACGCTCAAAGGGTTCAAGTCGTTCGCGCAGCCGACCACGTTCGCCTTCGAGACGGGCGTGACGTGCATCGTCGGCCCCAACGGATCCGGCAAGTCGAACGTCGTCGACGCTCTCGCCTGGGTGATGGGTGAGCAGGGCGCGAAGACCCTGCGCGGCGGCAAGATGGAGGACGTCATCTTCGCCGGCACCGCGACGCGCGGGCCACTCGGCCGCGCCGAGGTGCAGCTGACGATCGACAACGCCGACGGCGCCCTGCCGATCGACTACACCGAAGTCACCATCAGCCGCACGCTGTTCCGCAACGGCGCGAGCGAGTACGCGATCAACGGCGGCGTATGCCGACTGCTGGACGTACAGGAGCTGCTGAGCGATTCGGGTCTCGGCCGGGAGATGCACGTGATCGTCGGGCAGGGCCGCCTGGACAGTGTCCTGCAGGCGTCTCCCGAGGAGCGCCGCGGGTTCATCGAGGAGGCCGCCGGCATCCTCAAGCACCGCCGACGCAAGGAGAAGACGCTCCGCAAGCTCGAAGCCATGGAGGCGAATCTCACCCGCCTCAGCGATCTCGCGGGCGAGCTGCGCCGCCAGCTGAAGCCGCTCGGACGGCAGGCGGAGATCGCGCGGGAGGCAGCGACGATCGCCGCTGTCGTGCGTGATGCGCGCGCGCGGCTGCTGGCCGATGAGCTCGCAGGCCTTCGCGCCGAGCTCGCCGGTCATGCCCGCAGCGAGCAGGAGCGTCACACCGAACGGCTGGTCCTGCAGGATCAGGCCGAGAGTCTGCGCAGCCGGATCGCACTCCTCGAAGAGCGCCAGCGATCCGAGGGCGTGGACGAGGCGCGCGCCGTCGCGTACGGACTCGAGCGCGTGCAGGAGCGACTGCGAAGTCTCTACACGCTCACCGGGCAGCGCCTCGCGCTCCTCAGCGACACCGCCGACGAGGAGGGTTTCGAGCTCACCACCGTCTCCCAGGGCATGATCGATGACCTCCGAGCAGAGATCGACGAGATCGCCGGCGGGCTCGGAAATGCTCAGGATGCCGCGTCTGAGGCTTCGCGCGATGTCATGCGTGCGCGGGCGGAACTCGATGCGCTCGACGTGGACATCGCGGCGCAGAGCGCGCTGGTGTCCGAGCACGACATGCGCATCACCGCGCTGCGCGGCTCAGCGGAGGCTGCGGCATCCGCCCTCGCCGCTGTCCGAGCCGGAGTGGAGCGTCAGCAGCGCGCCCTCGATGGGGCGCTGGCCAGACGCGCCGAAGCGGCGGCGGACCTCGAGGGAGTCGACCCGGATCTGGTCCCCGAAGGATCAGCCGCCGAATACGCCGCCGCATACGACAGGGCTCAGCGCGAGGCGACGGAGGCCGAGGCCGCAGTCGGTCGACTGAGGGAGCGCCTGCACGCGGCCGAGCGCGAGAGCGAGTCGCTCACGGCGCAGGTCGCCGCGCTGGGTCGCGCGCTGGATGTGCGCAACGCGGCCGCGGAGCTTGTGGCGCGGGGCGGATCCGGCATCCGCGGTCTGCTCGGCGACGCCATCAAGGTGACCCCCGGGTACGAGGCGGCGATCGCGGCGGCACTCGGCCCCCTCGCGGAGGGCCTGCTGGTCGACTCGCGCGACGACGCGTTCGAGGTCGCCCGCTCCGTTCGGGGCGCCGATCTCGGCGTCGTAGACATCGCGATCGCACGGACGGGCGGAGATGCGCCGGACTTCCCGACCGTCGCGGGAGTCGTTCCGGCGCGCGACGTGGTCACGGGGCCGGACGGCGTGCTCGGCATCCTGGCGATGGTCGTGGTGGCGGACGACCTCGAGGCGGCGGAGACGGCCGCGGCGGCACTGGCGGATGCGCCGCTGCGCGGCCCGGTGACGATCGTCACTCGCGCCGGCGAGGTCTGCACGCGGCACACGCTGAGGTCGGGCTCAGGCCCGGGACGTTCTCGGCTCGAACTGGCGGCGGAGCGGGATGCCGCGGCCGAGCGTCGCAGCGAGATCGTCGTCGTCGCCGACTCGCTGCGCGAGGGCCTCGCCGATGCCGTGCGGGCGCAGGAGACGGCGCGACAGCGGACGAAAACCGCGCTCTCGACCCTCCGCGCGCACGATGCAGCCCTCGCCGCCCACACCGAGAAGGTCAACCGCGCCTCCGTCCGTCACGAGGCCGCCGTGGCGGAATGCGATCGCCTGGCCGCCGCACTGGCCCAGGTGTCGGGGGCGGTCGATGACGCCGAGGCGTCGGCGCGCGGGGCAGATGACCGGCTGAATGCCGCACTCGAGGCGCCGCGCCCGATGCTCGACGCGTCGGCTCGCGAGGGAATGCTCGCCGAGCTCGAGACCGCGCGAGACGGCGAGATGCGCGCCCGGCTCGACGTCGAGACGCTCAAGGAGCGCGTGCGGGCCGGCGAGGCGCGCGTCGTGCAACTGGAACGGCAACGCGAGCGGGAACGGGACGCCGCCGCAGAGGCGGCCCGTCGCGCGATCCTCCGCCGGGCCCAGCGCGAGGTCGCCGCCCGCGTCGCTGAGCAGCTGCCGGCGGTGCTGGATTCGGTCGACCGCTCGGTCAGCCAGGCCCGCGTTGAGCTCGCCGCCGCGGAGTCCGCGCGCACGGCCGTGACGGCCGAGTTGGCAGACCTGCGCAGGCAGGAGGGCGAGCTGCGAGAGCGTCTGTCCGGACTCACCGAGAGTGTGCACGGTCTGGAGCTGCAGATCCACGAGAAGCGCCTCCATGTATCGAGCCTGCTGGAGCGGGTGGCATCCGAATTGGGCTTGGACGAAGACATTCTCATTTCGGAATATGGTCCGGACCAGGCCGTTCCCAGCGAGGGGGAGGCAGTCCCCGTTCCGTTCGATCGGGCGCAGCAACGGCGTCGACTTCAGGATGCCGAGCGGAAGCTGGCGCAGCTCGGTCGCGTCAACCCGCTCGCGCTCGAGGAGTTCGCGGCTCTCGAACAGCGGCACAAGTTCCTCGTGGAGCAGCTCGGCGACCTGACCCAGACCCGAAAGGACCTGCTGACCATCATCGACGAGCTCGACGAGCGGATGCAGACGATCTTCCTCGCTGCCTTCGATGACACGAAGGCCGCCTTCGGCGAGGTGTTCCCGGTGCTCTTCCCGGGAGGCACCGGCAGCATCTCGCTGACGAATCCCGATGACCCGCTCACGACGGGCATCGAGGTCTCGGTGCGTCCCGTCGGCAAGAAGATCGAGCGGCTGTCTCTGCTCTCCGGTGGCGAGCGCTCGCTCGCGGCGGTCGCGCTCCTCGTCGCGATCTTCATGGCGCGCCCGAGCCCGTTCTACATCCTCGACGAGGTCGAGGCCGCTCTGGACGACGCGAACCTCGGCCGGCTTCTGGGAGTGTTCGAACGGCTGCGGGAGAGCAGCCAGCTCATCGTGATCACGCACCAGAAGCGCACGATGGAGATCGCGGACGCACTGTACGGCGTCTCCATGCGGCAGGACGGCGTCTCGGCCGTGGTCGGCCAGCGGGTAGGCGAGCGGGTCTCCGCCTGAGACGTCACTCGTCGCGCCCGCGAGCGAGCGAGCGTGGGCGCCGCGCCTAGGCTGGAGGCATGGCGGAAAGCTCCTGGTCACTCGGTCGTGCACTGCGCGGCGTCTTCGTGAAGCCGACGATCGACGAGACCACCTGGGACGACCTGGAGACGGCGCTGCTGACGGCCGACTTCGGCCCCGACATCAGCGAGCGGATCATCGACGAGCTGCGCGAGAAGGTCGAGCGCTATCGGACAACAGATCCCCGCGACCTGCAGCGCATGCTGAAGGAGAGCCTCGAGGAGCACTTCGCGAAGTTCGACACCACGCTGCGCCTCACCGAGCGCCCGGCGGTTGTGCTCGTGGTCGGGGTGAACGGCGTGGGCAAGACCACGACGATCGGCAAGTTCGCGAAATTCCTTCAGCGCTACGGGCGGAGTGTGGTCGTGGGCGCGGCTGACACATTCCGCGCGGCGGCGGTCGACCAGCTCGCCACCTGGGCTGAGCGCGGGGGAGCGACGATCGTCCGACCGCAGCACGAAGGTCAGGATCCGGCATCCGTCGCCTTCCAGACGATCGAGTACGCCAAACGCACGGGCACCGAGATCGTGCTGGTGGACACCGCCGGCCGCCTTCACACCAAGGGCGGTCTGATGGACGAGCTCGGCAAGATCCGGCGCGTCATCGAGAAGCAGGCGCCGATCAGCGAGGTGCTCCTCGTACTCGATGCGACCACCGGGCAGAACGGCGTCGTGCAGGCCCAGGCGTTCCTCGAGCACGCCGGGGTCACCGGCCTCGTTCTGACGAAGCTCGACGGGTCGGCCAAGGGGGGATTCGTGCTCGCGGTGCAGGAGCGAACGGGCATTCCGGTGAAGCTGCTCGGTCAGGGCGAGGGCATCGGCGACCTGACCGGATTCACGCCGCACGTCTTCGCCGCATCCCTCGTCGAGTGACCTGACGGCCGTCATCAACTCTTAACACGGCGGCGCGCCGTCACGGGATGGCGCCGATGCCCGCGTGCTGGTTTCATGGGGATATGGCGATCGAGCACGACTACTTCGGACTGCTGGAGTCCGGCCCGGACGGGTCGATCTTCTGGTCTGAGAACGTGGACCTCGGCGACCAGACCGTGACGGTCGATCTGACGGCGCCCGATCAGGATGACGTGTCGGAGGCCGCGCTGGACGTCGCGGCCAGCCTCATCTCGTCCATCGAATCGATAGACCGCACCGCCCGCAACGCCATGGTCTCGGAGCTCGATGACCGCACGAGCGAGGTGATCGAGTACATCCTGCAGCAGCAGCAGACCCTCGGCGACGATCTGGAGGAACTGCTCGTCGACATCTCGGGCGATGTGCAGGTCGACGTGATCCGCTCGCTCCAGCTCATGAGCATGACGATCCTCGCGGACGAGCACGGCGGCGCCGACCCGTTCGCGGTCCTCGAGTACGCGCTCGACCCCGATGCGACCGACGACGTCATCCTGGTCAACCTCGACTCCGACGGCGAGGTCCTCTCGGTCACCAGCGCCGACTGACGCGGCCGCCCGCGCCGTTATGCAGACCTTCCTTCCGTATCCGTCGTTCGTCCGCTCCGCGGAAGCGCTGGATGCGGGCCGGCTGGGCAAACAGCGTGTCGAGGCCTTCCAGCTGCTGCGCGCGAACACCATTCCCGACTACGGATGGCGCCACCATCCGGCCGCGAAGATGTGGGCGGGGCACCTTCCGGCCCTGGTCGCCTACGGCCTGGCGATGACGGATGCCTGGACATCGACCGGCCGCGCCGATACCGTGCGTCCGAAGCTGCTCGCGTTCGCCCCCGAGGTCGACGGCGTCTCCCAGAGCGAACTCGACCTGCCGTCATGGATCGGCGACCCGGCGTTCCACCGCGCGCACCAGTCCAACCTGATCCGCAAGGATCCCGAGTTCTACCGTCCTCGCTTCGGCGACGTCCCCGACGACCTGCCGTACATCTGGCCGCTGCCCTGACAGGCTCGACTCAGACGGCCTGCGAGAAGGTCAGCCCTTCCTGCGCGATGTCCCGCGCGAGGTGCGACAGATCATCCGGGATGTCGCGCCCCTTCGAGATCATCGACTGCGCCCACAGTCGTCCGGCCCGGTATGAGGAGCGCACGAGGGGTCCGGCGAGAACCCCGAGGAATCCGATGCGCTCCGCCTCCTCCTTGAATGCGACGAACTCGTCGGGCTTCACCCAGCGATCGACCGGCAGGTGGCGGGGAGAAGGACGCAGGTACTGCGTGATCGTGATGATGTCGGTACCGGCGTCGTGCAGATCCTGCAGCGCCTGGACCACCTCGGACGGCTCCTCGCCCATGCCCAGGATCAGGTTCGACTTCGTGATGAGGCCGAAGTCGCGCGCCTGCGTGATCACCTCGAGCGAGCGCTCGTAGCGGAATGCCGGGCGGATCCGCTTGAAGATGCGCGGGACGGTCTCGACGTTGTGCGCGAACACCTCCGGTCGCGACGCGAACACCTCGCGCAGGAGCGTCGGGTCGCCTGAGAAGTCGGTCGCGAGGATCTCCACTCCGGTGCCGGGATTCTCCGCGTGGATGCGGCGCACGGTCTCGGCGTGCAGCCACGCGCCCTCGTCGGCGAGGTCGTCACGGGCGACCCCCGTGACCGTCGCGTACCGCAGGCGCATCTTCCGGACGCTCTCGGCGACACGACGCGGCTCGTCGATGTCGTAATCAGCGGGCTTGCCGGTGTCGATCTGGCAGAAGTCGCAGCGTCGCGTGCACTGCGAGCCGCCGATCAGGAACGTCGCCTCGCGGTCCTCCCAGCACTCGTAGATGTTGGGGCAGCCGGCCTCCTGGCACACCGTGTGCAGCCCCTCGTCCTTGACGAGGGAGTGCAGCGCGGTGTACTCGGGTCCCATCTTCGCGCGCGTCTTGATCCACTCCGGCTTGCGCTCGATCGGGGTCTGCGCGTTGCGCACCTCGAGGCGGAGGAGTCTGCGTCCGGCGGGAGCCGTTCCCGGCGCCGCCGACGATCCGGCGGCGCAGCCGCTCATGCCATCACCCCGGCGTACTCGGCCTCGAAGGCGGACACGATCGAGTCGACGACGTCCGCGGGCGCGATCTCCCTCCCCGCGACTTCGCTCACGGTGGTGACTCCGGCATCCGTGATGCCGCACGGGATGATCCCGCGGAACCCGGCGAGCGTGTTGTCGCAGTTGACCGCGAACCCGTGCATCGTGACCCCCTTCTCCACGCGCACTCCGATCGCTGCGATCTTGTCCTCGGACAGAGGGCGGCGCACCCACACGCCGCTTCGACCCTCGACGCGGTAGCCGTCGACGCCGTGCTCGCCGAGCGCGTGGATCAGCAGGCGCTCGAGTCGACGGACATGAGCCACCACGTCGACGGGCTCGGGCAGGCGGACGATCGGGTAGCCGACGAGCTGCCCCGGACCGTGCCAGGTGATCTTGCCGCCACGATCGACGTCGATCACCGGCGTGCCATCGGTCGGGCGCTCGTGGGGCTCGGTGCGCTTTCCCGCCGTGTATACCGCCTCGTGCTCGAGAAGGACGAGCGTGTCGGCGCGCTCTCCCGCGACCACGCCGGCGTGGATGTGCCGCTGCAGCGCCCACCCGTCGTGATACGGGACGTAGCGGGGCGCGAGGCCGGCGCGGATGATGTCGAGCACGGGATTCCCTTCGCTGGTGGCGATTTATGGATCGCGTCCAACAATACGCCGTATCTAGGCTGGGGCGATGACCTCCGATTCGCGAACCGGACGACCCCGTGCATCGTCGCGCGAGACCTTGGCAGAGGCAGCCTGCGAGCTCTTCCTCGAGCAGGGCTACGAGGCGACCTCGATCGCCGAGATCGCGCAGCGCGCGGGTGTGAGCCGCTCCAGCTTCTTCAACTACTTCGCCTCGAAGGGCGACGTTCTCTGGGCGGGTCTCGACGAGCGACTGGGCATGCTCGAACAACGGCTCGCCGAAGCCGCGACGAAGGATGCCGCCGCCGACGTCCGCGCCGCCTCGGCCGCTGTTGGTGACGGTTTCGCACCCGACAGCCTCGCGCTCGCGCTGGTCAACTCCGCCGCGATGGGGCTCGGCGAGGAACTCGAGCGCGAGGCGGCGCTGCGTCGTTCGCGGATCGCCCGCGCAGTGTCGGAGCGGCTCCGACGCGGCGGAGCCGACCGGCTGCGCGCTGACGTCGCCGGCGCCGCGTGCGGCGGCGCGGTGCTGGCTGCTCTGGACGCGTGGGCGCACGACGGAGCCGGCAGAACCGATCTCGCACGCATTCTGGCGGTCGCACTCGAGGCCGCCTCGCATCCGCTGCGTGCGGGCTCAGACGTGCGCCAGCTGCGCGTGGTGGTGCAGGCGCCCGACTTCGACGCCACGCTCGCGTTCTACCGCGACGTCGTGGGGATGCCACAGGCCGAGGCGTACGAGGCCGACGGCGGCGCCCGCGTGGCGATCCTGGACGCCGGTCGAGCGACCCTCGAGCTCGCCAACCCGGCCCAGGTGTCGTTCATCGACGCCGTCGAGACCGACGGCGTCGCGAGCGACCGCGTCCGCATCGCACTCGAGGTCGCCGACACGGCTGCGGCGGTGGAACGCCTCGCGGCTGCGGGCGCCGAGGTGGAGGCATCCGCTCGCGAAACGCCGTGGCGATCCCTCAACGCACGCCTGCGCGGGCCCGCCGACCTGCAGCTCACGCTGTTCCAGGAGCTGGGCCCGGCCTGACGGGCGAGCCTGTCTGCTCGCGTAAACTTGGGGGCACTATGGCAACCTTCGGCACGCTCTCCGATCGTCTCACCGAGACCTTCCGCAATCTCCGCACCAAGGGCAAGCTCACGCCCGCGGACGTCGACGGAACCGTTCGCGAGATCCGTCGCGCCCTGCTGGACGCGGACGTCGCCCTGCCTGTCGTCAAGGAGTTCACGGCCAAAGTGCGCGAGCGCGCGCTCGGCGACGAGGTCAGCAAGGCCCTGAACCCGGCGCAGCAGGTCGTTCAGATCGTGAACGAGGAACTCGTCGCGATCCTCGGCGGCCAGCAGCGTCGCCTGCAGTTCGCCAAGACACCCCCGACGATCATCATGCTCGCGGGCCTGCAGGGCTCCGGAAAGACGACGTTCGCCGGCAAGCTCGCGAAGCTGCTGGAGAAGGACGGTCACACCCCGCTGCTGATCGCGGCCGACCTCCAGCGTCCCAACGCCGTCAACCAGCTCCAGGTGGTCGCCGGTCAGGCCGGCGCGGCGATCTACGCTCCCCAGCCGGGCAACGGCGTCGGCGACCCGGTGCAGGTGGCGCGTGACGGCGTCGAGGTCGCGCGTCGTCACCAGCACGACGTCGTCATCATCGACACGGCCGGACGCCTCGGCGTCGACGCCGAGATGATGAAGCAGGCCGCCGACATCCGCAAGGCGACCGATCCCGACGAGGTCCTGTTCGTCATCGACGCGATGATCGGCCAGGATGCCGTCAACACGGCCAAGGCGTTCCAGGACGGCGTCGATTTCACGGGGGTCGTGCTGTCGAAGCTCGACGGCGACGCGCGCGGTGGTGCCGCGCTGTCGGTGGCGTCGGTCACCGGCCGCCCGATCATCTACGCGTCCACCGGCGAAGGGCTCGACGACCTCGAGCCGTTCCACCCCGACCGCATGGCCTCGCGGATCCTCGACCTCGGCGACATTCTGACCCTCATCGAGCAGGCCCAGCAGGCCTTCGACGAGGAAGAGGCCATGAAGATGGCCGAGAAGCTGGCGACCGACAGCTTCACCCTCGAGGACTTCCTCGACCAGATGCAGCAGCTCAAGAAGATGGGCTCGATGAAGAAGATGCTCGGGATGCTCCCGGGTATGGGCAACATGAAGCAGCAGCTCGAGGACTTCGACGAGAAGGACCTGGACCGCACAGAGGCGATCATCCGCTCGATGACGCCGGTCGAGCGCCGCAACCCCAAGGTGCTGAACGGCTCGCGTCGCCTGCGCATCGCGCGCGGTTCCGGCATGACGGTGACCGACGTGAATCAGCTCGTGCAGCGGTTCGATGCGGCCGCGAAGATGATGAAGACCGTGGCCCGCGGCGGCACGCCCAGCATTCCGGGCATGGGACCGATCCCCGGCACCCGTCCGGGCGCTTCCGCAAAGCGGGGCAAGCAGCAGAAGGCGAAGGGATCGCGTTCGGGCAATCCGGCCAAGCGCGCAGCCGAGAACGCCGGCATCGCGGCATCCACGCCCGCCCCTCCCACCGGCTCGGGCTTCGGCCTCGGCGCCGGCGCCGGAGTCGGCAAGAGCCCCCCCAGCGAGGCCGACCTCGCTCAGCTGCAGAAGCTGCTCGGCAAGGGCTGACGGGCGCGCCGCTCGGTCAGTGGCCGAGTGCAGCGAGATGGTCGCGCAGGGTCGGCCCGGCGCGGAACTCGCGGATCAGGTGCTGCACGACCTCGCGCAGATCGCCGTCCGCGGCATCCGCCACCATCGTCTGACGGGCGTAACTCGCGCCCTGGGTCAGGATCGTGTCGAGCCCGGCGAACTCGCGAGCGCACTTGAGCTCCGCTGCCACGTCGGCCACACGTGACATGGTCTCGCGCAGGTGCTCCCGCACCGGCAGCTGATTGCCGTCACTGTTCACGATGATGCGCGCGTCGAGCCCGTAGCGGGCGGCGCGCCACTTGTTCTCACGCACGAACCAAGGCTGGATCGACGGCAGCTCGCGCCCCGCGTCCAGCTCACGCGAGAAGTGCTCTACGAGCACCTGAACGAGGGACGCGACGGCGGCGAGCTCCGGCAGGGACGACATGCCGTCGCAGGCGCGGACTTCGATGGTGCCCCAGCGGGGCGCGGGCCGGATGTCCCAGCGCACTTCGCTCGCATCCGCCATGACGCCGGTGCGCACCATGTCGTCGAGATAACCCTCGAACTCCTGCCAGGTCTGCAGCGGCCAGGGGAGTCCGGCGGTGGGCAGCTGCTGGAAGACGAGGGAGCGGTTCGAGGCGTAGCCGGTGCGTTCGCCGGCCCAGAAGGGGCTCGATGCCGACAGAGCCTGGAGGTGGGGCAGGTAGACCGCCAGAGCGTTGATGATCGGGAAGACCTTGTCGACGTCCTCGACCCCGACATGCACGTGGATCCCCCAGATCATCATGTTGCGACCCCACCACTGGGTGCGCTCGATGAGCTTGAGGTAGCGCGTCTTTTCTGTCACCTGCTGGTCGTACCACTGCGCGAACGGGTGGCTTCCCGCGCAGAGCAGCTCGACCTCCATCGGGTTGGTGACCGTGCGGATCGCGGCGATCGCATCGGCGATGTCATCGACGGCCGCCGCGACCGTGCCGCCGATGCCGCTGGTGACCTCGACGGTGTTCGTGAGGAGTTCGCCGGTCACCGTGTACCGCTCCAGGGCGGTCTGCTCCTCGAGTGCTTCGATCACCTCCGGTGCGCGGGGCACCAGGTCTCCGGTTTCGCCGTCGGCGAGCATGAGCTCCCACTCGAGACCGACCGAAGAACGCGCGGATGTCGCGAAGGGCACCGTCATCCGCACAGTTTGGCACGGGGATGCCGCCGCCCCGCGGATGCGCGCGGTCGCGAGCGCAACCGCACGTCAGAATCGGCCGTTCCGTGAGTCGCTCGCGGATCTGGTGGGCGGGTGTTCGCAGGACCGCCTGCGATGTGGGAGAATTGTGGGTCGGACGTGATGCTCGACCCTCTATCCAGCATCGTCGTCCTCCCTTTGAGCTTCCGCCGGGTGTGCACCCCACTCCCCAGGCGACCGGTTCGTCTCACTTCACACAATTCAGGAGAATCGTGGCTGTAAAGATTCGTCTCAAGCGCCTGGGCAAGATCCGCGCGCCGTATTACCGCATCGTCGTCGCCGACTCGCGCACCAAGCGCGACGGCCGCGTCATCGAAGAGATCGGCAAGTACCACCCCACCGAGGAGCCCTCGTTCATCGAGGTCGACTCCGACCGCGCGCAGTACTGGCTCAGCGTCGGAGCGCAGCCGACCGAGCAGGTCACCGCGCTGCTGAAGCTCACCGGCGACTGGGGCAGGTTCAAGGGCGACGCCGACGCCGTCTCGACCGTCAAGGTCAAGGAGCCCAAGGCTCCGTTCGAGATCGACTCGAGCAAGAAGGTCGTCATCAAGCCCAAGGCTGAGAAGAAGGCTGAAGAGCCCGCAGCCGAGGCGTCGACCGAGGCCGCAACCGGCGGCGCTGAGCCCGTCGAAGCGTAGTCGTGGTACTGGCCGCTGCGCTCGAGCACGTCGTCAAGGGGATCGTGGATCACCCGGACGACGTGTCCATCCGCTCTTCGACGTCTCCGCGCGGTGATGTCCTCGAGGTTCACGTGCACCCGGATGATCGTGGTCGCGTGATCGGGCGCGGCGGGCGCACGGCGAAAGCCCTGCGCACCCTCATCACGGCACTCGCGGACGGCCGGCGCGTTCGCGTCGACGTCGCGGACGACTGACGTGACCGGTCCCGAAAAGTCCGAAGCGGCACGCCCGCCGAAATCAGCCAAGACGCAGCTGCGCGTCGGCCGGCTCGTCAAGGCGCATGGCCTCAAGGGCGCACTCAAGCTCGAGCTCTACACGGACGACCCCGAGGGTCGCTTCACTCCCGGTGCGTCGTTCACCCTGCAGGTGCCGGAGTCGTCGCCGTGGCACGGCAAGCCCCTTACCGTGCGCGAGTTCCGCTGGATGAACAGTCACCCCGTCGCCTTCTTCGAAGGTGTTGATGACCGCTCGGCCGCCGAGGAGCTGGTCCGGGCGATCCTGTGGGTCGATCAGGACCCCGAGGACATCCCCACCGAAGACGACGCGTGGTACGACCACCAGCTGGTCGGTCTGGACGTCGTCCGCGAGGGCGAGGTCGTCGGCCGCGTCGTCCGCGTCGAGCACTTCCCCGCGCAGGACCTGCTGATCGTGCGCGTCGTCGGTGATCGAGAGGTCCTCGTCCCCTTCGTGAAGGCTCTCGTCCCCGAGGTGGACGTCGCAGGCGGACGCGTTCTCGTGACTCCGCCGCCCGGTCTCTTCGAGGAGCTGCCTGCCGACGACGGCGACGAGGACGGATCAGGGGAAGAGGCGGATGCCGAAGCCTCGGCATCCGGATCCGCACCGCGCACCGGCGAGGACGATCCCGCGGAGGGCTGACGTGCGCATCGACGTCGTCTCGATCTTCCCGGCGTTCTTCGACGTGCTCGAAGTGTCGCTGCTGGGCAAGGCGCGCGGCAGCGGACTGCTCGACGTCCGCGTGCACGACCTGCGCGACTGGACGCACGACCGGCATCGCACGGTCGATGACACCCCCTACGGCGGCGGTGCCGGTATGGTCATGAAGCCCGAGCCGTGGGGCGAGGCCCTTGATGCCATCGCTGCCGACGCGCCGTCCCGTCCGGTGTTCCTCTTCCCGTCCCCGGCCGGCGAAGTCTTCACCCAGGCCACGGCGCGCGAGCTGGCCGGGCGCGAGCACCTCGTGTTCGGCTGCGGCCGTTACGAGGGGATCGATGAGCGCGTCTACACGCACGCGGCGTCCCTCGGCGATGTGCGCCTGGTCAGTCTCGGCGACTATGTGCTGAACGGGGGCGAGGTGGCCGCAATGGCGATGATCGAGGCGATCGGCCGGTTGATCCCGGGTGTCGTCGGCAATCCCGAGAGCCTCGTCGAGGAGTCGCACGAGGATGGGCTGCTCGAATACCCGTCGTACACCAAGCCCGCGCAGTGGCGCGGGCTCGAGGTGCCGCCGATCCTGCTGAGCGGGCATCACGGCGCGATCGCGGCGTGGCGTCGCGAACAGCAGGTCGCGCGTACGCGCGATCGGCGTCCGGACCTGCTCATGAGCGACGAGGCATCTTAGCGGACCGCTTCGCCCGTCCCGGGCCCCACTAATCTGGGATTCCCGGTCGATCGCGAAGGATCGGCCTCGTGATGGAGGCGATGTGCAGACCTGGCCCGGATCGAGCTATCCGCTCGGCGCGACCTTCGACGGCAACGGAACGAATTTCGCCCTCTTCAGCGAGGGAGCCGAGCGCGTCCAGCTGTGCCTCTTCGGAGATCGCGGGAAGGAGACGCGTGTCGACATGGTCGATGTCGATGCCTACGTCTGGCACGCGTACCTCCCCCAGGTGCGCCCCGGCCAGCGATACGGCTATCGGGTGCACGGTCCGAACAACCCGGCGACCGGTGCGCGTTTCAACCCGCGCAAGCTGCTTCTCGACCCTTACGCCAAGGCAGTGGACGGCCAGGTCGAGTGGAGTCAGGCGGTCTTCGGCTACGACTTCGGCGCTCCCGACTCGGTGAACAACGACGACTCCGCGCCGGCCATGATGAAGGGCGTGGTCGTCAACCCCTACTTCGACTGGGCCGGTGACCGCCTGCCGAAGACGCCGTACTCCGAGTCCTTCATCTACGAAGCGCACGTGAAGGGTCTGACGCAGCGGCACCCGGACATCCCCGAGGACATCCGTGGCACCTACAGCGCAGTCGCGCATCCCGTGATCATCGAGCACCTCAAGAAGCTCGGGGTGACGGCCATCGAGCTGATGCCCGTGCATCAGTTCGTCAATGACTCGACGCTTCAGGAGAAGGGCCTGTCCAACTACTGGGGTTACAACACCATCTCCTTCTTCGCACCGCAGAACACCTACGCGTCGGCCGGCGCGCGCGGCCAGCAGGTCGAGGAGTTCAAGGGAATGGTCCGGACGCTCCATGCGGCCGGCATCGAGGTCATCCTCGACGTGGTGTACAACCACACCGCCGAGGGCAACCATCTGGGTCCGACGCTCTCGATGCGCGGAATCGACAACGCCGCCTACTACCGCCTCGAGGACGACGACAAGCGCTACTACACCGACTACACCGGCACGGGCAACAGCCTCAACGCCGGCAATCCCCACGCCCTGCAGCTGATCATGGATTCACTGCGGTACTGGGTGCTGGAGATGCACGTCGACGGCTTCCGATTCGACCTGGCCTCCGCGCTGGCCCGAGAGTTCTACGACGTCGATCGGCTGGCGACGTTCTTCGAACTCGTGCAGCAGGACCCGGTGGTCTCGCAGGTCAAACTCATCGCCGAGCCGTGGGACGTCGGCCCCGGCGGCTACCAGGTGGGCAACTTCCCGCCGCAGTGGACGGAGTGGAACGGCAAGTACCGCGACACCGTTCGCGACTTCTGGCGCGGTGAGCCGCAGGCCCTCGGCGAGTTCGCCTCGCGCCTGACCGGTTCGGCCGACCTGTACGAGCACTCCGGCCGCCGGCCGGTCGCATCCGTCAACTTCGTCACGGCGCACGACGGCTTCACGCTGCGCGATCTCGTGAGCTACAACGACAAGCACAACGAGGCCAACGGCGAGGACAGCAAGGACGGAGCCGACGACAACCGTTCGATGAACTTCGGTGTCGAGGGTCCGACAGACGATCCTGCCGTCAACACGATTCGGGCGCGACAGCAGCGCAACTTCATCGCGACGCTCCTGCTGTCGCAGGGTGTGCCGATGCTGCTTCACGGGGATGAGCTGGGTCGCACTCAGCAGGGCAACAACAACGGCTATGCCCAGGACAACGAGCTCACCTGGGTCGACTGGGACAACGTCGATCACCCGCTCGTCGAGTTCACGGCCGCCCTGGCTCGTCTGCGACGCGATCACCCCACTTTCCGCCGCCGTCGCTTCTTCAACGGGCGTCCGGTGCGGATGGAGGCCGGCCAGCGCCGCCGCGACATCGCCTGGCTTCGCCCGGACGGCTCCCTGATGCAGCCCGAGGATTGGGACTCGGGATTCGGGCGCTCCGTCGGGGTCTTCCTCAACGGTCGCGGCATCCGTGAGCGCGATCGCCGCGGCGAGCCGATCGTCGACCAGCACTTCATCGTCCTGTTCAACGCCGGTGACGACGTCATCGACTTCCACATCCCGCTGATCGATGACAGCCCCAAGTGGAACGTGCTGATCGACACAGCCGGCGAGATGGCCGACAGCGAACCCCTCGAGCCCGGTGACACGGTGCGCCTGAAGGGGAAGTCGCTGATGGTCCTCTCCGAGCACGGTCTGGTCGAGCCGGAGGTCGACCATTCGGTCGCCGCCTCGCTCGCCGCGCAGACCGACACCACAATGCCGGGGCAGTCGCCGAAGGCCGAGCTGGAGCACTGATCATGACCGCGCGTCCGAGATCGACGTATCGCCTTCAGATCCGGCGGGAATTCGATCTGGATGCTGCGGCAGACGTCACCGGATATCTCGGCGCCCTCGGGGTGTCGTGGGCGTATCTCTCGCCTCTCTTGAAGGCCACGGACGGCTCGGCTCACGGCTACGACGTCGTCGATCCCTCGCAGGTCGATCCGACTCGGGGCGGTGCCGAGGGCCTCGCCCGGTTCGCCGCCGCCGCGCGCGCCGAAGGACTCGGCATCCTGATCGACACCGTCCCGAACCACATGGGCATCTCACACCCGTCCCAGAACCCCTGGTGGTGGGACGTCCTGACCCGCGGGCGCGATTCACGCTACGCCGAGGCGTTCGACATCGACTGGGACCTCGGCGGCGGCAGGGTGCGCGTGCCGATCCTCGGCGCGAGCATCGACGAGGTCATCGCCGACGGGCGGGTCACGATCGACCCGGATGCGACCGATCTCGCCCCGCACGGCGTAGTGCGGTTCTACGACGAGCATGTCCTGCCGCTGGCCACCGACTCGATCCCGGTCCCCGTAGGAGGAGCAGGCGGCGCGGCGCTCGACGACCCGCGCCTGATCGGGCAGATCCTCGCTCAGCAGCACTGGGAGGCGATCTTCTGGCGCCGCGAGGCGGCGGAGCTGAACTACCGGCGGTTCTTCGCGGTGACCACGCTGGCCGGCGTGCGTGTGGAGATCCCCTGGGTGTTCGACGAGAGCCATGTGGAGGTGCTTCGCTGGATGCGCGAGGGGATCGCTGATGGACTGCGCATCGATCACCCGGACGGCCTGGTGGACCCGGGCGGCTACCTCGAGCAGCTGTCGGAGGCGACCGACGGGGCGTACGTGCTGGTCGAGAAGATCCTCGAGCACGGTGAGGCGCTGCCGGCATGGTGGCAGACCGACGGCACCACGGGGTACGACGCCCTCGCGGAGATCGACCGGGTGCTGATCGACCCCTCGGGCGAGGACGAGCTGGCCGCGCTGGACGATCTGCTGCGTGGCGGCGAGACGTCGGCCTACCGCGACCTCATCCACGAGACGAAGCGGATGATCACCGACACGATCCAGCAGGCCGAGATCGCGCGGCTCGTGCGCGGCCTCCCGCAGCCCGTGCGCACGGAGGTCGCGGTCGATGTCGCCGCCGATGCGCTGGCCGAGCTTCTCACGTGCTTCCCCGTGTACCGCTCGTACCTGCCGGCGGGTCGGTCGCACCTCGACCAGGCCGCGGAGGAGGCATCGGAAAGGCGCCCCGACCTGGCAGCCGCGATCGCCTCGCTGGTGCCGGTGCTCGCCGATCCTGCCCAGGAAGTCGCACGCCGGTTCCAGCAGACGACCGGCCCGGTGATGGCCAAGGGCGTCGAGGACACCGCCTTCTACCGGTGGACGCGGCTCGGCTCGCTCACGGAGGTGGGCGGGGACCCGTCGGTCTTCGCCCTGTCGGTCGAGGGTTTCCACCGGAGCAATGCCCTGCGGCAGGCCTCGTGGCCGCACTCGATGACCACCCTGTCCACGCACGACACCAAGCGCGGGGAGGACGTCCGTGCGCGGCTCGATGTGCTGGCCGAGGTGCCCGACCGGTGGGCAGCGGTTCTCCAAGATCTCCGCTCGCACGCCTCCACGGGGCACGGTCCCTTCGACAGCCTGCTGTACCAGGCGGTGACCGGCAGCTGGCCCGCCTCGCGCGAGCGGCTGCACGCCTACGCCGAGAAGGCGTCTCGCGAGGCCGCCGAAACCACCGGGTGGTGGGACCCCGATGCGGCCTTCGAGACCCGCATGCACGCGACCGTGGACGCCGTCTTCGACGACCGGGCCGTGCACGCGCTCCTCGCGGACTTCGTGGCGGAGATCGCCCCCGCGGGGTGGTCCAACTCGCTCGCTGCGAAGATCCTGCAGCTCACCGGCCCCGGCATCCCCGATGTCTACCAGGGCTCCGAGCTGTGGGAGACCTCGCTGGTCGACCCGGACAACCGCAGAGCCGTCGACTTCGACGAGCGACGCCGGACGCTGAAGGCCCTCGACGCGGGATTCGCACGCGCCGACCTGCCGCCTGTGGACGCGTCGGGGCGGGCGAAGCTGCTCGTCACCTCGCGGGCGCTGCGGCTGCGACGCGACCGGCCCGAGCTGTTCACGCGCTACACGCCGATGACGGTCGTGGGCGCGGCATCCGATCATGCGGTCGCGTTCGATCGCGGCGGCGCGCTCACCGTCGCCACGCGCCTGCCCGTCGGGCTGGCGCGGCGCGGGGGATGGGGCGAGACCGTTCTGCTGCGCCGCGCCGGACCGACGACGGATGCCGTCACCGGCCGCGTCTTCGAGGGATCCTCGATCCGTCTCGACGAGCTCCTGACCACCTACCCGGTCGCGCTACTGATTCCGACGACTCCGGACGGCGGGACCTCCGGATGATCGAGGTCTGGGCGCCTCGGCGCGAGAAGGTCCAGCTGCATCGCCCGGGATGTGCACCCGTGCCGCTCGAACCTCGAGGCGGCGGGTGGTTCGAGGCTCCGGTGGAGCTGGCTGACGGAGACGAGTACGGTTTCATCCTCGACGGCGCCCCGGCGGTGCGTCCCGATCCGCGTTCCCGCCGCCAGCCGCGCGGGGTGCACGAGCCGAGCGCGTGGTTCGACCACACCGCGCACGCCTGGCAGGACGGCGCGTGGACCGGCCGACAGCTCGCCGGGTCGATAGTGTACGAACTGCACATCGGCACCTTCACCCGGACCGGCACACTCGACTCCGCGATCGATCGACTGGACCACCTCGTCGACCTCGGCGTGGGCTTCGTGGAGCTGCTCCCGGTCAACGCGTTCAACGGCACGCACAACTGGGGGTACGACGGCGTCCTCTGGTACGCCGTGCACGAGGGCTACGGCGGACCCGCCGCGTACCAGCGGTTCGTCGACGCGTGCCACCAGCGAGGACTCGGCGTCATCCAGGACGTGGTGCACAACCACCTCGGACCCAGCGGCAACTACCTGCCGGAGTTCGGCCCGTACCTCCGCGACGTCGAGCGCAACACCTGGGGCTCGTCCATCGACCTCGATGAGGCCGAGGTACGCCGGTACATCGTCGAGAACGCCCTCATGTGGATGCGGGACTATCACGTCGACGGTCTTCGGCTGGATGCCGTGCATGCGCTCAAGGATTCCTCGGAACGGCACATCCTCCGCGAGCTCGCCGAGGAGACCGACGCGCTCAGCGCCCATCTCCGACGCCCGCTGACCCTCATCGCCGAATCGGATCTGAACGACGCGACTCTGATCGCCGCGCGGGAGGCCGAGGGCTACGGGCTCGCCGCCCAGTGGAGCGACGACTACCATCACGCCCTCCACGTCGCGGTGTCCGGCGAGACGAGCGGGTATTACGCGGACTTCGCGCCCCTGTCGGCACTGGTCAAGGTCTCGACCGCAGGATTCTTCCACGACGGTTCCTGGTCATCGTTCCGCGGGCGCCCGCATGGGAAGCCGATCGACCCGCGCATCCCCACCCCCCGCCTCGTGACCTTCAGCCAAGACCACGACCAGATCGGCAACCGCGCCGCCGGCGATCGACTGTCTCAGAGCCTCGACGCGGGAGGCCTGGCGATCGCGGCGGTGCTGACGGTGCTCTCCCCGTTCACGCCGATGCTCTTCATGGGCGAGGAGTGGGCGGCCTCCACGCCATGGCAGTTCTTCACCTCGCACCCCGAACCCGAGCTCGGGAGCGCGACGGCCGAGGGGCGCATCGCGGAGTTCGCCGCGATGGGGTGGGACAGATCGGTGGTTCCCGATCCGCAGGACCCCGAGACGTTCCGCCGCTCCACGCTCGACTGGGCCGAAAAGGGGGACGGAATGCACGCCCGGACCCTGGCTCTCTACCGCGAGCTGATCGCGCTTCGCCGCGGCGTCCCCGACCTCGCGGATCCGGCATTCGGATCGCTGCACGCCGAAGCCGATGAGCAGGCGCGTTCGTTCCGCCTGCAGCGCGGTGACACGGAGATCCTCGTGAACTTCGCTGCGGCATCCATCACGCTGTCCGTGCCGCCCACGGCACGCGTGCTCCTGTCGACCGACGACGCCTGCGCGGTGGAGCGCGGCCGTGCCGTGCTGCCTGGGCGCGCGGCGATCGTGATCACGCGCGGGGAACGCGGCTGATCAGCGCTCGTCGTCCTCGATGACGTTCAGACGGTAGCCGCGCTTGACGACGGTCTTGATCAGGTCGGGCACCCCGATCGTCTCGCGCAGGCGCGCCACCGCGACCTCGACGGCGTGTGTGTTCGAGACCGAGCGGGGCAGTGCGCCCTGAAGCTCTTCGCGCGAGACGGTGCCGCCGTTCGCGTCGACGAGGGTCGCGAGGATGTCCAGGCCGACGCGGGAGACGGGGATGTGCCGGCCGTCCAGGACGACGCCCGCACTGCGCAGTTCGAGCCGGCCGGCGACCGTCTCGATGCCCGGTGCCTGCCCGCCGCCGAAGTAGGTGACGACCGCTCGCACGAGCGAGCCCAGCCGGCCGCGATCGGGGATGAGCGGCTCGAATCCGGCCTCGCGCAGCGGTCCTGCGGTGATCGGCCCCACCGCCGCCATCAGCAGGCGGCCCGCCGCGGCATGCGCGCGCATCGCGGGAAGCACCTGCAGGATCTCCGCCGACCCCAGCCACTCCTGAGCTCCGGGCGCCGACGTGAACAGGATCGCGTCGTACTCGCCGGCCGACGCCGCGATCACGGATCTGCGGACGACGGCGAGATCGGGCGGAGGCCCCCAGCGGTAGATGGTCAGGCTCACGACGTCCGCGCCGGCCGCCTCGAAAGCCTCGTCGAGCCCGTCCGCTCCGGAGCCGTGGTGCTGCACCGCGATGCGCCTGCCGGACACGCCCTCGGCGAGGAGGAACTCCTCCAGCTCGGCGGCCGTCTCCGACTCAGCGACCCAGTCCGCCGACAGCCCGGCCTGCTGGATCGCGCCGCGCGCCTTGGGACCCCGCGCGACGATCTGGGCGGGCCGGACGGCGGCCAGGAACTCCTCGAGCAGACCGGCTTCATCGACGGCTTCGATCCACCCGCGGAACCCCACTCCGGTGGTCACGACCACGATGTCGGGTGGCTCGGCGATCAGCAGTCTGGATCGCGCGATGAGCTCCTCGTCATCGATGTGCGGCACGATCGTCAACGCGGGCGCCAGCCGGACGGCGGCACCGTGCCGCTCCAGGGCGGCAGTGAGCTCTCCCGACCGACGATCGACCGGCAACAGGATCGTGCAGCCCGCCAGCGCAGCCGAGATCACGGGTGCGGGGCGTTCCGCAACCGCGTCGGGATCAGTGGAACCTGCGATGATCACAGGGTAGTGTCACCGGCCGCATTCGACATCAGCACCGGCATCAGCAGGTCTGCGGCCGCGACGTGACCGAACACCATCACCGCGGGGTTGCGCACGCCGGCGGCTGCCGCCGCAGCGTCGACGGTCTCGAGCGTGGCGTGCGTCGTGCGCTGAGAATCGGTGTGCCCGCTCTCGACGATCGCGACCGGCAGGTCGGCGCGTGCGCCAGCACCCAGCGCCGCGGTGGCGAATGCCTTCAGAGCGCTCACACCCATCAGCACGATGGTCGTCGTCTGCGGATCGCGCAGCGCAGCGAGGGTGGCCTCGGTAGGCGCATCCTGCCCGTTGACGACGTGCAGCGCGGCGGCGGTGCCTCGGTGCGTGACCGGGATGCCGGCGGCCTGCGGCACCGAGACGACGCTGGTGAGCCCGGGGACGACGTCGACCGGCACGCCGGCGGCGAGGCACGCGGCGAGTTCCTCGCCTCCGCGGCCGTACACGAAGGGGTCACCGCCCTTGAGGCGCACGACACGGAGGCCGCGTCGGGCGCGGTCGATCAGGATCTCGTTGATCGCGTCTTGGGGCACGGGGTGATGCTGGGGGCGCTTGCCGACGTCGATCACCTCGACGTCGGGGGCGATCTCGGCGATCACGCCGGTCGGACCGAGGCGATCGGCCACCACGACGTCCGCCTCCGCGAGGAGGCGTCGCCCGCGCACTGTGATCAGGTCGACCGGGCCGGGGCCGCCGCCGACGAGATGCACGTGCCCGACGGCCGTCGGGCGGCGGCGTCGCAGCGGCAACTCCCCATCGCGGAGCTTCTCCGCGATCGCATCCCGCAGCAGCCTGGTGCGACCCGGGTCGACGCCGGCGTCCGAGACGACGCCGACGATGCTGTCGCCCGAGCGCGTCTCGGCGGCCAGGCGCGCCGAGCCGTGGCTCCCGGCCCCCGCGTTGATGCAGAGGATGCGGCGCCGCTCGCACAGTGCCGCGACGTCGGCATCCACCCGGGGATCGCCCGTGGCGGTGTGCACGAGCCAGGCGTCGTCCAGGTCGGCGGGCACGACCGCACGCGTCCGCCACTCGAGCTCGTGGTCGCCGACGAGCCGGGCGGTGGCGGCGCCGAGCTCGGGAGCCACGACGCGGATGACTGCGCCGTCGAGCAGGAAGCGGCGGATGCGGCGTGCCGCCACCTCGCCACCCCCCACCAGAACGACCTGCCGCCCCGTCAGCGAGATGCCCATCATCGTCGTCATGCCGTCGCCTTCCATTTGATGAACACGTCGCCGTTCGCGTCCACGGCGACGGGCCAGACCTGCAGCGCGTGCTCGTCCTTGCCCTGCGTCTCCAGACACGCGCCGGTGCGCAGGTCGAACACCTGCTTGTACATGGGCGAGGCGACGGTCGGGGCGTCCCCGCGGGTACCGACGATGCCGCGTGACATCACATGCGCGCCGCTGTAGGGGTCGAGCTGCTGGACCGCGTGGATGCGATCGTCGTGCGTGCGGAAGAGGGCCACCTGCTGGCCGTCGATGAGCGCGGCCAGGCCCCGCTCGCGCTCGAGGTCGCCGATCGTGCACAGTCGCACCCAGACGGCGAGCGGGCGACGAGGGGGATCGGTCGGCGACTCCCGCGGGCGAGCCGCGGTCGCCAGCAGATTCTGCAACGCGGTCATCGGCGGACCGCCAGCGTGGTGCCCGCGATCAGGACGCGGGGGTTCTCTCGGTCCTCGGCCGTCGCCGGTCGAACCTGACCGCGCTCCGACGTGTAGGCGAGCGAGGGATCCGGTGTGGTGGGCGCATTGACGAAGGACGCGAACCGGCGCAGCTTCTCGGGGTCTTCCAGCGTCGCCTTCCACTCGTCCTCGTACGCGTCGACGTGCGCCGCCATCGCCGCGTCGAGGTCTTCGGCGATGCCGAGGCTGTCCTCGATGATCACGGCGCGCAGGGCGTCCACGCCGCCCTCCATCTCCTCGAACCACGGCGCGGTCCGCTGGAGCCGGTCGGCGGTGCGGATGTAGTACATCAGGAAGCGGTCGATGGCCTGCAGGAGCGCGGCGTCGTCGAGACCCTCGGCGAAGAGCACCGCGTGCCGGGGCGTGAAGCCGCCGTTGCCGCCGACATACATGTTCCATCCGGCTTCGGTGGCGATCACGCCGACGTCCTTGCCGCGCGCCTCGGCGCACTCGCGCGCGCAGCCCGAGACGCCCAGCTTGATCTTGTGCGGGGAGCGCAGACCGCGGTAGCGCAGCTCGAGCTGGA
>Ga0190275_10000687_pt1 | contig 27719 bp, 22 predicted proteins | sample Popmic550T_FD_133745 | JGI IMG/M metagenome (GOLD analysis project Ga0190275, IMG submission 133745) | Populus adjacent soil microbial communities from riparian zone of Yellowstone River, Montana, USA - 550 T | ecosystem: Environmental > Terrestrial > Soil > Riparian zone > Trees stand | place...
CTTGCGGCTGACGTTCCACTGCCACTGATTGTTCTCGCAGACAAAGAGGATGGGCAGATCCCAGAGGGACGCGAGGTTGAGGGACTCGTGAAACACGCCCTCGCACGAGGCCCCATCGCCGAAGAAGCAGGCCACGATCGCGGAGGAGTCCTGCATGGCCAAGGCCAGCGCCACTCCCGGAGCCATTGACAGCTCGGCGCCCACGACGGTCGAGGTGAGCATGACCCCGAGCTCGCGGATGGAGATGTGGCGGAAGCCGCTCTTACCTTGGCAGTAGCCGGTCCGCTTGCCGTAGATCTCGGCGAGCAACCGCCTCGGATCCGCGCCGCGTGAGAGCAGGTGGCTCATGCTGCGGTGGTTGGTGAGCAGGAGATCGTCCTGGCTCAGGGCATCGATCACCCCGAGGGCCGCGGCCTCCTGGCCTGTGGTCGGGGACGTGACAGGTGCCTTCGACTCGCGAACCAGCGCTCGCAGCCGCTCCTCGATGGTCCGGATGAGGAGCATGCGACGGAGCAGCTCAGGCAGGGAGAGGGACAAGGTTCATCTCACAGGAAGTGCGGGCGCGTAGGGAGACGCAGTGTACCGTGAGGGTTCACGAGCGGTAAAGCAGGCCTCGGTGCAGGTGTTTGCCGGGTGCGGTCGGTCAGACCAGGAATGCCCTCGGGAAGAAGGCCTTGAGGTAATCGCTGAAGCCTGACTGGATGTTGAGCAGTGTGTTGTAGGCGAGGTCGATCTCGAACGCGGTGAGCGTCCCTCGGAGCAGGGCGGCAGGGCACTCGCTCGCGGGTTGATCCTCCTCGAATTTCCCGCGCAGCCATGCCCGCACTTTGAGCACGTCCGCGCGCTTGGGCGCGCCGTAGAGCCCGACCACGTTCTGCGTGTTCAGTCGAAAGAAGAACGGCAGGCCCCCCTTGGACTTCGGCTTCAGCGCAGAGTGGTCGGTCACAGAGAACAGGAAGGCATCGAGCTGCTTGGCCGTGAGCTCCGTGCGCTCGTTGCGCAGCTTCTTGAGGTCGCCCTTGCCCTTCTGGATGCTCGTCTGAATCTGGAGGACTTTGCCCTCCCAGAACTTCTTCCCGTCGCCTTGCTGCTGCACCTTCGTGCGCGCGAGAGCGAGGTCCTGATGCAGCTTCCCGGAGACCACCCCGGTCAAGCCGTTCGCGTCCTGCCACCACTTCTTGGCTTGCAGCACGGGCTCCGCGTCTTTGGGGTGCTTGCCGCCGACGGTGACCGGAAGCATGCGCCCGCCGGTCTCCGACACCGCCTCCTCGAGGTAGATCGTGGGCACGCCGAGGTAGGCCGCCTTCTCCATTTCCCCCGAGCGAAGGCCCACCTGGACGAGCGGAATGCCCTTGCGCGCGAGCAGGCGGAACAGGTGCCAGAGCAGGAAGAGCTGCCGGACGCGCCGTTCAGGGCCGCCGAACCAACCCATGCCATGGCGGGTCCAGAAATTGATCAGGTTGTGCTCGCTCTGGCCGATGAAGACCTCGCCCTTGGCTTCGTCGGAGGCGGCGAGGTATTCGTCGAAGAGCACCTCGTCCCCGATGGGTACGACGGCATAGTTCATCATGCCCGCGAGGTACTGGAGGGTCTCGAAGAGCTGCGGGGTCATGAGGTGCTGCGGGTTGCGCTTCTTCGACAGGGACCAGAAGAGGTCGTCGATCTGGAGCCCCGCCTCGCGGCGCTTCTTGAGCAACATGCGCTCGCCCTTGCCGAGCCCCTTCTTCAGCTCCTCCAACTCCGTCCCGCTCAGGCTCCGGACCCACAGCAGCATCACGCCTTTCGGCCGCTGTTTGCCGAGCTTCTCCACCAGCTCGGTGGCGACGCGCTGCGCCAGATTGTCAGTGTCGATTCGATCCGCGCTCGTGGCCACCGCGATCCACGCCTTGCGAAAGACCTTCTTGAGGTCGAGATTGATCTGCTCGGCGACGATGCGCGTGCTGGCGCCCACCTCGGCGACATGGGCGCGCCGCTTGGGATCGAGATAGGGCAGGTGAGCCGCGCGGTGGCTCTGCTGGAGGATCTTCTGATCCGCCAGCCGACTGAGGTTCTTGTCCCGATCGAAGAGGCCCGGGTTGACCATCAACTGGTAGAGCTGGTTCGGATCCCAGGCGCGAACGAGCTTTCCCTCCGCGAGCTTCGTGCCCACAGCGAACCCGTAGACGGTGGCGATCCGCCTGAGCGTGGCGAGCGCCTGCTCGTCCATGTCGGCATCGAGGTTCTCCGTGCACAACACGAGCACGCCGAGGCGCTCCTTCTCGATGCCGAGCCCCGCGTAATAAGCCAGCTTCTCCAGGCAGCCCTTGTCCTCGGGCGACGTGAGAAAGAGCAACTCGCAGTTGGGCTCGATGAGCAGCGCCATGCCCACGCCATACGTGTCGCCCGACTGATGGGAGTTCTGGGCGATGATCCTCCGCTGCGGCGCCATCCAGATCTTGCACGTGCTGCACGAGAAGCGGTGGTCCTTCCACACCCTGCTCGACTGACACTGGACGCATTTGAAGATCGGCATCGGTCCATTCTAAACCAGAGACGGGGTTCAAGGCTGCCCCGCCCTGCGGGTTGGGCGGGACTCGTGAAGAGCTGGTGCCGGGTGAGTCGGATCGCAGCCATCCAGTTCGAGCCGGGCGTGGTCCTCTACGAGGACACGGACTTCAAGGGCGAAGCGGTCACTCCGGAGGAGGTCCGGCTTCCGGGCGGACTGAAGTTGGGCTCGCTCAACATGGAGCAGTTCGAGAAGGACTTCAACCAGCTGGCCAAGGCCATCTCCTCGGCGGATGCCAAGCTCGTCACCGCCTCACCGCGCCTGCTGAAGGCGCTGTCGCGCGATCCCGAGGTGGCCATGCTCAGCGCTGCCACCGCGCGAAACCCTCGCTCGCTCTGGTGACACCGCCCTCAGAAGGCACACGCCTGCGCAGGCCGCCCTCCCCTCAGGGGCACGGCAGGGGGCTTGGGCCTGTGCGACCAGCCCCCCCGAGGGGGGGACTCACCCGGGGCACTCCGATGCCCGGCGGACGGCCACAGGGAAGAGGGCCCGCCCAACTGGTTGTACGCGCTTGAACGCTCACTTCCCCCAGCACACCTTCCAATGAACTGGATCAGTCGCGCTGGGAGGAAGCCATGGGAGGCATCAAGCTGTCGAAGACCGAAATCGCGGCTCTGGACCTGCTGATAGAACTGAAGAGGGAAGAAGACGAGGCAGCGGCGGTAGCAACTGAAGAAGAAGAAGGCGGGGACGAGTCGGTCGAGGCCCAGGTCTTTCCGGCGGTCGTCGCGGTAGGGGGTGTGCTCGCACGCGCGACGCCGGCCGCCGCGAGAGTCACGGCGAGAGCCACGCCCAGGGCGAAGAAAGCCGCCAAGGCGGTGGGACGCGGGGCGAAGAAAGCCACCAAGGGGCTGGGAAAGGCCGCCCGGGACGTCGGCGTGGGCGCCGCCGGGGGAGTCGGTGCCTACCAGGCCAACAAGCGTCTGGGAGGAAGGAGTCTCTCGGAGGAGGCTCCTCAGGTGGAGGAGGAACTCGCGGAGGGGCTCTCGCTCGAGGAGCTGCTGGAGATACGCCAGCAGGTAGAGGAGGAGTGAGTGGCAACGTCATGACCTGACGGAGGGGGCGGTGAGCTACCTGGGCTCTCGCGCCCCCTCTCGTGGTCGCCCAGTACGGAGCGGAGAGCGTCATGAACGCAATCATTGCGGTGGTGCTTGCGGCCTGGTTCGTGGTCTCGATCCTGAGCCAGTTCTCCTTCAAGTGGTTTGAGCGGGTGCGCCATCGGGACGTGTTTGGCCTGTTGCCGCTGTGGACCTTCTTCGCGCCCAACCCGGGGCAGAGCGACTATCACCTCGTGTGCCGGGACAAGCTCGCGGATGGCCGCTTGTCGCAATGGCGCGAGGTCGAGCTCAACGAGCCTCGCAAGTGGTACTCGCTCCTGTGGAACCCCGAGAAGCGGGGCAAGAAGGTCCTGGTGGACGCCGTGCAGGTGCTGGCGGAGCTGGTGACGACGTCAGGAGCTCAAAAGAGCGCCCTCATGCTGAGCACGCCCTATCTGCTGGCCCTGAACGTGGTCAGCCACCTGGAGCGTGAACAGGGCGCGACGCACCGCCAGTTCGCCATCGTGGAGACGTTCGGCTTCACGCCGTCCTCCGAGATGGAGGTCCTCCTGGTGTCTGGCTTCCACGCATTGCCGAGAGAGGGGGTGGGGAATGCACTCCATGCTTCAAGTCTATGAGCTCGTGCTGCTCGTCTCCGCGGTGGGGTTGACCATCAGCACGCTCGAGTTCTGGGCCATCGTCCCGACCTTCTCCCCCGCCGGGGTGCACTCCGGCACCATCACGAGGCTGCGCTTCCGCGCGCCGCGGAGCTCCCGGCTCGATTCGCTCATGGACAGGCTCTTCAGCGAGCAGGCCGTGAGGGCCCTCCTCATCCTTCGGCTCATGGCCCTGGGCCTGGCGCTCTTGGCGCCCCTCGGAAGCGCGCTCTTCTCGGCCGCGATGACGCTGCTCGTCCTGAACATCCTGGCCTTCAACGTGCGGCGCCTGCTGGGAGACGATGGCTCGGACCAGATGACCGCCATCGTCTTGATCACCGTCTGGCTGTGCGTCGGTCCGCACTCCACGGCGTTCATCCAGCTGATCGGGCTGTGGTTCATCGCCCTCCAGGCCTGCCTGTCCTATGCCAGCGCGGGCATCGCCAAGCTCATCTCTCCGGAGTGGCGCAGTGGCAGGGCCATCTTTGGAATCTTCAACACGACCACGTACGGCCACGAGTGGGCCGCGAAGTTCCTCCGGGAGCGCCCTGGGCTCCAGAAGTTCCTGGCGTGGCAGGTCATCGTGGTGGAGAGCCTGTTTCCCCTCTGCCTGGTTCTTCCAGAGCCCTGGGGCTGGGCCTTCCTGGGTTGGGGCGCGCTCTTCCACCTGCAGTGCGCAGCCATCATGGGGCTGAACTCGTTCTTCTGGGCCTTCACCGCGACCTACCCGGCGATCGTGTATGTGTCAGCGACCGTGGGATAGGAACTCCCGCGCCAGCCGCACGCCGAGGTCCGTGGCCAGATCGGGAGCCCTGCCTTGGTCCTGCCGGGAGGAGAGGCCCTGGTTGGCCAGCACCACCACGCCGAGCCGCTCCTCCGCGAGCAGGCCGATGAAGCTGTTGAAGCCTCCCGTCGCGCCGTTGTGCCAGAGGAGCTGACGGCCTGTTCGCTTCGAGATGTTCCAGCCCAGGCCCACGGACTGGTTCCTGTCCAGACGGTGCTGGGGGTCCTGGCACAGCCGGAGCGCTCGTGACAGCGGGTCGCGTGTCCGGGCGAGGTTGGCGGCGAGGAACTTGAGCAGATCGTTCACCGTGGAGCGGAACGCCCCCGCGCCGGCGAGCGTGGGGATGTCCCAGGCGGGAACCGGCCTGCCTCGCGCGCAATGCCCCTGGACCCAGCGGCGCTTCTGGCCAGGCGTGAGCGTCACGCGAGTGTCCCTCATTCCCAGCGGGAGGCAGAGCTGCGTCACCACCGCGTCCTCGTAGCTCACCCTCAGCCTGTCCGCGAGGTGGTTGCCCAACACGCCCATTCCGAGATTGCTGTAGGCGTACTGGCCCGGGCGCCATCGCCGCAGCTTGAAGCGCTCGACGAATTCGTTCAGGTCGGAGCTGCGATAGCGGGCGTACGGGTTGGCGGCCGACCTGCGCGTGATGCGCAGGTTCGACGGCAGCCGGGGGAGCCCCGAGGTGTGCGTGGCCAGCTGAAGCAGCGAGATGGGCTGCTTCAGGCTCATCGCGGACAGCATGGGGACAGGGGCCTCCAGCCGCTCCCTTCCCTGGACGACTCCGTGGGCCAGGAGCGCCGAGGTGAAGAGCTTGGTGATGGAGCCGATCTCGTAGACCCACTCTCCTGGAGGAGTTGCCTGGGGGGTGGCGGGCTGGCCGTGGGCCAGGACATGGGACCGCCCTCGGTGGAGCAGACCGATGACCAGGGAGAGGTGCCGTGATGCTGGCAAGGGGTTGACGAGCGCATTGGCGAGGGCGCGCGCGAGCGAGGCCCTCATGTGCCGCGTCCTGGGCTGCAGGGGGGCGTCATGAGCGCTGCATCTTACGCCTCCTGGGACCGCCATATTCCCCTCCGGTCCAGAGCCCCAGCGAGGAAGGGGGGAAGGGCTCCCCCCGCCTCACTGCACGCTGGAGTCCGGGGGCTCGAGCTGGAACGAGCGCTGGACTTCCAGGGTCGCTCCCCTGACGGCCTTGAGGGCGGGGAGCCGGTCTGGCGCGGCGCTCCCCAGCACCACGCCGGACTCCTCCAGCACCTGCTCGACCTCGAGGCCAGCCGCCCGGAGCCGGGCGACCACATCCTCGAAGCCATCCGGCGGTGACGCCTCAATGAGAACGGAGACCGCAGTTTTCGTTGGCATGCTCGTGCTCCTTTTCTGCAAGGGCGGCTCCACTCACGGCGCCCGGACGAGTCCCAGACCGACGTCGCGGGCGCTGAGCGGCAGGCGCCGCGCCGAGCGAGCAATCGCCTGCCACAGCGCCTGGCCCTTCTTGTTCGTCGCCTGGGCGAAGAGCGCGGCGATGCCCGCGACGTGCGGCGTGGCCATGCTTGTCCCCGCGAGCCGCCGGTAGAAGGGCGGCCGGGGTACCGACGAGAACACGTCGACGCCGGGCGCGGCGATGTTGACCTCGCCCCCGTTCGGGTTGAGGCCCCCATTCGAGAACCAGGCCAGGTTCAACGTCGGGTCGAGCGCCGCGACGGCCACGATGGACGGGCAGTTCGCCGGGTGCGCGACGGGGGTGATGAGCGTGGGACGCTTGCTCTCGTTGCCCGCCGCGGCGATGAGCAACGTGCCTCGCATCAGCGCGCGCCGGGCCACCCCTTCGTAGACCTGACTGAAGGTCTGTCCGGGCCGGGTCAAGGCCCCCAGGGACATGGAGATGATCTGGGCCCCCTGCGCGACGGCCCAGTTGATGCCCGCGAGGATGCCACTGTCGGTGCCACTGCCGTCATCGCCCAGCACCTTCCCGACGAGGATGTCGGCCTCGTACGCAATGCCATAGCGGGGAACCTTCGCCGGCGCTCGGAGCCCGCAGGCAGTGCCAACGCAGTGCGTGCCGTGGCCCTGTCCGTCCGCGACCCGCTGGCCCTGGATGAAGCAGGCCGTGAGCATGTCCCGGTCGCTGAAATCGCGATGGGGGCCGAAGCCCGTGTCCAGCACGGCCACCTTGACGCCCCGTCCTGTGTACTGCGAGTCGGTGACTCCCGTCGCATGAAGGCCCCACGTCGCCTCCCCATCGCTCCAGGACTGCACCGCCGGAGCCAGCTGCGCCTTCTCCGCGCCCCCCCCCTCTCCCAGCAGCCGATCCACAAGATGGACGATGGAGTCCCGGTAGCCCCGAAGATAGGCAGCGGTGGACTCCTGGAGTGCCGTCGCTTCGAGAGGCAATCCCGCTGGCAGCCCGCCATCCAGGGGGGACTTGCCAGGCGGCTGCTCCTGGACAGGCTCGCCGAGCAACAGGGACGCCTCCGAGCGGAATGGAGCGCCCAGGAGCGAGCCGAAGCCGTCAGCGCCAGGCCCGGCGATGGCGAGCGTACGGACGATCCGCTCCGGCTCGACCGCCAGGAAGGGCGTCCCCCCCTTTTCCTCCACCATGCCCAGGTAATCGAGCTGATCGGCGTCCATCTGCACGACGGCGGTCCCAATGTCCGAGAAGAAGACGTTGTGAGTGCTGAGATCCGCCAGCTCGTCGGGCTGGTCTCCCCTCACGACGTCCGCCCTGATGCCCATAACCTTGCCGAGCGAGCGCGTTCCCTGCTCCGCCGCCTCTTCCGGCAGGAGGATGACGTAGCGCCCCGTGTACTCCGTGTCGTCGGGCTCCGGCTGACTGCCACCGTTCCGCTTGCCAGACATGGTTCCCTCGTGCTCATCAGCTTTGACTGAGGTTGTCACTGCCGGTGCGGAAGCCCAGACACCAGCACCGCGGCGGCGGTCATACGCCCGTGATCCCTTCAGGCAAGCGAGCGTCACATGAGAGAGGATTGCCCTCATGGCGGAGGCGGGGGGCGCGCCTCCGCGCATAGGGCGACTGGGAGGCCGGTTGGGAAAGGCCGTGCAGCCCCCTTTGGGGCACACGCCTGCCCAGGCTGCTCTCCCAGGAGGGGACGGCAGAGGGGTTGGGCCTCTGGAGAGCTGCTGGTTAGAATCGTTGGGGTGCTCGTCCGTGCCGTGCTTCTCGTCGCGCTCTTCGCCTCGGCGCCCGCCGCCGCGGATGGCGTGCGCTACGTCGAGGCAGCGCAGGTGCGAGTGCGTGCCGAACCATCGCAGCAGGCCGAGATCCTAGGCGTGTTGCGTATCGGCGCCGAGTTGCGCGTGGGCGATGCGCGTGAAGGCATGGTCCGCTTGAGCTCTCCTGCGGGAGTCGAGGGGTGGGGGCAGGCATCCCTGCTCACTCGGAAGCGCCCCTCCCTCTCGTCACTCCTCTCTCTCGCGGACGCAGCGAAGACCCCAAGCGTACGCCGCCGCTGGCTCGAGCGCGCAACCGCCTACGCGCCCACCGACACAAAGGTCATCGCGCGCCTGATCGACGTGCTCGAAGAGTTGGGCGATGAGGAGGCCGCCCACATGGCGAAGAAAGGGCTCATCGCCGCCGAGCGCCGCGCTCTCTCGTGGGATGGCCCACTGTACCCGATCGATGGAAACCTGGCGCTCCTGCCACGTGAGTGCCACGCGGGCATCACACGCCGCGTGCGTGATCCTTCACTGCCGGAGCCCCCGCCGGGAACGCTGCGGGCGCGCGCCTTCCCGCTCGTGAGCTCGGGCAAGGTCGTGTCGGTGACCGAGACGGGGTACCAAACGCAGTTGCTCGACCAACCCGTGTGCGCCAGGAGCACGTGCGGGGGGACGCAGGCGGCCTTCGCGCTCCCCCGGCGCGCGCGTACGGGAGCGCTCGTTCCAAGCTGGCTGGTGGCGGGACACACCGTCGTTCCGCTCGCGGAAGAGCGCGCGCCGTTCGAGCTTGGCTGCAAAGGCTCGCGCGTCTTCGTCGCCACGCCCTACGCCGTCGAGCGCTGCGGCGCGCGACGGTTCCGCTTGCACCGGCGGACGCTCGAGGGCTGGAGCCCCTTCAGGTGGCAGGAGGCCCCGCGCGACGGCGCCGTCCCCGTCGCGCACTTCAGCGAAGACGAGCGGCGCGTCGTCGTGCTCTTCCGCGCCAAGGGGGCGCGCGCCTGCTGTCCCCGAGAGATCGAAGTCTTCCTCTGGAGAGCCACCTGGCCCGAGGAGCTCGGCGCGCCCACGCTCGAGACCGGGCGGGTGTACTCGGGCGGATTCAAGGCGGAGTGTAGGCAGGAGCGTCACCAGCCCCTCGCTGGAGAGCCGCGCTGCGAGCGCCTGCCCGAGGGCTGCGAGCTCGGCGACCCACAGCTCGAGTAGCCCGGCTCTGGCCCCGCCCCGCTTGAGGACGATCCTGCCCTGCGGTGAGCACCACGGCCGTTTGACATTGCTTCAGCGACTCTTATGTTAGCAGCGCGCCGAAGACATACCGTCCGTTCCCAGGTGTGGATGCCCTTCGGCTCTCCCCTCAATTCCAGACAGCTCCCCGGAGTACCTTCATGGTTACTCAGCACAGCACCCTTTTGCGTATTGCCCTGGTTCTTCCCTTCGCCGCTCTCCTCGTCGTCGCCCCCTTGGCCGCGTGTGGGGGGTCGGAAACGGACAACGGCGAGGCGCCCACGGTGAGCTCGACAACCCCCGCGGATGGAGCCGGGGACGTCCCCCTCAATGCGAAGGTCTCCGCCGTATTCAGCGAAGCGATGGAGCTGGGCTCGCTCACCACCGCTACCTTTCTGGTGAAGCAGGGGAGCACTCCGGTCTCAGGCTCCGTCGCCGCGGGTGCTGACGGTATGACGGTGATCTTCACTCCCGCGAGCAACCTGGCGGCGAGCACGGTCTTCACGGGGACACTCACCACCCAGGCCAAGGCCTCGGCAGGCAAGGGCCTGGGAACGGATCACACCTGGAGCTTCACCACGGGGACGACTGCGGACAAGACCCCGCCCAGGGTCAGCGCGACAAACCCTTCCAGCAACGGCACCGGTGTGCCCATCAACGCGAAGATCACCGCAACTTTCAGCAAGGCCATGGACCCCCTCTCGCTCAAGTCGGCCACGTTCACCGTGAAGCAGGGAGCCACACCCGTCTCAGGCACCGTGTCCTACGGGAGCACGGGCACCACCGTGATCTTCACTCCCACGAACAGCCTGGCCGGCAACACGACCTTCACGGCCGCGCTCACCACCGACGTCATGGACCTGGCAGGCAACGCTCTGGCCAGTGCGTTCTCCTGGAGCTTCACGACCGGGACGAACGTGGCGAAGGGACCTGCGGCCGTGAGCCTTGGGACGGCCGGCGATTATGTGGTTCTCGCCAAGACGGCCATCTCCAGCGTTCCGTCCTCCACCGTGACGGGAGACATGGGCATCAGCCCGGCCGCCGCCAGCTACCTCACCGGCTTCTCGCTGGTCGCCGATGCGACGAATGTCTTCGCCACCTCGTCCCAGCTGATCGGCAAGGCCTACGCAGCCAACTATGCGGTGCCGGCTCCTGCCAACCTGACCACGGCCATCAGCAACATGGAGAGTGCGTACAGCGATGCCGCCGGACGCCCCACGCCTGACTTCACGGAGCTCAGCACCGGAAACATCGGTGGACTGACCCTCGTCCCGGGACTCTACAAATGGACTAGCACCGTGACGATACCGTCGGATGTCGTCATCTCGGGCGGCGAGAACGATGTCTGGATCTTCCAGACCTCGGGAGATCTCACGATGAGCGCGGGGAAGAATGTCACCCTGAGCGGTGGCGCGCGGGCCAAGAACATCTTCTGGCAAGTCGCCGGCAAGACGACCTTTGGAGCAAGCTCCCACTTCGAGGGAATCGTGCTGTCCAAGACGGAGATCACGCTTCAGACCGGCGCAACGATGAATGGCCGGGCGCTGGCGCAGACCCAGGTGTCACTCCAGCAAGCGGCCATCACACAGCCCGCCCCATAGGCCTGGCCCTGGTGGGCTCAGGCGCTGGTTTCCCCTCGCTCCCGCATCTCCGGCGCGAGGGACCTTGGGTTTGCCGCGATTCACGCGGCCAGCCCGGGGATGGCAATACAGGTTGCGGGGCGGGCCTCCCTGCCTACCACTGCAAGTGGTAGTTCCAACTCCCTCCCGTGTGATGTGCTCCACCGCCGGGAGCAGGGCAGACGCCGGTGTTCCACCGTGGACCAGTCCCTGGCAGCGGTTGCACCGGCGCCAACCTTCCTGAGCACGGAAGTCCTTGGCGTCCGCGCTGCCCTGAGGCGCCTCCGCGGCCCAGAGCAGGTAGCTCGGCGAGCGGGCCCGGTCGTGCGATCCCCCCGCTGGACAGTGGCCCGAGAGCGGCTGCGTCCCGTATGCCAGCCCCTGGCACTTGTGACACCATCCCCAGCCCGCCTGCGTGGCGTAGCGTGACTGGTCGACGAAGAGGATGAAGCGAGCGCCCTTGTCCACTCCGTGCGGCTTCTTATCGGTCGGGCACACCCCTCGCGACTGGTTCGCCGCAAAGGTCAGGTTGGAGCAACGCTCACACCCGCGCCAGCCGGCCTGCGTGTAGTGCTTCGCTTCGGCGGTGATGGTCGCCCGGATCTGGAGATCCTCGAGCTGCTCCCGAAGCTGCGCCAGCTCACTGCGCAGCCTGAAGAGCTCGTCTCCGAGGTTGACCGTCTCGGTGCCAGTGAGGATCGGTGTCAGCGACCTGACCGGAACGGACAGCCCCTCGGGCATGCTCACCTTTCCGTTGATCTGCACACCACCCGTATAGTCGCGGCTCCAGTTGACGGTCAGCACATCCCCTGGGCCGTGGACGAGCGCACGGCGTTGCTCTCCTCCCGCCCCACCGCGTCGCTCTGGCAGATCGAGGAGGAGATCAGCCCCCTGCACCTTCAGCGAGAACGCTTCGATGGTCACCATCGTCTCGTCCAGCTTGATGTCACTTGCCATGGCAGTCTCCTCTCCGCGCCCAGGGAGCCGGGACGGCGAGCGTAAACCCATACCCGAGGGCCATGACAACGCCCTCCCACGTGAGGACGGACGGACCCTACTCAGGCTCTCCTCCAAATGGGGACGTGTCTTCCCATACGCTTCATGTCGATGATGTCACTCCAGACGATCCTGCATCAGCTCGGCCATCGCTCGGGAGCGCGCTCGCTCCGTGAGGCCTTGAAGCTCGGCCGCGGCTGCATCACGGTGAAGGAGCGGGCCCTGCCGCTCAAGGTCATGACCTACAACATGGCCTTGATGACCCCTGGGCACCTCTACGTGGGGCCGAGCAGCTTTCGAGCTCAAGCCATCGACGAGCTGTGCAAGCGAGTCTCGGCGCTGCAACCGGACGTGGTCGGCCTCTGCGAGGTGTACGTCGACTCCGAGCGGGCCCAGATCCGCGGGCGCCTCAAGTCGCTCCTGCCCTTCTTCGTGGAGGGGCCCGACGAAGCCGACCTGGAGTCGGACGGCGGGCTGCTGCTGCTGAGCAAGCATCCGATGAAGGAGGTGCGCAGCAGCATCTACCGGCAGACCGCATCCCCGGACAACCTCTCCAATAAGGGCGTCCTCTTCGCCCGCATCGCGCCCGCGGGATTTCCCTCATCCCTGGACATCTTCTACACCCATGCGCAGGCCATCTACCGGGGAGGGGACGGCCAGAAGGAGCTCATGAGCCAGCTGCTTCACCTCGGGCTCATGATCCGGGCCCACGCGGACCCGGAGACTCCCTCGTTGCTGATGGGTGACCTGAACTTCCCAGGAGAGGATCCCGAGCTGTACGCAAAGGCCCTCGGGCTGCTGGGCCAGCCCATCGATCTCTGGCTTGCGCAGCGCCCCGTTCCTTCGGAGGGGGCTACGAACGTGCGCGACAACAACTTCTACGCGGATCCCAACGAAGAGGGTCGCCCCAGGGCGGGGGAGGACCACCGCCTCGACTACATCCTTCTCCACCCGGGGCTCCGGCACGTGCCCCAGCTCGGCTCCATGGAGATCCTGAAGTGGAGCCGAGAGGGGCGTCAGATCTCCGACCACTTCGGGGTGCTGGCCCGGTTCTCGCGAGAGCTCCACGCCGACCTCGAGCTCGAGGGCACCATCGCTGGTATCGATGCCACCATCACCGCTGTGCGCTGCATCGAGGAGAGCGACGAGCTGGGCGATGACACGGTCTCCTTCCGGCTCACCGTCTCGACGCCCGCCGGAGCTTCCGCTGAGTCAGCGGCCCCGAAGCGGGTGGGGGTCGCCACCGGGGAGGGCTGGACTGTCACGAACGCCACGGCCGCCCGTCTCGCGGGTGACCCTGGGGCCCAGCTGCTCCTGCGGATCACCGGAAAAGAGCACGACGGCGGCCTCAACGGGGACGACAGTCTGGGCCAACGGACGCTGGTCATTCCCCGCCATCAGCTTCTGCTTCACCAAGGCGCGAGTCTCGAGCGGGTCATGCCATTCCTGACCGGGGATGGCGGTGAGTATGCGGTGACAGTCCGGCTCACAGTCAGGTGAGCCCCCTCCACGAGAGCGCCTCGGATCGCTGGGCCGGGCATTCGCTCGCGCTTGCGGGTCGAGTCCGTCACGGGTGGGTTCGTGGCGGCCTGGCCCTGGGATGGCTTCCCGGCGGCGGATGGCACGAACCTGTATGACAGCCGGACAGGTTGCGGTAGTGCCGGTGCCCAGTCTCAGTCTCTGGTCTGGGCTACGGCTGCAGCGGGATGACAGCCTCGCTGCTGCGCGTCCCGTCGGTGGCGATCACCTTCACCCGGTGATCCTTCGCCTGGGGGTCGATCGTCACATCAAACGTGGCCGCCTCCAGCTCGAAGGCCTGGGTCTCGAAGTGCGTGCCTCCGTCCGAGGAGTAGAGGATCGAGTACAGCAGCTTGCGCTCCTGCTCGCCCTGCGCCTTCCACGTGACGCGGACCCGCCCGTTCTCGAGCTTCGCGCGCTCCCCCTGGGCGGGCGTGAGGATCTGCAGTGCGGGGGGGGTCGCGCTCATCTGCTTGCGGTCCAGCACGCCGCCAGGCCCCACCAGCTCCACCACCGCCGGTTCCGGCAGCGCGGGCACCCGGAACACCATCGAGACGATCGAGCGCGGCGTCTTCGTCTCGATGTCGTTCCAGCGCGGCGACAGCGGGTAGCGGCCCAGCTCGGCGCCCTTCGCATCCCGCAGGATGAGGGCATACGCGCCGCCCTTGCCCGCCGCCATGTCCGAGTATCCCATCAGCTCATACATGGGCCGCAGCTCCCCCTTCACCTTGCCCCCCTCCTTCGTCAGGAAGGCGCGCACCAGCAGCACCGGGGGATCCGGCGGCGCGGCCGCAAGCTGCTGCAGCAGGTGAGAGTAGGTGCACTGAGTGATCCAGAGCCTGTGGAGGGAGACGGAGGGGCCCATCAGCGGCACCATGCCGGCCTGGCGCTCGCGAGTGGTCGGGATACCCCCGAACGTGATGACCTCGCCGTTGGCGACGGGGTCCTTCTTGTTGTGGTAGTTGCGCCCGCACTCCTTCTCCATCTCGTCGCCAGCCCAGCCCTCGGGCAGGCTGTGCACCAGCTCATGGGCCACGGTGTCCCACGTCTCGGAGGAGGGCATGAGGATGACCTTCCAGGACAGGGTCCGGGCCAGGCCGCTCCTGCCTTCCGGTTCCTTGGGCGTGGCCGTCACGCTCGACCCGACTGTCACCCCTGCAGCGCCCGAGCCGAAGATGGACCTGAAGTCTTCCCCCTTCATCACGGCCACCACCCGGCCCGCGCCGTCCAGAAAGGCGGAGGAGGCGAGGGAGTCGTTGAGCGCGGCCACGATCGCATCGATCCGGCGAGCCTCGAACCACTTCGAGCCGATCTCCTTGTCAATGAAGTTGCGGATGACCTTTTGCTCGGTGGGCAGTCCTCCCGCTCGGAGGGGGAAGAGGTCGGGGATGTACTTCGCCGAGTCGGTGACGATCGCCTCGGTGAGCTTCAGGAGGGCGTCCTCGGCCGCGGCATCCTTCGGAGGAGTGAGCATGACGGGCACGAAGTGGACCACCGGCCCTTGCGTGGGCACTGCGTCGACGACGTTGGACATCTGCAGCCCGGTGGGCGCTCCGGTCTCGCGGATCAGCTCGGCGATGATCTGGTGATTCGTGGCGATGTCGAACTTGAAGGGCTGGTCGGGCGGGAGCCCTTCGCGGACGGGGAGCTTGACCTCCCACGGTGAGTACTCCGGGGCGGGCGGTCCCTCCAGCGGCACCTGGGCCACCGTGGGGCTGGTGTAGATGGGCTTGGACCCGGCCGCGTTCTGCAGCGTGAACTTCATCCTCACCGGCACCGGGACGGTGCAGTTGGTCATCCCTTTGAGGACGATGAAGTCCCGGCTGTCCACGATGACCTGCTGCCCGTTGAGGCGGTAGTGATGCACGCCGAAGAGCAGCGTGTCCTTGTCCTTCACCATGGGAAGCTCGGCGTCGTAGACGACGTCGGTGCCAGGCCGGCGGGTGAGCTGCTTGCGCGGCCGATCCTCGAAGCTGGGGTCGTCCTGCCAGACGGCCTGGGTGGGAGAGAACCAGCCGTCGGTGACATAGGTAATGCAGGGCCGGTAGCTGGTGCCGTAGGAGGGAGTGCCGCCCGGCGTGCTGTGCGGCGTCTCCTCCGGAGGAGGTGTCGACGCGAGGGGCGTCGGCGCTTTCTCGCGAGTTCGTGAGGTGAGGGTCCATCCCCATGGCTCCAGCCAGGTGCCCGTGAAGGCGACGTACAGGCCGGTGGAGATGTCCGTGTAGCCGTCTGAGAAGAAGCCGAGCTGCGTGCGCGCGCCTCCCTCCACGCCAACGGCGAAGTCAGGGGTCAGGTAGCGCTTGAGGCCCACACCGATAGTAAGGGAGGTGGTGGGCGTGAGGTAGCCATCGGCAAGGCCGGACTGGCTCCCCAGCAGCAGGCCTCCGCCCAGGCCTGCCGAGCCGCAGACGCGGTTCTCTCCACGGCTGTAGGGGCACGTCCCCACCTCGGCGTCGAGCGACACAGAGGTCACCCCCGAGAAGTCGTTGAAGGGGGCGATGGCGGTGGAGAACCCCAGGCGCAGATCGAAAGAGAAGTCAGGGCGCAGCACGCCGACCCGGACGCTCGGGCTGAACGTACTGGCCGCGGGGAAGGCATAGCTGGGTTTCCAGCCGAGGGTGATGGCGTTGGCGCCGAGCACGGGCTCGATGAAGGGTGTCGAGGCCTTGGGGGCCTCGCCGGACGGCGACGTCGGAGCCGTGGTGGTGCCCGTCCCAGGAGTCGTGGGTGTTCCCGTTCCTGTCGCGGAGCCTGGCGTGCCGTCTGGACATGGGCACATCCGGGGCCCCGGCGCTGGAGTCGGCACGGGTGAAGCCTGGGCGAATGCCACCCAGGGCAGCAGAAGCCCCAGGCCAGCAAGGAGTCTCACGGCGGCCAGCATGTCTCCCCCTCCGAGTGCGTCGCCAGAGAGCTGCCGGGCGTCGCGGCTGGGAGCATCGCATGCTGGCGGGCAGGACACACGTCGCGCTGGCCGCCGTCGAGACGCTGCCCAGCTCACAGGATGACCCAGGGGCCGGGACTAGGAGCCTGTCGGAGCGGGCGAAGTCCGTGGCTCCTGCTGGAACTCGACTTCGGAGCCCAGCACCAGCAGCCCCCGAGGTGAACGCTCGGAGGCTCTGGCGCTGAGAACTTCAGGTGCGACCGCTAACGCGCCAGCAGGGTGCTGGCCCTGCCTCCGTGGGTGGCAGGGGAGAAGTCGAAGGCGGAGGCCTGCGGCGCATCAGGCACATTGCCCGAGACCAAGGGGCTGCTCGCGGCGGCGTTGGAGGAGCCAAGCCAGGTCGACAGGCCCCAGATGAGCATCGGAAACCCGATGGCCGCGGGCAGGAAGACACCGGTGCAGAACGCTCCACCGCCCTCACTGCACTTGGGGGCACCCGCTGCGATGTTGATGGCCCCATAGGTGCTCAGGAGCAGCCCGACCACGGCAGAGGCATTGCCCGGGTGATCGATGTCGGTGATGTCCGATCTCGAGATGCTGACCTCCGAGCCCCCGTTCGTCTGGACCACGACGGCTCCCGGAGTGCTGCGTTGGATCTTCGCTTCGAGCTCCCTGCCATTGGTGCGGGAGATCGAAGCGGTGGTCGAGCAGCCGCTGATCAAGATCGATGCAAGAAGCGTCACGGTGATTTTCGTCGACATGGATGGAGTCCCCCCTGGACTGGTTTACAGGAGCGGTTGGGTCGCTCCTGGCACGGCATGAGGGGGTGTTCGGTTGAAATTCCCCCCTCGAAAGAGAAGAGCCGACGAGGGGACGAGTCATTCAGACAAAAGACATTGTGGCCATGGCCTACACCTTGCCTGTGCTGCGGTGGGCCGCGGCCACAGCTCACTCGGACGGGGAGGGGGCGCTCCGCTTCTCGAGGATCAGGGCACACCATGCGGAGCGGGGCGGCCATGGGCTCAGGGTGACGGACGTAGGAGACACTCCCTGAGCCACCTATGGCTTGCGAGCCTGATACTCAGCCTCCACCTGCTTGTGGGGAATCCCGTCCGCACCGAACAGCGGCTTGGCTCTGCCGAGGGCGACGAGGCTGAGAATGCCCAGCAGCGTCCCATAGGGGATGCTCGCCAGAGGAGGGACAGACAGCAGCATGCAGACGGTGCGTCCCCAGGCTGGGCGGGCCCAGGCGCTGTAGGGCCCCAGCAGCGCGACGGCCAGGCCGTACGGGACCAGCACGAGCCCCAGCTCATTGTCTCTCCCGGGGTCGCCTATCAGCGTCCCACCGAAGACAACAGTGACGATGCCGCTGAACGCCCAGAGGAAACCCAGGGAACGGAGCGAGCGCGAGATGCTTCGCAGGCTCTTGAGCTGAACGAAGCCAAGCGCCTTCAGCGACGGATGCTCAATGGTGGCATCCACATGGCTCAAAGGTACGGCAACAGCAGTGATGTCGGTCATGATCTGCCCTCAGGTACGCGGTCCGAGGGCTTGAACGGAGACATGCCACCTCAGCAACTCACCGGACCCTCACAGGGACAGAGCCGGTGAAGCGGCCAGTCATTCAGGAATTCTTCGGCAGAGCAACGCCGAGGGCTCGCGACCCAGGCGAAGGAGGGAGCACGCCGACAGCCGGGCAGGTAGATCTCACGCGTGGGTGGGAGGGATGCCGTACACCCAGGGCGTGAAGACCGGACTGTGGAAGTTCTACCTGCTCAATGGTGTCCTCCGGGCAACGGGCAGGTTCTCCCACGGCCAGATGACCGGACTGTGGAAGAGGTACCACAAGAACGGTGAACTCTACGACGGAGGCCGCTACGTGGACGGCAAGAAGACCGGCACCTGGAAGTACTATGACGCCCGCGGGATGTTGATTCGCACGAAGGAATACTGAGCAGGCCCACGGGGTGTTCAATGAGCAAGGTCCCAGTCCTCGCGTTCTGGCTCGCGCTGTCACTGTCAGCGTGCACGTCGTCGTCCAATGGGCAGGTCATCCCCCCCATTCCCGAGCCGACGATCTCGGGAGATCCCATCCCGACCTCGCGGGGGGACCTGATCATCCACCCGATCAACCACGCCACCTTCGTCATGCAGTGGGCGGGCAAGATGATCTACGTCGACCCGGTCGGCGGCGCCGCGCGCTTCGAAGGACTTCCCCCTCCTGATCTGATCCTCGTGACCGACATTCACGGCGATCACATGAATGCGGACACGCTGACGGCCATTGTTCAGGCGGGTACCGTGATCGTCGCGCCCCAGGCCGTGCGCGATGCCCTGCCTGCAGCGCTCCACGGGGCGACCCAGCTCCTCGCCAATGGAGGGACGCAGTCCTTGATGGACATCGGCGTGGAGGCGATCCCGATGTACAACCTCACGCCGGAGCGCCTCCAGTACCACGCGAAGGGCCGTGGCAATGGCTACGTCCTGACCGTCGGCGGCAAGCGCCTCTATATCGCCGGCGACACGGAGGACATTCCCGAGATGAGGCAGCTGCGCGACATCGACGTCGCCTTCGTTCCGATGAACCTGCCCTTCACCATGATCGTGGAGCAGGCGGCGGACGCGGTGCGCGAGTTCAAGCCGAAGATCGTCTACCCCTACCATTCACGCGGCAGTGATCTGGACGAGTTCACCCGGCTCGTCGGCACGGATGTGGGAGTCGAGGTGCGTGTGCGGCAGTGGTACTGACGGGAGCACACACGCTCGGAGGTCCCATGTCTCGGCGCGGCCTCCCCGGCAGTGCGCTCTGGCCGAACCTGTCTGCTTGTCTGACAGGTTTGCCGGGCGCGCCGCCAGCAGGGGCGTCAGTCCCAGTCCTCCAGGCGCCCAGGCGGGAGCGGTGACTGGGCAGCCCTCGTCCTACCTCGCTCTCCTCCGCGAGGCGTGTGGCGAGGTTGTCCAGCGCCGCCGCCGAAGTGCTACCTTGATCCACCATGCGAGATGGCGTCGCCTGCCTACAGCCTGGTAGCCCAGCATGAGGGGGGATGAGGCGTCCGAATACGTGGAGATGCTGTACGTGCGTTACGGATACCCCATCCGCAACCGCGTCTGCGCTCTGCTCAAGGATGCGCATGAGGCCGAGGACGTCATCCAGGACACCTTCATCGCGTTCATGCGCAGCGAGGCGCTGCTGCAGGGTACGGCTGCTCCTCTTCCCATGCTCTACCAGATCGCGACGAACAAGGCCGTGGATCGGCTCCGGCGCCGCTCTCGCTGGTCGGGCGTCCTGGGGCCGCTCGAGGTCGAGGATGCCGAAGCTCTTGGGGACGGACGGCAGCTCGCACCGTCCCACGCGGGGGGACTGGCTCGCATCGAGGCGCTGCAGGATCTGGCCATCCTCACCCGAGGCGAGGAGCCCGAGACCCTGACGGCCGCTGTCCTCTATTTTGTCGAGGGATGGACCCTGGAGGAGATCGCGCAGGCGCTGGGCACCTCGCGCAACGCCGTCTCCAAGCTGTTGCGCGAGTTTGCCGCGCGTGCCCGCGGGCGGGGAGATGACGAATGAAGCCAGAGGCTCGGTGCATCTCAGAGGCCTTGCTGGAGCTCTACTTTGCGGACGGGCTCGACGCTGAGACGAGAGCACGCTGCGATGCACTCCTTGCCGACTCTCCGGTGGACCGGGAGCGGCTCGAGGAGCTGCGCGCTGAGGCAGCAGCCATGCTGGCGCGGCACCCGGCTGCTGCCGTGGTGGCCCGGTTCCAGAGAGAGCGGGAGCACACCTTCACGGAGCAAGAGCGCGCACGGCTGCAGACTCTGTCCACGAACCTGAAGGAGCGGGTGCGCGGAAAAGAGGCGGTGAGCAGCTCGCCTGAGGTGCCCTCGTTCCTGGACACGTTCTTCCTTCCTGAAGCCATCGTTCTCACCCTGCCACCCATGGTGGTGAGCCAGACCCTTCGTGCCACGGAGCTGCTGAAGACGTGGTTTGCCCCTGTTGAGCTCGGGCCCCAGGGCTTGCCTGTGGTGTTGCTGGAGCGGTTGAGGGCGTTCGCGAGTGCTCCCCAAGGGGCGGGGGACCCGCAGGAGATCTGGGAACGGCAAGGGCTGGATCGGCGCTTGAAGGTGGCGTTTCGCCGCATGCAGGAACAGGAGGGCCGCAAGCTCTGGGCGCTGTTCCTCCATGAGGAAGTGAGAGTGGAAGAGCTCGCGGTACCGCAGCCATGGCGTGAGGTGCTCACTTCACGCGAGGTGCAGGTGATGGAAGGTGTCCTCAAGGGCTGGGACAACGAGTTGCTTGCCGAGCACCTGAAGTGTTCGGTGGGGACCGTGAAGAAGCACGTGCAGCGCATCTTCGACAAGCTGGGCGTCGGCAGCAGGAGCGCTCTGATCGAGAAGGCGGCCCGTACCCAGCGCAGCGAGGGGAGGAAGGAAGAGCCTCCGCGCGAGCGCCGAGGCGGCAAGGGCATCAAGAAAGGATGAGCACGGTGGCCACTGCGTTGCCGGCGAAGGCGGTGCTGCCTCTGCCTGCTCGCTCCATGGCCGCCCAGGCCCAGCGCCTGCCTGAGAGAACAACTGCCAGGCAGAAGGGGTGGGCAAGAAGGAAAAAGCAGGGTAGATGCGTTGGCTGATGGTGTCCTACCCCATGCCGCTGTGCGTGGCGCCGATGATGGACTGGACGGACCGGAACTGCCGGTTCTTCCACCGCCAGATCAGCCGGCACGCGCTGCTCTACACGGAGATGCTGACGACCGGCGCTGTCATTCACGGCGACCGCGAGCGGCTGCTGGGCTTCTCTCCCGCGGAGCACCCGGTGGCCATCCAGCTGGGAGGCTCGGAGCCTGATCAGCTCGCCAAGGCCGCGCGCATCGCCGAGGAGTGGGGCTATGACGAGGTCAACCTCAACGTGGGCTGCCCGAGCGATCGCGTGCAGTCGGGCCGCTTCGGCGCGTGCTTGATGGCCGAGCCCGAGCTCGTCGCGCGGCTGGTCTCCGCGATGCGCGAGGCCGTGCGCATCCCCGTCACGGTCAAGTCGCGGCTGGCCATCGACGAGCTGGAGGAGTGGCCGACGATCGAGAACTTCGTGCGGCTCGTCTCGGCGGCGGGCTGCCAGCGCTTCATCGTGCATGCGCGCAAGGCGTGGCTCCAGGGGCTGAGCCCCAAGGAGAACCGGGACGTTCCACCGCTGCGCTACGAGCTGGTCCATCGGCTCAAGGCCGAGTTCCCCCACCTCGATATCAGCCTGAACGGGGGCGTGAAGAGCCTGGATGCCGCGGCCGAGCACCTGCGGCAGGTGGATGGAGTGATGATCGGCCGCGCGGCCTACGAGAACCCGTACCTCCTGGCCGAGGCCGACCGGCGGTTCTTCGGGGCCACGGAGCCCCCGCGCGAGCGCCATGCCGTGGTGGAGGCGATGCTCCCCTATATGGAGGAGCGCCTGCGGCAGGGGGCGCCGCTCAGCGCCATCACCCGGCACATGCTGGGGCTGTTCCAGGGCCTGCCGGGTGCTCGGGCCTGGCGCAGGTACCTGAGCGAGAACGTGCACAAGCCCGGCGCGGGCCCCGAGGTGGTCTCCGCCGCGCTCGCGATGGTGCGGCGCAGTGCCCCGGCCGACGTCGCGGCCTAGGAGAACAGCTCGAGCAGGTCCTCGCGGGTGATGGCCGTCGCCGCCGCCGCTTCGCTCAGAGCCGCCTCGAAGAGCGCGCGCTTCTTCTCCTGAAGCCCGAGGATCTTCTCCTCCACCGTTCCCTGCGCCACCAGGCGGTACACCATCACCGGCCGCTCCTGGCCGATGCGGTGGGCTCGGTCCGCCGCCTGCGCTTCCACCTGAGGGTTCCACCACGGATCCATCAGGAACACGTGGTCCGCCGCGGTGAGGTTCAAGCCCGTCCCGCCGGCCTTGAGTGACATCAGCATCACCGGTGCGCTCTCGCCGGACTGGAAGCGTGCTGTCACCTCTCCGCGATTCGGCGTCGAACCGTCCAGGCGCTCGAAGGTGATTCCCGCTCCCTTGAGCGGCGGCTCGATCAGATCGAGCAGCGAGGTCCACTGGGAGAACACCAGCGCCTTGTGGCCCTCCGAGACCGCGGTGCTGAGCGCCTCCACGAGCGTCTGGACCTTCGACGACGTGTGGGCCTGCTGGCCGGGGACGAGCGCCGAGTGGCAGGCGGCCTGGCGCAGCCGGAGCAGCGCCTCCAGCGCCTTGAGCACGCTGCCCCCCTCGTTGAGCAGGGCGATCACTTCCTTGCGCGTCCCCGCCATCACCGCGTCGTAGACGGCCCGCTCCCGCTCATCCAGCGACACGTGCATCACGGACTCGGTGCGCGGCGGCAGCTCCGGCGCGACGTCTCGCTTGAGCCTCCGGAGGATGAAGGGCCGGATGCGCCGGCGCAGCCGCTCCGCAGGCTCGGTTTTCCCCTCTCCGATCGGCCGCGCCACCTGCTCATCGAACTGGCGGCGTCCACCGAGGAGGCCCGGGTTCGCGTAGTGCATCAGGCTCCAGAGCTCCTCCAGCCGGTTCTCCAGCGGCGTGCCGCTCAGCGCCAGCCGGAAGTTCGCCTGGAGCCCGAACGCCGCGCGCGTCACCTGGCTGTCCGGGTTCTTGATGGCCTGGGCCTCGTCCAGGACGACCGCGTCCCACGTGCGCCCCGAGAGCATGGCCGCATCCAACCGGAGGATGGAGTACGTGGTGAGCGTCACGTCGGCGGCCTCGTCCAGGGTACGGCCGGGCCCGTGGTATGTGCAGACCTTGAGCGAGGGACGGAAGCGCTGGATCTCCGCGGCCCAGTTCGGCAACACGCTGGTGGGGCAGACGACGAGAGAGCGAGGACCCAGCACGCACAGCGTCTGCAGCGTCTTTCCAAGGCCCATGTCGTCCGCGAGGATTCCTCCCAGCCCCGCGGACCGGAGGAAGCCGAGCCAGCTCACGCCCTGCTGCTGGTAGTGGCGCAGCGTCGCGGTGAGATCGCCTGGCAGCGTTGGCGCCGGGAGCTTCTCGAAGCCTTCGATCATCGGTGCCAGCCGGTCCAGCCCCGGCGGAGGCGGCTGCTCCAGCGTCTCGCACAGCGCTCCCAGCTCTGGCAGGGCGTGGTTCGCGACCTTGCCGTCCGTCTGCCGCGCCGCCAGCAGATCCGCGACGCGCTGCCCGTGCTTGTCCAGCCACGCCCGAGGCAGCGGCGCCCAGCCTCCCCCCTCCAGCGGAACGAGCCCCAGCCCCTCCGTCCACGCACGGATCACCGCCGCCGCGTCCACGGTCTGCGGCTCGCCCTTGCCACCCTCCACCTGGAACTCCAGCGTGAAGCGCACCTCGGGGATGCCCGCCCCTGGGGCAGAGGCGTCCACCCGGAGCAGCGGCCGGAGCCGGACGTCCGGGCTCACGAGTCCCGCCGCGTCTCCGGTGAGATCTCCGCGCCAGCGCCGGAGCTTGTCCGCCCAGCGCACCATCTCCGGGCCCTGCACGGTCAGCCGCCGGCCGGGGACCAGGTTCAGCTCGTCCCGGAGCTGGTGCACGAGGCGCTGCTCCGCCGCTTCGTCCCGCAGCGGCACGGCCCCGCGCAGGTAGACCATGCGGCCGTTGTCGATCCGCACCGACGGTGGCGCGCCATAGACGAGGGTGGGCAGGGCGGACAGCCCCGCCTCCAGCTGCTGGAGCTCCAGCTGCATGCGCGGCTTCAGCTCGCGATCGATGGGCGGCAGGCGCCGGCTGCGGACCTCGATCGGGAGGCGCCGGGCCAGATCCGGGAGCACCTTCGAGGCGACCTCACCGAGCTGCTCGGGCCCGAAGGTGCGGACGACCGGAAGGTTCTGGAGCCACGGTCCCGTCATCGACGTCTCACCCAGGCGGGCCAGCGCGTCGCCGACCAGCACGACTCCCGGGCTGAGCACCTCTACCACGCGCGGATCGCGTGTCACCGTCACGACCAGCTGTGCGCCGCGGTCCTCCACGACGGCCCGTGGGAGGACGAGCTCCTCCGAGACGGCGACGGGCCGTCCATCGAGCAGGACGTTGCGCGCCGGCTGGAGCGCCGTGAGGAGTGCGTCCAGCTTCTCGGGAGAGAGCGCCCCCCTCGTGCGGCGCTCCAGGAGACGATCCGTGACGAGGTCTGACTGCTCCAACTGCAGCGTCGCGGCCTGGCCCGGCTGGGCCATGAGGGAGGCCAGGCTCCCCTCGAGGGGCTCCTCCTTCCCATCCGCGTGCGCGAGGGCTCGCTGAAGCTCCAGGCCACCCGAGACGCGCGTGAAGCGGTACACCACGCGGGACCACCGGCTCGAGGTCGTCACCAGCGGGATCTCCTGAGTCTCCGCCTGCTGGAGGGAGATGGCCGCCGCCACGACGTGCTCGCACGGATCCACGCGGCCTGGGCAGTCGCACTCCCAGGCCTCGTCGCCCGGATACAGGACGACGGTGAGGGCGACCGAGCGCCCCGGGGCTCGCACCCTCAGCTCAATCTCGCTTGCGGTACGGGCCTGGAGCGCGACGGCCCCAGAGCGAGCGAGGTTCACCCCTTGGGACCAGATCCCGGGGCGGGCTTCCTTCCGAACGGCTTCGAGCAGTTGAACGGTCGCGGACATGGGGGAGCCGCTTCCCTATGCTCTCCAGGGTGCGTCGCGCAATGCCGATGCGCCTTCCTGCTTCTCCAGTGTTCAGGGGGACGACCCGGATTCATCGGGGTCGCCTGCTCGTCTTGCGGCGGACCGTCTCAGTGCCCCCAGCCAGTCCGAAAATCGCGCCCAGCTTGTGGCCAGAGGAGGGTCGTCATGAACGATCTGCAGACGGCAAAGGGATTGGGCGTTTTCAGCGTGGCTCTGGGGCTGACTCAGCTTGCGGCCCCCCACTGGCTGGGGAGAACGACGGGAGCCGGTGAGCATCCCGCCTTGATGCGGGTGTGTGGCGCACGGGAGCTTGCCGCAGGTATCGGCATTCTCTCGGGACGCAGGCCCGCTGCCGCACTCTGGGCGCGTGTCGCCGGTGATGTCATCGACATCGGTTTGCTCGGCGTGGCGCTGGTCAAGAACGCCCGGCGCGGCCGGTTGGCGCTGATCCTGGGCTCGGTCCTGGGCATCACCCTGCTGGACCTGATCGCCGCCCGGCGCCTGAAAGGCGAGTAGTGCCCCGGCTCAGCGCTGGGGAGGCTCGGTTGTCTTGGACACGGCGGCCGAGCCTTTCTTCCGAGGAAGGATCGATCGGCGGGGGCCTCGGAGGGCGACGCCCAGCAGCAAGGCCCCGGGCAGGAGCATGCCCAGCCCCTGGCTGAGGTTGTCCGGCGGGCGGGCCACCATGCCAAGCACCAGCGCGGCGAAGAGCAGCCCACATACCAGTCGGATGACGAGCGAAGTCACAGAGCGGACTCTACTCCAAGCTCCGCTGCCTTGGCTCAGTGTGCGTGGGCTGAAGCCAGGGCAGGGGAGGGAACTCAGGCCACCTTGCGCGGGAGGCGCTCCAGCCTCAGCCGGTGTAGGGCGTGGCGAACTCTCCCCACCGTCCGTTGGGCTGCAGCCCCGTCCCGGGGTTCTGGGTGCGGTTGGCCGCGGTGCGCAGCTCCCGGGCGGACTTCGCCAGGGACTCGATGGACAGCACGAGCGCGTTGAGCTGCGCATCCTCTGCCCCCTCCAGGCGCTGGAGCCACGTGCGCATGAAGCGGACGGCGTAGAGCACCTCGTCCCGGTCGAAGATCTCGCCTGTCTTCCGCAGATCCTCCTCCACCAGGTAGATGAACATCCGAGCGAAGTTGGCGAACATCCGGTCATGCACCGGGCGCCGGGTGCTGCCCGTGGGCGGCGGGCTGAAGTTGTCGCGCAGCTGCTTGAAGCTGAAGGTGCGGACGCTGGCGAGCTTCCCCGTCCCGGCGCGGAAGCCCGGCGCCTCCATCCACTCGTGTGCCGCCGACTTCTCCACCGCCATCTTGGCGACGATGAAGGCGTGGTGGACGTCGTACTGGGGCAGCAGGACGGACTCCAGGTAGTCCCCGATGAAGGTGGCGAAGCTCTCACCCTCGTAGAGCAGCCCCGGATCCCTCAGAAAGGACATGACGAACCATGTCTGCTGGAACACCTCGCTCTGCTTGAGGCGGGCCTCGGTGTAGGACGGGTTGCTGTGGATGCTCTGGTCGACGAGCGGGGGCAGCACGGTGCAGGGGTGCGCTCCGTTGTCGCACGTCACCGGAAGGCGGCGGGCCAGGGGCTGGATGCGGAGGTAGTCGCCCGTCTCCCAGATGGGGTTGCGGGCGATGAGCTTCTCCAGGTGATCGCGGAAGGGGACCTCCTCGGTGCCGGTGCGCTCGTCCACGAGCATGTCCGGGTAGCGGTGGGTCCCCTGGCGGAGCATGTGCTGGAAGACCTGGAGCGAGCGGTACTTGAGGCGCATCCACTCACAGGCCTTGGGATAGTCCGCGAGGTTGGCACCGCCGAGATCCGGGTTGCACGCCGTCATCGCACCGATGGCGTCGTAATAGCCCCAGAGGTTGCGGTCGCTCGGGTCAGCCAGGTACGCGTCCACGAGGCGGTACCACTCGGCGCTCGCGGCGGCTTTGGGGCTCGTGGCCATGTCGGGGAACCACTCGAAGACGGAGCGGTGCTCCTCTCCGTGGAGGCCGTCCTCGGAGAAGTGGTCGAACGGGAGGCCGAGGCGCAGGTGGCGCAGGTCGATGGCGAACAGCTCGTCATAGGCCTGGCGGGCCTTCTCCAGTGAGTCGATGCGCCCGGTGGCCCACAGGAGCTTCTGGTCGTTGACGAGGTGGTTCATGAAGGCCTCGTCCCGCTCGCTCTGGGACTGCGAGTCGTGGACGGGCAGGCTGGCCGTCTTCGCGGCGAAGGGCTCGTAAGCGGGCTGGAGCGGGCGGAAGCGCGCAGGGTGGAGCAGGCGCTTCATGTCATAGCGCTGCCGCTGCGCGTGGATGAAGCCGACGAGGGCATTTACCCGGGCCTCGTCGACGTGGGTGGCGGCGCGCCGGCGGATGTCCGCGTCCGTGTACCCGACGCGCGCCAGCTCGATGGCATCCGGGCTGTGGCAGCTGGCACAAGAGCCGCGCACGCCCTCGTAGCGCCAGGCCTCGAGGCCCGCGTTGTAGCGCGCCTGCAGCTCCGCGTCCGTCATCGCGGTGGCCGCAGTGTGAGGCGTGCCACAGCGGGGATCCGAGCCGACGGCCTCGGGGCAGAGCAGGGACTCGGGGTACTCGACGGCCTCGGGGACCGGAGTGACGGGCACCGGAGGCACCGGATCATCCGGACCGGGACCGGGTGGGAGGGGGGCTTTGTCGCCGCAGGCCACCAGCGCCAGCAGCACCCAGAGGGGGATGAGC
>Ga0190275_10000688_pt1 | contig 27685 bp, 20 predicted proteins | sample Popmic550T_FD_133745 | JGI IMG/M metagenome (GOLD analysis project Ga0190275, IMG submission 133745) | Populus adjacent soil microbial communities from riparian zone of Yellowstone River, Montana, USA - 550 T | ecosystem: Environmental > Terrestrial > Soil > Riparian zone > Trees stand | place...
ACATCTTGCAATTCGCCCGCGCTTAGCGTTGGACTACTGAAGACGAGCTGACCGACAGGGACACTGCCGGCATCGAAGCGAGTGATGAAGGGTGGGACGGCGCCCGGTGGCATGAACGCGCGGGAGCGATTGACGTACCCAACAGTCTGCGCCATGGCTTGGTTCATGTCCGTGTTCGGATAGAACACCAGCTTCATCAGAGCTGCGCCCTGAATACTCTTGGATTCCACGCGCTGTATGCCTGTGATGTAAAGGAAGTGGTACTCGTAATAGTACGTGAGGTAGCCTTCCATCTGCGACGGATCCATCCCACCATAAGGCTGAGCGACGTAGATCGCTGGCTCGCCTACTTGTGGAAAGATATCGACCGGCATGCGCCGAATCGCCAAGCCGGCAGCTAAAGCAATCGCCACCATGACGACCAACAGACTGATAGGCCTTGTGAGTGCGGCGAAAACAAGTCTCATTCAAAGAACTCCTTATTGACTCGCTTCGGCTAACACTGAGGTGATTTCCCCCATAGCCGCGGCCACGGCAAGCCTCGCGCGCCAGATATTGAGTTTGGCCAAACTGTCATCGATTTCGGCCTGTGCAAGTCGGCGTTGCGCATCCGCCACCTCGATTGCCGTGCTAAGCCCGGATTGATACCGCGCTCGCGCTTGTTGCACAGCGGCGCCTGCCGCTTCTACCGCCACAGGTGTGGTCTCGGCTACTTCCAGGGCCCCTTGGTACGCGGCCGCGGCGCGATCACGGTGTCTTTTTAGTTCCACAAGTACCTGATCGTATCGGCTTCGCTCCACCTCCAGCCGGGCCGTCGCAGACTCACGCCGGGCGCGAATAGTCGGTAGATCGAAAATCGGAAAGGTAGCCGTGAACCCGACGCCCCAATTGTGTACGTTGGGTCCAAGTCCGTTCACCCCTCCAAGCAATCGGCCGTCATTCAACGCTCCGGTACCCCGAGCGTAAGTAGTGCCTTCTAGCGTAAAGCGAGGAAAGTAGCTCCTATCAACCGCTCGGAGCCGCGCTTCGGATTCGACTGCAGCAGCATTTTGGACGCGAGCGGCTGGATTCTCTGCTAGAGCCGTATCTTGCGAAGGCTCGGAAGGTGTCGCAAGAAGCTTTCCTACGGCCACATTCAAAGTGTTTGCGTCGAGACCTAGATAAGCGGCAAGACTGGCCTTTGCTTCTCGTACCGCCTGCCTGGCCTGGAACAACTGAGCGCGGGCGGACGCCTGGTCCGCACGAGCCAGCGACGATTCGACGCCGGGCCGCAGATCGGCCTTTACCAATGCCTCGGTAATTCGTAGTAATTCACTGGAACGTTCCACTGCAGCCTGAGCCGCGATAACCGTCTGCTGGGCAGCGATCAACGTCAGCACGTTGTCTGCTACTAGCGTGGCAACTTCCAGGCGTGTGCGTTGTATCGTTGCCTCGGCTCTCGCGCGGCCCGCTTCCCCAATCGCGACATTGGCTCGTCTCAAACCGAAATCGAAAGGCTCCCAGGCAACCGTCAGTCCCACGGTGCTGCCCCAGGCGCTCCCGAGGCTATTCGTGTTCAGCACCGGTCCCGAAATAGGAGCAATGATCTGTGAAGGAAACAGCAATCCAAAAACATTGTTGCGGGTAGCTCGATTGATTCCGGCAACGGCATCGAGAGATGGCAGATATGCCGTGCGGGCAAGCTTGATCGCTGCTGCGGCATCTCGCGACTCAGCTTCGGAGACTCGGACTGATGGATAGTAGTCGAGCGCGATCGACACGGCCCGCTCCAAGGTGATCGCCTGACCGGGTACGGGTTGGGCCAAGGCCGGGTGGTTAACAAGAAAACACGCCATTGCTGCAGCCCATGGCCAAATTGTTTCCATCCGTCTATTTGCGAGCATGCTTCGGTCTTGTAATCTTCTTGTGATCTGAATGTTCTTCCACCAGTTCCCGGAACAGTTCTCGTACTTTTCCCAGGGCAGACTTCAACGCACGTTTGCCGAGAGTTGTGGACTGGTAGATTCGTCGGGAAGTTTTCCCATCCCGCTCTATATGAGATTGTAGGTATCCTTTCGTCTCCATCCCATGAAGAATCGGATACAAAGTCCCGGTACTTAGCTTGTAGCCATGTCGCTGCAGTTCCTCGACCATCCAGAGTCCGTAGATCGGCTCCTTCGCGGCGTGGTGAAGAATGTGCAGCCGAATAAGCCCCGAATAGAGAATCTTGTCATCCGTCGCTTCCTGCATTTTGAATATCGAATTTCAAAAGCGAATATCGATTGCGAAAACCATAATACACGATTCGAACAGGATGACAGGTCATCTTCGTAAATAACCCCAGGTTCCTTCTCACCGAACAGAGACGGGATTTGGACTTGCGGCAGAAGCTTAAGCGCATGCGCGACGTTGGCGTCGAACAGGATCCGCAACTCAAGACACGCAGGGAGCCGCAGTCCCGCAAGCGGTGGGGTGTTCCGGGTTCAAGGATCCCCCGTGTTTGGCTGGAAATTCCTGAAAGGATCGAACGAAGCTGTTCCCGTACTGTGGCTCTTGTTCGCGAACAGAATGAACCAGTAGAATTGGGCGAATCCTACCGCTGCGGATTCGCCCAACCTACAACTATCAGAAGCGATATCTCAGGCCGAACTGCAGTTGCCGCGGATTGGTCCGCTGGCTGCTGATTCTTCCAAAGTCGTTCCGGTTCATCGCGCCGATAGGGTCGCCAAAATTCACGACGTTCGGCATGTTGAAAAATTCGGTCCGGAATTCTATGCGGTGACGATCCGTGATATTGAAATTCTTCTGGACCGCCATGTCAATTCCAATGATGCTGTCTGCGTTGGTGATGTACTGTCCCGCATTGCCGAACGTGTAAATTGCCGGTAGAGCGAAAGCAGCTTTGTTAAACCACTCCTCGTCCGTTCTGGGCGCGGCATCAGGGTCGCCGACAAGGTCTGGACGCTGGCTGGACCGCCCCGTGTTTGCCCGATCCACGCCGGACGTGATGAAGAGCGGTGGACCGGTTTCCAGTCGGGTGATCCCTTCGAGCGCCCATCCTCCAATAAACGCGTCGATTCCCCGGTGCATGTCCCCACCGAACTTGCGGCCTCGACCGAACGGTAGTTCGTACACGTACGCAAAATTAAATACATGGTTGATGTCCCAACTGGACCGCGAGTAATCGGCGCGCCGGTTGAACGGATCCTGAACTTTTACTTCCGATAGAGACGATTGTCCGTCCAGCGACTTTTGGAACGTGTAATTCAGGTTGAATTGCAATCCGTTCGAGTACCGCTTGATAAGCACCATATGCAACCCGTTGTATGAGCCGTTATATTGATTCGAGCCGCCGTCGAGATCGCCGAAATTTGGCAACAGTCTGCGTGGCCCGATAGCTCCAGGGCCGGGCGTTAGCGCGTTATTAAAGGGCGAGTACCCGATCTGTTTGCGGCTGCCCGAACCCACATAGCCGATTTCGAGACTCAAGTCATCCATTACTTGCTGCTGAATGAAAAAGTTCCACTGCATAGAGTAAGGCGACCGATTCTCTGGATTCTGTGGCCAGCCCCCGATTGCGGCAGTGCTCTCAAACGACGGACCGGGATCGGTGATCTGAAGATCCAGTGTCCCTCGATTCGGGCTGAATACTTGCTGGACCGTGAAGGGCCAGAACTTGCGTAGATCCTGAAGCTCCTGCACGAAGGTCGAGTTGTAGAACATGCCGAATCCGGTTCGAATGACCGTCTTCGAGCCCAGCTTGTATGCGATGCCCAGGCGTGGCGCAAAGTCGTTCTTGTCCGTCTGAACCAATGCGCGACCAAAACCGCCCGTGCGAGGAAGGGTATTCCGTTGACCCGTAACTGGATCTGGTTCGGGATTCACGGCTGCCCAGAGTAATTCACCAACGTATTCGCCCGTTGTGGGATTGCGGCGAACCCACAAATTGCCGAGCCGGTCCGTCTGGTCATACGGACGAGTTCCCAGCTGGTACATCAAACCGAGGTTGATCGTCAGATTCGAAGTCACGCGCCAATCATCCTGAATGTGGGCAATCGTGAAATGAGAGATTGCATCAGTCAGTGTGTTCCCTTGGCCCCGACGAATTTCGGAGGGATAACCAAGCAGCGCGTCCGCTAACGGAAAACCAGAGATCTGACCGTTGAAGATGGCATCTCCATTCATCGGATTAGACGTGTTGGTGTAGAACTGGCGGTGCTGATACTGGCCGCCGATTTTCAGCGAATGCTTGCCCCTCGTAATCGAGAGATTTGCCCGGCCCTGCCAGATGTTGTCGCCCTGTAACCCACCTCCGCCCGTCGGGATGCTATAGGCGCCCATGCTGAGGTTGACCAGCGGATCGCCAAAAACTTCGCGCTGATACATTTGAAGCTTCGTCTGGTCTAAAAATTCGGCGCGGGTCACGGATTTCGTATTCACCGCCGGTAGGTCGGGCTGGTTACTTCCGAATCCCACATCCAGCACCGTGGTGGCGCTGAAAATCTTCGTCCAGCTTCCACCATAGTTAGTGACATTGAACGCGCTTGCTCCAGTCACAGTCGGGATGGACGCGGGGCTGATTAGGTCGGCGTTCTGCAGACTATAGCGAAAGAACACCGAGTTGCTCGCGTTTATGTTGTAATCCCACCGCATATGAACAGAATCGCGATCGTTCGCTTCACTGAAGTTGTTCGCCAGGTTTTGCACATCGCCGCTGCGATTCGGCAGAGGAACCATTAATTGCAAAGCGGTCGGGATTGCCGGGTTGATTCTGTTCGAAGGGATCACATTATTCGGGAACGGAACATTGCCGTTTACCGGATCGCGAATGATCGTCGGCGAGCTGCCTTGCAAGAGCGAGGAAAAGTCGCCTCTGCGAAACGCTTCGGGCGGCACGCTGGCAAGGACCGCGCTGCCACGCCGGCGCCGGAACCCCTCCCACGATGCGAACCAGAACATCTTGTCGCGTAGATTTAACTTCGGTAAAACCACAGGCCCGCCGACTGCGACACCGTACTGATTCAAGCGGAATGGCGTAACACCCAGACCCGACTTGTTCGCAAAGAACTCGTTCGCGTCGAACGTGCTGTTTCGGAGATATTCATACAACGTTCCGTGAAGATCGCGCGAGCCTGACTTGATCACCATGCTCACATTGGCGCCCATGGACCGGCCGAATTCCGATCCTGTGTTGGTCGCTACTTTGAATTCCTGCAGTGCATCCATTGGTGGTGAGATGCCCGGCGAATTCATCATCTGCATGTTGGAATCGAAGCCATCCAAGGTGAAATTGTTGTCCTGCGGTCTTCCGCCATTCACAGAGAACAACCCCGTACCGGACTGAGCGACGCCTTGATTCTGGCTTCTGCTCACGGAACTCGTACCTGCGCCGAGCAGGATGAGGCGAGTATAGTTGCGTTGATTTACGGGAAGAGCCTGCAGCTCCTGCGATGTCACAACATTGCCTACGGAAACTTCTTCTGTCCGTAGGATTGGAGCGGCAGCGGTCACTTCAATCCTCTCGCTGACCTGACCGACTTCAAGCGTGAAATCGACCTCGAGAACGGCAGCCACAGGAAGTGTCACATCCGGACGCACTTGAGTCTTGAATCCCACTGCTTCCACCTCGACGGTGTAGGTGCCGGGGTTTAAGGGAGTCACACGATACTGACCCTCTGTATTAGTTGTCACCGTGCGGACGATTCCTGTCGCATCGTTCGTCACCTTAACCGTGACATTCGGAGCAGCTGCACCTGAGGCATCTTGGACATCGCCAACAATCGTCGCAGCTGTCTGTGCCCGAGCCGTAGTGGTAAACAAAATTACCATCACGGCACAGCAGAACGTTCGACACCATCTGCGATTTACCATCGCTTTGCGCCTCCTGACGTCAGATTGTGAGTGTGGGATCGCATCGGACCCAGCCCGATCAGTGTGTCGGAAGTATATCCCAGGTAAGCGATAACTGTAAAGGTTTGGCCAATCTATTGCCGTGTTACGATGGCCCCGTGCCGGCCGCATTTACCCGTGCTCTAATCGGCTTATCTGTACTTAGCGCGGCGGCTCACGCGCAAGGCGTCATCAACCGCGGGGCAGCGCCTGAGCCAAAGCCGGCGTTTTCAGGCAGGGCTTTTCAGGCCAAGTTCAAAGATGTCGCCGCGACGGCGGGTCTCAATCACGCCTTACTAACGGTCGGAAATTCGGATTCCAAGAAGTACATCATCGAAGCGAACGGAACGGGCGCCGCATTTGTCGATGTCGATCACGATGGCTGGCTCGACATCTTCCTGGTAAATGGTTCGCGATTGGAAGGCTTTCCAAAAGGTTCCGAACCCCATAGCTACCTGTTCCGCAACCAGAGAGATGGCTCGTTTGTCGACGTCAGTTCAGACGCCGGCCTGAAACGAGCAGGATGGGGCTCCGGTGTCTGCGCTGGGGATTACGACAACGATGGAAAGACCGATCTGTTTGTGACCTACTGGGGTCCAAACGCGCTCTATCACAACAACGGTGGCAAGTTTACCGACGTCGCATCGCAGGCGAGCGTCACCGGACCGGAGAAAGAATGGAGTTCGGGTTGTACATTCCTCGATTACGACAGAGATGGCAATCTTGATCTCTTCGTGACAAGTTATCAGCAGTTTGATCCAGCTCGAACCCCGTTGCCAGGCAAAGGCGCAAACTGCCAGTGGAAGGGCGTTCCCGTGTTCTGTGGTCCTCGCGGACTTCCGTTTGGATCAGCCACACTCTACCGCAATCGTGGTGACGGAACCTTCGATGACGTCTCGAATGCATCGGGCATCCGCAAAGCCAAAGGCTTCTACGCCTTCACGTCTGTCGCCGCCGATCTCAACCAGGACGGCTGGATTGATATCTATGTGGCATGTGACTCTACACCGAGCCTCTACTTCCGCAACAACAAAGACGGTACTTTCGACGAGCTTGCCACAGAGGCTGGTCTCGCTTTCAATGAGCATGGGCACGAGCAAGGCGGCATGGGAGTAGCGGTTGGCGATCTCGATGGCGACGGTTCGCTGGATCTCATCAAGACCAATTTCGCTGGTGATTATCCGAACGTGTACCGTAACCAGGGAAGAGGCATCTTTGAGGACGAAGTAGTCAGGGCAGGCCTGGCGGTCAATCCTCAATACGTTGCCTGGGGCATTGGATTAGTTGATCTCGATAATGACGGTTTGCAGGACGTGTTTCAGGTGAACGGACATGTCTATCCTGAAATTGACAACGCCAAGATCGTGGAATCGTACCGAAATCCCAGGCTAGTCTATCGGAACCTCGGCGGCGGCCGTTTCGAAGACGTCAGCCATATCGGTGGGACCGGCCTCGCAAAAAAGGCCAGCAGCCGCGGCGCCGCATTCGGCGACTTTGATAACGATGGCGACATGGATGCGATCGTCGTCAATATGGGTGAGAGCCCATCGTTGCTGCGAAATGATTTGGGACCAGGCGCGCACTGGATCCAGCTTCGCTTACGAGGGACGAAATCTAATCGGTCTGCAATTGGAGCGATCGTAACAATGTCCGCCGGAGGCCGCAAGCAAACGTTGCCGCTGCTCAGTCAGTCCAGTTTCCTATCGCAAAGCGACTTCCGCTTGCATTTTGGTCTGGGACAAGCGAGTAGGGTGGACGAAGTCACGGTTCGATGGCCAAGTGGGTTTGTCGAGCGGTTTACTGATCTAACCATTGATCGAATTTCTGAACTCGTCGAGGGATCCGGTTCCTCGCAATGACTTGGCTGTTCGCAATATTGCTTTTTCAAACTGCGGCAGAATTAACCGACGAAGCCCAGCGACTAGCCAAGAGTGGAAATACGGCCGAAGCGGAGAAACTGTGGCAGCGCGCCATTGTCCAGTCGCCCAAGTTCTTCCCCGCACTCTTCAATCTCGGCTACTTGAACTATTCGTTAGAGCGCTTCGAGCAAGCCTGCGAATTTTTAGAAAAAGCAGCTCAGATCTCCCCGAACGATTTCAACAGTCACTATCTACTAGGAGCGGCTAACAGCCGGCTCGGAAAAATAGACGCTGCATTGCGTGCGTGGAGGACAGCGGAAACTCTTCAACCGAATAGCCTCCGGCTGCTTCAGGCGATGATCGTAGAATACGGCAAAGGTCACTATTACGAGGATGCGGCGCGCACAGCCAAGCGAGCGCTATCCCTCAATCCCGCGCTGCCGAACCTCTACTTCCTCGCGATCAAAGCGCTTCAGGATGCGGGCGATTACGCGCGCGCTTTCGAGATTGCGTCACAGGCAGTCCAGCGATTTCCTCAGGAGGCTCGGGCGCATTTCGAGTACGGATTTCATTTGCAGAAACTAGGGCGTGTCGAGGAGAGTCTGCAGAGCCTCCATCGTGCGATGGAGTTGGATCCACTCTATGAAGAACCACGGTACTTCTACGGAGATCTCTTGCTGAAACAAGGTCGAGCCCAAGAGAGCATCCCGCATCTCGAATCTGCAATTCGAATCCGCAATGACTACCTCCCGGCTCGCTTGGAACTCGCCCGCGCGTTGATGTCTCTGAAGCGGTGGGACGAAGCGTTGCGCGTATTGGAAGAGACAGCGAAGATTGATGCGCAGCACCCGCAGCCGCATCTCCTGCTCTCCCAGCTTTACTTCCGGCGCGGCGATGAGAAACGCGCGCAACAGGAGAAGGAACTCTCGCTGCGACTGCGGCGGAACAAACCCGAACTGCTTGAATTGCCCCAATCACGTCCGTTTCGATAGGTCACATCAAGGCCATGTCCGCTCCCGGCTGGCGTTTTCGCTATGCTATTGAACGCCCTGCGAAACATGTCCCTACGATCCGTATTCCTGAAAACATCCGCGCTCGCGCCAATCTTGGCGTCTATGTGCGCTGCACAGACGGCAACAACGACAGCCGTGACACCGCTCGCGCCCGCCAGGGCGGGAGTTCCAGTGACCATCACAGCGACTGTGTCACCTAATCCGGGCAATGGATATGTCGCGTTTACGGATGAATATCGGGCACTGGGAAGCGCCGCGCTGAACAACGGCAAGGCTACTATCGTTACTTCCTTCGTGACCGGTGGTCGGCATCGGGTGAGAGCGGCATTCCGCGGCAACAGTACACATTTGCTTAGCATCTCGACCGATGCCTTGGTCGAAGTACAAGCGATTGTGCCTCAGAGCACCGGAGCCACTAAGCAGTTTGAGTTCGCTTTTCCTGTTTTAGCTGATGTTAATGGCGACGGACGAGTGGATCTGGTCCGGTTTACGCAGTCAATCGTTGTCGTGGAGTTGATGCAAGCGAACGGATCGTATGGCACGGCGATTCCATACAACATTGGCTTGGATCGAACGCCTGTAGGGGTGGCGGACTTCAACAGCGACGGCAGGACGGACGTGGCCGCGATCGAACGCGAAAATCTCGTAGTAATCTCCGGCAACGGATCAGCAGGGTTCACCCAAACCGTATTGGCGACAACGCCAATCGGATCATTCCCAGTCTGGAGCCTGGGCTACGGCCCCACATCAGCGTCTGGGGACTTCAACCGAGATGGCGCGGCAGATCTGGCTCTTTCTACCTTCTCCTTTTCCTCTTATAACGGCCCAACGATGACGATTCTGTTTGGAGACGGTAAGGGACAGTTCACCATTGTTGGTGGCATGTCTGACCCTAAGGGTGCGATCGGAGATGCCAACGGAGACGGTATTCTCGATTTCGCGAGCGACCTCTGGTTCCGGGGTACGGTGTTGTTTTACAAGATGGGTTGCAGGCTACTAGTGAGTAATGGCGGCAGCTACGTGGATGGGGATGACTGCGGCGCTACAGATGTCGGGACGCTGAGAGCAGGCGACCTCAATGCAGACGGGAAGCCCGATTTGCTTTTCAATGGTTTAATCCGGCTCGGAACCGGCGCGGGAAGTTTCTTAGCGGCAACACCTATCGACTTTGGCCCCGAGTTCACGTTCATAGACTTATTCGATCTCAATGGCGATGGGAATTTGGATGCCATCGGAAGCACTCAGGGCCTTTTAGCAGCCAAGCTAGGCAATGGCCGCGGAGGTTTCCCGTCCTCGACAACTGTGGCCGCCGACGCGGCGTCATTCAGCACGTTCCAGGATGTCAATGGGGATGGAGTTCTCGATTTCGTTTACTCGGATCATCTGACGTTCGGTTCTACGCAAAGCGCTCCCGTTGTGGAATCGGTTTCGATAGCTCCCGTTGTAAGATCGGGATCGAATCAAACCATCACCCTTGTTATAAGAGACAACGAAGGCGCTTCGAGCCTCAAAACGGTAATTCTGAACCTGGACGGAGGTGAAGCAAAAACCTGTCGAGTCACCATTGACGTTAACGGCAAAACAGCCTCTCTCGACCAACTGGAGCTTTTCACTGAAGGATCAGGATGGCAAAGAAATCCCTATTGCGCGATCAATCCGCAGGGAATCACGATACAAGCTGCCGATGCAACTCTGACCGTTGCAATCCCACTGGTTTTCCAGGCAAATGCAGAGGGTACTGTGTTCGTGACAGCACGCGGTATTGACAGTTCGGGCGGTGACTCCCTTTTCAAGGCTTTCGGAACGACTACGGTCACCCATACGAATCGCTTACCGCAGGCAGTTTCCGTCACGGCGAGCGGCCAGAACCCAACGATCTTCACTGTCACAATGAACGACCCGGACGGGCTCTCGAATTTCGCTACGGCCGAGCTTCTGATCGGCGAGTCCCTCTCCACGGCCAACGCCTGCTACATCGCAATTGATCCCCAAAGCCGCGTCGTGCGGCTGATGACCGATTCCGGCGTCGATTGGTTGGGCGCCTACATGATCTCGAACCGCTACATGGTGAATTCACAGTGCGCGACAAACTCGAATGCTTTCGAATACGTTTCGACGACCGGCCAACAGATAACCTTCAAAATTCCAGTGGACTTCAACACGTTCCATGGAGCGAAGAATCTTTATCTTCGGGCAATCGACTTCAGTGGAGGTGATTCGGGGTTCCAGCTACGAGGGCAGATTCAGTTGAGCGCGGTAGCCCCGCAGGGACCCTCCGTGACGGATCTACAGCCCCGGACGGGATCAAACCAAAACGTGACACTGACTGGACAGTTCCGTCATCCGAACGGCGCGAACGGACACTATCTCGGGTATATTCTGATTCTTCCCACACCAAACGTGGTTCAGTTCACGGCAGCGGGGTCTTGCCTCGTCGAATACAACCGCATCAGCAATGGTGTCCGCCTGATCAACGATGCTGGAAATGATTGGCTCGGGCCTATCTCCGGTGTTGTGATCTCGCCCCATGCCATCAAACTGTCCAACAGCAGATGCTCAGTGGATGTCAGCAAAGCGGTCGCCTCAATCAATGGACAGGTCCTGACTTTCACGGCGCCTATTCAGCTAACAAGCGCTATGAGTCCCGTGGCGGCGACATTCATTCAATCGCTCGACGTAACCGGTAAATGGACGGGGATGACTCAGTTCGGAAACTGGTTGAATCCAGCAGGAACGCAGACGAATTCGGGACCTCGTGTCGCTAGCCTGTCCTTCACGCGGGCAGACGAGAACAGTGTCAATGTTCGGATAGGATACTCTCACTCTACCTCTCTCGCCAAAATTGACCTGATTCACCTTCGGATCACGGATACGATTTCGTCAGATAAGTATTGCCATATCGTGTACTCTCCCAACGGACGAGCGCTCAACCTGATAGATGATTCGGGAACCATACTGCTCGGCTGGCGTACGGTAAACACAGGCGGGCTGATCAACAGTCGTTGCACCGTTCATACCTACGATCTGGTGAACGCATTCAGCAACGGGAACGGATATGTAAGCTTCTCTGTAGAGAGGACCCCCGGCAATTTGCCAGCGAATTTGAAGTTTTACGTAAATGCTTTCGACACTGATGCGCGCTTGACGCACTGGGTGGATGGTGGGTTCTGGCAGTGACGTCACAAAGGCAGAGTGAAAAGCCTTCCTCTTCGATGAGTTCTTTACGTGCGAGCCTTTGAGGGCCGATCAGATGAGACCATGAGTGGCGAAACTGAGGGTCGAAGCGGCGAAGCTGTCGAAAAATTGGACATCGGCGGCGATGTACAATTTGATTGGCAGGGCGAAATTGGATGGCCTGGCCGGAAGCTTACCGGCGATACGTATCGGCTCAAATTGCTGCTCATCCGATCAAGATGGACTGTGGCATGACCGCGGCGTCAACGGCAGAATCACTCGAGGATGCATGGGACGGCTGATCCAAATGCCCAACCCGATCGACTGGGTGTCGCTCGACTCCAGTGTCCTGCAAGCGGTGGCGTATGTAGCTCAGCGCAGATGGCTGTATCTGCGATTCCAAAGTGGGGAGATTTATCGGTACTTCGATTTCCCTCCTCAACAGTATCGAGACTTTTTGGATGCCGACTCGAAAGGCGCCTACTTCGGCAAACACATCCGCACTCACTTTCTGTACGAACAGCTTCCTCAATCTCGCCACGCGAGGGGATAATCATTAGCCGGCTTCACAAGTCTCAGCGTTGAAACATGCGAATGGCCGCAATCCCCGCAGCTCCCGCGAGTACGCACGATTCAGCATTTTCTCTGGTAATCCCACCGAGCGCATAAACAGGCGCTGTTGAGATTTCAGCAGCGGATCGAAGCGCTTCCAGGCCGACCGCTGGTCCCTTCCCCGGGGTCGCAAATACGGGGCCGAAGAGCAGGAAATCCGCCGCCCCTGCCGCGCGAACGTCATCTATTGAATGGCATGACTGACCGATTATGAAGCCCGAAGGAACCACCCGCCTCCAAACCTCTGCCCGTACCGCGTCACTCGCCAGATGGACACCATGAGCGCCAACTGCCAACGCAATATCCACTCTGGAATTCACCAAAATTTTGACCGGCCAGCGCGTCAACGCTCGGACGGCGCTATCCACTAAATAGAGCAAGTCTCGTCCGGTGAGATCCTTCTCGCGAATCTGGATGAATTCGACGCCACTGTCCGCCGCTCGGACCATGCAGTTTAAGAGATCGCGGCAACCCGTCCGATCGGTGATATAGATTTGTCGCATCCGCTACAGCACTTCGTAGTACCGCTCGCCTGCGCAACTTTTGCAGAGTGTCCTTCCGTTCGACACGACTTCGCGTTGGAAATTGATACCTTCACCACATTCATCGCAGACAATGCGCGCGGCTTTGTAGCCCGGCATTTCCTGCAGTCCGATTTCAACGCGGACCCACTGTGTTGAGAAGAGATCTTCCTCGGGCATCTCGCGATATGCAACCATTTGCTGTTCATTCTTCTTCTCGATTTGCGGATAAAGCTCGCGCGCGCGTTCCTTCGACGATTCCTTGGCAACAACCCGGACGGCCTTCTGATCTCGCAGATCGCAAAACGTAGCCGCCATTTTGCCAAAATCGCGAAACTTCAGCGCTCGCTTACCAAGACGGCAGCCCGTTACGACGCCGATCGCGTCCGTGGCGCAGCGGTCGATTTCAACGAACGTCACAAGTCGCTTCCGATCGGCGCCCTGCGGATCTTCGATCCCGAGATGGCCCAACCCACACAATGCCATGCGTACGCCAAGAATCTGTCCAGCGCAAAGATGTCCGTGCGCCTGCTCGGCCAGCGCGATATACTCTGCAAACGACTTCATAAAATAGTCATTCCGCGAGTGGGAAACTCGATGATCCAATCCTTAGTTTGATAGTACGCCCCATTCGGAACGGAGACCTGAAGTCCACCCGCAAATTCCAATCTCATCCCGTCAGGTGTACTCACAGCTCTTTCGAGACATCCAGGAATACTATTTGCAGGTATCCGCCTCGCTTCCGCCGGTTCTGCCTTCAGTTGCCTGGGACTAACCAGCAAATGAACCCTGTCGCCCTTCAGATGCCCCGGATAATAGTCGCCTTGCAATTCATGCTCGCCGAATCGAAGCAGGCTTGTATTGCGTGATGGATCGAGCGCGCGAATCTCAACCGGCAGTATGTTGTACATCCCAAGCAGCCGCGCAATGTCGAGAGACACCGGACGGGAGCAGACAACTGACGGAGCCCCACTTTGGACGATGCGCCCATCTCGAAACACGAACATCTCATCCGCCAGTTCGAAACACTCTTCGAGACTATGGGTCACAAGGAGAATTGGAATCTCGAAGTCCGCGCGGACGGATCGCAGAATGTCATAAAGTTCCTGCCGAAGAGGAGCATCGAGACCCCTGGCGGGCTCGTCCAGCAACAGAATCCGAGGCACAACCACCAGGGATCGCGCCAGTGAGCACCTCTGCCGTTGCCCTCCCGAAAGCTGGTGAGGCCGTCGGCCACCGACGTCCTGAAGCCGAAACCGCTCCAGCATTTCGTTCACGCGGCGATGACGCTCCATTGCCTTCAGACGATACGCAGCAAACTCCAGATTCTCGCGCACTGTCATATGCGGGAACAGCGCGTAATTCTGGAGCACGTATCCACAGCGCCGCTCCCGGGGAGCACGATTGACGCCCGCTTCCCCGTCAAAGAGCAGCACGTCATCCAACAGCACTCGACCGCTATCGGGGCGAACGAACCCGCCGATGCAATCGAGGACCAGCGTTTTGCCGGCCCCGCTAGGTCCGAAAAATACAGTAACCCCTTGGCCGGCCTTAAAAGAGACATCCAGATCAAAGCCTGCCGAATCCCGGCCGGTTGGGAAGCGCTTCGCGAGCACCGCTTGAATCATTGGGCCTGCGGTGTGCGCGCCGGGAACCAACCGCCTCCGAGTCGGTTCGCGAGAGTAAGAATCACCAGTGCGATGGCAGAGACGACCAACACGAGGACACGCGCAACATGCCCCTGACCGGATTCCACGGCGTCGTAAATCGCTATGGCGACCGTCTGCGTTCGCCCGGGAATATTGCCCGCAATCATGAGCGTCGCTCCAAAGTCTCCCAGGGAGCGAGCAAACGAAAGAGCGACGCCCGCAAGGATCGATCGCCACGCAAGAGGAAACGTCACGATCCAGAACAACCGCCATTCCGAGGCGCCGAGTGAACGCGCAGCACGCTCGTAACTGTGGTCCACACTTTCAAGAGCCGCTCGCGACGTTTTAACTAGTAAAGGAGCCGAGTGCAAAAGCGCGGCAATCACCGCGCCTTGCCAAGTGAATACCAAGGGTGCCCCGGTGATCTGCTCATACAACTGACCGATCCACGCATTCCTGCCGAGCAGAACCAGCAGATAGTAGCCGACCACCGTCGGCGGCAGGACCAGCGGTAAAGTCACCAACGCATCTATAAGGTCGCGCCCGCGAAAGCGTCCGTTCGCCAGAATGTACGCAACTGCCAGACCACCCGCGAATGCAATGGCAGTCGCGACCAGCGCGACGCGAAGGCTAAGCCAGAGCGGGAACCAGTCAATCTCCATCTAGGCCCGCGCGGGAACGCGCTCGACCACTTCGATGGATGCCTTACAAAATGCCGGTAGATCTTCGGGTTTGCGCGAAGTCACGAGGTTGTCATCCACGACGACTTCGGCATCTTCCCATTTGGCGCCCGCGTTCACGAGATCGTCCTTGATCGAGAAGAAGCTCGTCGCGCGTTTGCCTTTGAGAGAGCCCGTAGAGCAAAGCACCCACGGACCGTGACAGATGGCCGCGACAAGTTTGCCGTCACGATCGACTGCGCGCACAAAATCGATCGCCTTCGGATGACGGCGAATGTGATCTGGCGCAAATCCACCGGGAATAATGACGCCATCGTAATCGGCAGCCTTTGCCTGATCATAAGAGATGTCGGCCTTGACGGGATAGCCAAGTTTGCTCGTGTAAGTCTGGCCGGCGACTGCGCCGATTGTCACCACTTCAGCTCCGGCTTCCCGGAACCGAAGCAGCGGATACCAGACTTCCAATTCTTGATATACGTTATCTACAAGGAGAGCGATCTTCTTGCCGTTCATGCCCCTATTGTAGTTTGTGGCCATATCGATTCGACGCCGCCAACTTTTCGAAATGCTCAAACACCATTTTCGTGATCGCAGGAATTGGGTTCGTTTGGGAATCTACGAAGGTCGACATCACGCTTAAAACGAAGGGCCTTTTATCGAGAAAAATGATGCCCGTTTCCGCCCGTACACCCGCGACCGATCCGGGTTTGGAGGCGACGGAAACGTTTAGCGGAATTGTCCTTCGGAAGTCAGCCTCAACAAGTTTGAGAATCTCGATCATGTCCTTCGATGCATCCCCGTCTACAGCCTTCCCCCGATAAAGCAGCTCCACTAGACGAGCCATTTCGAGGGGCGTTGCGATGTTCTCTCGATCTTCTGACGCTGCCTTGGAATCAAGCATTCGGCGTTGTAACCGGGTCTTCTGAAATCCCATTTCAGTCAAAAGCCCATTTACCGAATCCATACCGACTAAATCGATCAATTTGTTTGTGGCCGTGTTGTCGCTGGTCTCGATCATGGCGGTAATCAAATCCCGTACCGTTAACGTCAGCGGCCGGGATCGTAACAAAAGGCGGAGGTGACCGCTGCCGCCGACAGATTCTGTCTTCTGCAACGTCACCTCTCCGTCAAGCTTCAACTTTCCGCTACGAGCTGCCGTGAACACCTCCATCATGATCGGAATCTTGATCGAGCTTGCCTGCGGAAAAACTGTCTCGCCGTTATGATTAAGTATCCGCGAACTTTGCAGATCCACAATCGCCACACCGAGCACGCCATTCAGCGAAGCATCATACGCTCGGATGCGCGACATCAACTTTTGCTCTAGAAGATCTGCTGTCGTAGTCTGACCGCTCACGAGAGCACATAAGCATAGGATTAACGAGATCAACTTCATAGGCGCCGTGATATACCTGTACCATGCTGAGTCACCGCCGGTGAATCATTTCAGCCACTTCTGATATGCAGGATATTGAAAAACTTGGAGCGTTCTATTTAGGACGCGTTTACGATACGTCCGCGCGTCAAACCACGTCCGAACCGCTTCTTTATGACAGCAAAGATCTGGTAACACACGCCGTTTGCGTCGGCATGACGGGCAGCGGCAAGACAGGCTTGTGCATCGATCTGCTGGAAGAGGCCGCGATCGATGGCATCCCTTCGCTGGTAATCGATCCAAAGGGCGACATCGGAAACCTCTTGCTGCAATTTCCGAATCTGAAGCCGGAAGACTTCGCGCCTTGGGTCAACGAGGACGACGCTAAACGTCAGGGAGTTACGCCAGCACAGTTTGCGGCTGCACAAGCCGATCTATGGCGAGAGGGGCTCTCAAAGTGGGGACAGAGCGGTGAACGTATTCGGCGCTTGCAATCATCTGCCGACTTCAAGATCTACACCCCTGGTAGCAATGCTGGAATTTCCATCTCTCTACTGAAGTCATTCGCGGCGCCAGAGGCGTCGCTGCTCGATGATCGAGAACTATTGCGCGATCGGATCTCAGGGTCCGCGACGGCTCTATTGTCGCTCATGGGAATTGAAGCAGAGCCGATGAAGAGCCGGGAGCACATCCTGCTCTCCAACATCTTCGACAATGCTTGGAAAAACGGCGAAAATCTCACCATAGAAGCGCTGATCCACGCCATTCAGACGCCTCCTATGACACGCGTGGGCGTGCTCGATCTCGAAGCCTTCTATCCTGCCAAGGATCGATTTGAGCTTTCGATGGCGCTGAATAATCTGCTCGCCTCGCCGGGATTTGAAGCGTGGCTCGAAGGCGAACCACTCGACATTGGAAAGCTGCTCTATACTCCGGAAGGCCGTCCTCGCATCGCAATCCTGTCGATCTCCCATCTCAGCGACTCGGAGCGGATGTTCTTCGTCACTCTCGTTCTGAACGAGATGCTGGCGTGGACGCGACGCCAATCAGGTACCACAAGTCTCAGGGCCATCCTCTACATGGATGAGATCTTCGGCTATTTCCCGCCGGTCTCCAACCCTCCATCGAAAAGGCCTCTGCTGACACTCCTCAAACAGGCTCGCGCGTTCGGAGTCGGAGTTGTGCTGGCAACGCAGAACCCGGTCGATCTGGATTACAAAGGCTTGGCGAATGCTGGAACGTGGTTCATCGGACGGCTTCAGACGGAGCGCGATAAGGAGCGTCTGATCGAAGGTCTTGAGGGGGCAGCCAGCGAAGGCAGCCAAAAATTTGACCGGGCGCGCACCGAGGAAATTCTCGCAGGTCTTGGAAAGCGTGTGTTCCTGATGAACAACGTGCATGAAGATGCTCCTGTTGCGTTCGAGACCCGTTGGGCTCTGTCGTACTTACGTGGGCCTCTCACGCGCACGCAAATCAAGGCCCTGATGGGCGCTCGCAAACCGGAAGCATCCCCGGCAACAACCCCGCCGAAAGCACGCCCCGCCGCGACGCAGCGTATAGTATTGCCTCCGGAGGTTTCGCAGAAATTCATACCAGCACTGGCAACCGGCCAGCCCATCGTCTACCAACCCGTCATCCTCGGCGCTGCGCAGGTACGCTTTCTGGACACGAAGGCGAAGATCGATTATGTGGACGATTTCGTCTTAGCGGCCCCTGTTCGTGATGACAGCATGCCCGTCGAGTGGGAGGAGTGCTCACAAATCAACGTATCTCCGTCCGATCTCGAGAATGAGCCGCTCGAAGGCGCCGAGTATGCTCCGCTACCTGCCGATGCAGGTAAGTCGAAATCCTACACCGCCTGGAATAAGGAGTTGGTGACCTGGATCTACACGAATCGGAAGCTGGAATTACATTGCAGTCCTGCATCCAAGGAGTGCTCACAGCCGGGAGAATCGGAAGGTGCATTTCGAACTCGTCTGCAGCACGTAGGGCGTGAGCAAAGAGATACTGCTATCGAGAAGCTACGTCAAAAATACGCTTCGAAAGTTACCACGCTTCAGGAACGCCTGCGCCGAGCGGAACAGGCAGTCACGAAGGAGAAAGAACAGCGGTCGACATCTCTACTGTCGGTAGGAGCCGATATCTTCGGTGTGGTGTTCGGACGCAAAAAGGCGACTTCTGCCATCGGCTCCGTTTCGAGAACATACAGAGACTCGGCAGACATCGGCCGCGCGGAGGAAAACGTAGAAGCGGTAAAGCGTCAACTAGAGGATTTGCAGGCGCAGATCGAATCGGAAGTTACGGAAATTCAATCGCAGATGGATGCCGCGACCGCATCGCTGGAAACGATTGCGGTCAAACCGAAGAAGGCGAACATCAGCGTTAGGATGTTCACTCTCGCCTGGGCGCCGTATGCGAAGGATGAGACTGGGGAGTTGAAGGCGGCGTTCTAAGGGCGGACGCGAACGTCCGCCCCTGAAGGCAACTTAGTAGCGGTAGTGATCGGGCTTGTAAGGACCTTGTACCGGCACGCCGATGTAGTCGGCCTGCTGAGGCGACAATGTCGTCAGCTTCACCCCGATCTTCTCAAGGTGCAACCGGGCAACTTCTTCATCGAGCTGCTTCGGAAGCGTATAGACGTTCACTTTGTAAACATCCTTGTTCTTCCAGAGATCGAGCTGAGCCAATGTCTGGTTCGCGAAGCTGTTCGACATAACGAAGCTCGGGTGCCCCGTAGCGCAGCCAAGGTTCACAAGCCGGCCTTCGGCGAGAAGGAAGATTTCACGGCCATCGGCAAACGTGTACTTGTCTACCTGCGGCTTGATGTTGAGCTTCTTCACACCCTTCGCCGTATTCAAGCGGTCCACCTGGATTTCGTTGTCGAAGTGGCCGATGTTGCAAACGATCGCCTGGTCCTTCATGTTCGAGAGATGCTCGTACGTCAGGATGTCAACGTTGCCGGTGCAGGTAACGTAGATGTCACCAATTCCAAGCGTCTCTTCGACGGTGGTGACCTGGTAGCCTTCCATCGCAGCTTGCAGCGCATTGATCGGGTCGATTTCCGTGACGATCACACGAGCGCCCATGCCGCGTAGCGACTGAGCCGAACCTTTACCAACATCGCCGTAGCCGCAAACGACGGCGACCTTACCGGCAAGCATTACGTCCGTGGCGCGCTTGATGCCGTCAGCCAGTGATTCACGGCAGCCGTACAGATTGTCGAACTTCGATTTGGTGACCGAGTCGTTGACGTTGATCGCGGGAACCAGGAGTTTACCTTCCTGGTGCATCTTGTAGAGCCGGTGGACACCCGTGGTGGTTTCCTCTGAAACACCGCGCCAATCTTTGACAACCGTGTGCCACTGCTTGGGATTCTCGGCGTACACCTTCTTGAGAAGATCTTTGATCACCTTCTCTTCGTGGCTGCCCGATGGAGTGTTCACCCAATCGCTGCCATTTTCCAGTTCGTAGCCTTTGTGGATGAGCAGCGTGACATCGCCGCCGTCATCGACAACCAGTTCCGGGCCCTTTCCATCGGCATGGATCACAGCCTTGAGCGTGCAATCCCAGTACTCTTCGAGCGTCTCGCCCTTCCAGGCAAAAACCGGTACCCCCGCCTCAGCGATCGCAGCGGCCGCGTGATCCTGCGTCGAGAAGATGTTGCAACTTGCCCAACGAACGCTTGCGCCGAGATCCACCAGGGTTTCGATCAGCACAGCGGTCTGGATCGTCATATGCAACGAACCGGTAACACGGACGCCGGCCAGCGGCTTGTCCTTTGCGTATTTCTTGCGGATGGCCATCAGACCCGGCATTTCGTGCTCGGCGACGGATATTTCCTTGCGGCCCCAATCGGCCAGTGTAATGTCGGCTACCTTATAGTCGGTGGCCACTTGGGTGACAACTGTGCTCATTCGGATTTGCTCCTGAGCTAAATGGTATCACAATCTATCAATAAATCATGATTGATTGATAGACTATTAACTGTGGCAGAACTCCTGCGGGCTTTGAAGTTGCTAGGCGACGAGGGTCGGCTCCGCATTTTGCGTCTGTTGCAGACGGAAGAACTTAGCGTCGCCGAGTTGCAGGAGATCCTCGGAATGGGTCAAAGCCGCATCTCGATGCAGCTTTCCCCACTCAAACAAGCGGGTCTGATCGAGGTTCGCCGAGCAGGTCAGAAAAGTCTTTACCGAGTCTCGGACTCCAAAGACGGCAACGCGATCCTGGGTGAGTTGCTGCGACAGGCAGGCCAGGAGATCGCAGAAGCAGAACAGGACGATCGCGCCCTGCGATTGATCCTCGAAAAGCGGAAAGACAAGCTCAGAACCTATTTCGACGAACTTGCGGGCAGATTCGGCCGCCACTACGTGCCTGGACGAAGCTGGAAAGGCTTGTCGGAGATGTTCCTCAAATTAATGCCGCCTTTCGTGGTGGCAGACCTGGGAGCAGGCGAAGGAACGTTGTCCCTCCTCCTCGCACAACGAGCCGAGCGGGTGATCGCAGTCGATCACTCCCAAAAAATGCTGGAGTACGTGGTCGAAATTGCGAAAAGAAACGGCGTCAGGAACCTTGAGTACCGGCTCGGCGACCTGGAAGAGCTTCCGTTGCAGGACGCCGAAGTCGACCTGACATTGCTCCATCAGAGTTTGCATCACGCTCTGCACCCGGCCAAAGCCGTCGCGGAAGCGTATCGCATTCTCAAGCCGGGGGGCCGCGTCGTAGTCATGGATCTCGTGAAACACCGCTTCGAAGAGGCCAGGGAAATGTACGCGGACGTATGGCTCGGGTTTTCCCAGGTCGAACTGGTCGATATGCTGCAGGCAGCAGGATTCGTATCGGTGGACGCTTCCGTGGTTCACCGCGAAGAGGAACTGCCGCACTTCGAGACTCTTTTAGCTGTCGGGTCGAAGCCCTTACTTCTGGAGCAGAAAATTCCCGACAAACATCGCGTCAATTCCTGACGAGTAGAAGCTTCGGGCCGCATCGCGCGGCGTGCAGACAAGAGGGTCGCCGAATAGGTTGAACGACGTGTTGTAGAGTACGGGCAAACCGGTCCTCTTCCCCGCTTCCTGCAGAAGACGGTAATAGAGCGGATTGTCGTCTTTCGACACCGTATGGACGCGCACGAGATCGTCCCCGAGAATTGCCTCTTGAAACGTCTTCCGATGCTGCGGCTTAACTCTGCCGACGGTCGCCAGATAGCGTGCGTTCGGTCCCACCTCGAAGTACTCGGCCGCCAACTCCGTTGGCACGGACGCCGCGAACTTACGAAATTGTTCGCGGTGCTTGATGTAGGTATTCAGATTCTCCGTTGAATATGGGTTCAGGGGTGATGCCAGAATGCTGCGGTTGCCCAGAGCTCGCGGACCGAATTCCATGCGACCATGCATCCACGCGACGATCTGATGATCGTTGAGCGCGTGTACGGCAGTCTCGATCACCTCATCGCTCGTCAGCAGGTACTTGAACCGAAGTTTGCAGTTCTCGAGCACCTGTTTGATCTCTTCAGCCGAATACTCCGGACCCAGGCATAGGTCACGCAGACTCACGCGTGCCTTCTCCCCAAACACAGTCGCCGCAGTATGTAAGACTGCGCCAATTGCGGTACCTGCGTTTCCTGCCGCCGGCTGTACGAATACTTCCCGCTCGCGCTCCAGAGCCGACACAAGAAGCGCGTTCATGCCGAGCCCACCGGCAAGGCAGAGCTTCTTGGCGTCACCTGCAAGTCGAATGACGGCGTTCTCGACGGCTCGCTGGATACCCGCCGCAACATGGGGGCGAAGCTTCTCCGGAATAGCAGAGTCGCGGTCGATCCCCAATTCCTGAAACAGCTTTTCATCGAAGCCGCCCCGATCGAGACGCGAGTTCTCAAACCACTTCCGGTCGATGCGAGGCCAGTTGTCGCTGCCCCACACAATCATCGAGTCGAACAGAGCAACAAACCGGTCATCGCCAGCGGTGGACAGCCACTGCACCTTATGCTCATCGGCATTCGACTGGAAGCCAAGCAGTTCCGTAACTCGCCCGTAGAGGTCAGCAAACGAATCCGGATAAAACATCTCCTTGTCAATCTGCAAACCAGAACCGTCACCATACCAGCGTGCGCCGCACCGCAGATCGCCCGCGTGATCGAGCGTCAGAACCGTCGCTTCCTCGAAGTCCGACGCATACCATGCCGAGGCGGCGTGCGCAGTATGATGCTCTACCAGGACGAGACGCGCGTTGGGGAACTGAGCGCGCAGTTGCAGATGTAGCGATGTGTCCGCTGGGAAGGGCCGAACGACAGCAATGGAGTCGACCTGCTCAGGCGTAACGTTGGCGATCTGCAAACAGCCCGCAATCGCTTGCTGAGGCAGTTCCCCCGACGTATAGTGTCTGGCGATCTTCTTCTCTTCAATGGCTGCGACAAGTTCGCCATCACGCAACAATGCGCACGCCGCGTCGCTCAGGATGCCGCCAAGTCCGATTATGATCATCTACTGTTGTCCGCGTTGTTCGATTTTCGCCCAGCTATCCCGCAATCCGACCGTGCGGTTGAAGACAGGCCGTTCCGCAGTGGATTCGGTATCTACCGCAAAGTACCCCATGCGCTCGAATTGATAGCGAGTTCCAGCAGCGGCTCCGGTTACACTCGGCTCCACCTTAGCGGTCAGCACTTCAAGCGAATGCGGATTTAGATTGGCTGTGAAATCCTGGCCCTCTTCGACATCGCTCGGATTCTCTTTTGCAAACAAGGTCTCATACAAGCGCACCTCTGCTTCAACTGCATGAGACGCCGAGACCCAGTGGATCGTCGACTTGACCTTGCGTCCATCCGGCGAATTGCCGCCGCGACTCGCGGGGTCGTAGGTGCATTGCAGCTCAACGATGTTTCCAGCATCGTCCTTTACCACACCCGTGCATTTGATGAAGTAGCCATAACGAAGCCGCACCTCGCGTCCAACCGTAAGACGGAAGTACTGCTTCGGCGGGTCCTCGCGGAAGTCTTCTTGCTCGATGTACAACACTTTCGAGAATGGAACCTTTCGCGTTCCAGCATCCGCATCTTCAGGATTGTTCACCGCATCCATCTCTTCGACAAGATCGTCAGGGTAGTTGGTGAGGACGACACGCAGAGGACGAAGCACGCCCATTACCCGGGTTGCTCTCTTGTTCAAATCCTCCCGAACACAGTGTTCGAGGAACGACAACTGAGTGGTACCGTTAGTCTTCGATACACCGATTTGACTGCAGAAGCTGCGCAGCGCTTCCGGCGTGTAACCGCGGCGCCGAATGCCAGAGAGCGTCGGCATCCGTGGATCATCCCAACCGTTGACATGTCCATCTTGGACGAGCGTCAGCAGCTTGCGCTTGCTCAGCAACGTGTAGGTTAAATTGAGCCGGTCGAACTCGTACTGCTGCGACGGAAAGATTCCGAGTTGCTCGATGAACCAGTTGTAGAGAGGACGGTGATCCTCAAACTCCAAGGTACACATCGAGTGAGTCACTTTTTCGATCGAATCCGACTGCCCATGCGCATAGTCGTACATCGGGTAGATACACCATTTGTCGCCGGTCCGATGATGATGCTTGTGCGCGATACGATACATCACCGGATCGCGCATGTTCAGGTTCTTCGAAGCCATATCGATTTTGGCCCGAAGCGTCCGAGTTCCGTCCGGGAATTCGCCCTGCTTCATGCGGTTGAACAGATCGAGATTTTCTTCGACTGTCCGGTTGCGCCATGGGCTCTCGCGTCCGGGTTCCGTCAACGTCCCGCGATACTCGCGAATCTGCTCCGCTGTCAGATCGCAAACATACGCCCTCCCTGCCCGGATGAGCTGAACGGCCCAGTCGTAGAGTTGATCGAAGTAATCGGACGCGTAGAAAAGCCGCGCTCCCCAGTCAAAGCCCAGCCACCGGACATCTTCCTGAATGGAGTCGACGTACTCCGTTTCTTCCTTCGATGGATTCGTATCGTCCATTCGAAGATTACATTGACCGCCGAACTCCGCGGCCAGGCCGAAGTCGAGGCAAATGGCCTTTGCGTGGCCTATGTGAAGATATCCATTTGGCTCCGGTGGGAATCGTGTCTGAATGCGGCCGTCGAAACGGTTGCTCTTCAGGTCGTCGATCATTGTGTCCCGAATGAAATTCGACGGGCCGACTTCGGGTTCGGACAACTTCATATTCAAAATCTCTTTCTAACTTTCTTATCGGAGCTTGCCGATAGCTTGATCGATCCGCTTCAGGCTCGTCTCACGTCCGAGAACTTCCAGGGTCTCGAACAATGGCGGAGCGGTCTTGCGGCCGCAAACAGCTACGCGAATGGGCAGAAACATCTGCCCGGTTTTGATTTTCAGGTTCGTTGCCTCATCGCGCAATGCGGCTTCGAGGCCGGCATGCGTAAAGTCGGCCTTGGAAAGAACCTCGCGCGCTCTTTCCAGAACGAGACTCGCCATTGCAGCGTCGCCCTTCTGCGGAATGAGTTCGGAAGGATCGTAGGGAGCCAGTTCGTCGACGAAAAACAGGTCAGCGGCAGTCGTGACTTCGGGCAGGACGCGGATGCGCTCGCGAATCAGCGGCGTCACTTGCAGCATCTTGGCTTCATCTGCCCGCCATCCCGCTGCGTGAACATACGGAAGCAGAAGCGGCGCGAGGTCTTCAGCCGCCATTGCGTGGATATGCTGCGAGTTCAGCCATAGCGCCTTCGGATCGATAGGATCTTCCTCGCTGAAATTCACCACTGCGTTGCTGCGATTGACACCTTCCAGCTTGAATGCATCCACGAGCTCTTCGCGCGTCATCTTCTCGCGGTCGTCCTTAGGACTCCATCCGAGAAGACAAAGAAAGTTGATGTATGCGTGCGGCAGAAATCCGGCATCGCGATATGTGGTCACACTGACTACTGGGCCGTGTTTGCGCTTCGATAACTTCGCTCCATCCGGCGCGATCAACAGCGGAAGATGGGCAAACGCAGGCGGCTGTGCGCCGAGCGCCTCGAAAATGAGCACGTGTTTATACGTGTTCGTAAGATGATCCTGACCGCGGATGATGTGGCTGATACTCAGATTCACGTCATCGGCGCATGACGCCATATGGTAAGTCGGCGCACCATTGCTGCGAAGAAGCGCGAAATCCTCGATGTCGGCAGACATTTTGCTTTGAGCGCCGAAAACCTGATCCTCGAACTTTACGACGCCGTCTCCTTCGCGCGGAACGCGAAAGCGGAGAACGTACGGCTCGCCGGCACCGGCCCGGCGGTCGCTTTCCTCAGGCGATAATTCGCGCGCTCCCGGATTGAACAACCAAGCGCCCTCCCGCTGAATCTCTTCGTCGCCGGAGTGCGCTGGTGTGAAGTCACGATAAGCAAGTCCGGATTTGAAGATGGCTTCTGCCGCCTGCTTGTGAGTATCCAGCCGATCCGATTGCCGGTACTGTTCATCCCACGGCAGATCGAGCCATTTGAGGCCGTCAAAAATCGAGTTGAGCGATACTTCCGTGTTTCGCTCTACGTCCGTGTCATCGATTCGCAGTATTACCGTGCCACCGTTATGGCGCGCATACAGCCAATTGAAGATGAACGTGCGGGCGCTGCCAATGTGAAGATAGCCGGTTGGCGAGGGAGCGAAGCGAACTCTCATCAAAACTTCAGTATACGATCCCGCAAATCCGCAAACTGCAGAACGGAGAGCTGTTCGGCGCGCAGGCGGGCCTCCGGCTGTGCGTCTATCGCTTCAAGCGGGTAAGCGCCGGACAGGTTATTTCGCAGCATTTTTCGCTTTTGACGGAAGCACAATCCGGCAAACTGTATTAGACCTTTCGGATCGGCAGTTACCGGCTGACTCCTGGGCGTCAGTTCAACAACGGCGGAATCGACCTTTGGCGGCGGGCGAAAGGCGTCCGGTGGAACGGTTATCAGATATTTCGGCTCGGCGAACACCTGGACCTGTACGGCAAGGTATCCGTATTCGCGACTTCCTGGCTGCGCCACGATCCGGTCGGCAACTTCCTTCTGAACGAGGAAAACAGCGCGCAGGAGATTAGGACCCAAGGCAAGCACGCGCTCAATAATCGGTGAGGTGATGTAATACGGAAGATTCCCCGCCACTTGAACTGCGCCCCATTGGTTGAGGTCGGTCCTGAGAACATCGGCGTGTTGAACTGAAAAGCCCGTGTGATCGCGGAACTTCTCGCGTAGGTAGTGCACGAGAACCTGATCGAGCTCGATCGCGTGCACTTGAGAGTTAAGTTTGAGGAGGTATTCGGTCAGGGCGCCTCGTCCCGGCCCAATTTCCACAACCGGCTTGTCCGGATCAGGACACGCCGCGGAAGCGATCTGCTCCAGGATCGAGCGACGCGCAAGAAAATGCTGACCGAGCCGGCGTCCGGCCATCGAGCCGGTCTATCCCCGCACTTCGATTCGGCTGCTTTGGAAGGAGATGCGCACCTTCGCCTTCACAGGCTGGCCGAAGTTCCGGACTGGGGTGAACTGTGTGAACAACAGATAGTTCTCAATGCTTCGATGAAGCGCCGCATTCTTCTTGCTGCGATCAGACGGAAAGGAATAGTCGATTACGCGCCCATCGCCGTCAATCGTAACTTCAACGGTCAGGTCTTCGTTGTGGAAGCCCAGCGGAATGAAACTGCGAACCGATGCTTCGGTATAGAGAACAGTGGGAACATCTGTTCCGGGGACCACGCCGCGGGTTGCCAGAGACGGCGCCAGCACTCCGAACAGAAGCAGAGCAGAAACGAACCCGCCGGCAGTTGGAATGGCGAGTGGACGCATCAGATTGTTCGCGTACAAGCAAAAGTCAGTGAACCAGGTCCGTACGAGTTCGCGGGCTGACGTTCTCGATCTTCGCCGCGAGCCTTCTTTAGAAGCCAACACTCGCAAGCGCATACGCAAATCGATCGAAGGCTGCCGGGAAGGCAGTGAACGCAACGCCCGG
>Ga0190275_10000689_pt1 | contig 27673 bp, 24 predicted proteins | sample Popmic550T_FD_133745 | JGI IMG/M metagenome (GOLD analysis project Ga0190275, IMG submission 133745) | Populus adjacent soil microbial communities from riparian zone of Yellowstone River, Montana, USA - 550 T | ecosystem: Environmental > Terrestrial > Soil > Riparian zone > Trees stand | place...
GCGTCAGCAGGAAGGGACGCTGCTCCGGTGCATGCCGGCGGAAGCCCTCGAAGGCCGCCTGCGTCATCGCCATGCCGTAGGCGTTGTGCACCTCCAGGTGCCGCCGCTTCCCGTGCCGGGCCGCGTAAGGCAGCGTCTTGCCCTCCCGCCGCTTCGCCTCCTCCATCCGCCCGCCCATCGCCGACACGCTCCCGGAGGCCTCGATCAGCTCGAAGCACGCCGGCTCGTTCATGTCGTTCCAGAAGCCCGCGATCCCTTCCTCGAGGAACTCCTGGTGCAAGTCCCCCCACCAGAGCTGCACCTCCTCGCGGCTGAAGTCCGGGAACACCGCTGGCCGCGCCCACACCTCGCCCACCAGCACGTCCCCGCTGTCCGCGCGCACCAAGAAGTCTCGCGCCTTCGCCTCCTCATAGACGGGGTAGCCGGACTCGGCCTTCACGTTGGGGTTGATGATCGGCACCAGCCGCACGCCCGCGCTCGCCGCCTCGCGCGTCAGCCCCTGAGGATCCGGGAAGCGCGAGGAGTCCCACGTCCACACCTTGTAGGCATCCAGGTAGTCGATATCCAGGTACACCGCGTCCAGCGGCAGCCCCCGCGAGCGGTAGGCCTGGATGACGCCGCGGATGTCATCCGCGCTCTCATAGCCCCAGCGCGACTGCTGGGCCCCCAGGCTCCACAGCGGCGGCAGCGGCGCGCGCCCCGTCAGCGTCACGTACCGGCGCACCACGTCCGCCGGATGCGGGCCGGCAAAGAGGTACACGTCCAGCTCCGGGCCCCAGCTCTCCCAGCGCACCCGCTCTGGCTCCGCGTACGCCACGTCCACCTCGGAGCGCCACGTCTCGTCCAGGAAGAAGCCCCACGCCACGCCCTCGCGCAGCCCCAAGGAGAAGGGGATGGAGATGTAGAGCGGATCCGTGTCCGGGTGGTGCGGCATCACGTCCGTGTTCCAGAACGTGAAGCGCATCCCCCGCTTGTCCAGCGCCCCCACCTTCTCGCCAAAGCCCAGGTACGCCTCACCCGGCGGTGCCTGCAGTGCCAGCCGCGCCCGGTGGTGGTTCATCGGCATGTTCGGCGACGACTCTCCGGACACCGACTCGCATCGCGCGAGCTCCCGGCCCTCCGTGTCCCGGAAGATCCAGGTTCCCGTCGCCGCCGCCAGCTCCAGCGAGACGCCCTCCGCGGTGATGTGGAGGGTGCCTCCCTCGCGGCGCACCTGAAGGGGCAGGGCCTGATCGGTGATGACGGCCCAGGACTGCTTGGGGGCCAGCTGAGGGTGGGCGAAGCCGATGCCCGCGGAGGAGGGCGCGTGCCGGATGCGCAGCACTCCTGGTAGTGGGCACCGGACCTCGAGCGCGGCGCGCGCTCCCCAGAGGTGCAGGCGGGTAGGCTCGATGGCAGACTCGTCCAGACGCATGGCCCTGATTGTATGGATGCTGGCCGTGCAGGCGACTCCAATCGGAAGGCAACCCGAGGAGTCAGGCGTTAACGCAAGACGCCGCGTCGTGACGCAGTGCCCCGCGCACACGTGGGACGGCCCTGCTGGGGAGTGTGGCAGCACGCCCGCGGGTCTTCAGATGCGGACGCAAGGTGCTTGGAAGGAAAGCCATGAGCATGGATGCGACGAGAGCAACCCGATTGAGCGACGTGCTGGCGCGTCAGGGCCGGCTGGAGGCACGGCCTCGGCTCCCGGTGATGGAGTCTCCCAAGCGAGGGACGTTCTCGCTGGGGCAGGGTGGCCAGCGCGATGGCCTGGTCCATGTGCCCCTGGAATACCGTGCGGCCCCCCCCACCCCCCTGGTGATGATGCTCCACGGCGCGGGAGGCCACGCGCATCACTCCCTGCGCCTCCTCCAGGAGATCGCTGACGCGGAGGGCTTCATCCTCGTCGTGCCGGAATCCCGGGGCCCGACGTGGGATGTGATCCGCGGAGACTACGGACCGGACGTCACCTTCATCGATCAAGCGCTGGCCTGGGTCTTCGCTCACTACGCCGTGGACCCGGCGCGCATCGCCATCGGCGGTTTCTCCGATGGGGCCTCGTACGCCCTCTCGCTGGGGATCGCCAATGGGGACCTGTTCACCCACGTCCTCGCGTTCTCGCCGGGGTTCGCTGCCCCCGTGGAGCAGCACGGCGAGCCGCGCCTCTTCGTCTCCCATGGGATCCAGGATGCCGTGCTGCCCATCACCGCCTGTAGCCGGCGCCTCGTGCCCCGGCTCCAGAGAGCTGGATACGATGTGCGCTACCACGAGTTCGACGGCCCCCACACCATCCCCCCTGAGATCGCACGCGAGGCGGCGGAGTGGTTCAAGAGCACCCCCCAGCTGCAGCTTCCGCCCAGGTGAGCTGCCAGGTCACTCTTTCTTGCGGAGGACCTCGGCCGGCAGGTTGCGGCGGTTGGGATCCAGGATGACCACCAGAGCCATCACCAAGGGCGATGGCAGCACCACCAGTCCAAGGATGAAGAGGAACCGCAGCACACGAATGAAGAACTTGAAGACGGCGCGCACACGGGCGCGCACCCCTCTGGGGTGAGTCATCACAGCTTGCTCCACGAGCTGAAAGGAAAGGCGTTCCAGGAATGGGTCCCTGGAACGGCTCAGTGGAGGAGCGCTCGGTGGGCAATGAAGAGGCGGCGCGGCGGGCCCGGAGGACGCGTCTCCGGGACGCTGGCCTCGGGCGAGGCCCAGGAGGAGAGGAGAGCGAAGTCTCTCCCCGCCTCATGGTGGACATGCGGGGACGCCTCACGCGCTGTGTCCTGCCTGGCGGACTTGCGCTGCTCGAGCGAGAGCGTCACCACGGCCCGGGCCGCTGGGAGCGCATGTGCTGGCATGGCGCCCATGACGAGCGCCAGGCTGGTCAGCCCCAGCCTCAGCCAGCGGGCAATGCGGTGCCAATGTCCGGACATGCGAGCTTCAACGTAGCCATGGGCGCACGTCTGTCAAAGTGACGGTGGCGCCTGGCCGCTGTCAGAACCGGACCTGGACCTCGTAGCGCCGGTTCTTCGCCTTCTTCGCCGCCGTGTCGTCGGGCTTCACGAGCATCTGCTCCGAGCCGCGCCCTACGGAGAGGATCTCGTTCTTGAGGACGCCGCGCGCCACCAGCTCCTTCACGATGACGGCCGCGCGCTTCTCGCTGAGCTGCTTGTTCTTCGCCGCGTCTCCGGCCGAGTCGGTGTGCCCGGAGACCTCGAACTTGTAGTTCTTCACTCCCCCCGAATCGAGCTGCTTCTTGGCGTCCACGAGCACGCCCGCCAGGTTCTTGAGCTTCTGGTCACAGCCGGGCTCCAGCACGTCCGTCCCCGACTTGAAGCTGCACTGGTTCTTGCTCGCCTCCTGCTTCAGCTTGGAGTTGATCTTCTTCTCCAGCGCGGCCTTGGCCGTGTCCCCCACCTGCTTGCCCGCGGCCTTCTTGAACCCATCGAGAGGGCTCTGCGCGAGCGCCACTCCGGGAACTGCCAGCAGCGACACAGCGACCCACAGCGCCTTCAGCCTCATGGCTACCTCCGGTGAGAGAGTACCTGCGCGCCCCAGGCTACCTCCCAATGAGGCCCTCGCGGGGAGGTTGGCGGTCCCAAGGCCGGCAGAGCAGGATGCGCCGCCCGCCCTACCGGAGGATGAGCAACCGTGAGCACGGAACGAAACGAGCGCTGGCAGCAGCTCCTGTCGGGGCACCGCCTGGGCTCCAGGCGCCCGCCCGAGTCCCACGACGAGCGCACCGAGTACGACAAGGACTATGACCGCATCGTCTTCTCCAGCGCCTTCCGTCGACTGCACGACAAGACGCAGGTCTTCCCGCTCTCCACGAGCGACTACACGCGGACCCGGCTGACTCACAGCATCGAGGCCTCGTGTGTAGGGCGCACGCTGGGGCAGCTCGCGGGCAAGGCCCTGCGCCGCCAGGGCATCTTGGATGTCGAGCCCTCCCACCTGGGCACGCTCGTGGCCGCGGCCTGTCTCGCGCATGACATCGGCAACCCGCCGTTCGGCCACTCGGGCGAGGCCGCCATCCAGCACTGGGCCGAGCAGAAGCTCACCCCCTGGTCCTCCCAGTCCTCTGGCGCGCCAGGCCCCTTTGCCTCCGAGGCCGAGTGGCAGGATCTGGTGCGCTTCGAGGGCAACGCGCAGGGCTTCCGCATCCTCAACCGGCTCCAGTCGCGCGAGCGGCAGGGCGGCCTGCGCTACACCGTCTCCACCATCGGCGCCATGAGCAAGTACCCGTGTCCCTCCGTCATCCCCGGCAGGGCCCGGGACAAGCGCCTCATCTCGGAGAAGAAGTTCGGGTACTTCCAGGACGACGCGGAGCTGGCGCGCGAGGCCTTCCAGCGGCTCGGCCTGCCCGAGCGCGGGCCCGGCGCCTTCGCCCGCCACCCCCTGGCCTTCCTCGTCGAGGCCGCGGACGACATCTGCTACGCGATCATCGATCTGGAGGACTCGGCCATGCTGGGGCTCATCCCCCTGGAGAAGGCCTGCGCGCTGCTGGAGGGCGTAGCGCGGATGCGCGAGCTCCCCAGTCCTCCCCAGGAGCTCCAGCCCGAGAGCCGCATGGGCGTGCTGCGCTCGGGCGCCATCGGCGTCCTCATCCAGGAGTGCGTGGCCGTGTTCTCCGAGGCCGTGGAGGCCCTGGAGCAGGGGCGCTGGGAGCAGTCGCTCGTGTCCTCCCGGGAGGCCATGAACCACCAGCTCGAGGAGATCAAGCGCATCACCCGCGAGAAGGGCTACGAGAGCGAGCGCGTCCTCCAGATCGAGAGCGCGGGCTTCAAGACCCTGGGCGGCCTGCTGGACATGTTCGCCTCCGCCATCGTCACGGACACCCCGAACAAGGAGGAGAAGAAGCTGCGCCAGCTGCTCCCGCTCGAGTTCCTCCAGCGGCCAGGCGCGCACGAGCCGGATCGCAACGAGGCCATCCGCCGCCTCTCCCCGTACCAGCGCCTGCTCTGCGTCACCGACTACATCTCCGGCATGACCGATGGCTTCGCCGTGGAGCTCTACCAGCGGCTCTCCGGCATCAAGCTCCCCGCCTGAACCCCGCCGGAAACCTGAGTCAACTGCCACCCGGTTGCAGATGCCTAAAACTGGAAATTTGCGGTATTTCAAAAATAGAAGTCATACATGTAAACCTCATGAATTTGCTTTATCGGGGATTGACCGCCACACGCGAGAGCCTGTAGCTTCACGCGCCGTTTCACCCTGGTGCTCCGAGGCGCCACGTCATCCCAATCCCCCGAGGTCGTATGAAGCGCATCAAGCAAGCTGCGTACACGTTCTCCTTCCTGGCGGTCACCGCGTGCGGTGGCATGGAAGGCCAGGATGTCGACGTCAACGAGTCGAAGCAGGAGATCGGTCAGGTGGCTCAGCTCCTGAGGAGCTCGAAGCCCGTCTTCGGCGAGTACATCGTCGTGCTGAAGGACAACCTCAAGGAAGTGGCGCAGGTAGGCACCCAGAGCATCGCCCAGGAGATGGCCCTCAAGCACCAGGGCCAGGTGTTCATCACCTACAAGTCGGCGCTCAACGGCTTCGCGGTGAGGATGAGCGAGGCGTCGGTCCAGAAGCTGCTCCAGGATCCGCGCGTGGCCTATGTCGAGGAGAACGGCTACGTGGAGGCCGTCGGCACCCAGAGCCCCGCGACGTGGGGCATCGACCGCACGGATCAGCAGAACCTGCCGCTCAACAGCACCTACAACTACGCCAACACGGCCAGCAACGTTCACGCCTACATCGTGGACACGGGCGTGCGGCTGACCCACTCGGAGTTCACCGGCCGCATGGGCAACGGGTTCGACGCGGTGACGTCTGGCGGCAACGCCAATGACTGCCATGGCCACGGAACTCACGTGGCGGGCACCGTGGGCGGAACGACTTACGGCCTGGCCAAGGGCGTGACGATCCACGCGGTGCGCGTGCTGGACTGCAACGGCTCGGGCTCCAACGCGGGCGTGATCGCCGGCGTGGACTGGGTGCGCACCAACCACATCAAGCCGGCCGTGGCCAACATGAGCCTCGGCGGCGGCGCGACGCAGGCACTGGATGACGCGGTGACCAGCGCCATCAACGCGGGCGTGGTGTTCGCCGTCGCGGCGGGCAACGACAACTCGAGCGCCTGCAACTACTCGCCGGCCCGCACTCCGGCCGCCATCACCGTGGGCGCCACCACCAACACGGACGCGCGCGCCTCGTACTCGAACTACGGCACCTGCCTCGACATCTTCGGGCCGGGCTCGAACATCACCTCGTCCTGGTCGACGAACGACACCTCCACCAGCACCATCAGCGGCACCTCGATGGCCAGCCCGCACGTGGCCGGCGTCGCGGCGCTGTACCTGAGCGCCAACCCCGCCGCCACGCCGCAGCAGGTGCGTGACGCGCTGGTGACCAACGGCACCCCGGGCAAGGTGACCAGCCCCGGCACGGGCTCTCCGAACGTGCTGCTCTACAGTGGCTTCATCGGTGGCGGCCAGCCGGGCGACACCACGCCGCCCAGCACCAACCTCACCTCGCCGGCGGGCGGCTCCACGCTGACCGGCGCCGCGACGATCAGCGCCGACGCCTCGGACAACGTGGGTGTGGCCCGGGTCGACTTCTACGCGGGCAGCACGCTCATCGGCTCTGACACGACTTCGCCGTACAGCGTCAGCTGGAACACCACGAGCGTGGCCAACGGCAGCTACTCGCTGACCAGCAGGGCCTTCGACGGGGCCGGCAACTCGGCCAACTCGGGTGCGGTGAGCGTCACCGTGGACAACCCTGTCGGCAACTGCAGCATCACCGAGCAGCTCCTGAGCAACGGGGGCTTCGAGGGCGCCACGGGCTGGACGACCTCCTCGGGTGTCATCAGCAGCGGGACGGGCGGCAGCGCGCCTCGCTCGGGCACCTACAAGGCGTGGCTGAACGGCTACGGCCGCACCATGACGGACTACGCCTACCAGCAGATTTCCATCCCCTCGACGGCCTGCAGCGCCTCGCTCAACGTGTGGGTGAAGATCACCAGCTCGGAGACCACGACGACCAAGGTCTACGACACGCTGGCCATCCAGGTCCGCAGCAGCTCGAACGCCGTGCTCGGGACGCTGGGCACCTACAGCAACCTGAACAAGGGCTCTGCGTACGTGCTGCGGACGTTCGACCTGGCCGCGTACAAGGGCCAGACGATCCGCATCTACTTCAACGGCACCGAGGACTCGTCGCTGGCCACCAGCTTCTTCCTCGATGACGCCTCGGTGAGCATCACCCGGTAGTCGCTACCGAGAGCTGAACATTCCCGGCGTGGGGACGGAGCGAGGCTCTGACCCCACGCCGGTTTTCTTTGCGGGGCCTGTGAGGGGGACACCGCCTGGAGCAACCACGCGCTCGAGGAGGCGCTGGAGCGGCTGGCCGGTCCCCCTGCCACCGTCTTTGAGGGGTTCGCGGCCCACGCCGAGTAACGCTTGGAGCGCCCGCGCCGGGCGGCGATACTCTGGCCCCATGTGCGGCCGTGTCACCGTCCAGACTCCTGCGATCGAGATCGCTCGCGAGTTCGCCCTCGCGGGCATCCGCAATGCGATTGATCGCCCCCGGTTCAACCTTGCTCCCACCCAGCTGATGCCGGTCGTCGCCAATGACGGGCAGCGGATGCTGGATGCCTACCGGTGGGGGCTCATCCCGTCCTGGGCGAAGGACGCGTCCATTGGCAGCAAGCTCATCAACGCTCGCAGCGAGACGGTGGCCGAGAAGCCCAGCTTCCGCTCCGCGCTCAAGCGGCGGCGCTGCCTGCTCCTGATTGATGGCTACTACGAGTGGAAGCAGACGACGAAGCCGAAGACGCCTTTCTTCTTCCACCGCAAGGACCGGAAGCCGTTCGCGCTGGCCGGGCTGTGGGAGGAGTGGACCTCTCCTGAGACGGGCGAGGTGGTGCGCACCTGCAGCCTCCTCACCACGGGCCCCAACGCGCTGATAGCGCCCATCCACGATCGGATGCCGGTCATCCTCTCGCCTGCTGGGCAGCAGCAGTGGCTGCGCCCGGAGCCGGTGGAGGCCGCGGAGCTCCAGCCTTTGCTGGTGTCCTGCCCGGACGACTTCCTCGACGCTTATGAGGTGGCGCGCGTGGTCAACTCGCCCACCAACGACGTGCCGGAGTGCATCGAGCGCGTGGCCGCCTGAGGGGCGAGCACCCGGCTGCGGTCCGAGGCCCTGGGGCTAGGCGCGGCGCCGCAGCCTCGCGTCGAGGCTCCACGGGCCTGCACCGGCAAGGGTGATGGCCACGAACACCGCGAAGAAGAGCAGCGCCTTCTCCGCCTTGGCGAAGGGATCCACGCGGTGGTCGTAGAGCGCCACGAGCATGGTGAAGGAGGCAAAGGCCGCGGCGGGCCGCGTCAGGACACCCACCGCGATCAGGAGCCCGCCCACCAGCTCCGTGAGCGTCGCGCACCAGGCGAAGTAGGCGGGGAAGGGCAGGCCCATGTCCGCGACATTCGCGGTGAGGTTCTTCGCCCCGCTGAGGGCCTTCGGCAGCCCGTGGCCCAGGGACAGCAGGACCCCAAAGGCGACCCGCACCAACGTCCACCCCATCACTGCGCGCTGCTCCTGCATTCGTCACTCTCCAGGGTGCTCAACCCGCCTCGGCACCGTCGATTCCCGTACCTGCGGGCAAGGAAGGCGAAGGGATACTCAAGCACTGGGCACGGGTCCTGCGGTTCTCACTCTCCGCTAGAGCCCTGGGTGGGCTCCTTGTCCGCTGAGCTCCGCCGCAGGCCCAGCGCCTTCATCTTCTTGTAGAAGTGGCCGCGCTCCAGATCCAGCAGACGTGCAGCCTCCGTCACGTTGTCCTGGGTGTGGGCAAGCGCGTGGAGGATGATCTCTCGCTCCGCGTCCTCCACCTGCTCGCGGAAGGTGCGATCCACACGGGGGCGGAAGCCCACGGGCGGGGCCGGCTCCGGTGCGCGCGGCGCGAGGAACTCGGCAGGAGCCTGGGAAGGCGGAATGGCGGTGAGGGGGGAAGACGTCGGGATGGTGGGCGGGGCGCTAACGGGGAAGGGGGAGGCCACCTGGCCACGGCCTCGGGGCAGCAGCTCCAGCGCCTCGTTGCCCGAGACGACCGGGCCTTCACACAGGATGGCCAGCCGCTCCACCAGGTTGCGCAGCTCGCGCACGTTGCCGGGGTAGTCGTAGCCTGCCATCACCGAGATCGCCTCCGGAGAGAGCTTCAGCGGCTTGCGCCCGTTGCGTGCGCACGCCTCCTTCAGGAAGGTGTCGATGAGATCCGGCAGATCCTCGCGCCGCTCGCGCAGCGGGGGCGAGTGAATCTGCACCACGTTGATGCGGTAGTAGAGGTCCTCGCGGAAGTGGCCCCCGGAGATCTCCTTCTCCAGGTTCTTGTTCGTCGCGGCGATGACGCGCACGTCCACCTTGATCGTCTCCGCGCCGCCTACGCGCTCCAGCTCTCCCTCCTGCAGCACGCGCAGCAGCTTGGCCTGCATGGCGGCCGGCATGTCGCCGATCTCGTCCAGGAAGAGCGTCCCCTCATGCGCCAGCTCGAACTTGCCACGCCGCACGCTCACCGCCCCGGTGAAGGCGCCCTTCTCATGCCCGAACAGCTCGCTCTCGATGAGCTCGTGCGGCACCGCCGCGCAGTTCAGCTTCACGAACGGGCCACCCTTGCGCTTCGAGTGCTGGTGCAGCGCGCGGGCGATGAGCTCCTTGCCCGTGCCGTTCTCTCCCGTGATGAGGACGCGGCCCTCGGAGGGGGCCGTGCGCTGGATGAGCGAGAAGATCCGCTGCATGGCAGGCCCGATGCCCACCATGTCGTAGCGGCCCAGCTGCGCCCGCAGCTCATGCAGCTCCTCGATCACCGCCTGGTGCTTGAGCACGTTGCGCAGCGCCACCAGCAGCCGCTCTCGTGCGATGGGCTTCTCCAGGAAGTCCCGCGCCCCCAGCTGGGTGGCCTTCACCGCCGTGTCGATGGTGCCGTGGCCGGACATCATGATGACGGGCAGCTCCGGCTTGAGCTCGTGCAGCCGTGCCAGCGCCGTGAGCCCGTCCATGTCCGGCATCTTCACGTCCATGAGCACCGCGTCCACCGGCCGTGCCGAGGCCACATCCAGCGCCACCTGCCCCGAGCCCGCCAGCTCCGTGTGATAGCCCGCCAGCTGCAGCGACTGGCTCAGCGTGAGCAAGATGTTCTTCTCGTCATCGACGATCAGCACGGACGCAGGCATGGAGCGTGGACCTCGGGGCTCGGGGTGTGGCCACAGAGCCACACTGTTCGAGAACGGGTGAGGAGATTCAAGGGCTTCGGCATCGCAGGGTCCAACACGATGCAAGGGAGCGGCCGGGGCCTCGGCCCTCAGCGCGAGACGATGAGGAGGGTGAAGCCCGCAACCTCCAGTCGCTCGTACCGAGCCCCCGTCTGGCGCAGCATCCCTTCATGAGGCTCCGGCTGCGCCCGGGGCTCGGAGGGGTGGAAGAGGAAGGCCACCCGCGGCGCCCGATCAAACGCCTCCCGGTAGGGCAGGTACCGGTCCTCGCCGGGGTGGAGCGGCATGACCGTGGGGTTCTCCTCGAAGAGGAAGGCCAGCCGGTAGGCGAGCCAGTACTGCGCGGCCGCCGCCGTCACCCCTCGCTCCCGCAGCACCCGCGCCACCTCCCGCTCCTCCTCCGCCACGCCTCGCGCGTCGAGCCGTGGCAGGGGGCCCTTCACGTAGAGGCCGTAGCTCAGCCACCCCCCCACGGCCGCGGCAAGGACATAGGGTGCCAGCGCCCACACGAAGCGGCGGGGGCGCAGCAGCAGCGCCACCGGAGCCAGCGCAAAGGGTGAGAACCAGACAATGGGCGCCAGGTAGCGGGCCGCCCCCATGTCCACGGGCATGGGAGAGACCAGGAAGCCTCCCAGCGCCGCCGCGCTCACCACCGCGCCCAGGAGCCCCAGCCGCCGTGCGCCCCAGGGCAGCCGCCGGAAGAACAGCGAGAGGCCGCCCACGACGATTCCCAGCATGAGCAGCGCCGCCCCCAGCTTCTGGACGAGGGCGAAGGGCAGGGGGGCCGCCCACCGGTCCGGGTAGAGGTTGTGGCCCGGCACATAGACGCCATAGCTCAGCACCCAGGGCAGGCACGTCTCCCAGAGCAGGCGGGCGTTCCGCTCGATCGGCTCGAGCGAGAGGCTCGTCGGAGAGGACGAGGCCCCCGCGTGTTGCCGCAGCCACTGGAGGCTGAGCCAGCCCACCCCCCCGCCCGCCACGGTGGCCGCCACACGGCGCCACCCGCGCGCCAGCCCTGGCCATGCGTCAGCGCAGCACGCGAGGGCGAAGAGGGCGAAGCCGGGCATGAGCTGCAGCGCGTACAGATCCAGGTAGAGCGCCAGCGGGCCCATGAGCGTGCCCAGGGCGTAGCGAAGCAGCGGCCGCCGGGAGTGGCTCGCCCCATCCAGCAGCCACAGCCCCAGGAAGACGAAGGTGATGCACCACTGGCGCGGTGCATAGAGCGCCGCCCCGTTGATGGCCTGGGGCGTGAAGACCACGGGCAGCGTCGCCAGCAGCCCCAGCGCCGCGCCCACTCGCTTCTGGAGGATGTCGAAGGTGAGCACCTCCAGCAGCACGTGGCCCGCCAGCGGCACGAGCATCAGCACCAGCGGTGTCGCCCCCGCGATCTTGAATGCCAGGGCGGCGAGCAGGGCATCGAACGAGCCCTGGTAGCCTGCTCCCCACAGGAACCAGGACCACTCCCCCTCGAGCATGTGACGGGCCTGGAGGCCCACCACCGCCGCGTCCGAGTGCACCCCGCGCGCATTGAGCAGCGGAGGCAGGCGGAACAGCGCCGTGGCCACCATCAGCAGCCACAGCCCCGCCACGAGCTGGCCGCGCGTCGCCTCCGGGGCCTCGAAGGGGGCTCTCAGCTGTCGCGCCGGGCTTGCCGCAGGGGGCTTCTCTTCGCTGGGGGAGGGAGCGGGGGCGGACATTCAGGGGACGCCCTGGGAGCGGAGCGGAGGGAGGACCCGCGCACTGTTCCGGAATGAATGAGGCGATTCAAGGTTTCCCTGCTCGCTCCGAGAGCCCCACTGCAAGCCTGTGGCAGGAGCAAATTGCTTTGACTCACTTGGCTGCTTGGGTCTACACGCGAGCACGGCGCCCCGTCCGTGCACGGGCACTTCAACGGATTTTTTGGAGGGAACGATGCGACAGATTTCGATGGTGGCAGGGCTCGCTCTCGCCATGGTGTTCATGACGGGCTGTCCCAAGCCCTACCCCAACTGTGAGAGCGACGAGCAGTGCCAGGAGAAGGGCGAGGTCTGCGTCCAGGGCACGTGCCAGGAGTGCGCAACCGATCAGAACTGTAAAGAGGGCTTCACCTGCCAGGCCAACAAGTGCGTGCCCAAGGGCCCCGAGTGCACCACGGACACCCAGTGCGGTGATGGCAGCATCTGCGAGGCGGGCAAGTGCGCCCCCGCCCAGTGCAAGGGCGACGATCAGTGCCCCTCCGGCAGCAAGTGCGAGAGTGGCCGCTGCCAGGCGCCTCAGAACACCTGCTCCACCAGCGCCGACTGCGGCGAGGGCCAGGAGTGCAAGGGCGGCCAGTGCGTGACGGCCGGCCCCAAGGAGTGTAACTGGGAGCCCGTCGGCTTCGGCTTCAATGAGGCCACCCTCACCTCCGAGTCCCAGAGCCGCCTGTCCGAGCTGGCCGACTGCATCAAGTCCACCAAGGTCACTGGGAAGATCACCCTCGAGGGCCACGCTGACGAGCGCGGCACCGAGGAGTACAACCTCCAGCTCTCCAACCGCCGCGCCGTCTCCGTCAAGCGCTACCTCTCTGACCTGGGCATCCCTGCCCGGAGCCTGGAGACGGTGGGCTACGGCGAGACTCGCCCGCTTAACCAGGCTTCAGACGAGGGAGCGTGGAGCCAGAACCGCCGCGTCGAGTTTCGCCGGTGATCTGAGGTAGGCTGTCGCACGATGGGCGTTACTGAGGCCGAAGGCCGACAGTCCTACCTTGTGTTTGCATGTGGGAGTAGCTGGTACGCGGTGCCTGCGGAGAGCGCGGCGGAGGTGGTCACCTTCCCTGAGCTCACGCGGGTGCCGGGTGCTCCCTCATTTCTGCTGGGCGTCTTCGCGCACCGGGGCGAGGTGATCCCGGTCGTGGACATGGCGCTGCTGGTGGGCACTGGCAGCCAGTCCACGAAGCGCGCGGTGCTGGTCCGGCTGCCAAAGGGCTCGCTGGCGTTGACCGCGAGCACGGTGGCGGGCGTGTCCCTGGTCTCCGGGAGCCTGGAGCCGCTGGGCACCAGCGGTGTCCACATGCACCTGCGCGGCCCCGCCAAGGGCGCCCAGCGGGACGTGGCGGTGATTGATCCCGACGGGCTCTTCGACCACCTCAGTCAGGGAGCCTGAGCCATGCAAGGGCTTCGGGTCAGCGGGACACTTCTGTGTCATGCCGGGGCGCACCGGATCGCCTTCCCGGCGGTGGATGTGGCCGTCATCGATGCGCCCTCGCTCCACGCGGGGCGCTCGCGCTCGGCGCGCCAGGCCTTCGGAGAGCCGGCGGGCGCTTCCCGCGTGCTGCTGGCACCCTCGGGGGAGACGGTGGGGGTGGACACCTTGGAGATCGACGCGGAGGTGTATCGCGTGCTGCCCACGCCCCCGGCGCTGGTGCGAGTGGCGGGCGGGTGTCTGCTGGGGTTCATCTCCGTGCGCGGGGAGCTCTGGCCGCTGGTGCGGCTGGTGGAGTTCGAGCACTTCCTCGCAGGCGCCTCCCGGGAGGCCGCATGAGCACGGGCGCTGGAGTGAAGGGGCTGGCGCGGTGGATGACGCGGCCGTCCTGGCTGGGCGGCGGCATGGGCCTGGTGCTGGCGCTGGCGTACGGGCAGTTGGAGTCCACGCCGCCGGGCGCCTGGCGTACCTTCCTCTTCCTGGTGGCGTTGGCGCTGGGCCTGAGCCTGGGGTTCACCAGCATCCTCGAGCGGCGCGCGCTGCGGTCGCTGTGGGCGGTGGAGCGGGGCAAGCTGCCGCCCACGCCGGAGAATCTGCGCCAGGCGCTCCAGGAGGCGCGAGTCATCCCCGAGCGCTGCTTCTGGTTCACGCTGCTGGGCTGGTGGGGGGGGACGCTGCTGGTGGCCCTGGCCTTCCCTCCGCTGGTGGATGAGCCGTGGCAGGTGAGCCTGCAAATCGCGCTGGTGGTGCTGGCGCTGGGGCCCCTGAGTGCGCTGCTCATCCACCTGCTGGTGGTGCGCCGCAGCCGCACCGCTGCTGATCGCATCGCCAACGAGGGCCTGTCCGCGCTGGAGTTCATCGAGGCGGTGCCTCCCCGGCGGCAGAACCTCCGTCGGCGGTTGCTGACCTTCACTGCCATCGCGGTGCTCTGCCCCTCCATCTTCATTCTGGACGTGTCCATCTCTCGTGCGTGGCGGGTGATGGACGAGATCCTCGAGGCCCGCGGCCTGGAGGCCCAGGAGGCGGTGGTGGCCCAGGCTCGCAGCGAGCGGAACCTGGCGCTGGGGCTGCTGTCGGCCTTCGTCATCCTGCTGGTGCTGGGGACGTCGTACGCCGCTGGCTCCGCTCTGTCCGAGCCGCTTCGCGCCATCTCCGAGGACGCCACGCGCATCGCCAAGGGAGATCTACGCCCGCCGCGCGTCATCCCCGCCGAGGACGAGGTGTGGGCCGCCTCGGCCGCCTTCGTGCAGATGCAGGCCCAGCTGGGCCAGGCGCTGGCGCAGATGCGGCGCGCGGGCATGCAGATCTCCAGCACCACCGAGCAGCTGGTGGCTACCTCCACGGAGCAGGAGTCGGGCGCGGATGAGCAGTCCAGCTCGCTCAACGAGACGAGCGCCACCACGGAGGAGCTGGCCCGGAGCGCGCAGCAGATCGCCGGCAACGCGGAGTCCGTGGCCGGCATCGCCGAGCGCACCTTCGCGGCGGCCCAGGGCGGGCAGCGCAACGCGGCGGCCTTCCTCACCGCGATGCAGCGGATGAAGGAGGACAACCAGTCCATCGCGGACGCCGTCGTCCGGCTCAACAAGCGCGTGCAGCAGATCGGCAAGGTGGTCGAGTTCATCAACGAGATCGCCGACAAGTCGGACCTGCTGGCGCTGAACGCGGAGCTGGAGGGGACGAAGGCCGGAGAGGTGGGCCGGGGCTTCTCGCTGGTGGCCGCGGAGATGCGGCGCCTGGCGGAGAATGTGATCCGCTCCACGCGCACCATCGAGCAGCTGATCGAGGAGATCCGCGACGCGACCCACGCGGCGGTGATGGCCACGGAGGCGGGGCTGAAGACGACGGACGCGGGCACGCTGCTGGCGGCGCAGGTGGATGAGAGCCTCAGCCTCATCCTCGAGCTGGCGCGGCAGACCTCCCATGCCGTGCGCTCCATCTCCCTGGCCACCCAGCAGCAGCAGACGGGCACCGACCAGCTGGCCGCCGCCATGGGAGACATCCTCCGAGTCACCGAGCAGAACGCCTCGGCGACCAAGCAGATGGTGGCCGCCAACAGCGATCTGTCCTCGCTGGCGAGGGATCTCAAGCTCGTGGTGGAGCGCTTCCAACTGGCCGGGAGAGAGGGCTAGCCCATGAGCACGAGCAGCACGAACCGGCGCGCCTCCTTCAGCCGGCACCTGGTGATCCCCGTGCCCGTCGGCAACCTCGTCGGGGCCGCGCTGGCGTGTCACTACGCCTGGCTCACCCTGAAGGACACGCTGGCGAGCGCCTTCGACCTGCTCGCGGCGATGGGCGTGCTGGCCTGCGGCATCGCCACGGTGGTGGGGGCCGCCCTGCTGATGCGGAACCTGCGGGTGCTGCGCGGCCTGGAGCGCCGCGACGTGCTCCCCACCCCGGAGAGCCTCTCCCAGGCCACGGTGGAGGCCACCAGCGCCGCCGATGCAACCTTCGTCAAGTCACTGCTGATGTGGCTCATCAGCACCGCCTTGATGGGCGTGGTGGTGGCCTTCGTGGGCCCAGGGGGCTGGCGCGCGGGGATGAGCGTCGCCGGCCTGGGGGTGCTCTTCGGGCCCATCACCGCGCTGCTCGTCCACTGCCTGGTCACTCTGCGGGCCCGCCAGGTGGTGCTGTGGCTGAGCGAGTTCGGGTTGAGCCAGTCGCAGCTCATCGCCTCCCTGCCCCGGCGCGCGCAGATCCGCGCGCGGCTGGTGATCTTCACCGCCATCGCCGTGGTGACGCCCGCGGTGCTCTCCTCCAACCTCGCCTCGGCGCTGGCGGAGCGCACCTATGCGCAGGTGCTGGCCACGCCGCCGCACGCCCAGGAGGCGCGGGTGGAGCAGTTGCGGACGGAGGCCATCATGTCCGGCGGGGCGCTGTGCCTGCTCGTCTTCGGGCTGGCGCTCACCACCGCGTACCTGGGCGGCACGCTGGTGGGGCGCCCCATCCGTCTGCTGGCCGAGGAGGCGCGGCGCATCGCGGACGGGAACCTGGCCACCCCACGGCTGATCCCCGCCGAGGACGAGGTGTGGGCCGTCTCCGCCGCCTTCGCGATGATGCGGGCGCACCTGGCGGACGTGCTCTCGCAGCTGCAGCGCGCGGGGGCGCAGATCAGCGCCACCACGGAGGAGATCCTCGCCACCTCGGGCCGCTACGAGGCCGGCGCCGCCGAGCAGGCCAGCTCGCTGGATGAGACGAGCGCCACCACCGAGGAGCTGGCCCGGAGCGCGCGGCAGATCGCGGAGAACGCCGGCTCGGTGGCGGAGATCGCCCAGCGCACGCTCGCGGCGGCCCAGGGCGGGCAGGGCAGCGCGGAGGCCTTCCTGGCCTCCATGAGCCGCATGCGCAACGACAACCAGGCCATCGCCTCGGCGGTGACGCGGCTGAACAAGCGCGTGCAGCAGATCGGCAAGATCGTCGAGTTCATCAACGGTGTGGCCGACAAGTCGGACCTGCTGGCGCTGAACGCGGAGCTGGAGGGGACGAAGGCCGGAGAGGTGGGCCGGGGCTTCTCGCTGGTGGCCGCGGAGATGCGGCGCCTGGCGGAGAACGTCCTGGAGTCCACCAAGGAGATCGAGGGCCTCATCGAAGAGGTGCGCGAGGCCTCGCGCGCCGCGGTGGCGGCCACGGATGGGGGCGTGCGTGCCACGGACACCGGCACCTCGCTGGCGCAGCAGGTCTCTGAGTCGCTGAAGCAGATCCTGGATCTGGCCGGGCAGACGTCGGACGCGGTGCGCTCCATCTCCCTGGCCACCCAGCAGCAGCAGACGGGCACCGATCAGCTCGCGGACACCATGGCGGACATCCTCCGCATCACCCAGCAGAGCCTGAATGCCACCAAGCAGGTGAGCACGGCCAACGGGGATCTGCTGGTGCTCGCGCTGGATCTGCGCACCGTGGTGGAGCGGTTCCAGATCAACCAGGCGGCGTCTCCGAGGAGCGACGGGTGACTCCGCGGGATCGTCTGCTCAAGCAGTTCCGCGATCTGGTGGGGGTGCGGTTGGAGCGCATCAACCGCGCCATCGTGGAGCTGGAGTCCGGAGGCAATGTGGAGATGGGGCGCAAGGCGCTCCGGGAGCTCCACGGCCTCAAGGGCGAGGCCCGGATGATGGGCTTCGACAGCATCAACGTGCTCGTCCACGAGATGGAGGAGCTCGTCAAGTCCAGCGAGCCGATCCAGTACACGCTGTCCCACGACTCCGCCGACGCGCTGCTCAAGTCCGCGGACGCGGTGACGATCCTCTCCGGCCTGGTGGCGTCCGACGATGCGCCCGAGGTGGAGAAGCTGGTGGCGTGGCTCCGGGATCGCACTCGCGTCGAGGTGTCCCAGCGCGGCGCGCCCATGCCGGAGCCGGTGGTGCTGCCCGCCGTGCCGAAGGCGACCACCGCCCCGGGGCAGCCCTCGTCCGCTCAGGGCGCAGCCCCGACGGCTCCGCAGCCTGCCTCCCCACCGGCCTTGCCGAGCCCCGCGGCGCCCCCAGCACCCCGGTACTTCACGCCGATTCCCATCGCAGCCGGGGTCATGGCGGGCGCACCGGGTGCCAGGCCCTCCGCACCGGGTGCCGCGGGCGGGACTGCCTCCTCCTCATCGGCACAGGCGGCTCGTCCGCTGGCGCCGAGCCCGTCCGGGCAGGCGCTCCGCCCGGCTCTTTCCGGTGCTCCCGGATCCGAGTCCACCAGGCTCTCCCTGGGCCATGGGGTCCAGTCTCCGCGGCCGGAGCCGCGCGCGGACAGCTCGGTCCGGATCGAAGTCTCCAGCCTGGATCTGCTCACCAGCGCCGCCACCAATCTCACGCAGGTGGCGCGCCGGCGTGAGCTGGCCAACGGCCGCCGCCTCGGGCTGGCCCGTGCGCTGACCCAGCTGGCCCGAGAGGCCGAGGACCTGGGACAGGCGGGCTCTGCCTTCGCGGCGAAGCTGAACAAGGCCAAGGACATGGCCGCCGCGCTGCACCGCGAGGCGAAGCTGCTCGCCAACGAGGAGCTGAGGGATCTCGGGCAGGTGGTGGAGGAGGTGCAGCGCATCCGCATGCTGCCGCTGTCGGTCCTCTTCGAGCCCTACCCGCGGGTGGTGCGAGATCTGGCCCGGGAGCTGGGCAAGGAAGTGGACCTGGTGGTGGACGGCGAGGACACCCGCGCGGATCGCGCGGTGGTGGAGGCGCTGCGCGAGCCGCTGCTGCACCTCATCCGCAACGCGCTGGATCACGGGCTGGAGAGCCGGGTGGATCGCGTGGCGGCGGGCAAGCGCCCCAAGGGCTGCCTCACGCTGCGCGCCGCGCGAGAGGGCAACCGCATCGTCCTGCGCGTGGAGGACGACGGCGTGGGGCTGGACACAGCCATGCTGCGCAAGGTGGCGGTGCGCCGGGGCTTCCTGGACGAGATGACCGCCAGCGCGCTCACCGAGGCCCATGCGCGAGATCTCATCTTCCTCTCCGGCTTCTCCTCGCGCGAGGTGGCCACGCACATCTCCGGGCGCGGGGTGGGGCTGGACGCGGTGCGCAGCGCGGTGCAACTGCTGGGTGGGGACGTGGGCGTCGAGTCCGCGCCCGGGTGGGGCACCATCTTCGAGGTCCGCGTCCCCGTCTCCCTCACGGTGGCGCCGCTGCTCTTCGTGAAGGCGGGGGACGAGACGCTGGCCTTGAGCGCCACCCACGTCACCCGGGCGCTCAAGCTGGATCTGTCGGCGCTGACGGAGATGGCCGGGCGGCCCGCGCTGGACGTGGACGGCCGGGTGCTGCCCTTCGGCCACCTCTCGAGCCTGCTGGGGCTGGCGCCGGAGCGGCCTCCCACGGAGGGAGAGCTGGTGCTCGTGGTGCGCAGCCAGGGCGCCACCGCCGCGCTCGCGGTGGAGCGCGTGCTCGAGGAGCGCGTCCAGGCCATCCTCCCCCTTCGGGGACTGCTGGGGCGCTTCGGGCACCTCACCGGTGCCACCACCCTGGCGGACGGCCGCCTGGCCATGGTGCTCGCCGCGGCCTACCTCACCGCGGGCGCCCATGGCTCCCTCTCCGGCCGCCTCCCTCGCGCCTCCCCTCGCACCCAGGAGGTCCACCGCCGCCGCATCATGGTCGTGGATGACTCACCCCTCACCCGCGAGCTCATCGCCGCGCTCCTGGAGGCGGTGGGGTACGACATCATCTCCGCCGCGGATGGTGCCGAGGCCATCCACCTGCTCTCCAACACCCAGGTGGATCTCGTGGTGACGGACCTGGAGATGCCTGGGTTGGATGGCCTGGAGCTCACCCGCCAGATCAAGGGCCATGACACCCTTAACCGACTCCCGGTCATCATCCTCACTACCCGTGGGGGGGAGGAGGACCGGAAGAAGGGGTTGGCGGTGGGGGCGGACGGCTACATCACCAAGGGGGATCTGGTCCGGCAGGACCTGGTGGATGTGGTGAAGCGCCTCCTGGGCTAAAGGCCCCCTGAGGACATCCCAGGCATTCGGTATACTCCTGGCAGCGCGCACGGGGTATGCACAGGTAATGGGCAAGAAAGTGTCGGTGCTGGTGGTCGATGACTCGCTCATCTGCCGACAGCTCATCTGCGAAGCACTGGGCCAGGACCCGGATCTCCAGGTCATCGCCACTTGCGCCGACGGCAAGGAGGCAGTGGCTCGCGTCAAGGAGCTTCGCCCCAACGTCATCACCATGGATGTGGACATGCCGGTGATGGACGGGCTCACCGCCGTGGAACACATCATGGCCGAGTGCCCCACACCCATCCTGGTGCTCACGGCGGATCCGCGGAGCCAGGCGCCGGAGCTGACATGCCGGGCGCTGGAGCTGGGGGCGCTGGGGCTGCGCGTCAAGCCGTCCATTGACGACGGGCTCGAGGCCTGGAACCTGGCCAAGGAGCTGAAGCTGCTGTCCTCGGTGCGCGTCATCCGCCACCTGAGAGGCCCCAGGCGCATTACACCGCCACCCAAGCAGGACGGGCCCTCGGCGCTGCTGCCGGCCAGCGTGGGCGTGGTGGCGGTGGCGGCCTCCACGGGCGGGCCGCAGATCCTCCACCGGATGCTGTCGGAGCTGCCCGCGGACTTCCCGGCGCCCATTGCCATCGTCCAGCACATCAACGCGGCCTTCGCCGAGTCACTCTCGGGGTGGCTGGCCAACTCCTCCCGTCTCAAAGTCCGGCTGGCGCAGGACGGGGAGCTGCTGATGCCGGGGCACGTGCTGATCGCCCCGCCGGGCATGCACATGGTGATCCCGTTCCGGGGACGCGTGGGGCTCAAGCCGGGCGTGGAGCGGGATGGGCACATGCCCTCGGCCACGGTGCTGCTGGAGAGCGTGGCCAAGGCGTATGGGCGGCGCGCGCTGGGCCTCATCCTCACTGGCATGGGCGAGGACGGGGCCGCTGGCATGCTCGCCATCAAGCAGGCCGGTGGCGTCACCGTGGCGCAGAACGAGGAGTCCTGCGTGGTGTTCGGCATGCCGGGTGCGGCCGTGGAGCGCAACGCGGTGGATCACCTGGTCCATGGGGACGAGGTGGCCGCGTCGCTGATGCGGCTGGCGCGCGGTGAACCTCTCGCCCTGGGCCGGTGATCGCGGTGACGCCCGTCCGGTCCACACTGCTCATCCAGGCGTTCATCGCGGCGCGGACGGGCATGGCCCTGAGCGGGACGCAGCGGCGCAGGCTGGATGAGCGCCTGGCGGTGCTCCAGGGCTCGCTCTCCGAGCAGCAGTACCTGCTCCACCTGCAGTCCCCCTCGGGCGTGGCGGACCTGTCCACGCTGATCGCCGTGGTGGCCGTCCACAAGACGGATCTCTTCCGGGACGAGGTGCAGCTGGCGGACTTCCGCGCCCACGTGCTGGAGCCGCTGGCGGCGAAGTCGCTGGGGCGGCCCCTGCGAGTCTGGAGCGCGGGCTGTGCCACGGGCGAGGAGGTGGCCACGCTCCTCATCATGCTCGACGAGGCCCGGGCGGATCCGAGCAGCACCGTGCTGGGCACGGACATCTCCGAGGTGGCGCTCAACCGCGCGCGGACGCTGAGCTTCCCCTCGGAGCAGGTCCGCAGGCTGCCGGGCTCGCTGAGGGAGCGCTACTTCATGCCGGATGGCTCGCGCTCCATCCTGGTGCCCGAGCTGCGGGAGCGCGCGATCTTCCAGCACCACAACCTGATGGAGGCGCCGTACCCCATCGCCGGCGGTGGCGAGGGCTTTGACATCATCTTCTGCCGCAACGTCCTCATCTACTTCACCCCCGAGGCGTTCGAGCGGGTGGTGTGCTCGCTGGCCGAGCGGCTCGCGCCTGGGGGGACGCTGATCCTGTCGGCCGCGGAGCCGCTGCTGCATGCCCCGCCGAGCCTGCGCATCATCCGCAGCGAGCACGCCTTCTTCTATGTCCGCACGCTGGACCGGTTTGCGGCCCCGTCCTACCGCTCACTGGGGGGCGGAGGGTTCCCGGGTGAGCTGCCGTCCTCGGGCCTCGAGCGCCGGCTCCCTCTCGATGCCTCCAAGGAGGCGGGGAGCTTCCCGGGCTCCATGTCGGCACCCGGAGCCGAGCCGCGGCGGGACTCGGGGCGGTTCGCGGCGGTGGGCTCGGCGGGCTCGGGCTCGGAGCCTCGGCGGGACTCGGGGCGGTTCGCGGCGGTGGGCTCGGCGGGCTCGGTGGGCTCGGAGCCTCGGCGGGACTCGGGACGGTTCGCGGCGGTGGGCTCGGCGGGCTCGGAGCCGTCACGAGATTCAGGGCGCTTCGCGGCGGTGGACCCGGAGCCGCGGCGGGACTCGGGACGGTTCGCTGCAGTGGGCTCGGTGGGCTCGGAGCCGCAGCGAGACTCGGGACGGTTCGCCGCGGTGGGCTCGGTGGGCTCGGAACCGAGGCGAGACTCGGGGCGGTTTTCCGCGGTGGGCCCGGTGGGCTCGGAGCCGCGGCGAGACTCCGGCCGCTTCACCGCCCTGCCGCCCGCGCCGGGGCAGGGGGGGATTGCCGACTCCGGGCAGCACCCTCCCGCCAGGCCCTTCGAGACGCAGGACCGCTCGGAGGAGCACCCGCTGTACGCCGAGGCCGACAGCCTGTTCACCCAGGTGCTCGAAGGGGTGGGGGAGACGGACTCGCAGACGGAGGACTACCTGCGGCGCTGCCTCGCGCTGGACCCGGATCTCTCCGCCGCACGCTACCTGCTGGGGATGCTCCTGGAGCTGCGGGAGTCCTTCGCGGACGCCGCCGCCGAGTACCGCCGGGCGCTCCGCTCCTTGGAGGAGGGCCGGGCGCGGCCTACACCCTTCTTCCTCAACCACTCCCGGCTCCGGGTGGCGTGCGAGAAGGCCATCGCGCGGATGGAAGGCGGGGGACGGCCCCGCTGAAGGCCTGCTGGACAACAGGGCGTGCGAGAAGGATCGGACGCGCGACGGATTTGCCCGTAAGATGCGCCCCCCTATGAGACGGCTCGCCCTGCTCGCCCTGCTCGCCCTCTCGGGCTGTTTCTACCCGGCCGATCGCGGACGCGCGCTCGAGGCCAAGGTCGACAAGCTCGGCGCCGACAACACCCGGATGAGCGAGGAGCTGAAGCAGGCGCGCGAGCAGCTCGCCGCCACGCTCCCCCGCATCGACGAGAAGGTCGCCGAGGTGACGAAGGCGCTGGACAGCCTGGAGAAGGGCTCGCGGCGCAACGACGCGGACATCGGCATCCAGCTGCAGAAGACGGTGGAGGATCTGGCCAACCTGCGCGGGCAGGTGGAGACGTACCTCTACAAGATCAGCGAGCTGGAGACAGCGCTCGGCAAGCTGACCTCCGAGGCGGAGAAGAAGCAGCTGGTGCAGCAGGGCCCGGACGCGGTGAAGGAGGCCGAGGCCCGGAAGCAGGCCGAGGCCTTGAAGCGCCCGGAGGACAAGAAGGAGTTCCTCGCGCTGGCCCAGGGGAGGGCCAAGGCCGGGGAGCTGCCCGTGGCGCGCCAGCTCTACTCGGAGTTCATGAAGAAGTGGGCCAAGGATCCGCTCATGGGCGAGGCGCACTTCGGCATGGGAGAGACGTACTTCGCCGAGAGCAAGTGCCGCGAGGCGCTCTTCGAGTATGGCAAGGTCATCCAGGACTTCGCGAAGACACCGTCCGCGCCGGAGGCCTACCTGCGCTCCTCGGACTGCTTCGGGAAGCTGAAGATGACGGAGGAGTCGCGGCTGGCGCTGGAGGAGCTCGTGAAGAGCTTCCCCAAGTCGGAGGCGGCGAAGACGGCCAAGACCCGGCTGGCGGAGCTGGACAAGGCGAAGAAGAAGCCTGCGCCCGCTCCGGCCACCCCGAAACCCGCGCCGGCTCCAGCGGCGCCGAAGAAGGGAAGCAAATGAGACTGCGACACCTGGCGCTGGCCGCGCTAGCGCTGCTGCTTGTGCCATTCGTGGCCGGCGCGGCGCCCAAGAAGGCGGTGCTGTTCTTCACGGGAGACAACGGGGGCGAGATCGCCCCCTGTGGTTGAATCCACAACCCGTCTGGCGGTCTGGCCAGACGAAAGACCGTGATCGCGCGCGAGCGTGAGAAGGGCGTGCCGGTGCTCGTGCTGGATGCGGGCAATGCGCTCTTCAAGTTCCCCAACAGCACCGGAGACGCGAACGAGAAGCCGCGCGCGGAGCTGTTGCTCAAGCAGTTGGATGCGCTGGGCACCTCGGCCATGGCCGTGGGCGCGCGCGACCTGACGCTCGGGCTGGACTTCGTCCGGAGTGGGGCCAAGGGCCTGAAGATGAAGCTCCTGTCCGCGAACCTCGTGGACAAGGCGGGCAAGGCGGTGTTCCCGTCCTCCACGGTGCTCACCGCGGGCGCGCTGAAGGTGGGCGTGGTGGGCGTGTCTCCCGAGGGCGCGCTGCCAGAGTCCCAGGGGAAGCCTGCCCTCCACGCCGTGCTGGCGGAGGCCAAGCGCCTGCGCGAGAAGGACAAGGTGGATGTGGTGGTGGTGCTCGCCGCGGTGCCGTACGACCTGGCGCGCCGGCTGGCTCAGCAGGGCGAGGGCGTGGACTTCGTCGTCCAGTCCCATGAGGGCCGCGGTCCGGGCATCGCCTCCAAGGATGGTCTGGCCACCTTCATTCCTCCGGGAGAGCGCGGGCGCCAGCTGGCACGCCTGGAACTGTCCGTGGACGGCCCAGGGGCCTTCCTGGATCTCTCCACCGCGGGCCAGGCCCAGACGAGCCTGAAGAACATCGAGGCCAACCTGGCGCGGGCCAAGGAGCGCCTCGCGACGACGAAGGATGGGGCCGCCCGGAAGGCACTCGAGGAGACGGTCGCTACCTTCGAGTCCCGGCGGGCGACCTTGCAGAAAGCGTCCAAGGCGGACGCAACGGGTTCAGCCCGGACGCATCTGTTGTCGTACTCCCAGCTGGGAGCGGATGTCCCATCTGATCCCACCGTCCAGAAGCTGGTGGAGAAGCTCGAGCCTCCGGGAGCGGGGCACGACGGCCACAACCATTGAGCGAGGGCGGGCTTGTGTCGTACCCGGCGCGCCGTTATAAGCGCCGGCCACCCCAACCGCCAGACCTCCTACCCATGGGTGGGTAGGGGCAAGGCGTACTGGAGATGTCACCATGAAGCAGGATCTGCATCCGGTCTATCCGCCCGCCCGCATCACCTGCGCGTGCGGCCATAGCGTCGAGACGAAGTCCACGCGCGGCTCGTTCTCCGTGGAAATCTGCTCGAACTGCCACCCCTTCTTCACCGGCAAGTACAAGCTCCTCGACACGGCGGGCCGTGTCGACCGCTTCCGGAAGAAGTACGCCGCCACCAACGCCGCCAAGGAGAAGGAGGCCGCTGCCGCTGCCGCCGCCGCCGAGGGCGCTCCCGTGGCTCCGGCTGCTGGCAAGAAGGGCAAGAAGGACGAGGCGAAGGCGTAGCGACGCCGTCTCTCATTCCGCGGTATCCGTCGAGCAGGGTGACGGAGGGCTTCTCAGGAAGCGCTCCGGCCCTGCTCGCGGCGTTTCAGCGGTCAAGTTTTCACGTGCTACAGATCGAAATTTGGACGTAGCAATCAAGTGGCTCCACATTCCGCCACGTTCAACGACGTGCACGGAGGCGAGATGTCCGCGGAAGCCACTGCCCTGAAGATTGCCGAGCGCTCCCTGGTCCCCTTCGCGAAGGGCGAGGCGTACCGGCTGTATCAGGGCGACAGCTTGGAGTTGATGAACCAGTTCCCCGAGCAGCAGTTCGATCTGATCTTCGCGGATCCGCCGTACTTCCTGTCCAACGGCGGCTTCACCTGCAAGAGCGGGAAGCGGGCCTCGGTGCAGAAGGGCGAGTGGGACGTGTCGCGCGGGGTGGAGGAGGATCACCGCTTCACGATGGAGTGGCTGAAGGCGTGCCAGCGGCTGCTCAAGCCCACGGGGACGCTGTGGGTCAGCGGCACCCAGCACGTGATCTTCAACGTGGGCTTCGCGATGCAGAAGCTCGGCTTCAAGCTCTTGAACACGGTGACCTGGTACAAGCCGAACGCGAGCCCCAACCTGTCGTGCCGGTACTTCACGCACTCCACGGAGCTGCTGATCTGGGCGTCGCCGCGGCAGACGAAGACGCTGCAGCACACGTTCAACTACGCGCGGATGAAGGCGGAGAACGGCGGCAAGCAGATGCGGGATGTGTGGAACCTGCCGCGCACGGGCGAGGAGGAGCTGACGGCGGACGGCTCCGGGCGGATGTGGACGCAGATCGCTCCGCGCCGTGAGGAGAAGGCCTTCGGCAGCCACCCCACGCAGAAGCCGGTGGCGCTGCTGGAGCGCATCATCGAGGCGAGCACTCCCGAGGACGCGGCGGTGCTGGACCCGTTCAACGGCAGCGGCACCACGGGCGTGGCCTCGCTGAAGCTGGGCCGGCGCTACACGGGCATCGACCTGGATCCGAAGTACCTGGAGCTCACGAAGAAGCGCCTGGACGCCCTCTCGCGCTGAGGATCGAGGAGCTCTAGAGATGTGGAGAAGGATCCAGTACTGGATGGGCAGGATCTGGATGGGGGTCTTTGGCTGGCGTGTCGAGGGAGCGCTGCCGGCGACACGGAAGTTCGTCTTCATCGCCGCGCCCCATACCTCGAACTGGGACCTGCCCTTCATGATTGCGACCGCGTACGTCCTCGGAGTGCGCATCTCGTGGCTGGGGAAGCACACCCTCTTCGAGGGGCCCTTCGGCGGGTTCATGAGGGCGCTCGGCGGCATCCCCGTGGATCGGAGATCGCGGCACAGCATGGTTGAGCAGGTGGCGGAGCGCTTCCAGCAGGCGGAGGAGCTCGTCCTCGGCATCTCACCCGAGGGGACGCGCAAGAAGGTGGAGTACTGGAAGTCCGGCTTCTACCACATTGCTCGCGCCGCCCAGGTGCCGGTGGGCATGGGCTTTCTGGACTTCGGGCGGAAGGTCGCGGGGCTGGGGCCCCTGCTGCCCCTCACCGGGGATGTGCGGGCAGACATGGACCAGGTGCGAGCCTTCTACCGCGACCTTCGCGGCAAGCTCCCGGAGTTCGAGTGCATTCCACGCCTCCGTGAGGAGGACCCCGAGCAGGTCTGAAGGAAGCACTGGTAGGCTCCGCGGCCGACTCTCACCGAGCCAGCTCTCACATGTCTGATCCCCAGCGCATCTTCGTTCCTTCCACCGTGGACCTGGAGGGCTTCCAGCGAGAGCTGAAGGAGCTCCGCGAGCAGATGGACGCCTCGCTGGGGGAAGCGGACGCGACGCACCTGCGCAAGATCGAGCGCTGGGGTCGGCTGGCCACACTGCTGGGGCTGGCCACCTGCTGGCTGGCCCCGAATCCGCTGAGCGCTGCGGCGCTGAGCCTGGGGCGCTCCACGCGCTGGCTGCTCATGCACCACGTGGGGCACCGCGGATATGACCGGGTGCCAGGCCTGCCCGAAGCCCGCACCAGCAAGGGCTTCGCACGTGGAAGGCGCCGCGTCCTCGACTGGCTGGACTGGATGCTGCCGGAGGCATGGGTCTTCGAGCACAACGTCCTCCACCATTCACACACGGGTGAGGCGGCGGATCCGGATCTGCTCGAGCGCAACGCTGAGGGGACGCTGCGCGATACGCGCCGGCCGCTGGTCCTGCGCTACCTGTTGCTGGGGCTGCTCGCGCTCACGTGGCGGGCCAGCTACTACGCGCCGGAGACGCTGAGCGCGCTGCGCCGCAAGGGCCGACGGGAGGGCTCTGCACTCTCGCGAGCCGAGCGGTGGGAGCTGGTGGCGAAGTGCTACGCGCCCTATGCCGCCTTCTGCTTCGTGCTCTTGCCGGCGCTGTTCCTGCCGCTGGGGCTGTGGGCGGCGTTCAGCGCGCTGTGCAACTCGGTGCTGGCGGACCTGCTCACGAGCCTGCACACCTTCCTCGTGGTAGGGCCCAACCAC
>Ga0190275_10000690_pt1 | contig 27670 bp, 26 predicted proteins | sample Popmic550T_FD_133745 | JGI IMG/M metagenome (GOLD analysis project Ga0190275, IMG submission 133745) | Populus adjacent soil microbial communities from riparian zone of Yellowstone River, Montana, USA - 550 T | ecosystem: Environmental > Terrestrial > Soil > Riparian zone > Trees stand | place...
AGATCTGGAAGATCATCGAGTTCCAGCACGTCAAGCCGGGCAAGGGCGGCGCCTTCGTGCGGACGAAGCTGCGGCGGATCGAGGACGGCTCGGTGATCGACAAAACCTTCAGGGCGGGGGAGAAGTTCCGTCCGGTGCGGACCGAATCGAAAAAGATGCAGTACCTCTACGACTCGGGCGATGCCGCGGTCTTCATGGATTCGCAGGACTACAACCAGATCGAGATCGCGAAGGAGTCGCTCGGGGAATCGATGCAGTGGGTTCTGCCCAACGCCGAGGTCGACGTCCTCTTCGTCGACGAAAAACCCGGCGACGTGCAGGTGCCGAGCGCGATCGAGATGAAGGTCACGCAGACCGACCCTGGCCTCAAGGGAGACACCGCCTCTGGCGGCGGCAACAAGCCGGCGACGCTGGAGTCCGGCGTCGTCGTCCAGGTGCCGCTCTTCATCGAGGAGGGCGAAACGGTTCGGGTCGACACTCGCACCGGCGAGTACATCTCGCGCGCCTCTAGTTGACGGCCTACGACCCGAGCGAGTGGAGCAACCTCTTCGTTGCCGTCGCGGGCGCATCCGCGGCGCTGGCGGGCTTGCTGTTCGTCGCCGTCTCGGTCAACGTCGACCGGATCCTCACCGTCAAGGGGTTGCCGGAGCGGGGGATGGAGACCATCGTCCTCCTGCTCGGGGTCCTGCTGGTCTCGATCGTCGGCCTGATCCCCGGCCAGAGCGAGGTGGCGCTGGGGGTCGAGCTGCTGATCCTGGGTTTGGTGCTGGGCGCTTTCGTCGGCCGCCTTCCGACGATCAGCCAGGCGGCTGAGGTTCCGTCCAGCTGGATCGTCGCCCGCTGGGCGATGCGGGCGCTGGCGGTCGTTCCCCTCATCCTCGGCGGTCTCACCGTCCTCGCCGAGGCGGGCGGCGGCCTCTACTGGGTGGTCGCCGGCATCGCCTTCGCGATCGTCGGCGCCGTGGCCAACGCCTGGGTCCTCCTCGTCGAGATCCTGCGCTGACAGAATGCCCCTATGCGCAGATCTGACCAGCGGCGGGACGCCGTCTTCGCCAACTACCAACGGGACGTCACCGGCCGCCCGCTGGAGGAGCTGCTCGCCGAGGCACGGCCGCTGACCCGGGAGCTGGCCGAGGGAGTTGACGGCCATCGCGAAGAGCTCGACGACATCATCGCCGCCCATGCGAAGGGCTGGACCGTGGACCGGATCGCGCCGCTGGACATGAACGTGATGCGCACCGCCCTCTACGAGATGGAATTCACCGAGACGCCCGCCGAGGTAGCGATTGACGAGGCGGTCGAGATCGCCAAGGAGTACTGCGGCGCCGACGCGCCCAAGTTCATCAACGGCATCCTCGGCGCGGTGATGCGAAAGCGGGAACCGGCCAAATGAGCCTCCGGTTGCGCGAAATCAGCGAGCGGCTGCGCCAGATCACCGCCGAGCTGGAGAGCGAGGAGGTCGCCGATGATCTCGCCGCACAGCTCGCAGCAGAGGCAGCCGACCTCTCCGCCGAGGCGGTCGAGGAGGCCAACCGCCAGGCGCGTCAGCAGGCGAGCGCCGAGTAGCTTGAGCTACCCCGACGATCTTCGCGCCCTGGTCGAAGCGGCGCTGGAGCGCCTGAGGTTCTCGGTAACCGAGCCCACCGCCGGGCTCGAGGAGGCGATGCGGTATTCGCTGCTCGCCGGCGGCAAGCGTGTGCGCCCTGTTCTCGCCCTCGCCACCGCTCGCGCCCTCGGGGCCGACCCCGAGCGATTCCTTCCCGTCGCCTGTTCGATCGAGCTGATCCACACCTACTCGCTGATCCACGACGACCTGCCGGCGATGGACGACGACGACTTGCGCCGCGGCCTGCCGACCTCCCACGTCAAGTACGGGGAGGGCGTGGCGATCCTGGCCGGGGACGGCCTCTTCGCCGAAGCTATGCGGCTCTTCTGCGAGCAGCCGGGGGACCCGGTAGGGGTGCTGGCGGCGCTGCGCGAGCTGGCCGCCGCAACCGGGGTCGACGGCATGGTCGGGGGTCAATACGTGGACGTGATCGGGGCCGAGTCCGACGCCGAGGGCCTGCGGGCGCTGCACGAGCTGAAGACCGGGCGGTTGATCGCCGCCAGCGTCAACGTCGTCCTTCTGCTCGAGGGAATCACCGAACCTGAGACAATGCCCTATCGCCGTTTCGCCGAGGAGCTGGGCGTGTTGTTCCAGATCGTTGACGACATTCTCGACGTGACCGAGTCCGACGAGAGGCTCGGCAAGCCACATGGAAGCGACGAGAGACATGGAAAACTCACCTACGTCAGCCTTTTCGGGCTCGACCGCGCCCGCGAGCTGGCCGCCGAGTCCCATGCGAAGGCGACCGCGGCCCTGGCTGAGGCGAGCGGCGAGACCGAGGACCTGAGGCGAGTCGCCGACTACATCTTCACGAGGAACGAATGAGCGAAAAGCCCCCCACCCAGGGCAACCAGGACGAGAGAAACCAAATCGAGGAGCCGCTGCTGCCGGGGATCGAAGGCCCGGCGGATCTGCACGGCCTCGACGAGGAGCAGCTGCAGCAGGTGGCGCAGGAGATGCGCACCTACATCATCGACACGATCGGGGAGATCGGCGGCCACTTCGGCGCCAACCTCGGCACCTGCGAGCTCACCGTCGCCCTCCACAGCCTGCTCGAGTCCCCCCGCGACAAGGTCCTCTGGGACGTCGGCCATCAGGCCTACCCACACAAGATTCTCACCGGCCGCCGTGAGCAGCTGCCGACGATCCGCCAGTACGACGGTCTAGCGCCGTTCTGCTCGATTCCTGAGTCCGAGCACGACATCATGGGGGCCGGCCACGCCTCGACCTCGATCGGCTACGCGGTCGGCCTCAAGGAGGCGATGCGCAAGGGGATCGGGCCCGACGGCAAGGTCGCCGCGGTGATCGGCGACGGCGCCCTCACCGGCGGCGTCGCGTACGAGGCCCTGCACGCGGCCGGGGGATTGCAGACGCCGGTCGTGATCGTCCTCAACGACAACGGGATGTCGATCTCCCCCAACGTCGGCGCCCTCTCCCGCTACTTCAACCGGATCCGCCTCAACCCGCGCCTCTGGCACGCTCGCGAGGAGGTCGAGGGCCGGCTGACGAAGCTGCCGCTGGGGCTGGGAGAGCGGATCGAGCGCCTCGGGCCGGAGATCAAGTCTGCACTGAAGGCCTACTGGGCGCCGGGGCTCTTCTTCGAGGAGCTCGACCTCGCCTATATGGGCGTAATCGACGGGCACGACGTGGCGGCGCTGCGGGAAGCGCTGACCGAGGCCTTCGACGCCGACCGTCCCGTGGTCGTCCACGTCCACACCGTCAAGGGCAAGGGCTTTGCGCCCGCCGAAGAAGGCGGGCTGGAGTCGATGGAGGAGTGGCACGCGGCGAAGCCGAAGTCGATCGTCGACGGACTGCCGGCCGGCGCTGCGAAACCGGTCCCCGTGACTGAAACCGATTCTCCCGAGGGGATCGAGGTGCTGGAGAAGCCGCCCGCGGCCGGCTCGCCGCCCCAGTACACGAAGGTCTTCGCCGGGGCGATGGTCGCGGAGGCCAAAGCCGACGAGCGGGTGATCGGAATCACCGCGGCGATGGCGGGGGGGACCGGCCTGCAGAAGCTGGCCGACGAGGTGCCCGACCAGTACTACGACGTCGGCATCGCCGAGCAGAACGCGGTGCTGTTGGCCTGCGGCCTGGCGCTACAGGGGGCGAAGCCCGTCTGCGCGATCTACTCGACCTTCCTCCAGCGCGCCTTCGACCAGATCGTCCACGACGTCTGCCTGCAGGATCTCGACGTCACCTTTGCGATGGACCGCGCCGGCCTCGTTGGCGACGACGGCCCGACTCACCACGGCGCCTTCGACGTCTCCTACTTCCGCCCGATCCCGAACGTCGTGGTGATGGCTCCACGCGACGAGGCGATGCTGGTCCACATGCTGCACACCGCGATCGCCCACGACGGCCCGGCGGCGCTGCGCTACCCGCGCGGCGTCGGCGAGGGGGTCGAGCTGCCGGCCCGGCCCGAGTTGCTTGCGATCGGCAAGGGCGAGGTGCTGGCCGAGGGCGAGCGGGTGGCCCTGCTCGGCTACGGCTACGGGGTCACCGTCGCCCGCGAAGCAGCGGAGATCCTGGCGAAGCACGGCCTCGAGGCGACCGTCGCCGATGCCCGCTTCGCCAAGCCGATCGACACCGACCTGGTTGATCGCCTGGCGCGCGAGCACGAGCTGGTGGTGACGATCGAGGAGAACGTCCTGCCGGGTGGCTTCGGCTCGGCCGTGCTCGAGCACCTCGAGGACGCCTTCGCCGAGGCGTCGGCAGAGCGAGCGAGAGTGCTGCGCATCGGCCTTCCCGACTCCTACGTCACCCACGGCAAGCCGGCGCTGCTGCGCGCCGAGGTCGGCCTGACGGGGGAGTCGGTCGCCGACCGGGTCCTGAGCTCGCTGCCCAGCGCCCAGCCCGCGCTGACCTGATCTCGATTCCCCGATCTCGGCTGAGCGTGAATCCAGCGCTCTAATCAATTTTGACGATTGATTCAATTGACGCAATCGTTTAGCCTGCGCCAGTCTCTCCGGTGAGGAGAAGCAAAGGCAAAGCCGGCGCTTCTGGGGAATCACCAGGGGGAGGGGAGACGCGCTCTATATGTGTGGATCCGCTTGGGGAATCGGGTCTCTCGCGCCCGCCTTCTAGGTCGGGGCGCGAGGCGCGTCCGCTCGCGGTTGGGAGCCTTGCGGGTTAGGACCTCCCCTCGGTTGCGGCCTAAAAAAAGCGCCCGCCGTAAGGCGGGCGCTTTTCAGGAGCTTCCTACTTTGACGTTACGGCTGAGAGACGACAGCCGGATCGCCGAGGTACGTCGTTCCTTCGAGGATCGCGGCGTTGTTGCCCGCCGGTGACGGGATGCCCACGATCGAGTCGACAAACGGGTCGATGAGGAACGAGAAGAGTCCCCCGCAGCCGTTCGCGCCCGGAACCGAGAACGAGTTGTTGACCAGTTTGTTTTCTTTCACAATGAGGAGCGTGCCCCCATCTTTGCCTTCCGGGTGCCCCGGGCTGCCCGAGATCGGCTGGTTAGGCGGCGGCGGAGCGGTCGTGCCGGTGGTCAGGTTCAGCTGGATCGGGTTCGAATTCGAGCCGATGTAGCAGTTGTTACCTAGGAAGGTATTGCTCAGCTTGATTTTGACCGGCATGCCCAGCGCCGTTCCCTGTGCGGCCAGCGTGTTCGTCAGGTTCAGTTTGATCGCCGACGGCGGACCCGCAAGTTCCATCGTCGCCGTTACACCCGTGAACCCGTTGTTGATCGTTTCGTTGAACAGATTGCGCAGGAAACTAGGCCACCAGCTCGGGGCGGTGATGCCCGTCAGTCCGCCGGGAACCGGCTGGGGCGATTTGGACAGGGTTTCACCGTTCGTCGCTCCGATGAATTCGAGCGGCCCGGCCGGTTCTTCCGGGATCACGTAGTGGGCGCCACCCTGCAGAATGACTTTGTTTTTGATCGGGACCGTTTTGTTGCCGGTCTTGACCAAGCCGGAAACGGTTTCAGCGTAGATGCAGAGGTTGGTTGCCGGATTGGTGTACGGGCAGTTCGCGAAACGGGCGTATTCCCCTGTAGGGGCAGCCGTCGCAGCCGTCGCGGGCACCAAGACGGCAGCCATCGCGAGGCAAGCTATGAATAGCTTTCTCATGGACTGGTTCCTTTCGTTGATTTCGTCTCGAGGGTTCCCTGCCCCCGAGAGCGGAGCAAATGATTGCTTCAATGGAAACACTTCTATCAAAGCAAATTGTCTTGTGCATCCTCGAAATTCTCCAGAGCCTCGCGGGACAGGCCGTCTAACCCTCCTGCCCGGTCGCGTCGTGGACCCGCGCTCCGACCGGCTTTGGCTCCGGTGAGCCACGCTGGCGCAGGTAGACAACGAGGATCACGAAGGAGCCGACAGCGAGAACTCGGATTGCCAATTCTGCAGCGTCGCCTCCCAGAAAATCAGCGGCCAGGGCGATGAGCAGGTTGCTCGAGAAGATCGCGGCCCTGAGGCCTCGGGTGGTCGCGAAGGCGAAAAGCGCGAACCGCTGCGCATAGAGTGGAAATCATGAACTTGGGCGCGGATGACGACCAGCGGGTTGAGGCCGAAGTGCGGCGCATGATCGCCGAGCTTCGCGCCAAGCCGACTCAGGAAAAGGAGGACGCGCTTGGCCTGGAGATCGCCAACCTGCCGGCAGGCGAGCGCGAGCAGGTGCCGGCGGTCCTGCTGCGGATCGTCGCCGAGGAAGCGCGGAACTCGCGCCTCCCCGGCGGTACCAGCTAGTAGCGGCGGCGCCTTCTACCGCGGCTGGAGTTGCCGCGCGAGCCGCCGGCGGTCGCCGGTTTGCGAGTTGCGGAGCGTTCCGGCACACGGATTCCGGAAGCTCCGAACTCCCTGGCCAAACCAAGGTCGCCGGCGATGCGACGGACTTCATCGGCCTGGTCGGTGAGGACGAAGCTGATGCCGGTCCCCTGGCGCCCGGCACGGCCGGTGCGGCCAATCCGGTGCACGTAGGAGTCGCGGTCCTCGGGGGCGTCGAAGTTGATCACGTGGGTGACCCCGGCGACGTCGATGCCGCGGGCGGCGACGTCGGTGGCGACGAGGGCGTCCACCTCGCCGGCCTCGAAGCGGGCGAGGGCGCGTTCGCGCTGCCCCTGCGTTTTGTCCCCGTGCATCGCTACCGCTTCCAGGTCGTGAGTACGCAGGCGTTTGGCGAGCCGGTCGGCGCCGCGCTTGGTGCGGACGAAGACCAGCGTGCTGCCACTCTCAGCCTCGCTAAGCTGCTTGACCAGGTGGTCGAGCTTGGCGCTCTGGGAGTCGACGTGGAGGAAGCGATGTTCGATGTCGGCCTTGGCGGTGCTGTCGGCGGCCTGGGTGTGACGGCGAGCGTCGCGGGTGAGGGCGACGGCGATCTTGCCGGTCGCGCCCTCGAGGGTGGCCGAGAAGAACAGCGTCTGCCGGTCCTTCGGCGTCTGCTTGACGATGCGGTCGACGGCGGGCTTGAATCCCATGTCGAGCATGCGGTCGGCCTCGTCGAGGACGAGGATCTGCACCTGCCCGAGGGAGATGACGCCGCGGGCGATCAGGTCCTCCAGGCGCCCGGGGGTCGCGACGAGGATGTCGGCGCGACGGGCGGCCTTGGTCTGCGGGCCGAAGCCGACGCCGCCGTAGATCGCCGCCAGGTTCAGCCCGCGGGCGTCGGCGACGGAGCGCAGCTCGTCGACGATCTGGCTGGCGAGCTCGCGGGTGGGGGCGAGCACGAGGCCGGCGGCATGGCCGCGGCCCGGGTCGATTCTCTCGACCATCGGAATCCCGAAGGCGAGCGTCTTGCCCGATCCGGTCGGCGACTGGACGAGAAGGTCATGGCCGTCGAGCGCGTCGCGGACGACGAGCTGCTGGACGGGGAAGGGCTTGGTGATGTCGCGGGCGGCAAGCGCGCGCACGACAGTGTTGGAGATGCCGAGATCGGCAAATGAAGTAATGGTGTGTGCTCCTTTTTGAGCTCTCAGGGGGAGATCCAGCGGCCCCTAAGCGCCATCGGGCACACGGAGGAAACGGAACCTCTCGGCTGGCCAGGTGCCAAGCCGACCCGACAACCGTAGCAGTCGTGGTCGTTTTAGCCGCAATTAGGGGTTAAAGGCAAGAAAGAGGAAAGCGGCGAGGAGGATCAGGTGGACGCCTCCCTCCTGCAGGGTGGCGCGGCCGGGAAGCAGGGTCAGCGAGCTGACCAGCGCGGTCAGGACCAGCAGCACGATCTGGGTCGAGCCGAGGCCGAGCACCAGCGGCCCCTCGAGCCAGATCGAGGCCACCGCGATCACCGGGATCGTCAGCCCAATGCTGGCCATCGCCGAGCCGTAGCCGAGGTTGAAGCTGATCTGGACGCGGTCGCGGCGGGCGTTGCGGGTCGCCGAAAGGGTCTCGGGCATCAGCACCAGCAGGGCGATGACGACGCCGACCGCCGACTGCGGCGCGCCGATCGATTTGACCCCGTCCTCGATCGCCCCGGAGCTGACCTTGGCGAGGCCGACGACGGCGACCAGCGAGGCCAGCAGCAGCCCGAAGCTGAGCAGCGCCTTCGCCCGGGTCGGGGGCGGGCCGTGTTCCTCCATCACCTCTTCGTCCTCGGGCAGGAAGTGGCTGCGGTGCCGCACGGTCTGGACGACGAGGAAGAGCGCGTAGAGCGCCAGCGAGGCGACCGCGGCGAAGGCGAGCTGGGAGGCGGTGAACTCAGAGCCCGAAGCGCCGGTGGTGAAGGTCGGCAGGACGAGACTGACAGTGGCCAGGGTAATGACGGTTGCGAAGGCGGTTGCCGAGCCCTCGGGGTTGAAGACGGCGAGCCGGTCGCGCAGCGTCGCGGTCAGGATTGAGATGCCGATGATGCCGTTGCAGGTGATCATCACCGCTGCGAAGACGGTGTCGCGCGCGAGCGTCTCGGTCTCCGGCCCGCCGGCCACCATCAGGGTCACGATCAACCCGACCTCGATCACCGTCACCGCCACCGCCAGGACCAGCGCCCCGTAGGGCTCGCCGACCCGCTCGGCGATCACCTCGGCGTGGACGACCGCGGCCAGCACGGCGCCGGCGAGGAAGAGGTCCAGCACCACGACCACCGGGGTCGATGGGTCGCTGCCCCAGGCCGGGACCAGAACCAGCAACGCCAGCACCGGAACGATGGTTCGCCAGTTTTGGGCAAGGCGCGCGGAGATCGTTGCGATTCTACGTCGGGACCAGATCGAGGCAGCACGATTGGCAGGCCTCCGTTCGAGCGATTAGGGTTCGCGGACGATCTCGAACCGGAGGTAGGAATGAAGAAGCTGATTGCCGTATTCGCAGTTCTTGCAAGCTTGATGTTCAGCGCCAGTGCCGGCGCCCTGGTCACGGTCGGCCAGCTCGCACCGCCTGGTGTCACTCTCGAAACCTGCGACTACGGTCAGTACGACGAAGCCCAGCTCAACCTGGCCGACGGCAACAGCTACGTCGTCCCGGCCGCCGGGGTGCTCACCTCGTGGAGCAGCAACGTCGGGCCCAGTCCGAACCAGACCCTCGGCTTCAAGGTATTCCGCCGGGTGGCGGGCAACGTCTTCACGGTGGTCGGCGCCGACGGACCTCGCCCGCTCACCTCCGGCGCGCTCAACACGTTCCCGATCTCGATCCCGGTCCTGCCGGGCGACGTGCTCGGAATCTCGCTGCCCGCGCCCGACCTCACCACCCAGTGCTCCTTCGTAACCGATCAGCCCACCGACCAGGTGGGCTACAAAAGTGGCAACGCCGGGCCGGGGGGAACGGTCGACTTCGACAACCTCGACCCAGGGCTGCGTCTCAACGTCTCGGCCACGCTGCTGCCGCCGCCGGTCATCACCTCGTTCACCCCCGGGACGGGGCCGATCGCCGGGCAGGCGGTGACGATCGCGGGCGCCAACTTCGCCCAGGTCTCCTCGGTCACCTTCGGCGGCGTGCCGGCACCGTTCTCGGTCGTCTCCGAGACGCAGATCACCGCCGTCGCCCCGGCCAGCGCGAGTCTCAACAGCGTCCCGGTTGCGGTGACCACGATCGCGGGTGCGGCAAGCAGCGCCACGCCCTTCACCTACGAAGGCTGTGCGGTTCCCCGGCTCAGGGGCAAACGGCTCAAAGCCAGCAAGAAAATCTCGAATCGGGCCGACTGCAAAATCGGCAAAGTGACCAAGCGCAACGGCGCCACCGCGAAAACCGGAGAGGTGACCAAGCAGAACCCGAAACCGGGGGCGATTCTCCCTCCCGACACGACGATCAAGGTCACGCTCGCTCCCTGAGGATCGAGTAGCGCCTAGGAAGGCCAGACTCCCGGTCAGCCGGGAGTCTGGCGCGGCCCCCCGAGCTTCGAGGCCAGTCTGCGCCCCCAGCGGATCAAGGCGTAGGACCCGACGGCCAAGGCCAGGGTTCCGGTCACGGTCAACGTCCAGCGGATGGGAACCGCGAGGTCGGTGGTGGAGAGGGAGCTCTGGAGGGCGACGAGGAAGGGTATGTGGATCAGATAGATCCAGAAGCTCGCGTCTGAGAGATAGCGCATGACCCGCGACTCCTCGCGGACGTAGAGGGCCAGCACTCCCCAGATGCCGAACAGGGTCAGCCAGCAGACGAGCCCGACGGTGAAGAGCCCGTAGATGCGCAGCTCGTCGATTTCGGCCAGGACGCCGGCGGTGCCGACGTTGCCGGTGAAGTCGCCGTTGTCGTAGAAGAGCAGGAAGGCGGGGACGGCGATCAGCACCCCGGTGCCGAGCCGCAGCCAGGCCCCGCGCTTCAGCCCCTCGATCAGGCCGCTCTGGCCGCTGAGCAGCCAGCCGAAGACGAAGAAGAAGCTGAAGTAGGCGAAGAGGGTTGGGGCGGGGACGAGCGAGTTCGACGCCGAGCCTCCCGCCACCCAGCCGGTCTTGGTGATCAGGATCGCGGCGCTGATCGCCGCCAGCGCCGGAACCGCCCACCAGGACCTCATCAGGCGGCCGAAGCCACGGTTGATCGCCCCCCCCATGGCCGGTGCCCTCTGGATCGCCAGCCAGACCCCGATCGCGATCAAGGAGATCATCAGCAGATAGGCGATGAACCAGAGGTGCCGCGGGTTGAGGTTGAAGACGTTGGCGAGCTCCAGCTCCCGTTTCGGCGGCAGCTCGCCTTTGCGCGGCCAAAGAGCAGCGGCGCCGATGACGAGGAGGTTGGCGAGCGGGACGACGGTCAGCATCCCCACGACCAGCGGCAGGCCGAGGCGGCGAAAGCGGCCGCGTAGTTGCCGGGCGGCGGTGGATCGACGCAGCGCGCTGGCCGCGAGGAAGCCGGAGATGGCGAAGAACAGGGGCATGTGCCAGGTGTGGACGAACCAGACCACGGCATCGACGATCTCCGAGTCCGTTTCGCCCTTTTGGACATAGCGGGCGGCGTGATAGGGGATCAGCAGGAGGATCGCCGAGACGCGGATGGCGTCGAGGTGATGGCTGCGCTGGCTCCCCGTCTCGGACATACGACAGGGTATGCACTGCGGAAGGGGGAGGTGCCTACTACCAGCTAGGCGGTCGTGCGCGGGAAGAGTTTGCGCAGGACATCGGTCAGCGTCACCACTCCCAGCATGCGCCCTTCGTCGGTGACGACGGCCAGTTGGTTCCCGCTCTCCCGCATCTGCGCCAGGGCGGTATAGACGGGGCTCTCGGGGCGAAGTCGATAGGCGGCGCGGGTTAGCGGCGCGATCGGCGTGCCCTCCGGCTCGGAGGGGGTGTCGCGGACGTGGACGACGCCCCAGCGGTTGTCCTCTCCCTCGACCAGGCAGTCGCGACCGTGACCCGAGTACGACGGCATCCCGAACAGCAGCGAGAGAATCGGGCCCACAACAGAAAACGCCCCGCCGGGGGAGGCGGGGCGCTTCTGGGGTTACTACAGGGAGGAGAGATATGTATCTCTATATATGTGGATCCGTGGGAGGTAGGTGAGCCCGGTTAATGTCGAGTGCGTCGCTGTGGGAAGCAGCGAGGCGTATATCGACGCGGGGATCAACCTTGAAAGTTTTGGTCTTGCTCCTTGATCGGTTTCCTCTTGCGAATCCTTGAACAGCGTACGAACGTATGTGCGACTTGTGTGTGAGTGGGGTCACAGAGATCCTGCAATTCACGGTCTCTGTGGCCCTCTACCCATTTTGCCTCGAATGACCAGATCAAATTCGGTAACCGGTCCGGAAATGGTCTCATCTGTTCCTGAACCTCGAATAAAAGGCCAGAACGGGGGGCTCGCTGTAGCGTTCGGGCGGTGAAGAAATCCCGGATAGATGCGGTTTTGGCCGACCGCGGCATCTTCTCCTCGCGCACGGCGGCGGCTGGGGCCGTGCGGGCTGGGGAAGTTCGCATCGGCCGCGACGGGCCGGTGGCGCTGCGGCCGAGCCAGCTAGTTGAGCCGGATGCGCAGCTGATCCTCGACGAGGGGCCACGCTACGTCTCCCGCGGCGGAATTAAGCTCGAGAACGCGCTCGAGGCGCTGGGGATCGACGCCTCCGGCCGCGATTGCCTCGACGTCGGCGCTTCCACCGGCGGCTTCACCGACTGCCTGCTGCAGCGCGGCGCCGCCCGGGTCGCCGCCACCGACGTCGCCTACGGACAGCTCGACGTGCGCTTGCGCCAGGACCCGCGCGTGCATGTGATCGAGCGTCTGAACGCGCGGGCGATGGAGCCGGTCGACCTGCCCTTCGCACCATCGCTGGCGACGATCGACGTCTCCTTCATCTCCCTCGCCAAGGTTCTGCCGGCGGTGGTCCTTTGCCTGGAGCCGGGGGGCGAAGCGCTGGCGATGGTCAAGCCGCAGTTCGAGCTCGGCCGCGACCGGGTCGGACGCGGCGTCGTCCGCAACGCCGCCGATCGGCGCGAGGCGATCCTCGCGGTCGCCACGGCCGCGCGCGAGCTGGGGCTGGCGATCCGGGGCTTCGCCTCCTCGGGGCTGCCCGGTCCGAAGGGCAACCGCGAGACTTTCGTCTGGTGCGGTGGGGTCGGCGCCGAGGTCGAGAATCTGGAGGCGGCCGTCGCCGCGGTCGAGGGGGACGAGTGAAGACCGCGGCTCTGATCACCCACTCGCACCCGCCGGGCGCCTCCGAAGCCGTGGAGATCGCCGCCGAGGTCGCCCACGAGATGGGCTGGCGCTTGGCGGCGACCGAGCAGGAGCTCGAGAAGCACGGCCCCGCCGGCGAGGGCGTCGACGTCACCGCCGAACATACGCTGCCGGAGATCTGCCTGGTCCTCGGCGGCGACGGCTCGATCCTCCATGCCCTGCGCCGCTTCGCCCACACTGAGATTCCCGTCTTCGGAGTCAACTTCGGCACCGTCGGCTTCCTCGCCGCGGTCGAACGCGACGAAGCCCGCGAGGGAATTCGCCGGGCTCTGGAAGGGGAAATCGAGACGATCCATCTGCCGGGCCTCGAGGTCAAGGTCGACGGCAAGGAGAAGGTCGGCCTCAACGACATCACCCTCGCCCGTCGTCCCCACGACCGCGTCGCCGAGCTCAGCTATCGGATCGCCGGCGAGGAGGTGGGCCACGTTCGCTGCGACGGGCTGGTCGCCGCCACCCCGGCCGGCTCCACCGGCTACAACCTCGCCAACCAGGGGCCGATCCTCGCCTGGGGGGTGAAGGGCTACGTCGTTAGCTACATCTCGCCGCACTCGCTGACCGCGCGGGCGCTGGTCGTCGCCCCCGGCGACGTGCTCCACGTCGTCAACGCTCCCAGCCGCGAGCCGGTCGAGGTCGCCGTCGACGGCGTCAAGACCGCCGACCTCGCCGCCGGAGCGGAGCTGGAGGTCCGCTTCCTCGACTCGGTCAGCCGGCTCGCGCAGCTGCCGGGAACGAGCTTCTACGGGAGGATCCGCGAGAAGTTCGGCCATCTCGCAGTCTGACTTCATGTAGACAAGAGATTGCGTATGCTTTTGTCTATGGCAGTGATGATGCCAAGGGAAAGATGGACCGACGAGCGGCTGGATGAAGCCTTTGGCCGAATCGACGCCGACATTCGCGAGCTCCGGGGGGAGATGAAGCAAGGCTTCGAAAGGATCGATAAGCGGTTCGAACGGGTCGACGACAAGTTCGACGCGATGCAGCGGAACATGACTTACTGGTTCATTGCCTTGTTCGCGAGCATCGTCGCCAGCCCGCTCGTCATGGCCTTCGCCGCCTCGATCACTTAACCGCAACTAGCGCGAAAGCGCGGTAAGTCGGTCCGCGGGCGTTGCTACACAGAATCAATGCTGCGCGAGCTGCGAATCGAGAACCTCCTTCTGATCGAGCGGGCTGAACTGCGGCTGGGGGAGGGGTTGAACGCGATCACCGGCGAGACCGGCGCCGGCAAGACCGTCCTCGCCCACTCGCTCGACCTGCTGATGGGCGGCAAGGCGAAAGGGCACATCGTCCGGCCGGGGGCCCCGGAGGCCTGGGTCGAGGGCGTTTTCGACCTGCCGCCGGGCCTGCTCGAAGAGCCGGAGATGGCGGAGCTGGCCGAGCGACTGCCGCAGGACGCCGACGAGGTGGTGCTGGGGCGCCGGGTCTCGGCCGGCGGCCGCACCAGCGCCTTCGTCGCCGGCCGGTCGGCCACCGCCGCCGACCTGAAGCTGCTCGGCGGGCGGCTGCTCGCCTTCTTCGGCCAGCACGAGCACCGGCGGCTGACGATCTCCTCCGCCCAGCTCGAGATCCTCGACGGGTTCGCCGGGACCGAGCACCTGGAGTTGCGCGGCGCCTACCGCGAAGCCCACCGCGAGTGCACGCAGCTCGCCGCCGAGCTGGCCGAGCTGCGCGAGCGCGAAGGCTCGCGTGAGCGCGACCTTGATCTCTACCGCTACGAGCTCTCCGAGATCGAGGCGGTTGCACCGGCTCCCGAGGAGCGGGCCGAGATCGCCTCCCAACGCGAGCGGCTGCGCCATGCCGAGGGGCTGCGCGAAGCCGCCGCCGCGGCCCACGCGGGCCTGGCCGGCGCCGAGGAGGATGGCGGCGGCGCCGCCGCGGCGATCGCCCAAGCTGAAGCCGCTTTGCAGGCCGTCGCCGGGCTGGACGAGGGCTTGGACCGGCTGGCGGAGCGGGTGGCGGCGCTGGCGGTGGAGCTCGGCGACGTCGCCTCGGAGCTGCGCGACTACGCGGAGGGGGTCGAGGCCGATCCGGGCGCGCTGCTGGTGGTCGAGGAAAGACTGGAGGCGATCGACCGGCTCGAGCGCAAGCACGGCGGCAGCGTCGAGTCTGTGCTGGCGCATGCCGAGCACTGTCGTTCGGAGATTGAACGCCTGGAGGGCGCGGGCGAGCGCAGCGCCGAGGCCGGGACGGCGCTGGCGGCGGCGGAAGCGCGGCGGGCAGATCTAGGCGAGAAGCTGAGCGCCGGCCGGGAGGCCGCGGCGCGCCCGCTCGAGGAGCGCGTCGCCGCTGAGCTCGAAGGTCTCTCGATGGCCGGCGCCTCGCTCGAGGTCGTGCTGGAGCCGCACCCCGACGGTTTTGGCCCTGCCGGCCGCGAGACGGTCGAGCTGCGGGTGGCCCCCAATCCCGGGATCGAGGCGGCGCCGCTGCGGGACGCCGCCTCCGGCGGCGAGCTCTCGCGGGTGATGCTGGCGCTGAGCGGCCTCGGCCGCGCGGCGAGCGCCGGGACGATGGTCTTCGACGAGATCGACGCCGGCGTCGGCGGCAACACCGCCCGGGTCGTCGGCGAGCGTCTGCGGGCGCTGGGGCAGGACCGGCAGGTGCTCTGCATAACCCACCTGCCCCAGGTCGCCTCCCTCGCCGACGTCCACTTCCGGCTCGAGAAGGACGTCTCGGGGGAGCAGGCGCAAGCCACGGTCGAGCGCCTCGACGGCGAGGGCGTAGTCGCCGAGATCCGACGGATGCTGGGCGGCGAGAGCTCCGACAAGGCGGCCACCCAGCACGCCCGGCAGCTTCTCAAGACCGCCTGAGGGAGATTGGCCCTTGCCGCGTCTCGCCTCCTTCGCCTAGTCTGAGCCGGTGGCTACCAGTAGTCGTCGTCGCCTTCCTGCCCTGTTGGGCCGCAGGAACGGCACGCGGCCGGAAGCGCCGATCGAGGGAACCGCGCGTTTGGGGGAGCGGACCAAGCACCTGGTCAAGCGGCTGCGGCCGGGTGACGTCGCGGTCATCGACCACGTCGACATCGACCGCATCGCCGCCGAGGAGCTGATCGAAGCCGAGGTGGCGGCGGTCCTCAACGCCTCGCCCTCCTCACAGGGGCGTTATCCGAACGCTGGGCCCCTGATGCTGGCCCGGGCGGGGATCCGGCTGATCGACGCTCCCGGGGCCGGGCTCTTCGAACGTCTCAAAGACGGCGACCGGGTGCGGATCGTCGACGGTGCGATCTTCGTCGGCGGCGAGGAGGTTGCCCGCGGCCGCGTCCTTCGTGTCCCCGAGCTCGAGCGCGAGATGCAGGAGCATCGCGAACGGATCGACGAGGCCTTGGCCGAATTCGCCGAGAACACCGTCGCCCACGTGCGCGAAGAGACCGACCTGCTCACCGGCAACATCGCCTTCCCGCCGACCCGTGCCTCCTTCCGCGACCGCCACGTGCTGATCGTCGTCCGCGGCGACCGTCACCGGCGCGACCTGAAAGCGCTGCGCGCCTACATCCGCGACGTGCGACCCCTGATCGTCGCCGTCGACGGCGGCGCCGACGGGGTGCTGGAAGCGGGCTTGAAGCCCGACGTGATCCTCGGCGACATGGACTCGGCCAGCGACGCCGCCCTGCGCTGCGGTGCCGAGCTGATCGTCCACGCCTACCCCGACGGCAGGGCACCCGGGCGGGAGCGGCTGCAGGAAGCGGGCCTCGACCACCAGCTCGTACCCGCCGCCGGCACCAGCGAGGACGTCGCGATGCTGATGGCCCACGAGAAGGGGGCGACCCTGATCGTCAGCGTCGGCGCTCACTTCAACCTGATCGAGTTCCTCGACCGCAAGCGCGGCGGCATGTCCTCGACCTTCCTCACGCGGCTGAAGATCGGCGAGCGCCTGGTCGACGCGAAGGGGGTAAGCCGCCTCTACAACCCGAGCTCCACCCTGGCGCCGCTGGCCTTCTTCGCGGTCGCCTTCCTGATCCTGCTGACGATCCTCGTGATCACCTCGCCGGCGCTCAACGACGTCTTCGAACTGGTCTGGCTGAAGATCCGGATCTGGCTCGGCATCGACTGAGAGCGCCTGCGGTAGCCCCCCGCAAGCACTAGCCTGCCCGGTCGATGGGGTACTCCGCCCGCTACCACGCCACCTCGCTGATCGCGGTCTTCATCGCGCTCGCGGTCGGGATCCTGGTCGGGGCCGAGTTCGGCGGCGACGCCCTCAACGACACCCGCCGCGACCTCGAGCAGAGCCTCGTCGGCAACCTCCAGGACGCGCGCTCGCGCGCTGACGAGCTAAACGCCGAGCTCAACCGCTCTGACGAGTTCGCCGAACGCGTCTACCCGGCGTTGGTCCGGGACCGGCTCGAGGGTCGCCGCTTCGCGATCCTCGCCCTCGGCGGGCTGCCCAGCCCCGTCACCGAAGAAGTCGAGGAGGCACTCGCCCCAACCGGAGGCAGACTGGTTGGAGTGGGGGTCGTGCGCGAGCCGATCGACGTCAACGGCTTGGCCGAAGACCTCGCCAAAACCAGATTCTCCGGGCTGCGCACGGACTCCGACGCGCTGACCGAACTCGGCACCGGCCTGGGGCGCCAGCTGGTGCTCGGCGGCACCCTCCCCGAAGTGGTCCGCGGCCACCTCTTCTCGCGCGCCAGCGGCAGCTTCGGCCGCCTCGACGGGGTGATCGTCGTCCGCGACCAACCTGAAGAGATGGGCTTGGTTCAGCGCGAAAAGACGAATCAGCTTGAGGCGGCGCTGATGGAGGGCATCACCGGCACGCGGGCGCCGGCGGTCGGGGTTGAGACCTCGAGCGACGAATCCTCCTCGATCTCCTTCTTCCAGTCGAGCGGCCTCGCCTCAGTTGACGACGTCGACCTCCCCGCCGGGCAGCTGGCGATGGTCTTCGCCCTGCTCGGCGCCGACGGCAGCTTCGGCGTCAAGGGAACCGCCGACCAACTGCTGCCGGACCTACTGACCGAGGGTCGCTGAGTGGAGCTGGTCGGTCTCGGGCTGGCGATCGCGATCTCGCTGTTCCTCGTGCCGGCCGGTGCCCGAGGGCTGCGCGACGCGGGGCTGGTGCGGGAGAACTACCGAGGGGCGTTGCTGGCCTTTCCGCTGGGGGCGGTCCTGGCAACGGCGGCGCTGGTTGCGCTGGCGCCGCTCGCCTTCCTCGACGACCGCGCCGACCTCGACCTGCTCGACCCCGAACTGCGGCGCTGGCTGCCCTACCTGTTGGGGATCGCCTTCCTCGGCTTCCTCGACGACGCGCTCGGCCGCGGCGAGGCGGCGGCGACGCCGCGGGGCTGGCGCGGTCACTGGGCGGCGCTGCGGGCGGGGTCGCTCTCGACCGGGGCGATCAAGGCGATCGGGGCGCTGGCGCTGGCCGCCTACGTCGTCTCCGGTCGCGGGCTCGAAGACTGGCGTTACATCGCCGACGTGGCACTGTTGATCCTGGCGACGAACTTCTTCAACCTGCTGGACCTGCGGCCAGGGCGGGCGGAGAAGGGCCTGCTGGCACTGGGCGCCGGGCTTTGCCTCGGGGCCTGGACCTTGGAGCCGCTGGAGCTGCTGGGAATTTTCGTCGGGCCAGTCCTGGTCGGGGCGTGGCTGACCCTGGGGGAGAAGGCGATGCTTGGGGACACCGGCTCCAACCTGATTGGGGCAATCGCCGGTGTCTGGCTCTTGACGGTTTTGGGCGCCGACGCGCGAATCGTGGCCCTGATCGTGGTCGTGGCGCTGACGATTTACGGCGAGTTGCGGTCAATTTCTCAGACGATCGAGTCGGTTCCGCCTTTGCGCTGGCTAGACTCGCTTGGCAGAAGATGAGTCCAGGGAACAAAGGCGACACGAAGTTTATTTTCGTCACTGGCGGCGTCGTCTCGGCCCTCGGCAAGGGGATCACGGCGGCCTCGATCGGGCGCCTTCTCGTCTCCCGTGGTTACCGGGTCCAGCTGCAGAAGTTCGACCCCTACATCAACGTCGACCCGGGGACGATGAGCCCGTTCCAGCACGGCGAGGTGTTCGTCACCGAGGACGGGGCGGAGACCGATCTCGACCTCGGCCACTACGAGCGTTTCACCGACGAGAACACGACGCGGGCCTCGAACGTCACCGCCGGCGCGGTCTACAACACGGTGATCAAGCGCGAGCGGCGCGGCGACTACCTCGGCGCCACGGTCCAGGTGATCCCGCACATCACCAACGAGATCAAGCAGAAAATCCTCATCGTCGCCGAGTCCCAGGCGGTCGATTTCGTGATCACCGAGATCGGCGGCACCGTCGGCGACATCGAGGCGCTGGCATTTCTCGAGGCGATCCGCCAGCTCTATACGGACCTCGGGCCGAAGCGAGCGATGTTCATCCACCTGACGCTGGTCCCCTTCGTCGGCCACGCTGGCGAACTGAAGACCAAGCCGACCCAGCACTCGGTCAACGAGCTGCGGCGGATCGGGATCCAGCCGCACGCGCTGGTCTGCCGCTCCGAGGCCCGGCTCGACCGCGAGATCCGGACCAAGATCGCCCTCTTCGCCAGCCTTCCCGTCGACGCGGTGATCTCCGCTCACGACGTCGACAACATCTACAAGGTGCCGCTCGTCTTCCGCGCCGAGGGGGTCGACGACCTCGTCCTCGACCACTTTGGAATGGAGGCGCCTTCGCCGGACATGAGCGAGTGGGAGGCGATGGTCCGCCGCGCCGAATCCGCCACCACGAAGGTGAAGATCGCCGTCGTCGGCAAGTACGTGCAGCTCGCCGACGCCTACAAGTCGGTGATCGAGTCGCTTGAGCACGGCGGCTTCCACCACGGCGTCGACGTCGAGGTCGAGCTGGTGGACTCCGAGAACTTCGACCCGGCAAAGCTCGAGGGCTGCGACGGGATCCTGATCCCCGGCGGCTTCGGCGAGCGCGGGATCGAGGGCAAGGTCGAAGCGGCGCGGATCGCCCGCGAGAAGCAGATCCCCTACCTGGGGATCTGCCTCGGGATGCAGATCGCCGTCGTCGAGTTCGCCCGCCACGTCGCCGGCATGGACGGTGCCAACTCGGCCGAGTTCGATCCCGAGACGCCCTTCCCGGTCGTCGACCTGCTGCCGGAGCAGAAGGAGGTCTCCGACATGGGCGGGACGATGCGGCTCGGGGCCGATCCGGTGAAACTGCACGAAGGCACGAAAGCGCGCGAGATCTTCGGCGAGGCCGTCATCTACAAGCGCCACCGCCACCGCTACGAGGTCAACAACCAGCTGCGTCGCCGGCTCGAAGACGAGGGCCTGGTTTGCGGCGGCACCTCTCCCGATGAGCGCCTCGTGGAGATGGTCGAGCTGCATGACCACCCCTTCTTCATCGCCTCCCAGTACCACCCGGAGTTCAACTCGCGCCCGAACCGGCCCGAGCCCCTGTTCCGGGAGTTCGTCGGCGCCGCCGCGCGCCAGGCCGGGGATCGCCCCAGCGAGGCTGGCGACGTCGAGGAGATCAGGATCGAGCAGTCAGAAGTGCCGTCGAGCTAGCCTTGCGCCGTGGGTTCACGGCTGCATGAGCGGTTTGTCAGGTATTGCGAGGTCCGCAGCCCCACGGGTGAGGAGCGGGAGATCGCCGACACCCTCGCCGCCGAGCTGCGGGCGATGGGCTTGGAGGTAGCTGAGGACGAGGCTGCTGCCGCGGCGCAGGCTGGCGCCGGAAATCTGCTCGCGCGCTCCCCCGGTAGCGGCGAAGGCTGGCTGATGTTCTGCGCCCACGTCGACACCGTTCCCCATCGTGGGCAGGTCGAGGTGGTGGATGACGAAGGGGTTTTCCGCAGCCGCGGCGACACCATCCTCGGCGCCGACAACAAGGCTGCGGTGGCGGTCTTCATGGAGCTGATCGCCCGCCACGTCGAACGGCCAGGGCCGGTCGGGATCGAGCTGGTGCTGACGGTGGCCGAGGAGCAGGGGCTGCGGGGAGCGAAGGCCTTCGACGCTGCGCAGCTGCGCTCGAGCGCCGGCTTCGTCCTCGACCACGCCGGCGCGATCGGCGAGGTAGTCGTCTCGACCCCGACCCAGCAAAAGATCCTCGCCGACTTCATCGGCGTCGAGGCGCATGCCGGAATCCAGCCGGAGCTGGGCAGCAACGCGATAGCCGCCGCCGCGTCTGCGATCAGTCGCATGGAGCTGGGCCGCCTCGACGCGGAGACGACGGCCAACGTCGGGCTGATCTCCGGAGGGACTTCGGGCAACGTGATCCCGGGGCACTGCGCGATCCACGCCGAGGCGCGCAGCCTCGACTCTGAGCGGGCGGCCGAGGTGGCCGGGAAGATCGCCGACGCCTGCGCCTGGGGGGCGAGCGAGCACGACTGCGACGTCGACGTGCGGATCGAAGAGCTCTTTCGCGGCTACAGCGTGCCGAAGGACTCCCTCGCCCTTGCGCTGGCCGAGCAGGCGCTGCGGGGGGCCGGCCTGGAGCCGCAGCGGGTTGCGATCGGCGGTGGCAGCGATGCCAACGTCTTCCGCCGCGACGGCTTCGACAGCGTCCTGCTCTCCAACGGCACCGCCTCCGTCCACACCTCCGATGAGATGGTGCCCGCCCGCAGCCTCGACAAGATGCTCGAGGTTTGTGAGCGGATGGTGGAAGCGGCCGTGTCGCCGGTGGCGGCCGAGGAGTGAGCGGTCGCCTGAAGCTGCGCCGCGGCACCGTCGTCTCCGCCGACCCGCTCCTGGTCGAGGTGGAGGGGGAGCGGCGGCCGGCTTGGGCGGATGAGGTCCTGCTGGGCCCGATGCGCGAGGGCGACGAGGTCGTCGTCAACGTCGAAGCGCTCGATCTGAACCTCGGCTCGGGCGGCTTCGACATCGTCCACCTCAACCTGACGCGCGGGCTGAGCGGCGGAGGCGCCGAGGGCGACGCGCACGTGATGAAGCTGAACTACACGCCGCTCCAGCACTCGATTAAGCCGGTGGAGGAGGGCTCGCGGAGCGCGCCGCGTCCGGTTCTCGTCCTGCCCCTGCATGGACATCTCGCCCCCGCGGCCTGGGCTGTGGCTCAAGCCTCGCCGGGTTTACGGGTCGGATACGTCCAGACCGCAGGAGGGGCCCTACCGGGTTCGCTGTCCCGGGACGTCAAGCACCTGCGCGAACGCGACCTGCTCGCCGGGCATGTCACCGCCGCTCCCGCTTTTGGAGGCGAGGGTGAGGCGATCAGCACGGTCGGGGCGATCGAGGCTGCCGGCTCCCTCGACTGGGACGCGGTGATCGTCGGCCCCGGCCCGGGGATCATCGGCTCCAACACCGAGCTCGGCCACGGAGGAATGGCAGCGCTGGAGAGCGCCCACGCCGCCTTGTCGGTGCGATGCCCGACGATCATCTCCCCGCGCCTTTCCTCCTCCGACCCCCGCGAACGCCACCGCGGCCTCAGCCACCACACCCGCACGGTCCTGGATCTAATGCTGGCCCCCGTCGACGTAGCCGTCCCGGAGAACCAGCCCGACATCGCGAGAGAGCTGGAAACCTCCGAGCATCGCCTTCACCTAACTCCCGTCGACCTGAACGGCTACGCCGCCTCCAACCTGCCCACGAAATCCATGGGCCGGTCCCTAGCCGACGACCCGCTTTTCTTCTCCGCTCCTCTCGCCGCGGGAACGCACCTCGCGCGGGTGGCGTCGTAGGGGGGACCACCCCCGAGGTGTCCTCGGGGGTGGTGGGTCCCCTACGGCGACAGGACCCGCGCGCTGCAACGCACGGTCCCTTGCGCCTCAAGGGTTGCGGCGCCCTGGAGAGAACCAAGCCGCCATGGCCATAGCAATCAAGCCGCAGCCACCAAGCGCCGCGGCAGCCTCCGGCGCCGAGAAACGCTTCGAGTCCCTGGTCCTCGACTTCCTCTCCTACCTGGAGCTCGAGCGGGGGCTCTCCCGTAACACCCTCAACGCCTACCGCACCGACCTGCTCCAGTACGGGGAATACCTCTCGGCGCACCGCCGCGACGCCCTGCTGGCCAGCCCCGCCGACATCGGCGACTTTCTGGCCGAGCTGGCGACGGGAGAGGGGCGGCCGGCCTGCTCGGCGGCGACGATCCACCGCAAGGCCGCCTGTCTGCGCTCCTTCTACAAGCACCTGCGCCGCGACGAGCTGATCGGCGACGACCCTACGGCGGCGCTGAGCGCCCCTCGCCGCGCCAAGAAGCTGCCGCAGGTCCTCAACTACTCAGAGGTCCAGCAACTCCTGGCCGCCCCCAAGGGCAGCGAGCCGACGGCGCTGCGCGACCGGGCGCTGCTGGAGGTGATGTATGCCTGTGGGCTGCGGGCCTCGGAGACGATCGGGCTCGAGCTCGGCGACATCGAGTTGCGCGAGGGGTTCCTGCGCGCTCGCGGCAAGGGCTCGAAGGAGCGCCTGGTGCCGCTCGGCCGCCAGGCGATCGCGGCGATCAACGGATACCTGCGCGGTGGGCGGCCCAAGTTGATCGGCGATCGCCATGAGCCGAAGCTCTTCGTCAATTTCCGCGGCGGACCGCTGACCCGCCAGGGGCTCTACAAGATCGTCCAGCGCCACGCTCGCGATGCTGGCCTCGCCGGCAAGATGAGCCCGCACACGCTGCGCCACAGTTTCGCTACCCATCTGCTCGCCGGCGGCTGCGACCTGCGCGCCGTCCAGGAGATGCTCGGCCACGCCGACATCGCCACCACCCAGATGTACACGCACCTCTCCGGCGAACGCCTCAAGGAGGTCTATTTCAGCGCCCACCCGCGGGCGAGCGCCGAGTAACCGCTCGGCGTTCGTCCTTTGTCGGCTATGGGGCGACAAAGGACGAACGCCGGCATGGGGTAGAACTCAGGGATGCCCGAGTTGCCGGAGGTGGAGACCGTCGTTCGGCAGCTGGAGCCCGAGGTCGAGGGGCACCGGATTGAGCGGCTGGAGGTGCACGACGCGCGCTGGTCGCGGCCGTTGCCGCCCCGGAAGCTGGAGCAGGCGGTTGGGGGCGCCACGATCGAGCACCTCGGCCGCCGCGGCAAGTACATCCTGATGGGCCTCAGCGGGGAGAGAACGCTGGTCATGCACCTGCGGATGACCGGCAACCTGATCCTGCGCGAGGGGGAGGAGATGATTGACCCCTCCGAGGGTCGGCGGCTGTATGAGAGCGAGCGCTCGACCGAGGAGCGCCACCTGCGGGCCCGCTTCGTCCTCGACGACGGTCGCGAGCTCTGGTTCACCGACCCGCGCCGCTTCGGCGAGGCATTCCTGCTTGCCGACGACCAGCTCGAGGCGCGCTTCGCCAAGCTCGGCGTCGAGCCCTTCTCGCCGGAGTTCACGCCGCAAGCGCTGGGGGAGATGGCGGCGGGGAGGACGGCGCCGCTGAAGTCGTTCCTGCTCGACCAGTCTGGTGTCGCCGGGGTCGGCAACATCTACGCCGACGAGGCGCTCTTCCGGGCCGAGCTGCACCCGCTCTCGCCCGCCGGCTCGATGAGGCCCGAGCACCTGGAGCTGCTGCGCGACGCCGTCGTCGCCGCGCTCGAGGCCGGGATCGACGCCGGCGGCTCCTCGATCGACGACTACCGCGATGCCCGCGGCGAGAAGGGGACGATGCAGAACGAGTTCCTCGTCCACACGCGCGAGGGCGAGGATTGCCCGCGCTGCGGGAGCACGATCGTCCGCATCGTCGTCGGCGGGCGTTCGACCTACTTCTGCCCGAACTGCCAGGTGAAGCTGCGGAAACGACCGAAACGGCGTCGCGTTCGAAAGTAGCGTCCGATCCGTCGGCCATCATTGATGACGTGCGCGGAACTACGGTCAAGACGGAAGCGATCGTCTTGCGCAGCATCCGCTACGGCGAGGCCGACCGCATCCTCCACCTGTACTCGAGCACGCGCGGCAGGATCGGCGCGATCGCCAAGGGCGCGCGCAAGCCGAAATCGCGCTTCGGCGGGCGCCTCGAGCCGTTCTTCCGCCTCGACCTGATCCTGCACGAAGGCCGCAGCGACCTGATGACGGTCACCAGCGCCACCACGGTCGAGGGCTACCCGCAGCTGCGCTCCTCCGGCGCCGCCCTCACCGCCGGCGCCCGCGCCTGCGACTCGGTCCTGCGCCTGCTCGATTCGGCCGAGCCCAACCCGCCCGCCTACAACCTCCTCTGCCGCTACCTGGCACTCCTCGACGACCCAACTGAGACCCGCGCGGCAGCCCTGGAGACCGCCCTCGTCTTCCGCCTCAAGTTGGCCCTAGCGGCAGGCTTCACCCCGGAGCTCGCCTCCTGTGCCCACTGCGGGGAGGCCGACCATCTGTCTGGCTTCTCGGGTGCGGCCGGCGGCGTCGTCTGCTCCAGCTGCGAAGCGGGCTCCTTCTCACTAGAGGAGGAAGCGCACCGCTTCATGGTCGAAGCACTGGCAAGACCTCTCAGCGATGCCCCCGACGCCGAGCCAAAGGCCCTACGCCAAGTCGAGCGAGCCGTAAACGAAACCCTCGAGCACCACGCCCACGTCCAACTACGCGCCGCGGCCTGAGGGGACGGGGAAGGGACTCGCCGGACCCTCCCCGCTGTTGTCCGCCGAGTCCCTTCCCCGTCCCCCCGCCAGCCCCGCTTATGATCGACAGGTGCCCGCCACCGCCACCTTCGAGGACCGGGTTACCGCTTGGGAGGAGGAGTTCTTCTCCCCTCAAGCCACGGGGTCCTATCCGGCTCGACGTCAGATAGATGAGCCCGACAGCCCGCTAAGGACCCCGTTCCAACGCGACCGTGACCGGATCGTCCACTCGAAGTCCTTCCGCCGCCTCAAGCACAAGACCCAGGTCTTCGTCGCCCCCGAGGGCGACCACTACCGCACCCGCCTCACCCACACGCTCGAGGCCTGCGGCATCGCCCGCACCGTCGCCCGCGCGCTGCGCCTCAACGAGGACCTGACCGAGGCGATCGGCCTCGGCCACGATCTCGGCCACCCGCCTTTCGGCCACGCCGGCGAGGAGACCCTCGACACCGCTCTGCGCGACCACGGCGCCGGTGGCTTCCGCCATAACGAGCACTCGCTGCGGGTGGTCGACGTGCTCGAGCGAGAGGGAGAGGGTCTGAACTTGACCGAGCAGGTCCGCGACGGCATCCTCAACCACACTGGTTCTCGCAAGCCGGCGACGATGGAGGGGCAGATCGTCCGCCTGGTCGACCGCGTCGCCTACATCAACCACGACATCGACGACGCCCTGCGGGCAGGGATCCTGCGGCCCGAGGACCTGCCGGCGGAGGAGATCGAGCTGCTGGGGCCGACCGGCTCGCAGCGGATCGACACCCTGGTCCGCGACATCGTCGAGCACTCGTCCGGGGCAGAAGAGATCGCCCAGGGCCGCGAGGTCGGCCAGGCGATGCTGCGCCTGCGCAAGTTCATGTTCGACCGCGTCTACCTGGGGCCGCAGGCGCGCCGCGAGCAGGATCGGGTCCAGCGGACGATGCGGGGCCTCTTCGAGCACTACCTCAGCAATGCCGACGAGGTCCCCAGCCGCGACCCCGGCGCCTCCGACGGCCAGCGCGTCACCGACTACATCGCCGGCATGACCGACCGCTTCTGCATCGCCAAGTTCACCGAGCTCACGATCCCGGAAGAGTCGCGGTTCTAGATGGCACTGATCTCCCCCGACAGCGTCGATCGGGTCAAGCAGGCGGCCGACATCGTCGAGGTGATCTCCGCCCACACCGACCTGCGCCGCCAGGGCGTCCGCTACGTCGGCCTCTGCCCGTTCCACGACGAGCGCACCCCCTCGTTCTCGGTCGAGCCGACGGAAAAGCTCTACCACTGCTTCGGCTGCGGCGTGGGCGGTGACGTGATCAAGTTCGTCGAGGAGAAAGACGGGCTCAACTTCGCCGAGGCGGTGGAGCTGCTCGCCGACCGCTACGGGGTCGAGCTCGAGCGCGAGCAAGAGGACCCCCGAGCCGAGGCACGCCGCCAGCACCGTCGTCGGCTCGAGCAGCTGCTGGACCGCGCCGCCTCCTTCTACGCCAACTACTTCTGGGAGTCGAATGAGGCGGAGAAGGCGCGCGAGTACCTGGCTGGACGGGGCCTGCGCGAAGAGGTGCTGCGGAGCTTCGGCGTCGGTTACGCCCCCAGCGCCTGGGACAAGCTCCTGGTCGCGGGCCAGCGGGCGGGCTTCAGCGTCGAGGAGCTGCGCGGGGTCGGGCTGGTCCAGCGCGGCCGCAGCGGCGGCGAGTACGACCGCTTCCGCGAGCGGATCATGTTCCCGATCCGCGACCGCCGCGGCCGCGTCCTCGGCTTCGGCGGCCGGGCGATGCGCTCCGACCAGGGCGCCAAGTACGTCAACACCGCCGAGACCGACTTTTTCCACAAGAGCCAGATCCTCTACGGGGTCGACCGCGCCAAAGCGGCGATCGCCAAGGCGGGCCGCGCCGTCGTCGTCGAGGGCTACACCGACGTCATCGCCCTGCACCAGGCCGGGATTGAGGAGGCCGTCGGGGTGATGGGGACGGCGATCACGGGCGAGCAGGTGGCGACCCTTTCGGGCATGGTCGATCAGGTCGTCCTCGCGCTCGACGCCGACTCCGCCGGCCAGGAGGCGATGCTGCGCGCCCAGGACGTCGCCGCCGGGCGGCGGATGCGGCTGCGGGTGGCGGCGATGCCGGCGGGGGAGGACCCGGCGGAGATGATGGCCGCGGAGGGAGGCGCGGAGCGCTTCGGGCGGTTGCTCGAGGAGGCCGAGGAGCTGACCGCCTTCCAGGTCGGCCTCGTCCTCGGTCGCACCGACGGCGGCTCGCCGGTCGAGCGCGACCAGGCCCTGGCCGAAGTCGCCCCCGTTCTGGCGGCGCTGGGCGAGTCGGCCAGCCGAGAAGAGCTGATCCGGCGCGTCGCCGAGCGCCTGGAGCTGGACCCGGCGATGGTCAAGGGCAGGGTGGTGGCGTCGACTCCAACGGTCGGAGGCCCGCGGGAGGCAGCCTCGCGGGAGCCGGCAAGCGCACCCGCCCCGGCCCGCCGGCAGCTGACCTCAGCCGAGCGCTGGGAGCGGGGGCTGCTGGCGATGTGCGTCGCCCAGCCGGCGAAGGGAATGGGCTACCTGGAACGGCTCTCGAGCGAGCATCTCTCTCCCCTCGGGAGCCGGGCCGCGGCCTGGCTGCGGGAGCGGACG
>Ga0190275_10000691_pt1 | contig 27629 bp, 19 predicted proteins | sample Popmic550T_FD_133745 | JGI IMG/M metagenome (GOLD analysis project Ga0190275, IMG submission 133745) | Populus adjacent soil microbial communities from riparian zone of Yellowstone River, Montana, USA - 550 T | ecosystem: Environmental > Terrestrial > Soil > Riparian zone > Trees stand | place...
CCCAACGAGCGCCGGATGATCCCGCTGCTGATCGACGCGGCGCGGGAGATGGATCCCGTCTTCTGGATGCAGGCGTACGGCGACCGCGACCGGCTGCTGGCGGGGATCACCGACCCGCAGGTGCGGCGCTTCGTGGAGATCAACTACGGCCCGTGGGACCGGCTCGACAACGAGCACGCCTTCGTTCCCGGCGTTGGCCACAAGCCCGAGGGCGCCGCCTACTACCCGGCGGGGATGACCAAGGCCGAGTTCGACGCCGCCGTGGCCGCGGGCGGCGCGCGCGCCGACTCGCTCAAGAGCCTGTACACGCTGGTGCGCCGCGACGCGGCCGGCCGGCTGACCGCGGTGCCGTTCCACGTGGCCTACCGCGCGTACCACGAGCGCGCCGCCGCCAGGCTCCGCCAGGCCGCCGCGCTGGCCGACGACCCCGGCCTCAAGCGCTACCTGACCCTCCGCGCCGACGCGCTGCTCACGGACGACTACCAGGCGAGCGACCTGGCGTGGATGGACATGAAGAACAACACCCTCGACGTCGTGATCGGGCCGATCGAGACGTACGAGGACGCGCTGTACGGCTACAAGGCCGCCCACGAGGGCTACGTGCTGGTGAAGGACCGCGAGTGGAGCCGGCGGCTGGCGCGCTACGTGGCGCTGCTCCCCGGCCTGCAGCGCGGGCTTCCGGTGGATGAGCGCTACAAGCGCGAGACGCCGGGGAGCAACAGCGACCTGAACGCCTACGACGCCGTGTACTACGCGGGGCAGGCGAACTCGGGGCCCAAGACCATCGCCATCAACCTGCCCAACGACGAGCAGGTGCAGCTGCAGAAGGGCACGCGCCGCCTGCAGCTGAAGAACGCGATGCGCGCCAAGTTCGACGCGATCCTCACCCCCATCGCCCGCGAGCTGATCGCGCAGGACCAGCAGCAGCACGTCACCTTCGACGCCTTCTTCGGGAACACCATGTTCCACGAGGTGGCGCACGGGCTGGGGATCAAGAACGTGGTGACCGGCACCGGCACCGTGCGCGAGGCGCTAAAGGAGCGCGCCGGCGGGCTCGAGGAGGAGAAGGCCGACGTGCTGGGGCTGTACATGGTCACCACGCTCAACCGCCAGGGCGAGCTGGGGCAGGAGGACGTGCGCAACAACTACGTCACCTTCCTGGCCGGCCTCTTCCGCTCCGTCCGCTTCGGCGCCAGCGACGCGCACGGGCGGGCGAACATGGCCACATTCAACTTCTTCGCCGAGCAGGGCGCCTTCGCGCGCGACGCCGCCACCGGCCGCTACCGCGTGGACTTCGAGCGGATGCAGCGGGCGGTGGACCTGCTGGCCGGCAACATCCTGCGCCTGCAGGGCAACGGCGACTACGCCGGCGTGGGCACCTTCATGAGCACCTACGGGGTGATCCGCCCCGAGCTGCAGGGCGACCTGGCCCGCCTCTCCAGCCGTGGCATCCCGGTTGACATCGTCTTCGAGCAGGGCCCCAGCGTCCTGGGCCTGTGACCTGACCGTCGGGACGGAGAACGAGCGACGCCGGCGTCCCGCGAGGGGCGCCGGCGTTTTCGTTTCATCTCCTTGCGCAGCATCGGTTTACCACGGCAGCGGAATCGCTGTCGGTATGATGACGAAACAGCTCGCGTGCCCACGCTGGCCGTAAATGGACAGTCTCTTGCGTGGCGATGACTTCGGCGTTTAGCGTTGAAGGCATGAACTCCTTTCTCGGATCGCGCGGCGAGGGCATATTCTCGCTTCTCATCACCGAACCCTACTCCAGGCGCAGCCCGATCTTCGCGCCCGAGTTTCTCGGCAACGCGTGGCCGGTGGTCGACTACATCGTCAGGTTGAGAGGAGCCTCGAGGAGTGTGGCTCCGTACTTCTTCGTGCAGGTGAAGACGACCAGCCGCGGGTATACGCGGTCCGGGCGCCTGAGGGCCAGCATCTCGGCGCGCGAGATGAGGGGACTCGTCGCCAATCCGGTCCCCACCTACGTTGTGGGCGTGGACCAGAGCGCGATCGCGGCGTACGTCACGTCCGCGAACGGGGAGCGGAACCAGGGCCTGGCGAGCCTTCCGGCGGACTTTCCGTTGAACCGGGTCACGCAGGAAGCCCTGTGGGACGAGGTGAACACCTTCTGGAAATCGGTCGCTCCGGCGAGCTTCATCTCTCGGTTCTCTGATCCAGCCCGGAGGAATGGATGAGCGCACCACAGCCCTGGCACGTGGCCCTGCGAGCCCGCTCGTACGCGGTGCTCTGGCTCACCCGCAGAGACGACCTCCGCGTGGTGTACCAGAGCAGCGCCGCGTCGGGGGTGGACATGCTGGTGACCGTGCTGCGCGACGGGCATTTCAGCAGCCGCCAGTTCGGCGTGGTGCTCGCGGCACGGCGCACCGGGTCGGCGGCGCCGCGCCTGGACGCGAAGATGATCGCCCACGAGCGCGCGACTTACTCCGAGGCCACGTTTCCGATCTGCATGCTGGCGTTCTCGTCCAACAGCGAGAACGGCTGGTTTCGCTGGATCGTGGAACCGCTGCCCTGCGGCGACGACGCAGGACTCGAGCTTTCCAGCCGAATCCACTTCGAGCCGACCACGGATGAGCTGCTGCTGGACCGCGTGATCGACGAAGTGAACCGCTGGTACGACGCCCGCAGCAGCACCGCCTGAGCCGCCGGACCTTCACCCGCTCGTTTCAACGCTGATGCGGATGCTTGGCGAGCGGTGGGCGAGCCCGTACTGTTCGTCCATGCCCTGACCGCTCCTCTCTGTTCGCTCCCCCTCCCTCCCGCCGCGTGGACTTTCCCGTCGTCGTGCACCTGGGCCCGTTCGCGGTCGCGCCGCACCAGCCGCTGGAGGCGCTGGGGGCGTTCCTGGGCTTTCGGCTGTACCTGCGGCTGCGCGGGGGGGCGGGCGACCCGCTCCCCGCTGAACGCCGGCTGGTGGTGATGGCCGCGGCGATCGTGGGGGCGGCGCTGGGGTCCAAGCTGCTGGCGATCGCGTTCGCCCCGCCGCCCACGCTCGCCGGGCTGCTCGATCCGCGGCTGCTGCTGGCGGGGAAGACGATCGTGGGCGGCCTGCTGGGCGGGCTCGCGGCTACCGAGCTGGTGAAGTGGCGGATCGGGGAGCGGACCGCCACGGGCGACCTCTACGTCTTCCCGCTGATCGTGGGGATCGCCGTCGGCCGCGTGGGCTGCTTCCTCACCGGGCTGGCGGACGACACCTACGGGGTGGCGACGGCGCTGCCGTGGGGGATCGACTTCGGCGACGGGGTGGCGCGGCACCCCACGCAGCTCTACGAGATCGCGTTCCTGGCGCTGCTGGCGGGCGCGCTCGCGCTCCGCGCGCGGCGGCCGTACCCGCGCGGCGACCTGTTCAAGCTGTTCATGGCCGTCTACCTCGCCTGGCGCCTGGCGGTCGACTTCCTGAAGCCGGCGCACGCCACCGTCCTGGGGATGACGCCGATCCAGCTCGCCTGCGTGGCCGGGCTGCTCTGGTACGCGCCGCACCTGCCGCGGCTGCTGGGCCTCCCCCGGCGCGCCCCACGGTCGACCGGCGGATCCACGTCTCCCGCATCCCCATCCCCCGAGCTTCCCGCCGCAGCCGCATGTCCGACAAGGTAAGGCCGTACCTCTACTACGACGTGGCGCTGGCGCTCTGCTCGCGCTGCCTGCGCAAGGTGGAGGGGAAGGTGCTCTTCCAGGATGGCTGCGTGTACCTGGAGAAGCGCTGCCCCGAGCACGGCCGCGAGCGCGTGCTGGTGGCCGACGACATCGACTACTACAAGCGCTCGCGCGAGGTCTTCATCAAGCCGCCCGAGCAGCCCAACCACAACCAGACGCCGATCCGCTACGGCTGCCCGTACGACTGCGGCCTCTGCCCCGACCACGAGCAGCATTCCTGTCTCGCGCTGATCGAGGTCACCGACGCGTGCAACCTCAAGTGCCCGGTCTGCTACGCCGAGAGCGGCCCGCACCGCCCCGACTTCCGCCCGCTGGAGCTGATCGAGCGGATGATGGACGCGCTGGTGAAGAGCGAGACCAGCCCCGACGTGGTGCAGATCAGCGGCGGCGAGCCCACGCTGCACCCGGCCTTCTTCGAGATCCTGGACGCCGCCCGCGCGCGCCCCATCAAGCACCTGATGGTGAACACCAACGGGCTCAGGATCGCCGAGGACCGCGAGTTCGTCCGCCGGCTGGCGGAGTACCGCAAGGGCTTCGAGGTCTACCTCCAGTTCGACTCGCTGCGCCGCGAGCCGCTGATGGCGCTGCGCGGCGCCGACCTGCGCCGCATCCGCCGCAAGGCGCTGGAGCACCTGAACGAGTTCGACATCTCCACCACCCTGGTCGTCACCCTCAAGAAGGGGCTGAACGACGGCGAGGTGGGCGAGATCATCCAGTTCGCGCTGGAGCAGCCGTGCGTGCGGGGGGTCACCTTCCAGCCCGTGCAGGCCGCCGGGCGGCTGGAGGAGTTCGACCCCGCGACCGACCGGCTCACGCTCACCGAGGTGCGCCGCGCCATCTACGAGCAGAGCGGCGTCTTCCGCGCCGAGGACGTGGTGCCGGTGCCCTGCCACCCCGACTGCTTGGCGATGGCGTACGCGGTGAAGCTGAACGGCCGGGTCATCCCGCTCACGGGGATGATCGACCCCAAGATCCTGATCGAGGGCGGGAGCAACACCATCGTCTTCGAGCAGGACGAGGGGCTGCGCACGGCGCTCTTCCGCGCCTTCAGCACCAACCACTCGCCCGAGAGCGGCGCCCAGTCGCTGCGCGAGCTGCTGTGCTGCCTCCCGCTGGTCTCGGTGCCGCGAGAGTTCGGCTACGCCAACGTCTTCCGCGTCCTCGTGGTGCAGTTCATGGACGCGTACTCGATGGACATCCGCTCGGTGAAGAAGAGCTGCATCCACATCGTGCACCCGGACGGGCGGCTGATCCCCTTCGACACCTACAACCTGTTCTACCGCGACGGCCGCGAGCAGCACTGGAAGCCGCGCATGGCCGACCCCTGGGCCGAGCGCGGCCGCCTGCCGCTGCTGCAGGCGCACGGCGGCGTCGCGTGAGCGGTTCCGGCATCACGCGGGGTGGGGATGGGGGATCGTGGCGAGGGACGTGACGGACCGGAACCGGAGACGACATCGATGAGCGACGAGACCCCCGCGGGCGATCCGCGAGACGAGCGAGGCTGGGCGCCGGACGACGGCCCTCCGCCGCCGCCACCGCCTCCACCGCCCGGCAGTGGATACGCCTACCAGGAGTGGCCGCACGACGCGCCGCCCGGAACCGGGCCCGGGCCGGCGCCGGAGCATGGCAACTCCGGCGCGGTCGCCCGCGGCGTGCGCGCGGCGGCGATGATCTTCGGCGTCGCTGTGGCGCTGCACCTGGTGACGCTGGCGGTGGTGAAGCTGATGGGCGGGAACGCCGCGGGGTGGATCTTCATCCCCGAAGGGCTGTTCGTGGTGGTCGGCGGCTTCGTCGCCGCGATCGTGATCACCTCCAAGCTGCCGCTGGACTCGCGCGCTCCATTCTGGATCTCGGGGGTCGCGTTCATGGCGCTCTCTTTCATCGTCTGGGGCGCCACCTGCGCGATCGCGCTCTGACGAGGGATGAGCTTTCTTCTCTTCGTCGACGAGAGTGGCCACGACCACCGCACGATGCCGTACGAGGTGCGCGGCGGGTGGGGTAGAGGAAGTGTTGCGGGGGGAAAAGAAAAGGAGGTAAAGCTGTCGGGATCACCGTGCGAGACGGCGACCCCTAAGCAGAACCTCCGCCTTCAAGATACCGCCCCACCCGCGTCGTTTCAATCTATACCACTTCTCACGATTATCCGTGCAAGCCCCGGGGTGTCATCCTGAGGCCGACCACGCCTCGCCGCGTCCTCGCTAAAGCTTTCAGGCCGAAAGGATCCATAACCCGTTGGCGCGACACCGTGGAGGTAGCGCTCCATTGATCGTAGATCCTTCGGCGCTGCGGCCACCGGTGTGACCGCAGCGCCCAATTGGCCGCCCAACAACATCCCGGGCGGAGCACGCCTATGCGTTGGCGGTCGGCGTGCCGATCAGGGCGGGGACGGTGTTCTTGAACTCGCCGCTGGAGAGGACCTGGATGTTGTGCGCCACATCGGTGCTCTCGCGGGCGCGGATCAGGCGCACGATCAGGCCGTCGTTCAGCACCGCGTCGCTGACCAGCGACGCCTGCATGTCGCGCGTGCTCATGCGCGCCACCTGCGGCAGCTTCCTGAGCGGGGCCAGCTCCTTCGCGAACGCCCACGCCGCGTCGCGCGCCTTCTCCATCGAGAAGCCCACCATCTTCAGCTCGAGCTTGGGCGCGATCCCGCTGAGCTCCTTGAATACGGGCGAGGTGTCGTCGAGCTGCTGCTCCACGATCGGCGTCAGCCCGGCCAGCAGGTCGTTGATGCGGTTGAAGTCGACCCGCAGCCCGTCGATGGCGCCGCCGGGGCCGGCGACGCGCGCGGCGGCGACGCCCAAGTCCAGGTTGATGTGCGCGTTCATCCCCGCCAGCAGGTGCTGCAGGACGATGTGGTTCGACGTCTGCGCGGCGTTGAACGCCTTGTACCAGCTCACGCTGGGCAGCTCGCCCGAGCGGTAGGTGTCGTAGGCCGTGATGTACCGGTTGGCGAAGATCACGTCCAGCCGCTCCATCCGCGCGCCGTCCTGGAAGGCGCCGGCCTTGATGCCGTCGCGCACGGCCAGCGTCACGCGGTTGTAGAGCGCGGCGAAGTAGCCGAGCCGGTCCTGCCGGGCGATGCAGTCCTTGATGATCGCTTGGAGGCGCTCGATCACGCCGTCGATGGTGTCGGGAAGGGTCGTTGCCATGAGAGATGATCCGGATGAAGGGAACCACGCCGCGGGGATCGAACGATAACCACGCGCCGCCCGCCGCTCAAGCGCCGCGTGCGGCCTCCACCCCGTCAGCCGTGACGGTGGCGAGCTACGGGTTTGCTGTGGAGTTCCGACGGTAGGTGCGCAGCTGCATGGCTGTGAGGCATAATACGCTATCAAACACACAACTTACGGAGGGGCTGGAGAGCGCCGACGCACTCTAGCCTGCCAGCGCGATTTCTCCATACTGCGTAAGACGTGATACCCGTCTTCGGTTGGGCTTTTGCTCTGCTGAACCACCCCTGCCATTGACACTAACGCGGCTCTCACCGCCTCCAACCTGAGTCGCTCAGGGACGGAGTCCAGTTGGGCACAAAGTGCCTTTTTGAACAACTCGTCGTCCTCAGGAAGCCGCTCGGAAACCTGCAACATTTCATACTGACCCGACAACGCTTCCTTAAGGGTCGTATCTGGTAAATTCAAAGTCTTTGACAGCCGCAGGAGAGTAGCTTTGTGAGGGCGCTTGGTAACTCGGGAAAGGATGCGCCAGAGCGTCTGACGGGACACATCCGCCCGCATCGCGAGTTCGTCGTGTGTCATCCCGCTCGTCTTCAGCGCGGCCTCAATCCGCTTGATCAGTTCGTCCATTCTATTGTGGGCGTCGTGCTGGCTGCTGGGGGTTATCTGCCGAGATGGTGCAAATGTAACAACATAACTTAGGCTACGTCCACCCGGGTGCAAAATAGGTTGCAAATTTGGAGTTCGGCATTATCTTAAATGTGATAGCCGATCTCGTGTGGTGCGTAGAAACTCAAGGGCACAAGAGTTGTTATACGCAGAGGGTCTCCTTGCTAGTCCTAGGTCGAGGATGAGGATATCACCCCAACGTGTGTTGGAGGCGACATGGTTGAAATGATGAACAAAGTTGAGCAGGGAGAGGCGGCCGCTGACCGCGCCTTCGTCGCGTTCTTGGCAGCTCTCTATCTTGAAGGACTAGAACAAATGAGTGCCGGGGGGGACCTCCTGCACAAGAGCTTCCACGGCGCGTTGCACGTTCTCCGGCAAAATGCCACTACGGGGGGATGGTTTCGTCGGTTCCGAGCGAGTCCCACGTCCGGGCGTATCGAGGCACTTGATCGCGCGATTATACGGGCTGAGCAGTACGGACTCGTCCAGTTCCCAAACCCTTCATATACGCGGGTGAGGGTGGCGCTTTCGCCGGTCGACGCCCAACTGCTGCTTAGTGACGTTGGGGAGGAGCGCGAGACGATAGAGCAGGCCGCACGTGAATTCCGGAAGGTCTACGAGGCGAATCGTTGGTAGGGCCGTGTCGCTAATTGAGCTGCGGCGGGGTGAGCATACAATCCGGGCGCTATCCGGCAGGGTAGATACTTGGGTTGGCAATGTCTTGCGGCCATACATCGCGGAGGTCCCATCCAGTCCCTATAAACGGTCTAAGGATATCCACGACACCGTCTGGGGTACGGTATTCCTCGAACCGTGGGAGTTGTACTGCCTTGATTCACCGCTCCTCCAACGACTTCGTTACATCCGGCAGTTAGGCGTTGCGCATTTTCTCTTTCCGTCCACAGGCTACTCCCGCTTTGAACACACCATTGGGAGTCTTGAGCAAGCGGAACGGATATTTAGAAGTCTCGCTGTGAGTTCATCGGCGCGTGCGCCAAGTCTGACTGAGGATGATAACAGGTATGCGCTTCGATTGGCGGCTCTGTTCCATGATGTTGGACACTGTGCTCTAAGCCACGTTACGGAGAAATTTTACCGACTACATCCTGAGGTTGCTGAAGCGACAGAAATAGCAGGTGATCACTACGGGCGGTCTATCTCTTCGTCGGAGCTGTTATCGTTGCTCATCATCTCCTCACCAGGCGTTCACGAGTTACTCAACAGGGCTGAAATTGGGATCCGAAGAGCTCCGCGCGGCGATGATCTCGTCGAATTCATGGCCAACTGTATCACCGGATCAGTAGCTCAAGCATTCCCGAACGCCTTTATCGCCCAGATACTGAACGGAACAATCGATTGCGACAAGCTGGATTATCTGGCCCGTGATTCGAGAATGGCTGGCACACCGGTCATGCTCGACGCACAGCGGTTACAGGCAAAGCTTCGCGTTGTCGCGGTGGAGGATATTCTTCGTCATGAACAAACGCATATTCTGGCTATCGATGTAAGTGGCGCGCGTGCCTTGGAGGAGATGCTGGCGTCACGAGTTTTTCTCTACGACAAATTGTATTTCCATCATAAAGTGCAAGCTGCGGAGGAGTTGGTTCGGCGGGCGCTGCGCGAAGTGGAGTCCGAACTTGCTGAGGTGGCTGATCCAGCCTTCCTGCTGCAATTCAGTGACGAGCAGTTACTGGATTTGGCTCACCCGAAATTCAACAGGAATAGTGACGCGATATCTCGCGCGAGTAATCTGTTGGAGCGGGTACGGTATCGGAGATTGCCACGGCGGACATTTGCGTTTGCTCCGAGATTCCTCTTACCTGCGCCGGAGTTTATTACTAGGCTCTATACGGACGAGTCCACAGCGCAAGCTGACGTTGATGTGCGGCGCGGAAAGGTCAAGACGAAGCGGACCCTCGCTGGGCTGGAGTATGATCATTCTAGGCTCGCGCTTGCAGAGGAAATCAGGAATCGCGCAGTGGAGCTTGGGGAGGTGAACGCTCAGACCTTTGTTGCATGGCCGAAAGCAACGAGTGTTGTCGGAGGCGGCGATATTGCCGCCGTTGATGCAGATGGGAACGTGTGGCCGGCAGATGTAATGTTCGCTGCCAACAAGTGGGTTGATGCATACAGCACGAGCAAACAAACGGGATATGTGTTTGCTTTGTCACCCAGTCCCCGTTTGTTTCTTGCATCCGAACGTGCATTCGGTGACCGCGGTGTTTGGATGAATGACAGGGCACTTACCTTCTCTAAAACAAAACGTTCTGAGGTTGACGCGGAGCGCAATCGTCTCGTAGCCGATCACGCCGATGACGAAGGATGGATTCGCCACCGTTTGCCTCCAACCTGGCTAGACGAAGCTTCTGCAAAGGGCAGGATAGAAGCGGTGTCTGAGGAGTATGCCGCTTCACTCGGCGCCATCGGTATCTCATCTCGTCAATGGCTGTATTCGTGGCTTTGGCAGTTCCCCGATGCCGATTTACAAGAGTCAGCACTTCGCATTGCAGAGAATTTTCACGTATATGGACGAGCGGAACGTGCCAAACTTATCCAACAACATATTGATTTAATCGGGCGAGGGGGCGCTTGGTGCTACTTCTCAGCTCCCGAAGGAAGGCGTGCTAAGTCCGCCGAGATGCTCGGTTATTATCTAAAGGATCTCGGTCCCAATCACCCAGAGCCGCGTAAGCTGACCGAATATTCTCCCGACGAAATCCGCAATCGTGGTATGATTCGATTTTTTGATGATTGTAGTTGTACTGGTGCGCAAGCGGTAAGTCTGCTTGGCTCTTGGTTCGGTCGCGAAGACCTCGTCAGGAGCCCACGCGACGCAGCCGAACCCCTCCCCGATCCGTTACGGGAAGCAATCCTCCAAGTTCCCGTGCACGTCTTCTTCTGTGTTTCTCGCGGGTCCGCCGTCGACGCTGTAACAACGGCGGGGCGCGAACTCGGTCTCGATCTTCACGTGCATGTGGGCGAGGACTACGAGGCAGCGAAGTACACGCTTAACTCCGTTGCATTTGCAACCCCCGCGAGTGAGCGGCGGATTCGTACATTCCTTCAGAACCAAGGGGAAGCATTACTCGAACATCGGCGCATGGATCCGCAGCATCCGTGGACGGGCGATCAAATCAGATCATTTGCATTGGGGTACGACGGTGCGGCGGCACTATTTGGTTTCGAGTATTCTGTAGCGAGTGCGATCGTTACCGCTCTCTGGGAGGGTCGGTATCATGCGCCTGACCCATGGCTGCCGCTTGTGCCTCGGTACCCAAATGAGGTTGCGAAGCGCTTCAGCCCGGAGCAGATCGGGCGGGGTGATCTCGCAGAACCGCCGCCGCTGGATCCTGCTTCAGACGTCTAAGTAGGTTGCCAGAAGTTCTGTCGATCGGTCGAACGGCGATTACTGAAGCAGGATGCAGATACTCGCCGCTAAAAGTCGACAAGACTTTTGAGCACCTACTTAGGGCACAAGCAAGCAGCCGTTACCGCGGCAGAGACAAAAGCCTCATAATGGTCTCCAAGCTGTCCGCGTCCTCCGGCTTCTTGTCCGTGCGCCACCTGAGCATCCGCGGAAAGCGGACGGCGATGCCGCTCTTGTGGCGAGGGGAGCGCTGGATCCCCTCGAAGCCGAGCTCGAACACCAGTTCCGGCTTCACCGCGCGCACCGGCCCGAAGCGCTGCAGCGTGTTGCGGCGCACGAAAGAGTCGACGCGGCGGATCTCCTCGTCCGTCAGCCCGCTGTAGGCCTTGGCGAAGGGGACCAGCTCGCCCCCGCTCCACACGGCAAAGGTGTAGTCGGTGTAGAGCGACGCGCGGCGGCCGTGCCCGCGCTGGGCGTAGATCAGCACGCAGTCCACCGTGAACGGCTCCACCTTCCACTTCCACCAGTCTCCCCGCTTGCGGCCCACGCGGTAGGGGCTGTCGGCGCGCTTCAGCATCAGCCCCTCGCGGCTGGCCTGGCGCGCCTCGCGGTACGCCTCGCGCACGCCGTCCCAGCTCGCCGCGTGGACGAGGGGGGAGAGGAGGAGGCGCCCGCCGCTGTGCACCGCGCCCAGCAGCTCCTCCAGCCGCGCGCGGCGCCACGCCAGCGGCCGCTCGCGCACGTCCGCGCCCTCGTGCTCCAGCAGGTCGTACGAGAGGAGGACGATCGGCACCTCGGCCAATATCTTCGGCCCCAGCTGCTTGCGTCCGATGCGGCGCTGGAGCTGCGCGAAGGGGAGCGGGCCGCCGTCCTGCCAGGGGAGCACCTCGCCGTCCAGCACCGTGCCATCCGGGAGCAGCGACGCGGTGGCGGCGAGCTCGGGGAAGCGCTCGGTGACCAGCTCCTCGCCGCGCGACCAGATGAACGTCTTTCCGGCGCGGCGCACGACCTGCGCGCGGATGCCGTCCCACTTCCACTCCACCTGCCACTCGGCCGCGTCGCCCAGCTCGTCGGGCTCGCCCTCCACCGCGTGCGCGAGGAAGAAGGGGTAGGGCCGGCTCACGTCGGTGTCGCGCGTGTCGGCGCCCAGCAGGCGGGTGTAGAACTCGGGGGATGGGTCCCAGGCGCCCATCAGCCGGTGGGCCACGGCGGCCTCGTCCACCCCGCTCACGCGCGAGATGGCGCGCACCACCAGCTTCTGCGACACGCCCACGCGGAAGCCGCCGGTGATCAGCTTGTTCCACACGTACGCCTGCGCGCCGTCCAGCTCGCCCCACGCGCGGACGATGGCGTCGCGCTGCGTGGCCTCGCTCTCGCCGCGCAGCGCCAGCAGCCGCTCCTCCACCCACGCGCGCAGCGGCAGGTCGCTCGACGTGCCCGACGGCGGCAGGAGGAGCGAGATCGTCTCCGCCAGGTCGCCCACGGACTCGTAGCACTCGCCGAAGAGCCACTCGGGGGTGCCGGTGAAGTCCATCGCCCACTCGGCCAGCTTGCGGCCGCCCACCAGGCGCTTGGGGCGGCGCCCGCTCAGGAAGTGCACCGCCCACGCCGCGTCCGCCGGCGGCACGCTCGCGAAGTAGCGGGCGAGCGCGTCCACCTTCTCGCCCGTCTTCGTGGTCTCGTCCAGCGTCTCGTACAGCTCGGCGAAGGCTTTCACCGCGGCCTCCGGCGTGCGAAGCCGGCCCCGCGGGCCCCCTCCCTGGCTCGTTCCTCGCCTGTCCCTCCCCCGTAACTGCACGGGGGAGGGACGACTGCGTCCGGGTGGCCAGCGGGCCGGGGGGTGCGCCGCGGCGCCTGCGTGGCAGGGGAGACGGCGATTCGGAAGGATCGTCTCGACCCGCCGGGGCCAGCGGATGCCGGAATGCGGGTCGAGGCGCGCCGATGCCGCGGCGGCAGTCCGCGCAGGCGGACTTCGTGTGGTTGTTGCCGCGAATTCATTCGCCCGGCTCCCCCGCGCCGGCGCCATCGTCCCCGGCGCGATCCGCATCTTCCGAAGCGGTCCCCTCTTCCGACGCGGCGCCATCTCCCGAGGGACTGCCGTCTTCCGACGCGGCCACGTCTTCGCCCGCTGCCGGGGCGATCTCCACGTCGCCGGCGTCTTCCTCGCCCTCCCAGCGGCTGGCGACGGCGAGGGCCTCCAGGCCGCGGGCGCGGAGCCAGCGGACGACGGGCTCGCGGTAGCCGTGCGTCACCCACACGCGCTCGGCGCCGGTGGCATCCACCGCCTCCAGCAGCGCGGGCCAGTCCACGTGGTCGCTCAGCACGAAGCCGCGGTCCACCGAGCGGCGGCGGCGCTGGCCACGCACCCGCATCCACCCGCTGGCGAAGGCGGTGCTCACCGCGCCGAACTTGCGCATCCACGGCGTTCCGTGGGCGCTGGGCGGCGCCACGATCAGCGCCTGGCTCCAGTCGTGCCCGCGCCCCTGCGCGCCGGCGTACGCCGTGGGCGGCAGCGGCACGCCGGTGTCGCGGTAGTCCTGCGTGAGCCGGCTGACCGCGCCGTGCTCGTGGATGGGACCGATGGACGGATCCACCCCCGCCAGCAGCCGCTGCGCCTTGCCCAGCGCGTAGGCGTAGAGGAGCGATGCCTTCCCCGCGGCCTGGTTGGCGCGCCACCATGCGTCGATCTGCGCGAACACCTCCGTCTGCGGCGCCCAGCGGTAGATCGGCAGGCCGAAGGTGCTCTCGGTGATGAAGGTGTGGCAGCGGACGGGCTCGAACGCCCTGCAGGTGGGGTCCGGTTCGGTCTTGTAATCCCCCGACACCACCCACACCTCGCCGCGGTGCTCCACGCGCACCTGCGCCGAGCCCAGGATGTGGCCGGCGGGATGGAGGGACACGCGCACGCCGTCCACGTCCACCACCTCGCCCCAGTCCACCGCGCGGATGTGGGCGTCGGCGCCCAGGCGCGTGCGCATCACCCGTTCGCCCTCGCGCGAGCCCAGGTAGCGCTCGCTCCCCCAGCGCGCGTGGTCGCCGTGGGCGTGCGTGATCACCGCGCGCTCCACCGGCAGCCACGGGTCCACGTAAAAGCCGCCCGCCTCGCAGTACAGCCCGCGCTCGGTGATCCGCATCAGCATCGATCTCATACCCTGTTGCCGGGCGATGTCATGGGCAACGACGAACGGCGGGGGTCGGGCGTGTCCCTCCGCTGCGCTCCGGGCCGGGCTTCGCGCGCCGTAGGCAACGAAACGACCGTTGCCAACGGCGCCGAGCCCCCGTCGCGCCAGGCGTCGCCGCGGATCCGAAAGGCCGGTGCGGGCGCGCCGGTGTCTCGGCCCTCCGGGCGCGAATCCCTCACGCGAATCAGGCGGTCGAAGTCCACCGCCCACGCGCCGCCATCCGGGGGCGCGATCCCGGGATGCGGGTGAAACCCGGCATCACCCGGCCCGGCGTTCAACCAGACGCGGCGGGGAAAATCTTCCCGCCGCAGCCACTAATCCTTAACCCTGGCATCGTCCTACCTCCGCACGCGGTGCCATCCTCCCCATCCCCCGGAGCCCCTCAGATGTCCACCAACGATCCGAACGCCGCGGTGCTGAGCCACCCGCTCCTGGCCGGCGATGCCGTGCTGCAGGCCGTCGCCGCCGCGGCCAAGCCGCCGCTGCACGCCACCGGCAAGCTCGTGGCCGGCATGGGCGCGGTGCAGGACGCGCTGAACCACCTGGCCGCGCGGTACCCCGACCTGCGCGTGAACGTGGGCGCCGCCGGCCAGTTCCGCGGCTTCTTCGGCGAGCAGACGAAGCAGGCGGTGCGGAATTTTCAGGCCACGCACGCGCTGCAGGCCGACGGCACGGTCGGCAAGGACACCCTGCGCGCGCTGGACGCCGCCCTGCGCTCGTTCGACGCAAACGGCGGCGTGGACCAGACGCGCACCGCCGCGCCGGCCCCGCAGCCCTCGCCCGCGGGCTTCCGCACGGCGTTCATCCAGATGGTGGTGCCCTTCGCCCAGGCGTGCGCCAGGTCCACCGGCGTGCCCGCGTCGGTCACCATCGCGCAGGCGGCGCTCGAGTCCGACTTTGGGCGCAGCGGGCTCACCCTGAAGGCGAAGAACTTCTTCGGGATGAAAGGCACCGGGCCCGCCGGCTCCGTCGACATGCCCACCAAGGAGGAGATCGGTGGAAAGATGGTGACGGTGATCGCCCAGTTCCGCGCCTACAACTCGTTCCAGGAATCGTGCGACGACCACGCCGACCGCATCGCGCACGGCATGAAGGGCGGCAAGCTGATCTACGCCGAGGCGATGAAGCACACCGGCGACGCCCGCAAGTTCGCCGGCGCGCTGGAGGGCGTGTACGCCACCGACAGCAAGTACGCCGAAAAGCTGTGGGGGATGATGGATACGTTCCAGCTGGAGCAGTACGACGTGTGACCGCTGTTCGCGATAACGGCTTGATCGGGCTGGAGGGAAAGGACTTGTGGGCTGAGCCTCACCGGCGACTGAAGTCGCAGCGTCGCAGCAACAACTACGAAAAGCCTCGCAAACCGAGCGAGGCTTCACCGGCCCGGGGGCCGCACCGGGGCTCGATCCTGCAATTTCTCCGACCCAATGAGAGCCGGCCGTCCGGGAGGTGTCGCGGACGGCCGGTTCGTCGTTTCGGACAAACCCGGGATCAAACGCGCCGAGGTGAGCGGCACGGACGTGGGTGCACCCTGGATCGCAGCCGTGCGCATCCGCGCCGCCGGTGCGCGCGCTCGTGCCCCGGCGCGCCACGCTCGTGCCGCGCACTGCGCGGGCGAGCGCGGCGCCGCTAGATTTCCCCGACTTGTGGAACCCGGGCCGCGCGCCCGCATCGCATGCCGACCTGCTTCTCATCCATCGCTTGATGCCCCAACCCTCCGCCGACACCGCTTCCCCGCTGCGGCGGCCGCGCCTGCTGCGGCCGGGGCGCATCGCGCGGCGCCAGTACGGGCTGATCCTGGGCGCGTTCGGGGCCGCCACCACCCTGGCGCTGCTGATCGCGGTGGAGAACTACCTCGCCTACCAGCGGATGGGGCGCCCCAAGTCGCTGCTGGAGGTGATCGCGCACGAGCTGCCGGTGTGGTACGTGTGGCTGGCGGTCACGCCGGGGATCTTCTGGCTGGCGCGGCGGCTGCCGGTGGCGGGCGAGCGGCGCTGGCGCAACCTGGTGCTGCACCTGCCGCTCAGCGCCGGCACGGTGTTCGTGACGCTGGTGATGATCACCATCGTGAAGGCGCCGGTGCTGCAGCGCCCCCCGGGGATGAGTTACCTCGAGGCGCTGCTGCACGAGTACGGGCGCATCTTCGCGGTGATCATGCCCATCTACTTCGTGATCCTGGCCGTGGCGCACGCGGTGGACTCGTACCGCGAGAACGAGGCGCGCGCCCGGCGCGAGGCCGAGCTGGGTACCCTGCTCGAGCGTGCCCAGCGCGACCTGCTGCGCATGCAGCTGCAGCCGCACTTCCTGTTCAACACCCTGCACGCGGTGAGCGCGCTGATGGAGCGCGACGTGCCCGCCGCGCGGCGCATGCTCACCCGGCTCAGCGACCTGCTGCGCATGGCGCTGGACGACGACAGCCGCCACGAGGTGAGCGTGGAGGAGGAGATCGAGTTCCTCGACCGCTACGCCGAGATCCAGAAGATCCGCTTCGGCGGGCGGCTGGCGGTGACGTACGACGTGGCGGCCGACGCGCGCCGCCTCCTCCTCCCCCGCCTGGTGCTGCAGCCGCTGGTGGAGAACGCCATCACCCACGGCCTTTCGCGGCTGGAGCGCCCGGGGAGCGTGACGGTGGAGGCGCGGCGCCGCAACGGGCACCTGGTGCTGCGCGTGCTGGATGACGGCGTGGGGCTGGAGGGCGGCGCCCTCACGCGCGAGGGGGTGGGGATCGGCAACACCCGCGCGCGGCTGGAGCAGCTCTACGGCGCCGGGCACCGCTTCGCCATCGGCAACCTCCCGGAAGGCGGGTGCGAGGTGCGCATCGAGATCCCCGCCGGCACCGAGGAGCGCACCCCCTCCGCCCCCGCCCGCAACGGAGCCCCTTCGTGAACGCGACCCTCAATCCCCCGCCCCTGCGCGCCCTGGTGGTGGACGACGAGCCGCTGGCGCGCGAGCTGTTGCGGCGGATGCTGGACGAGCACCCGGCGCTGGAGGTGATCGGCGAGTGCGCCAGCGGCACGCAGGCGGTGGAGGCCGTGCGCGCCGCCCGCCCCGACCTCCTCTTCCTGGACGTGCAGATGCCGGGGCTGGACGGGTTCGCCGTGCTGCGCGAGCTGGCGCCCGACCTCCCCGAGGTGATCTTCGTGACCGCCTACGACCAGTACGCCCTGCGCGCCTTCGACGTGCACGCGCTGGACTACCTGCTGAAGCCGTTCGACGAGGAGCGCCTGGCCCGCGCCATCGAGCGCGCCCGCGCCCACCTGCGCCGGCCGGACTCGGAGACCGACCGCGGCCGCATCCTGGAGCTGCTCGACGAGCTGCGCGGCGTGCGGCGCTGGCGCGAGCGGCTGGTGATCCGCGCCGGCGAGCGCGCCTGCCTGCAGCCCGTGGCCGAGATCGACTGGCTGGAGGCGGACGGGAAGTACGTGAAGGTGCACGTGGGCCCGCGCGCGCACACCATCCGCGAGACCATGACGCAGCTCGCCGAGGTGCTCGACCCGCGCCGCTTCCTGCGCATCAGCCGCTCGGCGATCGTCAACGTGGACCGCATCCGCGAGATCCAGCCCTGGTTCCGCGGCGACTACGTGGTCATCCTCCAGAATGGCGCCGAGGTCACCTCCACCCGCGGCTACCGCGACACGCTGAAGGCACTGCTGGCGGGGGAAAGCATCTAAACGACAAGATGTCCGCAGTTCAGAGAGCCTGCCTCACACCAGCGCCGGCTCGCGATCGAGGATGCCGACCGGGACGGTGACGGGTGCCCGCTCAGCCGGCGGGGCGGCCGTCACCTCCACCGGCGGCGGGAGGAGGCGGTACATCACGGGCGTCACCAGGCGCGCCAGCAGGGTGCTGGTCACCAGCCCGCCGATGATCACCCACGCCAGCGGCGAATACAGCGCACTGCCCTCCAGCGCCAGCGGCAGCAGCCCGCCGATCGCCGTCATCGTCGTCAGCACGATCGGGAGGAAGCGGATCTCGCCGGCGCGCTCCACCGCCTCCAGCAGCGGCACCCCCTCGGCGCGGAGCTGGTTGGTGAAGTCCACCAGCAGGATCGAGTTCTTGATCTCGATCCCGATCAGCGCCACGAAGCCGATCGTCGCGGTGAACGACAGCGTGTAGCCGGTGAGGAAGAGGGCCAGGATCCCCCCCATCACCCCCAGCGGGATCACGCTCGCCACGATCAGCGTGCTGCGGAAGGTGCCGAACTCCAGCACCAGGATCGCCAGCACCATGAACACGGCCACGATCACCGCGATCCCCACCCCGCCGAAGCTCTCCTGCCGGCTCTCGATCTCCCCCGCCGGCGCCCACGCGTAGCCGGCGGGGAAGCGCATCGTCTCCAGCTCGGCCATCACCTGCCGCGTGACCGCGTCGGTGTTGAAGCCGCTGCGCACGAAGGCGGTCACGCTCACCGAGCGCTCCTCGTCGTGGTGCTGGATCAGCGGCGGGCTGGCCTCGAAGCGCACGCTGGCCACCTGCCGCAGCGGCACCTGCGCGCCGGTGACGGAGGAGACGTAGACGCGGTCCAGCGCCTCGATCCCCGGCCGCCCCGCGTGCGGCAGCCGCACCACGATGTCGTGCTCGTCGCCCGTGCCGTCGCGGAAGCGCCCGGCCGTGAGCCCCGCGAGACCGAGGCGAACGGTGCGGTCCACCTCGGCGGTGGGGATGCCGAAGAGACCGGCCTTGGCCGCGTCCACCCGCACCCGCAGGTCCGTGCGGTCCAGCCGCACCGGGTTGTCCACGTACATCGTCCCCGGTGTGCGCTTCAGCAGCGCCTCCACGCGGCCGGCCAGCGACCGCAGCGTGTCCAGGCTCTCCCCCGTCACCCGGATCTCCACCGGCGCGGCCAGCGGCGGCCCCTGCTCGAACTCCTTCAGCTCGATGCGCGCGCCCGGGTAGGCGTTGAAGCGCGCGCGCAGCGAGTCGTACACCGCCTCGCTCCGCCCGGCGTGGTAGCCGCGGGTGAGCACGAAGAGCTGCGCCACCCCCGCGTTGTCCTCGCTGGGCTGCACGTTGTAGTAGATGCGGGGATTGCCGTGCCCCACGTTGCTCATCACCGCGCGCACGTCGCGGCGGGCCAGCAGCGTGCGCTCCACCCACCGCGCCGCGCTGTCCGTCGCCGCCAGGCTGGTGCCGTCGGGCATCCGCACGTTCACCAGGAACTGCGGCGTCCCCGCCTTGGGGAAGAGCGAGAAGCCGACGACGGGGACCAGGGCGAGCGAGCCGACGAAGAGCACCGCCGCCGCGGCCACGGTGAGGTACGGCCGCGCCAGCGCGCGGTGCAGCACCGGCGCGTAGCCCGCGTGGATCACCCGGTTCAGCCCGCGCAGGAAGACGTTCTCGTGCGTGCCGTCCTTCTCGCGCAGGATCATCGCCGCCAGGAAGGGGATGATGGTGAGCGAGACGAGGAGCGAGGCGAGGATGGTGAACACCACCGTCATCGGCATCCCCCGGATGAACTTACCCGCGTTGCCGGGGAGGAAGATCAGCGGGAGGAAGGCGAAGAGGAGCGACGCCGTGCAGCCGAGGACGGCGACGCCGATCTGCCGCGTGGCCGCGATCGCCGCCTCGCGCCGCGAGTACCCCTCGCGCAGGAAGCGCGCGATGTTCTCGACGACCACGATCGAGTCGTCCACCAGCAGCCCCAGGGCGATCACGAAGCCCACGATGCTCATCTGGTTGATCCCGAACCCCGTCACGTCCAGCAGCGTCAGCCCCACGGCCAGGGAGAGGGGGATGGAGATCATCACGATCACCGCCGAGCGGAACCCCAGCGGCAGCAGCGTGAGCAGCACCAGGCCGATGGCGATGGCGAAGTCGCGCCCCAGCGCGCCGAGGCGCGCCTCCACGTTCGCCGACTGGTCGAAGCCGCGCTCCAGCACCATGCTCTTCGGCAGCGTCCGCTCGAACGAGTCGAGTTCCTTCCACACCCCGTCGCGGACGACGGAGATGTTGGTGTCTTCCTTCTGGTTGGCGGTGACGAACACCGCGCGGCGGCCGTTGTAGCGCGCGACGTGGGTGGCGTCGGCGTAGCCCCAGCGCACGTCGGCCACGTCGCGCAGGTACACCGCGGCCCCGTTGCGCGCGGTGACCACGGTGGCCGCGACCTCCTCGACGGAGTCGTAGGCGCCGCTGGTCTTCACGTTGAAGCGGCGCGTCCCCGCGTCCACGCTGCCGCCGGGGATGCTGGCGTTCTCGCTCCCGATCGCCGCCAGCACCATCCCCGGCGTCACCCCGAGCTGCGCGGCGCGCCCCAGGTCCAGCGACACGCGCACCTCGCGCGCGGGGGCGCCGTGCACCTCGCTCTCGCGCACGCCGGGCACGGTGCGCAGCCGGTCGCGCAGGCGCTCGGCCTGGCGCTCCAGGTCGCGGTAGGGGGCAGATTCGGAGACCAGCGCCACCTGGGCGATGTTCACGTCGGCCGAGTTGCTGCGGCGCACCTCCAGCGATCGCACCTCGGCCGGGAGCTCGGGCCGCAGCGAGTTCACCTCGCGCAGCACCTCCTCGTAGGTGCGCTCGGCGTCCACGCTGGCCTCGAACTCCACGCGGGTGACGGAGACGCCGTCCTCGATCCGCGTCTGCAGGCTCTTCACGTCGTCCAGCGTCGACAGCCGCTCCTCGAGCGGATCGACCACGAGCTGCTCCACGTCGGCCGGCGAGGCGCCGGGGTACACGGCCACCACGGGGAAGATGGCGATCGGGAACACCGGGTCTTCCGTGCGGGGGATGGAGACGAAGGAGTTCACCCCCATCGCCGCCAGCATCCCGAAGAGCACCACGGTGAACTGCCACTTCTTCACCGAGAACTCGGAGAGCCTCACGGGATCCTCCTCACGGCCGTGCCGTCGCCCAGGTACGCCACGCCGTCGGTGACCACCGCGCCCACGCCGTCCAGCCCCGTCACCGCCACCCGCCCGTCCACGATGGAGGCGACGGTCACGTTGATCCGCCGCGCCTTCTTCCCGTCCGCCGAGAGGGCGAAGACGATGGCGCTGTCGCCGTCCGCCTCGATCACCGCCTCCAGCGGCACGGTGGGAAGCCGGCGCGCGCCCGCGGGGGCGATCTCCACCCGCCCGATCAGCCCGGACGCCAGCGCCTGTCCGTTTGGATCGACCCGCACCTCCACCTCGTACGTCCCCGTCCCCGCGGAGGAAGCGGCCGCCACCTCGGTCACCGTCCCGCCGAAGGTCTGCCCGGGGAAGGCGTCCAGCGTCACGCGGGCGATGTCGCCGCGGCGCACGCGCACCGCGTCGCGGTCGGCCAGGCCGACGCGCAGCACGCTCCCGCCGCCGCTGGAGCCCAGCGTGAGCACCGCCGACCCCGGCGACGCCAGCTCACCCTCGTCCGCCGCGCGGCGCAGCACCGTGCCGTCGGACGGCGCGACGATGCGCGCGTAGCGCCGGTTGAAGGCGGCGATGCGCAGCTCGGCCTGCGCAGCCTGGGCGCCGCTGGCGGCGTTCTGCACCTGCTCCAGCGTGGCCACGCTGTCGGCGTAGAGCGCGCGGGCGCGGGCCAGGTCGCGGGCGGCCTTGTCGGCGCCGGTGCGGGCACGCGACACCTGCGCGTCGATCTCGCCGGGGTCGAGGGTGGCCAGGAACTGCCCGGCGCGCACCGTCTCCCCCTCGTCCACGTAGATGCGGCTGATCACCCCGCCGATCTTGAAGGAGAGCTGCGCCTCCTCCTTGGACGCCAGGACACCGGTGGCGCGGATCGCCTCGGTCACGTCGGTCTGCAGCACCGGCGCGGTGCGCACGGGCACCACGTCGGCGGCGGGGGCGGTCTCGGCGCTGGCGTCGGCGCCGCACGCGGCGGCCAGCACCAGCAGCGGAACCGCGAGCGGGCGCCTCGCGCGCCGGGAGATCGTCATCGTCGTCATCGTCATCCTCCTCGTATGTCTCGCTCGGTTGAACCGCGGCGGTATCGGGTACAGCATCGGCGACGTCATCGGGCATCGGGTGCGATCAAGGGCATCCAGCACGCGTGTGCGACGTGGCAGCGCATGCATCCCCGTGGGAATTTGCGAGTGAACTCGCGGCTACAAGGGCACGCAGTCCGCCTTCGCGGACTTCAACGGCGTCCGTGGACGATTCGTGTGGTCCCGCACCACCGCCGCGGCTGCAACCTCTCCCGGACGGGAGAGGGGGACGGCCTGGGCCGGCCGGAGAGGGCGCGGCGCCGCGGCGTGCCCGGTCACCGGAGATCACGGCGCCCCCTCCGCACCCGTCGCATCCACAACATCCCCCAGCTCCCTCAGCGCGGCGGCGCGCTCCAGCTCCACGTAGCGCAGGGCGTACTCGTAGCCGGTGAGGATGCGGTTGAGCTGGGCGTTGGTGAACGCGGTGCGGGCGTCCACCAGCTCGATCTGCGGGGCGATCCCTTCCTGCCAGCGGCGGGTGACCAGCTCGAAGGTCCTGCGGGCGGCGGCGAGCCTCGCGTCGGCCGTCTCGATGGCGCCGCGGGCGACCACGGCGGCCTGGTACGCCTGCCGCACCTGCATCTCGATGCGGCGCTCGGCCTCGGTGCGGCCGGTGCGCGCCTGCTCGGTGGCCAGCGTGGCGATCCGCCGGCGCGCGGCGTCCTGCCCGCCGTTGAACACGTTCCACGAGAACACCAGCGACGCCATCGCGAAGTCGTGGTTCGCGTCGAACTGGTAGCGGTCGCCCTGGAAGCCGTAGTCCAGCGCCAGCGACACGCCGGGGAGGTAGGCGGCGCGCGCCAGGCCGCGCTGCGCCTCGGCGGCCTGGATGGCGTGGCCGGCCTGCGCCAGTTCCTCGCGGCCGGCGCGGGCGCGGGCCAGCGCCTCGTCCACCGTCACCGTGAGCGGGAACGCCAGGAGCGAGTCGGCCACGAGCTGCACGGCGGTCTCGTCCGGCCGGTCCAGGAGAAAGTTGAAGTAGCGGCGGGCGGCGTCGCGGAGCTGCCCGGCCTCGGCCAGGCGCTGCTCCGTCTCCTTCTCCTCGGCGCGGGCGCGGTAGACGATCTCGCTGGTCGCCCGGCCGTTGCGCAGCAGGCTCTCGCTCACCCGGAGGTTCTCGGCGAGCAGCGGCAGCGTGTTGCGGTAGAGCTCCACCACGCGCTCGGCCCGGGCCAGGTTGAGGTAGGCGGTCTGCACGTCGGCGGCGAGCTGGCGGGCGCCGGCCCGGGTGCCCTGGCGCTGCGCGTCGCGCAGGGAGCGCTGGATGCGGTGGTTCTGGCGCACGGCGGGCTGGAAGACGGGCTGCGTGACCCGCAGCCGCGTCTCCTGCGCGTAGGGTAGCCGCGCGTTCACGTTGGTGGGGAACTGCGTGGTCTGCATGAGCTGGTTCAGCGCCGCGTAGGCGGGGTTCACCAGGTCGCCGATGTTCATCCCCCCCGCCGTCTGCGAGTAGCGCGAGTCCACCGTCACGCTGGGCAGGTACATCCCGCGCGCCTGGCGCACGGCGGCCTCGGCGCGGCCGGCCTCCAGCCGCTGCTGCGCCAGCCCCAGGTTCGCGCGCAGCCCCTCGCGCACGTAGGCGCCCAGCGGGTCCTGCGCCCGGGCACTCCCCGAAACCAGCAGCGACGCGGCCACCGCCGCCGCGATCCTCATCCGCTTCGTCATCCTCGCATCCCTCGCTTCCAGGTGTCCGCGCCCGGCGGCGTCCGCCGGCCCCTAAGTCGTTGACGTTTACTGCGTTATCGTACGTAACACTGTTAAGTGCATGGGCAACGAAAAGCGGGATCGCCGCCGGCCTGGATCTCAGGCCGGCACCGGATCCCGCACGATGGAACGGAACATCAGGTCGATCATCATCCCCACCGACTCCTGCTCGTCCGCCCAGTCGATCCAGTGGTCGTGGCACTTGGCGATGCGCAGCGACACCACGCCGTGCACGCCCGCCCACACCAGCTGCGCGAGCTGCTCGGGGCTGCCGCACAGCTCGGGGCGGAAGCACCCCTGCTCGCACCCGTCGCGGACGGTCTGCACCAGGAAGGCGTAGGCGTCTTCCTCGGGGTTGCCGTGCTGCGCCTGCTGCAGCTCGTTCAGGTCCACGGGCGGCCGCGGGGTCATGAACATCAGCCGGTAGTGGTTGGGCTTCTCGCGCGCGAACTGCCCGTACAGCTGCCCCACCTGCCGCAGCCGCTCGACCGGGTCGCCCACCCGCGCGATCTGGCGGAACACGCCGGCCAGCGACATGAAGTCGCCGTGGCAGAGCTCCTGGAAGAGCGCGTCCTTGTCGCGGAAGTGCAGGTAGATGGCCGTGGGCGAGTACTCGATGCGGTCGGCGATCATCCGCATGCTCACGGCCTCGTACCCCTTCTCCACGAACAGCTCGCGCGCCGCGTTCAGGATCTTGTCGCGCAGCGCCAGCTTCTCGCGCTCCCTCCGCTCCTTCGTTCCCACGCTTCGCCTCGTCTCGGGTGATGAACGACCGTCGTATAGTTAACGGTGTTAAGTAGAGACGTCAAGGAGGATGATTTCGGCGCCGGGATCGACAAAGGCGAGGTTCAGCGTTCACGATGATCGGCTGGTTCACACCGGCCGAGTCCGATTGCAGTCCCGGACTGCCGTGACGGCTGCGGCGCCGCGCCCTCTCCGGCTCGCTGGGGCTCGCCACCTCTCCCGTTCCGGAAGAGGTGGGCGCCCTAAGGCGACCGGAGAGGGCCCCAGCGCCGCCGCATTCACGTCCCTCGCCCACTACCGCGACCTTACGTCGTTCTCCCACCCTAATCCTCCCCTAACCCCCATCCGGACCTCCCCCAACGGAACCGGGTATTCCCTGTATCTTCTGCAACGACAATCAGTTACAGATCACCCTCACAACCGCGGATCTGCACCACCGCTGGCAGGCGACGCGCCTGGGCCAGGGTGACACCAAGCCGACCAACCGACGCACCGAAGGTATAGAGCCATGCACTACCGCACCGAACGTCCCCGCGCCCGAGCCGTGATGGTCGCCGTCACCGGCGGCCTGCTGGCGTACGGCGCGGCCCTCTCCAGCAGCACCCGGGCGGGCGCCAGCGTGGACCCGCAGGGCGTCGCTCGGCAGCTCGTCCGCACCGCCGCCACCACGACGGCCGACGCGGCCGCTTCGCGGGTGGTGCGCAGCGTCGCCAGCCTCAAGCTCTCCAAGCTGTCGCAGGCCGAGGCGGCGATCCTGGCGCAGGTGAACGCCGGGTCGATCCCCGGCGGCGCGCTGGCCGTGGGGCGGCAGGACCTGAGCGTGCTGGAGAAGGGCGTGGGCCGCGTGGGCTGGACGCGCGGCGCCGAGAAGGTCGATCCGCGGCGCACCGTGTACGACCTGGCCTCGCTCACCAAGGTGGTGGCCACCACGCCGGCGGTGATGCTGCTGGTGGAAGACGGCAGGATGGAGCTGGACGCGCCCGTCTCGCGCTACCTCCCCGAGTTCACGGGCGGCGCCAGGGACCGCGTCACCATCCGCCACCTGCTCACGCACACGGCTGGCTTCCCCGCGGGTGTCCAGCTCTCCTCCGGCTCGGTCGAGGCGACCTGGCAGCAGCTCATCCACACGCCGCTGGTGCGCGCGCCGGGCGAGGCGGTGGAGTACAGCGACGTGGGGATGAACGTGCTCTTCGCCGCGGCCCAGCGCGCCGCGGGCGAGCCGCTCTTCAGCCTCCTCGACCGCCGCGTCTACGGCCCGCTGAAGATGCGCTCCACCACGTACCTGCCGGGCGAGGGCTGCCCCACCTGCGCGCCCACCCTGCGCGTGGACGGCGAGCCGGTGCGCGGCCTGGTGCACGACCCGGTCGCCCGCGCGCTGGGCGGCGTGGCGGGGAGCGCGGGGATCTTCTCCACCGCCCACGACATCGGCCGCTTCGCCGCGATGATGGCCAACGGCGGCGAACTCGACGGCGTGCGGGTGTTCAGCGCCGAGACGGTGAAGCGCTTCACCACCCGCCAGCCCGACGCCGGCACGCGCACCCTGGGGTGGGACACGCCGGGCCGCAACGGCAGCGGCGGGTTCGGGACCAGGGCGAGCGAGGCGTCGTTCGGCCACACCGGCTTCACGGGCACGTCCATCTGGGTCGATCCGCAGCGCCACACCTGGACGGTGCTGCTCACCAACCGCGTGTACGAGCCGCAGGGGCCCAACCGGATCATGGCCCTGCGCCGCAGCGTGAACGACCGCGTCGCCATCGCCGCCGACGACTTCGACATCCAGCGGGCGGCGGAGTAGCGGGAAATACGGACTTGGGCGTGTTGCGCGCTTAGACGCGCAACCGGGCTGCGCGCGCGGTAGGCAACGATACGACCGTTGCCAACCGCGCCGGGCCCACGGCGGCCCGCCCGTGCGTCGTCTCGATCCGAGATGACGGCGTGGGCGGGCCGCCGCGTTCCCGGCCCTCCGGGCGCGCATCCCTCACGCATCGCTCGCCCCCGCCACTCCGCTTTTCGCCCGCCGATCACCGCGGCTGAGCCTCGGCCAGTCACGAGCACCATGCGAAGAGCCCGGCGGCGGTGAGGTGGAAGGCGGCTGAAGCCGCAAGCTAAAACAATGGGAAGCCTCGCAAACTGCGCGAGGCTGCGGCCGCGGCATCGCGGCGGCTCAATGGCATTGCCGCGCACCGAAATCGCGGCCGCGCGAGCGCCGGTAGTCCGCGAAGGCGGACTTCGTGTCGTTGTTGGCGCGAATTCATTCGCCCTTGGTCCTCCTCGCGCCGACACCCTCCCCTCTCGCCCGGACGACCCCCTGCGGTCCGCCTGTTATCCTGCCCCGCGACCCTACAAACCCGCCTCTGGTACGTCCCCTGCGCGTCTCCGTTGCGGACCCACCCCGCACCGCCGGCGACCGTGAAATTTCCGTCGATCCGCAACCCGTTTCGCACGCTGGGCGGCCCCCCGCCCGACGGCCGGCTTCCGCGCGCGATGCGCCGGCTGCCGCTGGTGGAAGAGCGCGCGCCGGAGCCCGGCCGCACCTTCGCCTTCATCTTCACGGGGGACGGGAACTGGGCGCTGCTGGTGCGCGAGCTCGCCAGGGAGCTGGCGAAAGGCGGGATCTCGAGCGTGGGCCTCAAGGCGCGCACCTACCTCCTTCGCCGCCGCCGCCCGGACGACGTGGCGCGGCACGTGGAGCGGGTGCTGCGGCACTACCTCGCGGCGTGGGGGCAGGACACCGTGGTCCTCGTCGGCCTGTCGCGCGGCGCCGACCTGCTGCCCTTCGTGGTGCGCAGGCTGCCGGACGACCTGCGCGCGCGGGTGCGCCTGCTCGCGCTCTTCTCCGCCGGCACCACGACCAACTTCCGCTTCCACTGGGGCGATCTGCTCGGCTTCCAGGAGCGCGCGGGCGACGTGCCCGTGCTGCCGGAGCTGGAGGCGGTCCGCGGGAGCATCCCCATCCTCTGCGTCAACGGCCGCCACGACGCGCAGGCGCTCGGTCCCGCGCTCCCCGCCGGCCTCGGCGAGTACGTCGAGCTTGACGACGCCGGCCACAACCTCGCCCGCGACCACCTCCTCGCCGCCGAGCTCATCCTCAGCCGCATCGGCGGTGAGGCGGGCACCGGGCGAGCATCCGCCTGACGGCCTCGTCCCGCCGCGGTCAGCGGCTGCGGGGCGGCAACACGGGGGCGAAGGGCGGTTCGTTCTCG
>Ga0190275_10000692_pt1 | contig 27546 bp, 35 predicted proteins | sample Popmic550T_FD_133745 | JGI IMG/M metagenome (GOLD analysis project Ga0190275, IMG submission 133745) | Populus adjacent soil microbial communities from riparian zone of Yellowstone River, Montana, USA - 550 T | ecosystem: Environmental > Terrestrial > Soil > Riparian zone > Trees stand | place...
ATGCAGGCGCAGGCGTTGGCGGCATTTGTCGAGCCGAGGGAACCCGAGGTGTACCGCCGTTACGCGCGCTGGTGGATCGCAGACGAGGCCGTGTCCGCGTAAGCCGACACCGGAAGCCGTTCCGGTCGGGTATTACGCGATCTGTGAAGTCAGGATGAGGACTCTCCCGTCATCGGCGGTCCCCAGCTCCAAGATGTAGGGCTCTCGGAACGTGCTGCCGTCGTTTCGGGTGTAGACGATCGTCAAGGTGACGGTCGTCCCGTCTGCCTGGACGTCCTCGGCCTCGACCTCGCTGAACTGGCCCCAGAAGTTCGCATATCCCTCGCGACCGTTGGCCTGGTCCTGCACCGCTGGCCCTAGGTAGGAGTAGGCCTCGTCGAGCTGGCCGGGCAATAGTCCGTAGTAGGTCTGCACCGCCGCGATGAACTCCGCGGGGCCGGGTGCTGCCGGCGGGGACGGTGGGGGCGACGTTTGAGCCTCGGTCGTCGCTGCCGGGGTTGTGGGCGCCGGCGTTGTAGCCGTGGTGCTCGGCGTCGTTGTCGAACTCGCATCAGCTGCATTGGTCGAGGGATCGTCGGAGTCGTTCAGGTTGAGGGCCACGATCACGGCGGCGATCGAGATCAGCAGCAGTCCAGACGCGGCAACCAGCACCCTGACCCGCTGCCACCACGGTGGGGGCCCTGCTCGATCCCGCCCCCGCACCGCGTCCTGCGGAGTGCTGTACGTCGGCGCGGGCCCGAGGATCGGCGGGAGCTCGTTGGAGGTTTCGGACACCTCGACGAGCCGCGCCGGGGGAGCAGGCGCCTTGGGCGCTGGATCCTCCACCGGCGCAGGTTCTTCGGCGGCGACCGATGGGGGCTCATAGTCGACGATCGGTGTCGGTTCCGGTTCCGGTTCGGGTTCCGGTTCGAGTTCGGGTTCGGGCATGGGCTCCGGTACGGGTTCGGGCTCTGCCGGCGGCTCCGGCTCTTCGAGGGCGCCGTACTCCTCGGCGGCCTCGGGAACTACGACCGGCGGCGGCGCGGGAGTGGGCATGACCTGGCTCGGCGGATCTTCGGCGATGGCCGCCAGGGCCTCCGACGTCGTTGCCGCATCTGCCGTCCTTGCGATACGCGCCAACAGGTCCCTGGTCACTGTCATCATCGGACGTTGGGAGGGGTCCAGGCGCAGCAATTGGACCAGCAGTGGGCTCAGTGGCCCGGCGATCTCAGGCGGCCGAATGTCACCCTCGGAGATGGTCCGAAGCAGCGCCAGGGTGTTGTTGTCGTGGCCGAAGGGCGGCACGCCCTCGACGGCTGTGTAGAGGGTTGAGCCGAGTGAGAAGACGTCGGAGGCTGGGTCGGGCGCCTCTCCCCGGGCGACCTCGGGTGCGAAGTAGGCCGGCGTCCCGGCCAGGACGCCGGTCCGCGTGACGGTCACGTCCCAGTCGGCGCGCGCGATACCGAAGTCGGTGATCTTGACCGCGCCGTTCTCGCCGAGCAACACGTTGCCGGGTTTGACGTCGCGATGGACGATGCCCGCCCGGTGCGCCGCGGCGAGCGCATCGGCGACGTGCCGGCCGATCCGGGCAACCTCCAGTGGCGGTAGCGCACCGCGCTCGGCCAACACGTCACCGAGGCTGCGCGAGGGCAGGTACTCCATCACCAGCCATGGTTGGCTGTCTTCGCCGTGCTCCACATCGGGGCCCAGTGCTACGTCGAAGACATTGACCGCGTTCGGATGTTGCAATCGGGCGGCGATGCGCCCCTCCCGCATGGCACGGGCCCGGCCCTCCTCGGCTTCGTCGGGCGACAGGTTCGGACTGAGGAGCAGCTGCTTTACCGCGACCGTCCGGTTCAGGATCATGTCGTGCCCGCGCCAGACCACGCCCATCCCGCCGGTGCCGATGCGCTCATCGAGGCGATAGCGGTCGGCGATCAGGCGCGGTTGCTGGCTCATCTGCTCCTCCCCACGCTCACCACCGGGACAGGCGGCGCCCCGTACGACTCGGGAGTCGAACTAGCGGCGGAGATTAGCATCGCTGCCACCCTTACAGCCTAAGGGTCACACGTGCTCACAATGCCGGCCGTGCCCAGATCGATCCTCGGACCGTCGCTTTCAACTACGCTGACCGCGCACTATGGCGTGACATTCCCAGCTGATGGGCGGGGACTTAGGCTCGAGGGTCGAGGACTGATGGGTTGGCTTTTCGGCAAGAAGGACGACGCGCTTTACCGGGGGGATGCTCCGGCCTCCGCGCCGGGCTTCGATGGGGTGGAGCCATCTGCCTACCAGGGGACCACGCCGAGCCGGCCGTACGAGGGGTCCTCGGTCGGTACGAGCCCGTACCCCGCATCCTCCGTGCCTTACCCGACCACCCCGAGTGTTGCCACTCCGAGTGTCGCTACTCCCAGCTTCGACAACCCGACCTTCGATGCCCAGCCCTACGTCCCGACGACCCCGAGTCCACCGGCACAATTTTCGCCCACTATGGGCGGCCCACCGTCGGCCCCGGCGGTACCCCAGGCGCTGGCAACCGCGATGGCCTACGCGCAAAGCCAGCAGCGCGGGATCAAGCGGTCACTGACCAGAACACTGATCGGCTTCCTGGTGCCTCTCCTGTTCTTGGGCGGGCTGGTGGTCGCCGGCTTCCTCGTCTACAACAACTTCGAGGACGAGATCAGCGACGTAGTCAACGCCGACGTGTTCAATTCCGACAACGAGTCCGATTCGGGACCGGGCGAACCCGTCGACGGTGCGGTGGGCACGCTGGTCAATGTCACTCTGGGGGATAACGCCTACGACATCACCATCGCGTCTGCCACGTCTCAGACCACCGCCGCACCAGGAAGCATTTTCGCGCCATCGTCAGGGGGATATCTAGTGATCCAGTTGAGCCTGACCCGGACCGACACCAACGAGTCGGTTAGCCAGATCTCTTGGTATGACTGGATTTTCACCACCGACGGCGCCGAGCCCCTGGAGAGCGATCTGATCGCCGGCGGGTACGAACCCCGCCTGTCCACGCTGAACCTGGCCCCGAATGAGACCGCCACTGGTGTCATAGTTTTCGACACCACTGAGACTGTCGGCACGCTGGGGCTGACGACCTTCGACGGCACCTGGGCGGAGTGGCCGATCACCGCGCTGGTCCCCTGATGGTCCAGGACCCGTCGCAGGAGTGGCAGGACCCGGCACCGCCGGCTCCGCCCAAACAGCCGCTCTACAACAAGTGGTGGTTCATCGCGCTGGTCGCGGTCGTCGTTCTCGGCATCGTCGCCGCCGCAGTCATCGACTCGATGAGCGAGGATGACGCTGCTCGTACACCGACGAACTCAACCGCCGTGTCCTCCGCGCCGCCCTCGAGCTCGGTGAGCGAGCCGACTCCGACGCCATCCTCGGCTCCCACCGCCGACCCGACCCCGCCCGCCGGGGGAGTGCTGACTGACGGCGGCTGGACTCTCGAGTCGGTGCAGCTTTCTGACAATGGTCTGGGCAACTTCGGCGGCACGATGAGGGTGGTCAACAGCGAAGGGGAGACCCGAAACGGCGTCTTCACCCTGACTCTTTTCCTCGACGGGGAGGTCGTGGGCACCGCTGGTGGAGCGGTCGCCCAGGTCGAGGCCGGGTCAACCGCGACGGTTCAGCTGGTCTCCCTTGATCCTTACGTCGAGGGAGACCTGACCTACGACTTCCAGAGCGAGATCTAGACCACCTCGAGGGTGTACGAGGTGATCTTGATCAGTTCGCCGCCTGCGAAGTCGTAGATGTCGCACGATGCGACGACCGACTTCTCGCCGTTGGCATCGGTGTAGGTCGCGAGTGAATCGATGACCACGGCATCGCTTCCAACGACGGCCCGGAACCTGGCGAAGTCCGTGGTCGTTTCCGCCAGCTGGTCGAGTGACTGTTCGCAGGCCTCGATCACCGCATCCTGACCGCGTAGGGGGGACGCGCCGATCAGGTCCCATTCGACGTTCGCTGCCATGTGTGGGTAGACCTCGGCAAACTGATGGCCGGAGAAGGCCCGGGCAATCTCTTCGATCGTCGACGCCATCGCGTACACCTTCGGATTCGTCGGGCTGGGCAACAACCGGATCTGCTGTGGAAACTAGTCTGCCGGTGCGCGTCGGGCTATTGCATCGGTGGGGACGTTAGGGCCGGGAATATGCGGCTCGATCTTCCCCACCGGCGGATGAACTGCTGCTATCGGTCAGTTGGACCGGTCGCCCAGTCTCCGTGCCTTCTCCGCAAGTTCCTGGACCTGCTCGGTCACCTGCCCGGAAACCTTGCGCAGGCGGGCGTCGAGAGTTCGCTCATGCCAGTCCGCGTGCGCGACCTTGTTGCCCATGAGCGCGCCGCACTCGGGGCAGGTTTCCGGCGCTTTCGCAATCTCGTCCATACCGCGATGGTAGCCGCGGGAGGCTCACTTGACGCCCCAGCCGACGATTAGCTCGCACGGGCCTTCGAAGCCGTTCTCACCCTCGAAGTGGGCCAGCTCGGTGCTGATCTCCTGCCAGGCCTGCTCCTGATCCTCGGGCGACAGACCGGACAGCATCTGGTGCAGCGCACCGAAGGATTAGCGCTCGAATCGAACGCAGTCCTCTGCGTGGGGCAGCCGCAGCGCGGCCGGCACGGCCGCGAGTCACTCGGCGACGGTGAGGTCCTTGTCCTCCATCTCCCACGCGTGGTCCATCGTGTGGAATGCGCTGTGGCGAATGAGGAACGGCAGATTCCACGACCGCATCCGCTTGCCCTCACCGGCGTTGTAGGTCCGCATGGTCGCGACATAGGCCTCTCGGTAGTTACTCAGGCCCTTCGGCGTGAGCGCACCGCCCTCTGGGATTCGCAACCCCAATCGCTTCGCGAAGTTTTCACTCTCGGTGCGGATGGTGTGGCCGATGATGTGTTCTCGGTCGCGTCCGCCGCCACGAGGTCCCTTGCGCATGTCAGCGGACACTCGCGCCGCCACCGTGTCGAAGAACCCCCAGCACGCGCGCAGTAGCTCGATCTTGCGGTCTATCTCAGTGCCATCCATCGGTTCCTGCTCGAGGCTCGATGGAGCGAAGGAGATCCCCCAGAAGTCGGTCGAGCCCGGACCGACCGATCCTCGGCGATGTCGAGGGAGCCGGCGGCGTCGAACTCGTCAGCCATGCCGGCCGCGACTGCGACCGGCCGGTACCTCTCGCGATAGGACTCGAGCAGCTCCAGAGCCAGCTCGGGGGTCTTGCCCCCCCGGCTCCAGCCTGGCCAGTCGACGGCGAAGGCCACCGCCCTCTTGCCCTTGGGGCCACGTTCCAGGACGGTCCGAACTGGCATGCGCGGATGCTAACGCGGCGGACCAACGGCAGCAGGGAATCTGCGCGCCTGCATATTGAGTTGTGCCGCGGATCTGTTCACCGCCTGGTTCACTCTGCGGCGAGCCGTTCGGTCATGTGGGCAGCGGCCTGTTCGCCGACCGCCACGGCGTGTGACGCCGCTCTTCGTGACATGCCGGTGAGGGCCCACCCCAGCATTCGAAGCATTGATCGTGGGCTCGGTGGCAAGTGCCCCAACTGCTCCATCATCCCGAGGTCGTCGCGCCGGGCCAGGTGGCCGACGACCTCGCCGTTGCGCAGCTCGTGACGGTGGATCTGCTCGACGCTGAACTTCCGCCCAGTCGGCGGAAATACGGCGCTGGCTCTGTCGTCGTCGCCGAAGAGCACGAACGGCCCAGTTTGCCGGGCCGAGAACATGACTCGTGAAATGACGATGTTCCCGTCGGTCAGGCGCTCGATCTCGTCGAAGCTGATATCCGAGAAGGCCGACCGCAGCCACGCGACCGTCACCGCCAGACCGATCGGTCCGCCTTCCCTGGCCGCGGGAGCCTCGCCCGCAGCCTCACGGTTGCGCCAGTCGAGCGAGACGGCTCGGCGAGCGGCGTCCATATCACCGGTGGCGATGGCCAGGTACTGATCGCTGATCGGATCAGACTGAGGTGGTGTGTTCATGCGGCAACCCCCGAGGGCGAATAAGGGTGTAGCTGGCCAGGGCGATCCAGAGAAATGTGGGTACGAACAGGGCAATCGCGATCGGCGGTTTCGTCACCGCGAGGGGGCGCAGGAGGTCAAGCACTCCGGCAGCTAGTCCAAGGCTGATCAGGCCCGGTGGGGCAAAGGCTGCGGACCGCGCCTTCAATGCCATCAGCGACACCGCGATCATCACGACACCGAGACCGACCTGCCCCTGGATCAACGCGACGAACTGCAGGCCCTGGATCGCCAGCGCAGCATTGGCATCGAGGTCGTACGAGGGTGCGGCCTGCACGACCATTGCCATCCCCGTTGACATGACCTCACTGACCAAGCCTCCGGCGAGGAACAACCCAGCCCCTAGCAGCACCGTTCCGCTGGCAAGTCCAGACGCCTCATGGGACCTGCTGAGTACTCGAAGCCCGGCAAAGAATGGGATCGCAAACACGAAGATCAGGGTGGACAGGAAGAAGAACAGCACAGCCAGCCACAGGTTCGACGTGTCGGTGAGGTAGGTCCCGACATCGGTCACTGCCTCTGGAGACCAGTAGCTCGGGACTCCGCGCAGGGCCGCCAGCGGACCGTTCACCACGACAACGGCCAGCATGGCCACGCCGCTCCATCCCGCCCAGCGGAGGGCAGGGGACACCGTTTCGCGCGTTGCTGCGTCCGTAGCGTCGGTCTTGGTCATCGCGTGTCCTTTACCTAGTCGTCATCTACTCAACCTAGTAAGACTCTATTGAACCGAGTGGTACGTTAGCAGAGAGATGACAGAGGTCAAGGCCAGGAAGGTCTCGCATCGGCAGCGCCAAGCCATGGAGACACGTGCCCGCGTAGTCGCCGCCGCTCGCGGCCTGTTCGCCGACCGCGGCTATGCGACGACGACGATTGCGGCCATCGCTGATGAAGCCGGCGTGGCGGTTGCGACCGTCTACGACGCATTCGGCTCGAAACGCGGCATCCTGGAGGCCGCCCGAGTCACGATGCTGACCGAATCGCAGATTCCAGTACTCATGGCCGAGGCGATCAAGGAACGCGATCCCGGTCGCAAACTCGACCTCGCGGCGCAATGGCTGCGCCAGCAGATGGAACGTTCTTCTGACGTGATCCGGGCGTTCCGAGAGGGCTCCCGTTTTGACGAGGCAGTGGCCGCCGACCATCGCCGGATCCTCAACAATCGGGGCCGCAACATGGAGCGGTTCATCGACAGCCTGGCCACCGCACTAAGACCCGGAATGTCGAAACGAACGGCGACGGATCTGCTGTGGACCTTCAGCAATGAGGAGATCTATCGAGAACTGGTCGTTGAACGTGGCTGGTCGGCTGACAGGTTCCAGCAGTGGCTTGCCACGACGCTGCGCGATCAACTGCTCGGGGAGCACAATCCGGTCGTGTGACTGACGTCGCCGCGCCGCCAACCGCAGCACTGATCGATGGCGCTGACCACCCTCTCAAGCCCTCGCTTGGCTACGCTGCCTGCGTGTCCGACGTGATCCGCGAGAGCCGCGGCGCGAACTTCCAGGGCTTCGAGACCGTCGAGCCAGATGGCGGTATGCGGCGCGAGTGGAAGGTGATCCGTGGCAACGGCCTGCTTACGCTGACGTCGTCGGAGTTGCGTTTCGTGCGTGGGGTGCCGAAGGCGGAGTTCGTGATCGCGCTCGCCTCCGTCGTCGGCGTCGAGGCGGGCAAGAGCCACAACGGCAAGCGGACCTTCGGCTACCCCGTGGTCAAGGTCAGGATCGCGGACGCAGACGGCGAGCGCGTCTTCGGCGTCCTCGTCGGCCGCGCCAAGGAAGCTGACGCCTGGGTCGAGGCGATCACGCGAGCGATCGCGAACTGATCCTTTGCCGTTCAGTCCTTCGCAGGGGGGTGGGCGACGCAAAGAACGCCCTTGTTGCCGTCCTGGTCAGCGATCACGGTGAGCGACGGCGCGGCGCTGTCATCGACGACGGTCCCACCCGCGGCGACGGCGGCGGCGATTCGTTGCTCGGCTACCTCGGGGGCCACATAGACCTCGACGTGGAACCGCTGACGCGGGGAACTGTGCTCGTCGCCGTCCCCGAACCACAGGTTCGGTACCCGTCCCGCGGCGTCCCGGATCTCGTCGCTGGGGGACCCGTAGCCCTGGGACTCGGCGTTCCCGGTGAGCAGGGCGGCCCACACCGGGGCGATGGTCGCGGAGTGCGCCGTGTCGAGCCCGAGCTCGATGACGCTCACCGAGGCCGGGTCGGCGTGGATCTTGTGCTCGGCGGCGATCTCGCTGATCCGTCGGGCTAGGTCGAGGTCCTTCTGGGTCACCCATTCAACGACGTGTTCGGTGCCCTCATCGTCGCGGTAAATGGCGTCGGCGCTGACCAGCTTGAGGTCGACGTACCCATTGCCGAGCGACACGCTCGGATAGTGTCCGAGCTCGTCGCCCGCCTCGCCCACCGCGGCGACGAACCGTGCGCCGGTGCCGAAGTCGGCGACCAGGTAGCGGGCATGCAGTCCCTGGGCCAGCTTGCGCCACTCGGTCAGCTGGGCCCCGGCGATCTCTGAACCCTTCAGCATGTCCATGTTCGGGGACCCTATCTGTGACACGGCTGCAGCGTCGCGCTACCGATCCTCCAGCTCAGCCGGGGGGTCGATGCTCTTGCCGGTGCCGCCGTGACGCTGCACGCTGTAGGCCGTCCCGATGGAGGCGCTTATGGGCAAGTTGATCTACGCAGCAAACATCTCGCTCGACGGCTACCTCGAGGACGAGACCGGCTCGTTCGATTGGTCAGTGCCTGACGACGAAGTGCACGCGTTCTGGAACGAGCACGAGCGGCACATTGGCACGTCGCTCTACGGCCGACGCATGTACGAGACGATGCGTGTGTGGGAGGGCGACGACTGGTTGACGAACGAACCGGCCGTCGTCCGCGAGTACGCAGGGATCTGGCGCGACACCGACAAAGTGGTCTACTCCACGACGTTCGAAGAGGTGTCGACCGCGCGGACGAGGATCGAGAGACAGTTCGAGCCCGAGACGGTACGACAGCTCAAGGAGACGTCCAGCTCGGACCTGAGCATCGGCGGCGCGGCCATCGGGGCTGCGGCGTTCCGGCACGGGCTGGTCGACGAGTGCGTCCTGCTCTTGTGCCCAGTACTCGTGGGCGGCGGCAAGCCGGCTCTGCCCCGGGACCTACGACTCGACCTCGAACTGCTGGATCATCGACGGTTCGGCAATGGGGTGATCTCCGTGCGCTACGCGGTACGGAGCGCTACCTGACACTCGTGGCGGCCTCAGTCCAAGCAGAACTCGTTCCCCTCGGGGTCCTGCATGACCACGAAGCCCGTCTCCAGGCGGCCGTCCGGGTCGACCCGGCGGACCCGGGTGCCGCCGAGGCTCACTAGGCGGGTGGCCTCCGCGTCGAGCGCGGCCATCCGCTCCTCTCCTTCGGTACCGGGCGCGGCGCGGACGTCCAGGTGCACCCGGTTCTTGATGGTCTTGCCCTCTGGCACTTGTTGGAAGAACAGGCGAGGGCCGGTTTCACCAGCGGGTGCCACCGCGGCTGAGCGGCTGTTGCGCTCTTCAGGTGGAACTCCCCACGCAGCTAGGGCTTCATCCCAGCTGTCGAATCCCGATGGTGGTGGCTGAACTTTGTAACCGAGCACGTCGCACCAGAACTCGGCCAAGGCGGCGGGATCGGCGCAGTCGACGGTGATCTGGACCTCTCGAATGCTCATGGTGTCGAAGTTACCGCGGGGCACCGGCCGGCCGTTCATGCATGGCTGGGCCAGTGCCCGACGGTGTGTTCACATGCGCCGGCGCCCGGACCGGTGGTGACGCCGAACTCCCCGAAGACGAACTCGACGCAGGCGGTCCCGACTTTCTCGGGCAGGCGCTTCAGGTCTCGTGCGGCACGACCGATAATCTGAATCCGGTACGGCAGGCTCACTTCACGCCGTAGCGTGCCCCCGGCCAGAGCTGAGCGGACGCCCGGACTTGAACCGGGAACCGCCCGATTACAAGGCCTACGGGATGCCTATTTTGGTGTCGGCTGACGCCCATTTGAGCGTGAAAACTGACTTGTCGGGCCGCCGGTGACTGAGGAGGTGGCGCCGCGTTGCCGTCAGCGTTGCCGTCAAAAGAACCGCCCGAGAAACCGACGGGCAGTCACAAGACCCGTTCTCGTGGACCGGTAGCCCCTGAGGAAAGTGCGGTTCGGGCCATAAGCGCCCATCCTGTCGGCCGACCGATTCACGTTGTGGTGAGTCGACTCTGGGGCCCTCAGGATCGGAGCGCGTCTCACCGCGTCCGCACTTCTCGTAGATGGATACGGATTTCCCTGCGCAGCTCGCTTCGCTCCTGTTCGTCTTGAAGCCGGGCGCGACGGGTGATGCCCTTGTCATCCTGCAACGAAAGCCACTTGTCAACCTCGTCCGTCGCGTCGAAAGTCCCTATGCCGTCTTCTACTCGGTCAATGCACCAGTCCTCGATCATGTCCGCCTCTTCAAACTGAGGAGAGCTGACCTCCTGGTACATGTAGGTGGGCACGACGACCCGGCTGTTGTGATGAACCCAGCGCTGAAGCATCAGGTTTACGCCTCGCTGAGACAGGCAAGCGATCCGCTCCGCTGCATCGAGCTCTGCCGGTGTCACTAGGTGGTGCCTATCAAACGAGGCGGCATAGTGCTTCGTCGTGTGGTCAGGTCGCAATTCTGCGAGCGGCAGCTGCTTGAAATAGCCTCCAGCCCATTTGGACGGCTGCAAAATCGATGAGGGATTGACCTCGGCGACCAACAGTTTCGGGGTGAGCGTCACGCCGTCGATACGGATAGCGCATGGATGTTGGAGCACCATGAGCGATTTTGGCGAAGTTTCTCCAGAGATCGCTACGTCGAGAAATACGTCCCCAGTGAATACCGGCCGGTGAACAACTACCTCATCGCCTCGGGAGCGGAAGAGGCTTTCCCACTCTGGCGAGGCGTCTGTGCCTGGCGCCTCGAGTCCGTGGGCCATTTTTCAGCGCGCTCGGATGCGCAACGAGAGCTCCCCGTCACCGGCCAAGAAACTCTCGAACTCGCTGTCGTATCGCTCTCGCCAGTCGGGCTGAAAGCGATCCAGCACGCTGTCTGCGGTCAGGTGCTGCAGCGCAAACTCGAAGACCAAGCCGTACTCGCCGGCGGCCCAGAGATCGATTGGGGTAACGGGCACCGCCTGGATGAGCGGCATCTCGAACCATTGTCCGATGTCGTCGATCGTACGGTGACTCACGATGAAGTCACAGGCAGCAACCAGGCTCGCGAGCTTGTAGCGGTTCCCCGGAGCGGTGCTCCCACCTTTACGCCATTTTTGGATGGCGGGCACGCTCACGCCCGTCAGTCGGGCGATGTCACGCCAGGCAAAGCCGCGGTCGGCGAGCTGCTCGAGGAGTTCGTTCGCTCCGTGCTGGGTACGTTCTTGAATACGAACCTGCCACTCGTTCATGTAGCTGCGTTGATGCACACCGCCTGCATCGACCGTCAGGTCCTTGACTCGATAGCGCAATTCGTCCGCCTCGGTCGTCAGCATTGCAGCCAACGTTCGGGTCGCATCGGTAGCGATGGACCGTTCTGCGACGCTGCCGGAAGCTGTCTGGCCACGCTCATCAAGCGACCAGTCGCCGTCGCGCTTTCGCACGATGCGTGCCCTAGTCATGGCCACGGAACACCTCATCCCTCAGCCGGTCCTGGATCAGGCCTTCAAAGAGCCTACGAACGGGAGCGTGGAGCTCATTGCAGGTGGCGATCAGGGTGTCGCGCTCAATTTCCGGAATCGACGCTGCGGGGGTCCAGAAGCTGTCGATGTCCAACAGAAAGAAATCACCGCCATCCGCAGGTTTCCGCTTTAGTTCGGAACTTGGGTCGAGGGCGAAACCCGTCATAGGCCCGTAGCGGAGTATCAGCGTGTGACCCGGCTGGCTCCCGTAGACCGCAACCCCCTGCCACTGTGAAAGTGGTAGATCGATGGACGCGTCGGACTCCGGGCCTAGAAGAGAGGGACTCATCCATTGATCCCACTGCACCCCTTCGTCATTAGAAGGGACTCGGATCTCATCGATGTATCGGATGCCCACCCGCTCCATGCCGTCCACGGGCGCAACGGCCATTCGGGTGTCGATAGCCTCGCTGACGATCGCCCGGAACTCTTCCCACCCTTGGTAGACGCTTGTCTCTACAACGATCGCTTCGCGCCGAAATGAGATCGCCAGAGTGCTCTCTCGATTGAGAAAGCGAGTGAAGTTTTCGACATTGGTCGTCGTGGGAGAAGCTGCTCCGGGAATGATCTGAACGCTGGACATCTGCGTGTTCCGACTGATCGGCGCACGAGCGCTGAGTCTCGCCTTGATGCTGCGGACCTCGCCGGGTGTCAGCGACTCCGAAACGGGGTGCCGAACTTCAAGAGCCACCAAAACCACCGGAGCATTTGGGTAAACTTCCTGCTCGTTCATCTCGTGACAATACCTGAATCGTAACCAAAACGACAACCGGTATGAGCTCGTACGCGTATCCAGATCTGCCGCGCGACAAGGTCACCTTGACGATCCAGCGAGACAAGGTTACCTTGTCATGGAGATAGCGGATAGCGCGCGAAAGCACGGCGTCCGTGATGAAGACATTGACCACGGTCTGCGCAACCCACTCAGTGTGGTCCCCGGCGAGGGAAGGGACCCGGTCATCGGTGCGGCTCGATCCGGGCGCTTGCTCGAGGTCGTGATCCTTGACGATGACCCGAACGAGGAGCCAGTCGTGATCCACGCGATGCCACTCCGACCCAAGTTTCATGACTATCTGAGGTGGCCGTATGCCCCGAACTCGTGAACAGCTTAAGAAGGCGCTTGCCGACACCGAGTCATGGCTCGACAACCTCGACCCGAAGGCGCTCGCCTCGGCGGAGTCGGACGGAGCGGACCTACGCGCGATCGGCGAAGCGCTGCGCGCGGTCGCCGCTAGCGACCTGAGCCTGGCCGATCAGGTGGCGAAGGCAAGGGCCAACGGGCGTACCTGGACCCAGATCGCTGCAGTGCTCGGTGTGAGCAAGCAGGCCGCGCGGGAGCGATTCGGCGAGCCGGCGCACCGCTAGTTGGCCTCGTGGCCACTGGCTGGAACCACGCTCACCACTCGAGAGCGCGGCTACAGTGCAGCAGATGCCAGCTCTGCCTGAGGCCGAGTACCTCGTCAAAATTGGCCAAATTGCATACACAGTAGGTTCGATTGAGTGGCTCATCCTCGGCGAGCTCAGTGCCCTGAACTCCGAAATTCCCTCACACCTTTCAGTAAGCCAGCTGGCCGGAAGGTCTACGGGGCAGATCGCCGGCCAGCTCACCGATGCGTTGGCGAAGATCAATCAAGCGGACGTTCGCGCCTTTATCGCTGAGGGTGCCGCCGCGCTTGCAGCAATGTCTGAAAGGCGCAATGCTCTGCTGCATTCGAGACCCGCGACTATCGACGGTAAGCAGCGCCTTCATCGCTGGCTGCCGGGCGTGGCTTTCAGCATCACGGACGACTGGCTCGCCCAAGTAATCACAGAGGGAAACAGCTGGTACCGGCGAGTCGATAGCCTCCGTTCGGCCGCTCGTAGCGCTTGCCAGACCCCACCCGGTGCCTGAGGGTTGTCGCAAGCTACTTGCCGGTGACCTTCGGACCCGCCCACTAAATTTCGGGTGTGGAAATCTACTTGTTCAGGGCTCTAGTCGCGGCAGCGCATGACGCGATCGACCCGTCCTGGACTGAGATCGCGTCAGCGATTGCGGCCATGGTGGGAGGGGTTGCGGCAGTTGCCACCTTCGTCATCGCTGTCGTCGCGGTCCTGTACGCCAGCCGTCAGGTGAAGGGAGCCCGTGACCAGCTCGATGAGGCTCGCACCCTACGGTTGGAGCAGGCTCAGCCATACGTCGTCGTCTATGCGACGCCAAATCGCGTAAGTCCACAGATGATCGAAGTCGTGATCCAGAACCTCGGCGCCACCGGAGCGAAGGATGTCTCCATCGTCTCTTCCCCTCCCTTATTGCGGACCGACCAAGAAGGCGGCTCGGAGGAGGTAGGGCTGCCTGACACCATGCCCTTTCTCGCCCCAGATCAGGAGTGGAGGACCGTTTGGGACGCCGCCATCGAGCGGAAGGACTCAGGTCTGCCGGATCGCTACGAGGTAACAGTCACCTACACCGATTCGCTCGGCACAACGCATACGACGCCATCCGTCTTGGACTGGCGCTTCTTCCGCCGACGAATGTGGGTTGCCGAGAAGACAATGCACGACGCAGCCAAGTCTCTCGAGGCCATCGACAAGAGCCTAAAGAGACTCACCGTAGACGGACGCGTTCAGCGTGTCGCTACCTACGACGGCATCGATCGCGACCGACGTTCCGCCGAAGCTCAGCGTGAGCGTCAAATACGGCTTGACGAATTGGTGGCTAAGTTGCTTCCGGATCGGCCGCTGCCTGGCCGAACCGAGGATGACCAGGGATGAGCACAGATTCTCCGGCGCCTTGCCCTTCAAAGCCGTATGGGACACCGCTTGCGCGGCGTGCGTCACGACCTACCGTTCGCCGGGCGGTTGCGATTGCTCACGCTCGTGGGGACGACTTGTAGTCCCACTCGTTGCCGTCAGCGTTGCCGTCAAACCGCGTTCCGAGGCCGTGACCCACCGTCAACACCCCAGGTCAGAGCTGAGCCGACGCCCGGATTTGAACCGGGAACCGCCCGATTACAAGTCGGGTGCGCTGCCAATTGCGCCACGCCGGCGGCGATCTACGCGTCTCCGCACGGATCCCAGCCAGCGTATCGGCGACGAGGGGCGACACCTCGATGGGGCGCTCCCCGCGGCGATCCCCGCCGCGACCCCTCGCCCCCGATCCCCCCGCGGCAATCCCCCCGCGCCTAGGACAAGGTCAGAAGTCGGCGTTGCGCGCGCCGACGGCGGGCATCGGCGACGTGTCGTCCTTGTTGCGCTGCACGCTCTGGCCGCTGGCCTTGACCGCCTTGGCTGGCTCGGTCGGGTTGGCCGGTCTGGTCGGCTTGCTGGACTTCTTCTTCTTCGCCGACTGATCCGGTCGGTCCGACTCGTAGGCGTATCCGTATCCGTAGCCGTACGAGCCGCTGGACTTGGCGGGCAACATGTTCAGGACGACACCGAGCAATTTGGCGTCGACGCTGCGCAGCATCTGCGCGCTCTGGCGGAGTTGCTCGCGCTTGGTGACCCCGTGCCGAGACACCAGGACCACCCCGTCGCACAGGGAAGCCAGCACCAAGCCGTCAGTGACGGGCAGCAGCGGTGACGAGTCCACGATCACGTAGTCGTTGCTGGCGCGTAGGTCGGCGATGACCTGGCGCATGTGTGAGGACCCGAGCATCTCGCTGGGATTCGGCGGGGACGGGCCGGACGCGAGGACCATGAGCTTCCCGTCGCCCAACGGCTGCAGCGCGTCTTCCAGAGCGATGGTTCCGGCCAGCACGTTGGTCAGGCCGACTCCGCCGACCATCCGCAGGTAGCGAGTGACCCGGGGGCGCCGCAGGTCGCCTTCGACGACTGCGACGCGCTCGTCGGACTGGGCCAGCACCAGAGCCAGGCTGATCGCCGCGGTGGACTTCCCCTCACCGGGCAGCGAGCTGGTCATGATGATGACTCGAGGCGGGTTGTCCACGTTGAGGAACTGCAGGTTCGTACGGATCTGCCGGAATGCCTCAGCGGTCGGCGATTGACCTTGCAATTGCTGAGCGAGCGGTTTTTTGGAGATGTCACCGTTGTAGAGGACGCCGCCGATGACCGCGGCCCCGGTCAGCTCCTCGACGTCGTCGGCTCGCTTGACGGTGTTGTCGAGTTGCTCACGCAGCACCGCCAGGCCCAGCCCGATCAGCAGTCCCAGGAGTGCACCGAGACTCAGATTGCGGGGGATGTTGGGCTCGATCGGGTCCTCTGGCAGCCGCGCTGCCTCCACCACGGTGACGGTCACGGTCGCCGTTTCGGAGTTGGGCGGCGTCTCCAGCACGTCGACCAGTTCCCGGAACTCGCGGCCCACCGTGTCTGCTAGAAGTTGCGCCCGCTCAGGGGAGGGATCGGTCACCGTGGCCTGCAGGATCACGGTCTCGGGAACCAGACTTGCCGAGATCGACTCGGACAGCTCTTCCGGGGTCATGTCCAGTCCCAGGGAATCGATCACCCTCGAAGCCAACTGTGAACCCTCGAGCAGTTCGGCGTACGAGGTCACTCGCTGCTCGGAAAACAAGCCGCCCTGGTAGGCAGTGGTCGTCGTCTCATCGCTGCCCGGAGTGGACACGAAGAGCTTGGTAGTAGCGGCATACAACGGCGTGGTCTGCCAGGTAAAGATCCCGGCTGCACCTAGGGCCAACAACACACTGAGAAGCACAAGTAGCCACTGAGCACGAATGGCGCGCAGAAAGTCCTTCAGTTGCACTGCGTGTCACCATCCGCGCACGGCCGCATGGTTTTCGGTGCGTCAGACATAAACAACAGGGTGCCATATGAGTGACGGTGTCTCGCGCCTGAGCCTCGCACCCGTGTGCGCGCGTCGCAGAAAAGTACACCTTCCTGGCAGTGGCCCCAGTCCAGGAAGTCCAGGTCTTCATGCCCCGGACCTCACTTAGGGTCTACGGCTGGGTGTCCATCCTCCGCGCACGTAAGACGGCGACACCCAGCCCGACCAACAATCCCGAGAGCGCACCGAGACTCAGGTTGCGGGCAATATTGGGTCCGATCGGGTCCGTAGCCAGCCGCCCTGCCTCCACGACGGTCACCGCCACCGGCGGGGAGTTCGGTGGCGTCTCCAGTCCGTCGACCAGCTCCTGGAACTCTCGGCCCACCGTGTCCGCGAGCAGCTGCGCCCGCTCAGGGGAGGGATCGGTGACCGTGACCTGCAAGAGCACGGTCTCGGGAACGGGACTCACCGAGATCGACTCGGATAGCTCGTCCGGGGTCATTCCCAGTCCCAAGGACTCGATCACCCGCGAAGCCAGCTGCGGCCCTTCGAGGAGTTCCGCGTACGTGGCAACACCCTGCTCGGAGAGCGACCACCCTGATAGGCGGTCACGGTCTCATCGTTTGCCTGAGTCTCGTCGTTTCCCTGAATGGCCACGAACAGCTCGGTGGCAGCGGCATACAACGGTGTGGTCTGCCAGGTAACGATCCCGGCGACACCCACGCCCACCAAGCCGCTCAGCAGCACGAGCAGCCACTGAGCACGAATGGCGCGAACGAACCGGTGCTGTTTCACCGCGTGTCGCTATCCGCGCACGACTGATTGGTCGGGTCGTCAGGCATGAGCAGCAGGGTGCCATGTGGCGCCGGAACCTCGGCCCCCGCTGGTAAATTCTGGCCGATGTCCGCAGTGCAGGAACTCAAGGTCCTGCTGCGCCGCCGCTCACCTGGCGCCTACCGATGGCTCTCCATTCTTCGCTCGCGGGTGTGGGTCCGGCTGCACAACCGGCACGGCATCTTCCAGTCGGTCTATGACAAGAATCGCTGGCACGGCGCGGACTCGCGATCGGGCACCGGCTCCGACCTCCCACAGACCGCTGCCTTACGGCGATTGCTCCCCGGACTGATCGCCGAACTCGATATCCGCACTTTCCTCGATATCCCTTGTGGCGACTTCTATTGGATGTCGCGAACCGATCTCAAGGTGGACACCTATATCGGCGCCGACATTGTGCGCAGCCTCATTGAGAGCAACGAAAGAAAGTACGGGCAGGACGGCATGACGTTTGTGACTCTCGATCTCATTTCCGACCCGCTGCCCACCGTGGATCTCGTCTTCTGCCGCGACGGTCTGGTGCACCTGTCCGAAGGTGATGCCCGCGCCGCCATCGGCAACATCGCGTCGTCGAAGTCCACCTACCTGCTGACCACGACCTTCACCGGGCGAGTCGACAACTACGACATCCCGACCGGATCCTGGCGACCTGTGAACTTCGAACGGCCACCGTTCAACTTCCCACCACCGATACGTCTGCTCGATGAGCAGTGCACCGAGGGTGGTGGGCTCTTCGCCGACAAGGCGCTCGGCCTCTGGCTTGTCGCTGACCTGCCGGTTGCCTGACGGGAGATCCGCTACCGCGCAGGCTCGACGGTGGACTCAGTCACCAGATAGCCGCCGTCGGTGGCCTTGAGCCGCCCGGGGCCCCGTCCGCCGCTCGACTCCGCCGGATGGCCGGCCCAGATGCGCAGGATCGCCCCGCCCTCCTGGCGGAGGAATGCGCCGGGGTAGGGACGCGTGGTGGCTCGCACGAGTCGGTCGATCTCAGCGACAGTCATCCGATCGAGGAAGATCTCGCCGTCAGCCGGAGTCCGCCCCGGCCACTCGGTGGCCTGCGACTCGTCCTGTCTCCGACCCTGGGCCGTGCCGTCCTCCAATCTCGGCCACACCCGGCGCAGCAGAGCCAGATGTGCCTCGACGGCCTTGGCGTACAAGGTCTGCGCCGTCTCATCAGCACTGACCGGAATCTCGTACTGCTCGAAGATCGGGCCGGTGTCGACCCCCTCATCCAGTTGGAACAGCGTCACACCGGTCTTGGGCAGATCCTTGATGATCGCCCAGGGGATCGAGGCGCGGCCGCGGCCTTGCGGCAGCAATGTCGGGTGCATGCCTAGCGTGCCCCGGCGGGCGATGTCCAGGACGTCCTTCCGAGCGATCTGTGACCAGCCGATGATGAACAGCCAGTCGAGATCAGCCCGCCGCAGCGCGTCAAGGGCCGCCTCGTCGTTGATGTTGGCCACCTTGATCAGTGCAATCCCATGCTCCTGCGCGATGTCGTCGAGATAGATCCGCCCCGACTTGTCACGACCTCGATCGTCGGGAAGCGTGACGAGAACATCCAACGAGCCGCCGGTGCCGAGGATCTCCTCGATGCACGCCTGCCCTAGTCGAACACAGGTCACGAATCCGTAGCGCATCGTCGAATCTCAGTACGTCGGAGGAGGTTTGCGAAGGTAGTTGATCGTTCGGACCAGGATGCCGACGTCGCCCAGGAGCGTGATCCGCTCCGCATACTCGCCATCGTGACCGGCCTTGTCCGCCTCGGACATGCCATCGAAGGCACGCAGTTGGGCCAACCCGGTCAACCCGGGCCGTACGTCGGCGGCCCGGGTCAGCTTGCGCGCCGCGATCAGCCCGTGCTGACTGGGCAAGGCCGGTCGAGGGCCGACGAGGCTCATGTCGCCGCGGAGCACGTTGAGCAGTTGTGGCAACTCGTCGATGTTCGTTCGCCGGATGACCCGGCCGACCCGGGTCACCGGAAGGGCCGTGGCATCGATAGAGGCCACACTTCGAGCGTTGACCGGCATGCTCCGAAACTTCAACACTGTGAACATCGTCCCGTGACGGCCGAGGCGGGGCTGGCGGTACAGGACCGGACCACGATCCTCGAGCCAGATGAGAACGCTGGTGAGCAGCCAGAGTGGGGATAGCACGATCAAGCCGACCGCGGAGCCGGCGAGATCGACCAGCCGCTTTCCGATCAGGGCGTACATCAGCGCGACTCGGTCAGCGCGGCTGGGTGAGATAGCCGAGATCGACGTGTACCGACTGGAAGGCCTCGGCATAGTTCGCGCCGAACTGAGCCCCTCGGGTGGCCGCCATTCCGGTGATGACCTCGGTGCTGCGCGGATGCGGAAAGGGCCGCATCACCTCCCGGTAGGCCGACAGGGCCTCGAGCTTCTTGGCCAGGTGGTCCTGCCCGATCTCGAAGAAGGTGGTCGGGGTGAACGAGGACGCCGCGCAGGCATACGACCAGTCCGTGGACGAGGCGATCTCCATCAGGTGCAGACCGGTGATCGACCCCATCCCGTTGCGACGTTGCGGCAACCGGGCAGCGGTCTGGCAGGCCAGCGAGACCTGCCGATGGTCGTCATTGAGATCGGCGGGATGGTGGGTGAACAGTTCCGTGGCGCCGGTGTCGACGATGGCACGCTCGATGAATTCGACCATGTCCAGGTGCGGCACCGTGTTCATCCGGATGTTGGGGAAATCGCCCATGATCGGGGCCCCCATCCCCAGGATCGAGGCAGCGCGCTCGATGTCGCCACGCAACTCGCCATCGGCCGGCCTGCGGTGACGGACCTCGACGTTGCCCGCCAGGATGCACGAGGTCACCGCGATGCCGGCGCTGGTCAGGGCTGAGGCAGTCCCGCCAGCCCCCAGGACCTCGTCGTCCGGGTGCGCGACGACAACGAGGACGCGAGCCTCCGACTTACCCATCGCTTCTCCTTCGGATCCCTGCCCAGTCGTGATGGCGTCGATAGGTGGACAGGATGAAGTCCACTACCCGCCGCGAGGTATCGGTAACCCGGTAGTCCTCGGGGCAACTGCGCGCGCCGGCCGCGTGGTCGCGGGTGGCCACCGTCACCGCCTCCAGCGTCGCCTCCGGGTCCAGGCCGGTCATGAGAATCGAGCCGGTGTCCAGCGCCTCTGGCCGCTCGATCGAGTCGCGCAGGGTGACGGCGGGAAATCCCAGGATCGCGCTCTCCTCGCTGATCGTGCCGCTGTCGGACAGGACACAGCGCGCGGAACTCTGCAGAGCGATGTAGTCCAGGAAACCGAACGGCTCCGCGAAGACGATGCCCTCTTTGTCGGTCAGCTCACGGCCGAGCAGTTCCAGGCGCTTGCGGGTACGAGGATGGGTGGAGACCAGGATCGGCAGGCTCCAGGTCGAGGACACCGCGTCCAGGCAGGCAAGCAGTTGGCTCAGACGTTGCGGGGAGTCAACGTTCTCCTCGCGGTGGGCGCTGACCAAGAAGTAGCCACCGGGCTCAAGCGCAAGGCGATTCAGCACCTCCGAGCTCGCTATCGCATCGGCGTAGTGATCCAGGACCTCCCGCATGGGCGACCCGGTATGCATGATCCGTCGTGGGTGGATGCCCTCCGCGATGAGGTTGCGCCTGGCGTGCTCGGTGTAGACGAGGTTGAAGTCCGACACGTGGTCGACCAGCGCCCGATTGGTTTCCTCCGGCACGTTCAGGTCGAAGCAGCGGTTGCCCGCCTCCATGTGGAAGACGGGCACCTGCATGCGCCGGCCGATGACAGCCGCGATGGAACTGTTCGTGTCTCCGAGGATCAGCAGCGCATCGGGGCGTTCCCGTTGGATGATCTCCTCGACACCGATGAGCACGCCGCCCAGAACTCGGCCCAGCGACGACGTGTCGACTTCCAGGAACACATCGGGTGTGCGAATCCCCAACTCCTGGAAGAAGATTCCGTTGAGGGCGTGGTCCCAGTTCTGGCCGGTGTGGACCAGGAGGTGATCCACGGTGTCATCCAGCCGCGCCATGACGCGGGACAGCCGGATGATCTCCGGTCTGGTCCCCACGACCGTCATCACCTTGGTCATGCCACGTCCTGGCTGCCGTTGGTCTCGCTGCCGTCGGTCGGGCGTGCGAAGGTGTCGGTGTCCTGGGGGTCGTACATCTCGTTGACCCAGAACAGGGTCGTCACGGGCTCACTTGAGATGTTGGTCAGTCTGTGGACCCACATCGTCGGCATGTCGATGATCGCGGGGCTCTGGCCGGTCACCTCGAAACGCACGGTCTCCGATGAGAACAGCCGCCGCAGCACGATCTCGGCTCGACCCTCGATGACCAGGAATCGCTCCACCTTCCGCAGATGGAAGTGCTCGCCTCTGGTGGCACCGGGCACCGTGGTCGAGACGAAGACCTGTCCCTGCGAGCCGCCCGACCGAACGGCCTCGAACAGCTCACCGCGCTGATCGCTGTGCTTGTCCGGCTTGATCGGATAGACAGCCGGGAACAGCTGGGACCGCAGGCTGTTGAACATCGCCAGTCGGAACGGCGTTGAGATGTCCGGGATCTCGCCAGTGGCGTAGGTCGCACCGAATTCCTGCAACAGATCGCGGACCTGCGAGATCTTGATCGGGTCGCCCGGCACCTCCCGCGACTGGCCCGCGCGTGAGGTCACCGCGTCGAGCAGGGCAGCCGCCGCCGTTTGTACGTGCAGCAGCGGGATCTCCCGGTCCTGCGAGACCTCCGGCACCTGGCCGGAGGCGACCTGATGGCAGAAGGTGGCCACGAAGGAGTTGTAGTCAGGGCGGCCGTGCTCGCCGAAGAGATTGGGCAGGATCAACCGGGAGAAACTCGCCCCGGACTGCTGCGACCAAGCCTCGAGGATCTCGGCGGCCCGCCGCTTGGCAACGCCGTAGACGCTGTCTCCCGCACTCTGGATCGAGTCTGCGTAGGCCACCGGCGGCCCAGCCTCGGCCAACTCGAGGGCCTGGACCAGAACTTTGGCCAGGCGCGGATTGCCGATGGAGACCTCGTCGTCGCTGCCCCGGTTGACCCCGGCCGCGTGCACGATCCCGTCGATCCCGGGGAACAGAGCCGCCAGGCGGGCCGGATCGGTGAAGTCGTCGCGGTCGGCCACGATGGTCTCGATTCCGCGGCTCAACGCCAGGCAGCGCAGATGCCAGCCGAGAAATCCGTTGCCGCCGGTGACCAGCAACCTCACGTGACCGCGCCCGACCGTTGGGTGTGCTCGGCGATCTCGGAGCGGACTTCGGCCAGGTCGAGCAGTGCCGCCTCCACGGCGGCGCGATCCATCCGCTCGGTGTTGTGCGAGGTGTAGTCGACGGCCCGGTCCACCGCCTTGTCACCCTCTTCGAAGAACATTTCGTAGTTCAGGCCGCGGTCATCGACGGGGACCCGGTAGTAGTCACCCTGATCGATGGCACGGCTCATCTCCTCGCGGCTGACCAGAGTCTCGTAGAGCTTCTCACCATGTCGGGTGCCGATGACCTGAATGGTCTCCGGCGAAGCGCCGAACAGTGAACAGACCGCTTCGGCCAGCGTCGCAACTGTGCTGGCCGGAGCCTTGCGTACGAACAGGTCCCCCGGCGCAGCCGAGGCGAATGCGTGCTCCACCAGTCCCACTGCAGCTTCAAGCGACATCAGGAAGCGGGTCATGTCCGGGTCGGTGATGGTGACCGGGCGACCTGCTCTCACCTGCTCGACGAAGACCGGAACCACCGAACCCCTGGAGTAGAGAACGTTGCCGTAGCGCACCGTCGACACCGTTGTCCCCTCCGACTGGTCGTTGCGCGAGAACGCTTGGGCCACCTTCTCCATCAGCGCCTTGGACATGCCCATGGCGTTGATCGGATAGACGGCCTTGTCCGTACTCAGGCAGACCACCGATTGCACGGAATTGGTGTGCGCGGCCTCGATGACATTCGCGCTGCCCAGCACGTTGGTGCGGACTGCCTCCAACGGAAAGAAGTCACAGGAGGGGACCTGCTTCAACGCGGCCGCATGGAAGATGTAGTCGATGCCGCGCGAGGCCCGGTCCACGGTGGCCAGATCGCGTACGTCACCCAGGTAGAAGTTGAGCCGGTCATCGCCGAAGGCTCGCCGCATGGCGTCCTGCTTGGCCTCGTCGCGGCTGAGGATACGAAGCTCTCGGCAACCGCGGTCCAGCAGCCGGGTGGTCATCGCACGCCCGAAGGAGCCGGTGCCACCAGTGATGAGGATTCGAGCCTCGGACAAGCTAGCCACTATGAACCGGTCCTCCTGATCAGCGCGTCCCAACCGTGCGTGCCGACAGGCGGCTGCCATCCCTGGGTCGTCAGCCAGCTCTGCGCTTGTCCCTGGCCGAACCACAGGATCTCAAGCCGGCGCAGATTGGCGGCACCCACGGGTAGCCGTCCGACTGTGATCCCTGCGACTCGCAGCACGAAACGGGCTGGTCCCCGCGGAATTCGTCGCGGAGAACGCCCAGACAGGTGCCGCAGCAGCGATTCGGTGGTCAAACCTTCCCAAGGGTAAGTGACCCGCAGCGGGGGAGATCCCTCGGTGGCCAGCCACGCCACCGCATCCCCGATGTTGTCGACGAGGGCCTGCGGGCTGGGCTGGGTTCCGGGCCTGGCGACGCTGGTTAGCGGGGAGCGCGCGAAACCTGCGATCCGCCGGGTCACCCTGCGGTCCGGACCGTGCACCGACGGCGGTCGGAAGATCACCAGCTCACCGGCCCTCCCGAGCTGCTCCAGGACCTGCTCGCCGAGGACCTTGGACGTGGAGTACGCCGAGAACGGGCGGACCTCAGCGGAGTCGTCGAGCACGGCGATGTCTCCCTGGACGACGGCCGAGCTGACGTGGACGAATCGCGGGACTCCGGCACGCTGCGCGGCAGCCAGCGCTACGGCGGGCAGCAGGGCGTTGGCGCCCAGCAGGGTCTCGGAGTCCGTCGATGAGGCATCCGGATCCCCGGCGGCATTCACGACCGCGTCACAGCCGGAGAACGCCGCGGCGAGTTCGGTCGTGTCGATGTTCCCGGCAGCCTCGACCAGGTCGGCGGCGGTGGCGGGAGACCCCTGCCGCAGGCGCGGGGCCCGGACGGCAGCCACCGTGTGGCCCCGCGACTCGAGTCGGCTGACCACCGCGGCCCCCACGAAACCACCGGCGCCCAACACCGCGACCCGGCAGCTCATCGCGACTGCCCGGTCATCGGGTCGTCGCCGGCCCTCGCTGGGCAGCGGCGGTCAGCAGCTCTTCCAAGGCCGACAGGCCCACAGCTTCGGAGAAGCGCTCCCGATAGAACGCCGCGGCGTTGTCGGCCATCGTCTTGCGTCCGACCTCGCCGAGTGCGTACATCTCGCGTACGGCGGCCGCGAGGGCAGCCGGATCCTCAGGCGGCACGGCGATCCCGGCCCCCGACTCCTCGACGACGCGGGCGGCATCCCCAGGCACCGAGGCGATCACCGGCCGACCCGCCGCGAACGCGCCCTGGATCTTGCTCGGCAGGGTGCTCCGGAACAGCGGCCGGTCGCGCAGGCAGACCAGTTGCACATCCCCGACGGCAAGGATTCCGCCCATCCGGTCCAGCGGCATCTGACCGGCGAAGCTCACCCGCTGCAGGCCAAGGCTTTCGGCGCGGCTGCGAAGGCCTGCTTCGGCGACCCCGCTGCCGACGAAGACCAAGCGCGCGGCGGGGAGATCCTGCAGCAGGTCCCAGGCATCGAGGACCACGTCCAAGCCCTGCAGTTCACCGAGGTTGCCGGCGTACATGACCACGAAGTCGTCGGTTATGCGCGCTGACAATTCGGGATCAGGGGGGCTCGGCCGGAAGATTCGCTCGTCTGCCCAGTTGGGGACCAGATGCAGTTTCTCCTCAGGCACGCCGCGCTGGGCGAGCATCGTCTGCATGCCCGGCGCTGTCACCGCGATCGCCGAAGCCCGCCGGTAGGTGAGGTTGCAATAGGCGGTCAGCATCCGCTCGACCGTGCGCAGGCCCCATCCCGCGTCCACGAAACCACTCTCCACCACGGTGTCGGGCCAGAGGTCCTGGATCAGGATCACGAACGGGACGCCGCGCACGCGACGACCGACCAGGGCCGGGATGGCCGCGGTGGCCGGTGTCGAATACACCAGCCACACGTCGATGTCGCGCAATCGCAGGATGTTCGCGGCCGCGCAGAGTGCGAAGGACAGGTAGTTCCCAGCGCGGCGGATCGCCGACCGGTCATGGCCGGGGATGAGCGGACTTCGGTGCACGTGCACGCCGTCGCGTCTCTCGTACCGGTAGGGCCGCACCGCATAGCCCGGATAGACCTTCCCGTGCGGATAATTGGGGAACCCGGTCAGCACGTGGACTTCGTGACCGCGGGCCACCAAGCCTCTGCTGATCGAGCCCGGTACCGCCGCAGATCCTTCCTCTGGGTCATACCACTGGCTGACGACGCCAACACGCACTCCTCAGCCCGCCTTGCTCAAGGCGACTTCAGGATCTGTGCACTCGGTCGTCAGCACGGAGAAGATGCTCGCACAGGTACGCTGAGCCGATCATGAGTCGACTCCACCTGGCGTACAAACCTGCCACTTTATGGCCGGTGGCAGTCATTGTGCTTGCCTCATTCGGGCCCTACGTCGTCGGGTCGTTGCGTACCGAGCAGATGGCGGTTTACGGAATTGGTCTGTTGGCCATGTTTTCGCTCCCGTTGGTCTTCCGCACCTTGTCGAAGGCCTGGATCGGCGTGTTCGTCACCTGGGGTCTGATGCTGGCAGTTCTCATCATTCTGGGGATCTGGCCGATCTATAACGACTCCGGCTATGCATCGAGTTCTACGTTTGCCACCCTCGACAATTACACCGCCCCGATGGTGCTGATGATTATCGTCGCCTATTGGATTGCAACGGGTCGTTCCCGGCGCAGCCTCATGGTCACCATTTCGAATCTGGTGGTCTGGCTGATGGTCGTCAACGCGTTGCTGTCCATCTATGACGTCAGTAGCGGTGGTGGGCTGCGGCCGTACCTGACCGTGTTCTGGGCACCGGTGAACGACATCACGGTGGCCACACTTGCCCTCGAACTCGACCGCGTGACCGGCATCTTCAACCAGCCGGCCGAGGCAGGAACGTTGTACGCGGTGGCCCTGGTCCTTGCCCTCTACCTGTTCCAGTCCCAGCAACGCAGCACCATCTGGCTCATCTCGATCTCAGCGATCCTGCTGACCGGCGGCCTACTCACCGTCTCGAAGATCTTCATCCTGATCGGCATCCCCGTGGCGCTGGTCTACTACCTGTGGTCGGGGAAGCGGCGCCTCAAAGTCCTCATCGCCAGTGTGGCCACGGTGGTGGTGGCGACCTCCACATCCGGATTCGGATTCTTTCCGCAATGGGGTGGTGCGGACTATCTGCTTCGGCTGTTCACCCCGAAGGAGGGCGGGTCGCTGATCCAGCTCTACTCGGCCTATCGCCTGGGTGAGAATTCCACCCTGTCGATCGTGGCCAGGAGCGTCTTCCCGAACCATCCCATCTGGGGACTGGGCCCGCGAGGAATCAAGGCCCCGTACGACTCGTCCTGGCTCGAGCTACTGGTGATCGGCGGCAGTTTCGCCATCATCGTGTTCGCCGTCATCCTGTTCATGCTCATGCGTCGCTGCTATCACCCGAACAACGGGCTGCCCCCGCTGGAGCGCGGGGCTGCCTGGGCGCTGTTGGCGGTCTCCGTCGGTGCGACCACCGGGTTCCCCGCCCTGACGGCCAACCGGACCTCGACGGTCATCTGGTTGTTGCTGACCGTTCTGCTGCTCTCCGATGCGCCGTGGAACGGTAAGGGGCCGCCGACCACTGACGTCGCTGCGGAGCCGGCGGCGCACTCGATGCCTGGAGCCAGGCCGCTTGATGAACGCCTAACTCCGGTCGGGAGCACGTAGCCGCCCGAACAGCTCCAGGTAGGAATCCGCGGCTCGCGACCAGGCATATTTCTCGACTACGAGCCGGCGCAGATTGTCCCCGAGCTGCGGCAGCTGCGTACCCGGCGCGAACAGTCCCCGTAGCCCGCCTTCCAGCCCCTCGACGGTGGCTGGGACCACGAAACCGCCGTCCACCTCCGCTATTTCGTCGAAGCCGCAGGCGTCAGTGATCAGGACCGGGGTCCCCACCGCGCCTGCCTCCAATGCGACGACCGACATTGCCTCGCTCCTGGAGGGGACCACCAGGGCGGTTGCATCGACGAGGGCCCCTGCTTTGTGGCGCCCGACGATCGGTCCGGTGACATGGACGAGGTGGCCGACCTCGTGACGAGCGGCCAAC
>Ga0190275_10000693_pt1 | contig 27497 bp, 28 predicted proteins | sample Popmic550T_FD_133745 | JGI IMG/M metagenome (GOLD analysis project Ga0190275, IMG submission 133745) | Populus adjacent soil microbial communities from riparian zone of Yellowstone River, Montana, USA - 550 T | ecosystem: Environmental > Terrestrial > Soil > Riparian zone > Trees stand | place...
ATCAGGCACGCGCCCGCGCCGATGGCGATCAGGCTCAGGATGGTGTGAAAGGCAATTGGTCCCGTCGCGAACATGTAGACCCCCGCTTCGCGTTCTAGTCCGGCGGGTTATTCATAGCGCGACTGCACCGGCGTGTGTGCCTATTCCTTGGTATCAGTCCTCACCCAACTGCCGGCGCACGCCCCAGTGCGACAGCACCTCAGCCATCTCGTCCGCTACGAAATGCCGCGCACCGTCGCGGTCGTAGCCTTGCGCCAGCAGCTCGTCGTAGTCGGTGAAGGTGTGCCGCACGTAGGCGACGAGCGAGAGCCAGGCGGCGCTCTCGGGCGCGGCCGATTTCAGGCCGGCGCTGTCCAGCGCGTGATCGACGACGGCGCCGAATTCATGCGGCGGGATGCTCGGCGCGAGACGGCGCAGCGCCGCCGCGAGCGCATCGCGCCGGTTCACCGGCGCATCGGCCCGCGCACCAGGCTATCGCGCACGCGCGAAAGTTCGTTCGCGGTCTGGCTGACCTTGCCGGCGATGGCATCGCGCATGCGCAGCGCCGCGTCCGGATAGCCTTCGAGCATCTTCAGGAAGAGCTGGCGCGGAATCCGCACCACGGTGGACGGCTCGCGCGCGACGGCGCCGGTCGTCCGCTTCGCCTCAGTGAGCAGGGCGGTTTCGCCGATCAGCGCGCCGGGGCCGGCGACCGACGGCGGGGTCGGGCCCTTCTCGGCGACGAGATCGAACGAGCCTTCCTGCACCACATAGGCGCAGTCGGCGTCCTCGCCCTCGCCGAACAGCGAGATGCCTTCATGGAGATGGCGGCTCTCGGCGCCGATCGCCAGAATGCGCAACGCATCGCGGCCAAGCAGCCGGAGCGAAGGAATGCGCTCCAGAAAGGCGATGTCGTCCTCGATGGTCATGCGGAGGAATTCTTCTCCGGCTCGTCATGCCCGGGGACGGGCAAGGCATCCACGCTTTTCGCGCAACTTGATTAAAACATGAATGGCCGGGTCAAGCCCGCGGCCATGACGAAAAACAGCCTTCACGGCATCAGCTTGTAGCCGCCGCCCTCGGTGACCAGGATCGCGGGCGCGGAGGCGTCCTTCTCGACCTTCTGCCGCAGCCGGTAAATGTGCGTTTCCAGCGTGTGCGTGGTGACGCCCGAGTTGTAGCCCCACACCTCCTGCAGCAACACCTCGCGCGACACCGGCCGCTGACCGGCGCGATAGAGATAGCGCAGGATCGCGGTTTCCTTCTCGGTCAGGCGGACCTTGTTCCCCTTCGGGTTCAGCAAAAGCTTCGACGACGGGCGGAACGTGTAGGGCCCGATGGTGAACACCGCGTCCTCGCTCGCTTCGTGCTGGCGCAGTTGCGCACGGATGCGCGCGAGCAACACCGCGAAGCGGAACGGCTTGGTGATGTAGTCGTTCGCGCCCGACTCGAGGCCGAGGATGGTGTCCGAATCGGTATCGTGGCCGGTCAGCATGATGATCGGCGCCTTGAAGCCGTTCTTGCGCAGGATGCGCACGGCCTCGCGCCCATCCATGTCGGGCAGGCCCACGTCCATGATCACGAGGTCGACGTGCCCGTTACGCGCGGATTGCACGCCTTTGGAGCCTGAATCGACCGCCTCCGCCTCGAATTCCTCGTGCAGCGCAAGCTGCTCGACCAGCGCTTCGCGCAGTTCGGTATCGTCGTCGACGATCAGGATCTTGCGCACGTTGGACATGGGAGTGCTCCGGGGGTTCCGGCAGTTGCGCGAAGTAGAACATTCGGGAGAGAAAGCGCAAGCGCTGCGGCTATTGATTCAACTCGCGAAATGCAGGGGCGGGCGGGTGATGCGAGCCTTGAAGGCCATCTATGTAAGCACGGCTCCCGGCATCCGCACCCGCGGCGTGCTGCGCGCCGGCGCGCTGGCCTGGCCGGTCGCTCTGGGGCAGGGCGGCATCCTCGCCAACAAGCGGGAAGGCGATGGCGCCACCCCGCGCGGCAGGTTCCGGCCGGTCCGGCTCTGGTGGCGCGCGGACCGCCATCCGCGGCCCGCCACCATGCTGCCGATCCGGCGCATCATGGCCGCCGACGCCTGGTGCGAGGATCCGGCGGACCGCCGCTATAACCAGCCAATCCGGGCACCCGCCGGTCAGCCCGGCGACCGGCTCCGGCGGCAGGATCATCTTTATGATTTCATTATCGAAATCGACCACAACACGCGGCCGCGGGTGGCTGGCCGCGGTAGCGCAGTATTCCTGCACCTTGCCAGGCCCGGCCTCGCCCCCTCGGCGGGCTGCGTGGCGATGCCGAAGGAAAAGATGCGCCAGCTCCTGAAAAATCTTGGGCCGCGCACCAAGATAGACATCCGCTAGCGCCAAATTCTCCTGCATTGTCAGTTCGATACAAGAAAATAGCGCCTTCCGAAAAAAATCTTCAAGAAAGCGGGAACGAACGTTTTGGCGGCACGTTAGGCGCAAGGTTCGTCTGTGCGACGGCTGAGGAGGCCAGCGCACATACAAAGCCCCGACGCACTCAGCCCCCCAGCCCCGCGTCGGGGCTTTTCTTTTGTGGGATGGCCTGCGCCGGTCGGGCGCCAAAAATTGCGCTGCCGACCCGGACATGGGTCGCGCCGAACGCGATGGCGGTCGCAAAATCCGCGCTCATCCCCATCGACAGCAGCTTCAGGCCATTGCGTGCCGCGATCTTGGCGGTGAGCGCGAAGTGCGGCGCGGGCGCCTCCTCGAACGGCGGGATGCACATCAGCCCCGCGATATCGAGCCCATGGGTCTCGCGGCACATCTTGACGAACGCGTCGGCATCCTCCGGCAGCACGCCCGCCTTCTGCGGCTCGGCACCCGTATTGATCTCGACAAACAGGAGCGGGCGCTTGTCCTGTTTGGCGATTTCCTTCGCCAGCGCCTCCGCGATGCTTGGCCGATCGACCGAGTGGATCGCATCGAACAGCGCGACCGCCTCCTTCGCCTTGTTGGACTGCAAAGGCCCGATCAGGTGCAGATCGAGGCCCGGATGCGCGTCGCGCAGCGCCGGCCACTTCGCCTTCGCCTCCTGCACGCGGTTCTCGCCGAACACACGCTGGCCCGCCGCGATCACGGGCTCGATCGCGTCCGCCGCAAAGGTCTTCGACACCGCGATCAGCGTCACGGAGGCGGGATCGCGCTTCGCCTCGGCGCAGGCGGCCGCGACTTCCTCGCGCACGCGCGCGAGGCCTTCGGCGGAATTCAGCGTGTCAGCGGTATTCATCATGGAAACTCATATCACCAATTCGCGAGATCACATTTCCTGAACCGTGCTGAGATGCTACGAACGGCGCTGGAATTCAACGCCGGGTCTTATGGTCACGATTGCACAGTCTCCCCGCGCCGACTTCAGCGGGGTCGACTCCACTTACGCCTGGATACGCCTGTTCGTCGCGCTGGTGCTCGGCACCATCGGCAGCGTCGGCATGTGGTCTTATGTCGTGGCGCTGCCGCCGGTGCAGGCCGACTTCGGTATCCTGCGCAATGCCGCGTCGCTCCCTTATACGATGGCGATGATCGGCTTCGCGTTCGGCGGCGTCGTCATGGGCCGGCTGGCGGATCGTCACGGCATTGTCTTCCCGGCAATCCTCGGCACGGTCCTGCTTGCTGTCGGCTACATCTGCGCCGGCTATGCGCCGAACATCTGGATGCTCGACGCAGCCCATGTGGTGATCGGCGCCGGCACGTCGGCAACGTTCGGTCCGATCGTCTCCGACATGTCGCACTGGTTCAAGAAGCGTCGTGGCGTCGCGATCGGCATTGCATCCTGCGGCAATTATCTTTCGGGCGCCGTCTGGCCACCGATCGTGCAGCATTTCATCGTCAGCGACGGCTGGCGTGCGACACATATCGGCATCGGTATCTTCTGCATCGTGACGATGATCCCGCTGATTCTGATGATGCGGCGCCCGACTCCGGTCGAGCACGCTGCGCCGGGAGTCGTGACGCACGTGCGCGGCACGCTCGGACTCAAGCCGAACACGCTGCAGGGACTGCTTGCGATTGCCGGCATTGCCTGCTGCGTGGCGATGGCGATGCCGCAGGTGCACATCGTCGCCTACTGCGCCGATCTTGGTTACGGCGTCGCCCGCGGCGCCGAGATGCTGTCGCTGATGCTGGGCCTCGGGCTAATCGCCCGCGTCGCATCGGGCAGCATCGCTGACAAGATCGGCGGGCTCAGCGCGCTGCTCATCGGCTCGGCGCTGCAGGCCTTCGCGCTGCTGCTCTATCTCGGCTTCAACGGCCTGACCTCGCTCTATGTGGTCTCGGCGCTGTTCGGCCTGTTCCAGGGCGGCATCATCCCGATGTACGCCGTCATCGTGCGCGAATATTTCCCGCCGAAGGATGCCGGCATGCGCACCGGCATCGCGCTGATGTTCGCGCTGTTCGGCATGGCGCTGGGAGGCTGGATGTCGGGCGCGATCTTCGACCTCACCGGCTCCTATCGCGCGGCCTTCGCGAACGGCTTCCTGTGGAATCTGCTCAACATCGCAATCATCGGCTGGCTGTTGATCCGCAGCCGCACCAGCACGAGCGGACGCCTGGCGGCCGCCTAGGGAGCCACGATGCCATTCTACGGAAGAGGCCCCGTCCGCATCCGCTACGAGGAAGCCGGCGCCGGCTTTCCGTTGATGATCATCGCGGGCGGCGGATTGAACTCGACCATCGCGGGCCTCGACAGTGCGGGCCATCCGTTCAACGCGATGAAGGAGTTCAACGACGAGTACCGCTGCATCGCTGCGGACCTGCGCAACGCGAACGGCGGCGAGTCCTCCGGCCCGCTCGAGATCGAGCGGCCGTGGGATGCCTACACCGACGATCACATCGGACTGATGGACCGCCTCGGCATCGAGAAGTTCCTGGTGCTGGGTTACTGCATCGGCGGCCCGTTCATCTGGAATTTGCTCAAGCGTGCGGGAGACCGCATCGTCGCGGCGGTGCTGACGCAGCCAAGCGGCTCGCGGCCGGAGATGCGCGATCTCTTCTACGACAACAACATGAAGGGCTGGGGTCCGGAACTCGTAAAGCGCCGGCCCGAGATCACCATGGAGACGGTCGATAAATTCGTGACCCGGATGTACCGCACCGACCCGGATTTCGTTTTCACCGTGACGCGCGACTTCGTGCGCACCTGCCAGACGCCGGTGCTGATCCTGCCTGACGATGTCCCGGCGCATCCTTACGCGGTCGCGATGGAAGCCGCGATGCTCGCGCCGAAGGCCGAGGTGAGCATGTTCCCCTGGAAGGAGCCGAAGGAGCGCGTGCCGCTCGCGGTGCGCCAGATCCGCTCATTCCTGCGCGCGCACCGGCCGGCTTCGATCTAGGCGACAGCGCGGCGCGCTATCGCCGTCAAGGATCGATCTTCAGATCGAAGTAGAGAGGCGTCTCGGTTACCCGGTCCAAGAACGCCTGCCAACCCGCCGCGCCTTCCCCGACCGGCTTGGTCGGGATGGGCGAGTCGGTCTGCAGCACGCGCCCGCCACACTTGTCCTCCAGCGCGGTCTTGATCGCCGGCAGCGGATGGTTCCAGGCAGGCTTAGGCTTCTGGTGCGCCCAGGCTTCCACCGCCGTGATCATCGAGACGAACTCGTTGGCAAACTTGCCCTGCGCCATCCCGGCGAGGCTGGCACGGCCCTTCGCCGCGCTACCCTTCATGGTCGCGTTGTGGCTGCCGTGGTGTCCGACCTTGTAGAGCACGGTGCGTCCGAGCAGGTCTCCGACTTTCACCTTGCTATTGCCGTCTTCCCACTCGTCGTCCGACCAGGAACGCCAGTTGCCCGCCTGCGCGTCGCCGACGAACAGCAGCACCTTGCCGCCCTTCGACAGTTCGAACGCCAGAACGAGGCTCGCATTGTTGGTGGCATTGTTCATGGCAAGCGCGAGCGTCGCTGCGTCGGCCGCGTCGTCGGCCGTCATACGGCGAAAAGTGGCGTTCTTCGGAATTTCCCTACCGTCGTCCACATCCACGACGTCCACGCTGCCGTAGCGCTCTTTGAAGAACGCGCCCGCTACCGGGTCCTTAAACATCTCGCCCATCGGAATCGCGTGCCGGCGCGGGAACGGCAGGCCTTTCGGCGCGTCGCCGCCCTTCCCCTTGGCAGCACCGAAGCCGTGACCGAAGTCTTCCGCACCTTCCGGATCGAGGTCGTCGATCTTGTCGATCTCGCGCGGCGGGCCGAGCACAAACGCGCGCGCGCTCGCCGCCTCCGGCACCGCGAGCACCTTGTGCGGATAGAGATATTCCGGGTCTCCTGGTGCGCAGTCGGCGAGGAATTTCATCGCGACCTTGTTGACCGACTTGGCAGGGTCCTTTCCACCTGCCGCCGCGTGCTGCTGGCCGTTGAACTTGCCAACATCCTCGCCCAACTCGAACTCGAGATACCACTCGACGTCCTCGGCATCCTTGCTGTGTCCTGCCCCCATAAGGCTGGCGCGCGCATCGATCAGTCCAAGCAGCCGATCCTTGAACTTCTTGCGGAGCGCGTTGGCGATGTCGTCCTTCGGATTCTCGGTCCAGGCGAACCACACCTTGCCGACCTTGAGGCCGGGGAAGTTCGTCGGGGTCAGGGCGTTGACGTGGTCCTGATGCTCGTGGGTAACGATCGCCACATCGACGAATCCGTTGGTGGAGTCGATGATGTGCTTGCCGATCGCCGCCGCGGTGGTCGGCTTCTTCAGCTTATTCGGCGAGCCAGGCTTGTAGCCGCAGTCGATCATCACATAAGCGGGCTTGGCTGGATTCTGGCTTGCGAACGCGATCAGGAAGCAGTCGCCGTGACCGATGCGGTACATGCGGACCGCGGCGCCGCCGGGCGGCGGAATGAGCGGCGCGCCATCGGCGGGGGACGGGGGAGGAACCGGCGCGCTGTTTTTCGGTGGCTTCTTCGTCGGAGCGGTCTTCGGCTTCTTCGCGCCAGCCTTCTTCTTGACAGCTTTCTTCGCTTTTTTTCTCTTCGCGACTTTCTTCTTGGCAGCCTTCTTCGCGGCGGTTTTCTTCTTTGCCTTCTTGGTAGACGTCTTCTTTACGGCTTTCTTTGCCATGGCTCAGCCCCCGTGCGAATGCAGCAATGCGAACGGCTCGGCGGTCGAGCTGAACCGCGCGGCGACCGGCGCGAAAGCGTTCGGTGGACTTAGGCCGTCGAGCAGATAACGCCGCATCCGGTCGAGTTCGTCCTCATCAGCCACCGTTCCCGGCGTGCGGATGACGCGGCGGATGCGCATGCCCTCCGGGTCGATCAGCAGCGTGGCGCCGGCGCGATAGCGGAAGTCGCGCGAGGAATCGGCATACGCGCCCTTCTTCTTGTCCATTTCCTTCTGCTTACCCGTGTCGTACCAGCCCGCGCGCCACTGCGTGATCACCGCAACAATGTGCGGCTCGGGCCACCCAAGCGCGCCGCGCTTCATCGCGGTACGGATCGAGTGGATTTCGATGGCCGCCTTGTTTGGGAAGGTCTTGCTCATCGAGATCGTCTGCAGGTTGCCTGGATCAACGACAAGACCCACCGTGTTGGTCATCCAGCGCCAGCCCTCGTCCATGAGCCAGCCATGGAACATAAGTGACTGCTTCTCGCCCTCGAGCCACAAGTCGAGGCGCGGCATCTGCAGGCCAGTCGGCTTCAGAACGTCGCCCGTGGCACCCGACGACGACAGCGTCGCCGCCCGCTGCGCCTTCTGCTGGTAGTCTTTCGATTTTGCGTTGGGCGTCGCTTTTGTGAAGATCTGCTCCATCAGATTGCGGCTGGCCTTGCGCGCCTTGTCGGATCCCTTGGAGACGCGGAGGCGTTCATCGACGACCTGCTCCTCGGTCGGCCAGAGCAGGCTGTCCTCGGCCATGGAGCGCGCCCCGCGCGGCGATATTCCCCACTCGCGGAAGCTCTCGATGAAGGCGAGCCGCCAGTTCTCCTGGTCGACCGGGTACATGTCGTGATCGGCGGTGACCAGGGCGCGTAGATAGGCACCGAACGTGATCCCGACCGGCGGGCAATAGTCGATCGCGCGGATGCACATCTGCAGCGCTCGGTCGGCACAGAGCTGCGCTTCGTTCGCCAGACGATTGACGAGATCCGGATGGATGTCGCCCTCGCGCAGCACACCAGTTCCCTCGGTGGCGATGCGGAACAGGTCGCTGGTGCGCTTGCGGTAGACCTTCGTGAAGGCGCCGAACACGGCCGCCACCAGAATGGCGCCGCGATCGTGCGGCTCGCTCGTCTGCTCCAGCACGGTCGGATTGGGCCTCGCCGCCTCCCACTCGCCCTTCGCGTTCTTACCACCAAGATAGTTGCGCAGCGCGTCGCCGCGGCCGGATGCGCGCGCGAACTGTTGCGCGAGCTGGCCGAGCACGCTTTCGCGCGCAAGGTCGCCGCGTGTGCGCGCGATCTGGTCGCGCAGCACGCCCGGATACGAGAAGTGCTGGAACAGCGCGACAATGTCGGCGAACGCCTCATGAAAGGCGAGCACATCCTCATTCACCGGCTCGTTGAAGCGCGGGTGCACGCCATCGAGCAGCGCGTGCGTGGTCTCGTGCGCGATGATGTCGTGCGACAGGCAAGTAAATACGGTCGTGCCGGGCGTGTTCCGGCCGTCTTTCGCCGTGGTCTGGAAATAGCCGAACAGCAGCGCCTTCTTCTGCGGGCTGTAATAGGCATTCTGCTGGCGCAGCGCGTGCGGGTAAATGCGCAGCCGAGGCACAAAGTTCTCGTGATACTTTTTTCGAACCTTGCCTTTCTCTTTTACCTCCTCCTCGTGCCGGTAGTGCGACCACAGCGCCTTGCGGCCAAGCGCGCGCTCGAAATGCTCGATGGTCTTGCGCGCCACCGCGTAGCACATCTGCTGATGGAAGCGCGGATCGGACTCGGATGGCGTCAGGCCGTCGGTCGCGAGCAAGTCCGGCGCGTTGAGATCGACCGGCGGATACGCCGCGCCGCTCGCCGGATCGACGTCGATCACCTCGATGTATTCGCCGACCGGCCCGGGTTGGAGATCGTTCTCCCACGGGATCTCGATCGTGATGCCGCTGACGCCGGCGAGGTCATGGCTGGCAGCGAGTGCTGGGTCAAATGAGAAGACGCGCAGGCGGCGCACGTTGGGATGAGGGTAATCGGTCACTGAAGGCTCTCCCGCTGGGGATTGCGATTGAAAGAAGTGTAGGTACCTTAAGGATGCCCGTCAACGTTGTGGCAGGCTGCTCAACTTCCCGCCAGCCCGTGCACCTCGGGCATGAACAGATCGCGCCAGTCGGCCGGGACCTTCTTCACCGTGCCGACCTTGTTCATGAACTCCACATAGCGCATCGCGTTGAGCGGCTTGGTGGCCCAGACGTTATCCGGATCGGAGATCATCTTCGCCATGTCGTCGGGGCCTGACCGCTTCTCGTTGGTCATCCGGATGTAGATTTCGCCGCTCTGGCGCGGCTCCTTCTTGATGAATTCGGAGACCTCCTCGAATGCCGCATAAACTGCGCTTGTCACCTTTGGGTTCGCATCGCGGAATTTCTTCGCCATGAACACGACGCCGTTGGTGGTCGGGCCGCCGAGGGTGTCGTAGGACTTCAGTACTGCATGCACGCCGGGCGCGGCGAGCGCATAGTTCTGGAACGGCGCGACACCGTAGTGTCCGGCAAGCTCCGTCGACCGCGAGATGATCGCAATCACGGCGTCCGGATGCGGCAGCGTGATCGTCAGCGGATCGAGCTGCGCATAGTTCGCCTGTCCCCACTCCTTCGCGGCCGCCATCTGCAGGCAGATCGCCTGATTCGAGTTCTTCACGCCCGGCACCGCGATCTTGTGGCCTTCCTTGAAGTCCTTGATCGTCTTGATCTCGGGGCGGTTGGTCGTGAGGATGAAGGGCATCGCCTGCGCGGCGCAGAGCGCGCGCACTTCGTTCGGTGTGCCCGAGGTCTTGTCCCACAGGGTCGCAAGGCCGGGCACGCCCGCGATGCCGAAATGCAGTGACCCGCCGATCAGCGCATCGATGATCGACTGCGTGCCGCCGAGCGTGCGGTAGTCGGTCTTGAGGTTGGGAACGCCGAGCCGCGCGGCATGCTTCTCGACGAGCTTGAACTCCTCCATCAGGATCATCGGCAGGTAAGGCAACCCGTGCTGCTTGATCAGCGTGATGGATGAGACTTCCTGGGCCATCGCGGACCGCGCGAGCGCCGGCATGGCGACAAGACCGAGGCAGAATTCGCGGCGGCGCATGGGCATCTCCAGTCCTCATGGTGAGGAGCAGGATGAGGATCAGCGTAGCCCGGATGGAGCGCAAGCGAAATCCGGGTTAGCTTCGGCGCGGGAGAATGAGCGATGAACTACTCGACCGACTTTGCGTCCGCCCGCGGCTCCGTCAGCGCCGAGGAGTGGAAAGCGCGCTGCGATCTCGCCGCCTGCTACCGCCTGATGGATGCGTATGGAATGACCGACCTCATCTACAATCACATCACGGCGCGCATTCCCGGCACCGAGCATCTGCTGATCAATCTGTACGGGCTGCTCTACAAGGAGATCACGGCGTCGAGCCTGGTGAAGATCGACGTCGAGGGCAACATCGTCGCCAAACCCGACACCGACTACGGCATCAACAAGTCCGGCTACGTGATTCATGGTGCGATCCACACGGCGCGGCCGGACGTTGCCTGCGTGATCCACACGCACACGCGCGCCGGGATGGCGGTCGCGGCAATGAAGTGCGGCTTGCTGCCGCTGTCGCAGACCTCGATCCGCTTCGTCGGCCACATCGGCTACCACGACTATGAGGGCCCGGCGGTCGATCTCGCGGAGCGCGAGCGGATCGTCGCGGGCCTCGGGGCCCACGACGCGCTGGTGATGCGCAATCACGGCCTGCTCACCTGCGGCGCCACGATCCAGCAGGCGTTCAACACGATGTATCAGCTCGAGATGTCCTGCCGCGCGCAGGTCGACGCGATGGCGGCGCGCACCGCACTGACGATGCCGGGCGAGAACGTGCTGGCGCACACCGCGCATCTCTATCAGCCGGGCACACGCCGCCCCTACGGCGTGCTCGAATGGCCCGCAATGCTGCGGTTGCTCGAAGCGGAGCAGAAGAACTCGGGCTACCCGGCGTATTGGCAGTAGTCCCGCGCCCGCAACTGGCGATTGCTCCGGGGCGAGCATGCGTTATTGTTCTTGGGTGCGCTCCGACCTGGCGCGAGCGCAGGAGACCCAGGATCATGACCAACCTTGCAAGCTTCCTCGGCAAGCCGATCGACGACATCTGCGGTAACGGGTTCGACGATCACGGCGACAATCACTGCGCCCACTTTGTCTCCCACGTCTTGCGCCTCGCCTTTGGCGTGACGTGCAAGCAACTGACCGGCGGTACACAAGCGGCCGCGAACGTGCGGGTACAGGAGGTCTTCGCCAAGTGCCCGCAGGTCGGCAATTGGCCGCCGCCGGCCGGGAGCGAGCCGGTACTGATGTTCGTCACCAAAGCGACGAACGTTAATCTCGCAACCAAGACGATGCGGAACGTTCCCAAGAAACACATCGGGATCTTTGAGGGCGGGAAGGTCTTCAATTACTCCAACACCCAGGAGAAAGTCGTCAGCCAGACAGTCCCGGCGTTCAAGACCGCGTTCAACGCAGCCTATGGCGGACCACAAGGATATTTCTGGGGGACTTTCCCCTCCTCAGGCGCGCTCCAGGCAATGGCGCCTGCCAGGATGAGCAGGCGCGGCAAAGCCAAGAAGACCAAGGTCAAGAAGACCAAAGCAAGGAAGGCCAAGGCCAAGAAAACCAACGCCAGGAAGACCAAAGCCAGGAAGACCAAAGCCAGGAAGACCAAAGCGACCAGGAAATCCAAGAAGGCGAAGTAACGATCCCGCAGCTGGTCTGACCTGCTGCCGGCTGATTTGCGCTGCGGCTTTCTATCTATTATAGTGGACCTTGTGTCCACTTTGATAGATGACATCACCCTGAAGATCGCCGCTCGCATCCGCGGCGAGCGCACCGCTCGACGCTGGTCGCTCGACGACCTGTCCGAGCGCGCCTCCGTCTCCAAGGCGATGATCTCCAAGATCGAGCGCGCCGAGGCGAGCCCGACCGCAGCCCTGCTCGGCCGGCTCTCCAGTGCCTATGGCATCACGCTCTCGGCCTTGCTGGCGGAGGATGCACTTTCGCGGCGCGGCCCGGTGCGCGCCGCGACCCAAGCCATCTGGCGCGATCCCGCGACTGGCTATATCCGCCGCCAGATCGCCGCCTCGACGACCTCGCCGATCGAGCTCACGCAGGTCGACCTGCCGGCCGGCGCATCGGTGTCATTTCCGGCCGCCTCGTATCACCGAATGTCGCACGTGATCTGGGTGCTCTCCGGCCGGCTCACTTTCGTCGAGGGCGACGTCACGCACGACCTCGCCCCGGGCGACAGCCTCGAGTTCGGCCCGCCCGCGGACTGCACCTACCGCAACGACGGCGACACCGCGTGCCGCTATCTCGTGGTGCTGGTGCGCAGATGATGCTTGTAGCCCGGATGAAGCCTCAAGCGCGTTTACGTGCGTCTTTGGCGCGCTATGGCGAAATCCGGGGCGACTGGTCCCGCATTTCGCTTCGCTCCATGCGGGCTACAGAGGCGTCGCCATGACCGACGACCTTCCCAACCGCTCCCACAACCAGGGCCCGCCGCTCGACGACGAGCAAGGCCCCGAGTGGGGCGACGGCGACATCTATGTCTATTACTCCTGGAAGAACGCACATCGCGCCGCGTGGAAACCAAAGTCTCGCGATCACGCGCTGTTTCGTCTCGCACGCGCCGAAGCCGTCGGCCTGACCTACGAGGAATACACGCTCGAAGTTCTGGAGCGCGGCCGCTATCTCTCCTCTGTCGACGCCGATCACATTGCGCGCATCAAGGACAAGCGGCCGATCTAATCTAGCCGCGTTCAGCGCTTCATCAGACGCATCAGCGGGCCGCAGAGGTAGGCTTCGGACACTGGCGCGCGGAGCGATCGCGGCAGGCTGCATCCGTCCACGGCGTGGAAAATGCAGGAGTCCGCGAACGCCTGTCTCGGGATGGCGTCGAGATAGAGCTGCATGAGGCCGCGCTTGCTCAGGCGTGGATGCTGTGCCCAGGCTTGCGCGATGGCGCGTTCATCGAGATAGGCGTCGTTGCCGCCCTTGCTGCAGCAATGGCCACGGCACGCCGCGCACGCGCCGGCGAATGCCGTTGCTTGCGGGTTTGGCTTCGGGATGTTGGCGGCCTTCTTGCGAGGCCGCGAGACTTCGGCGACCAGCCCTTCGAGAAACGCGGCGAAAATCCTGCGCCGCTTCGCGCCAACCGGGCGCAACGGCCGATCAAAGCCGGGCAGTTCGATATCGCCCCATTTGATCATGTTAATCGACCTCAAGGTGCTCTGCGCGACTCACAGGTACTTCAAGCCCGAATATACACCTGCGGAAAACGCTGGCGCTCAGTCCTCGCCGCCTGTCCAAGGTCTTCGAGCGGCGTGGCGAATATGAATGATGGACACTACCTCGCCCTCAATCCGATAGTGGACGATGTAGGGATAACGGCCGATCCAAAGCGCGTGAACACCGTGGCTTTTGATGATCCGCGCGCGCCGTGGCTAAGTGGCTAATAGGTTAGGGAATCGATTTTGTCTTTGATGAACGCCTTGACCTTCCGCGCAGCGCGAGGGTCATGCTGATTCAGATATTCGAATATTGCTTCGCGATCGGCAAATGCGCGCCGGGTGTACCGGACCTTCATATTCCGTGACGCTTGTCCGCTGCGGCAACGACCTCATCGGGCACGTATCCCTGCCCGTTGGCCTCCGCGAGGCCCTCCAGAATGGCCGCCCGCGTCGTCTCGTCAATCGGGTACGCGGAGGCGTCGCCCTCTGTCAGCGGCAACATTGCGAGCGCGAGCGCGTCCTGATCTTCAGGAGGAAGCGATTGCGCGTTAGCGATCGCCTGCTCAAGGAGCTTGGTCATCAGCAACGAATAGCACGCCTACCCCAAAAAAGTGAGAGGCCTCGGGGTGAGCCGAGGCCTCTCGACGGAGGGGGCGGTGCCGGGTCTCCACCCCAACCGTATTCGGAATGTTGATTCCCTCTCCCGTGTGGGAGATGGAAAGCAGCCTCACGTCGTGTAGGCGCGCTCGCCGTGCTCGGTGAGATCGAGGCCTTCGCGCTCGGCCTCCGGTGTCGGACGCAGGCCGATGATCACGTCGATCACCTTGAGGATGATCAGCGTGCCGACGCCCGACCACACGAGCGTCAGGCAGACCGCCTTGATCTGCGCGAGGACCTGCGTGGAGAACACGTACTCGGCGATCTTGCCGGTCTCGTAGTTCATGATGCCGGTGCCGCCGAGCGACGGATTCACCAGGATGCCGGTTAGGATCGCGCCGACGATGCCGCCGACGCAGTGGACGCCGAACACGTCGAGTGCGTCGTCGTACCCGAGCGCGTTCTTCACCGCCGAGCAGAAGACGTAGCAGACCGCGCCGGCGATGAGGCCGAGCACGATCGCGCCCATCGGACCGGCAAAGCCTGAGGCCGGCGTCACGGCGACAAGCCCCGCGACTGCCCCGGTCACGATGCCGAGCATCGAGGGTTTGCCCTTGGCCATCCACTCCACGAACATCCAGGCGAGCGCCGCGGCTGCGGTGGCGACGAACGAGTTGGCCATCGCGAGGACTGCGCCGCCGGAGGCTTCGAGGTTGGAGCCGGCGTTGAAGCCGAACCAGCCGACCCAGAGCAGCGAGGCGCCGATCATGTTGAAGGTCAGCGAGTGCGGCGCCATCAGGTCCTTGCCGAAGCCGATGCGCTTGCCAAGCAGCAGCGCGCCGACGAGGCCCGCGATGCCGGAGTTGATGTGCACCACGGTGCCGCCCGCGAAGTCGATCGCGCCCCATGAGAAGATCAGGCCGCTGTCGGCATTGACCTCCGCAAGTTTCGCTTCCGCGGCCGCCTTGGCGGCGGCGTCCGTCGCTGCAGCAACAGCCTTGGCGGCCGCATCGATCGCGTCCGGGCCGGCCCAGTACCAGACCATGTGGGCGATCGGGCAGTACACGAGCAGCACCCACAGCGGCAGGAACAGCGCCATCGCGGAGAACTTCATGCGCTCGACCAGCGCGCCCACGATCAGCGCCGGGGTGATCGCCGCGAACGTCATCTGGAAGCAAACGTAGAGGAGTTCCGGAATGGCGACGCCGACCGAGAAGGTCGCGGCCTTCGAGTCCGGCGTGACGCCCGACAGGAATGCCTTGGAGAAGCCGCCGATGAACGAGGTCGAGCCGCCGGTAAACGCAAGGCTGTAGCCGACGAACACCCACAGGATGGTGACGATGCAGACCGCGTAGAACACCCACATCAGCACCGAGAGCGTGTTCTTGGAGCGCACGAGGCCGCCGTAGAACAGCGCGAGCCCCGGAATCGTCATCAGCAGTACCAGCACAGTGGCCGTGAGCATCCAGGCGGTGTCGCCCTTGTTCACCGTCGGCTCGGCCGCGGCCGGCGCCTGTGCCAACGCAGCGTCGAAGGTGAAGTGCATCATGCAGAGGGCGAAGAGAATGCCCAATGCAAGCCCCGCCAGGCTGGCGCGGGAACTTGAAACTGACGTCATGGTGAGAAACTCCTGTCCTGATCGATGAGGCGTGCGGCGGTTTTTGTTGCGCCTGTCCTGGTCGGAAAACCGGTGTCCATCCCCGATCGCGGTCGAGGACATGCTTTTCCGGGACATGCTTAGAGCGCCGCGCTGTCGGACTCGCCGGTGCGGATGCGCACGGCGTGGTCGAGCGGAATGACGAAGATCTTGCCGTCGCCGATCTGGCCGGTCTTCGCGGCGGCCGTGATGGCTTCGACGACCTTGTCGACCTGCCCGGCATCGACCGCGACTTCGATCTTGACCTTGGGCAAGAAGTTCACTGCGTATTCGGTGCCGCGGTAGATCTCGGTGTGGCCCTTCTGGCGCCCGTACCCCTTGACCTCCGTGACGGTCAGTCCGTGAACGCCGACCCCCGTCAGCGCATCGCGAACCTCGTCCAGCTTGAACGGCTTGATCACCGCCATGACGATCTTCATGGATCCATCCCCTGCGGCCCGCCTTCACCTCAGTGGAGTTCCGGCGGGCTGACATGACCCGCGCGACGGCGTCGCCGCGCGGTAACAGAGTCCAGCTATCAAGCCCCGTGCCAGAGTCGCGCCGCGGCTCTAACAGGTTGGCTGATCTACGATTTTCATGGCAGGGGAGGGCGCGACCGAGCGTGCTCTCTCGGGTCGCGCACAATCGTGCGTCAAGCATGCATAGAAATTAGTCAGGCGCTCAAAGCGCCTGACCTATGGGCAAACCTGGTCGCTGCTCAGGAGTGGATCGACTCGCCGTGCAGGGTGATGTCGAGGCCCATCTGCTCAGCTTCGGGCGTGACCCGCAGGGCCGTGACGAACCCGACGACCTTCAGGATGACAGCCGTGCACACGCCCGACCACGCGACGGTCACAAGCACGCCGACGATCTGAATGAGCACCTGACGCGGGTTGCCTTCGATCAGGCCGGGCAGGCCGCTCGGGGCCGCCACGGGATCGATCGATATTGCGGCGGTCGCAAACACGCCGGTGAGCGTTACGCCGATCACGCCGCCGACGCCGTGCACGCCGAACACGTCGAGCGAGTCGTCATAGCCGAGCCACAGCTTGAGCTTGGTGCAGGCCCAATAGCATCCACCGCCCGCCACGATGCCGATGACGATGCCATGCCATGGCAGCACAAAGCCGGACGCCGGCGTGATGGTGCCGAGGCCTGCAATCGCGCCCGAGATGATTCCGAGCACGGAGGGTTTGCCGCGATCCTTCCACTCGAGGGCCATCCAGGTGAGCGCACCGGCGCTGGCGGCGAGATGCGTCGACACGATCGCCATCGAGGCGCGCGAACTGGCCGAGAGCGCCGAGCCGCCATTGAAGCCGAACCAGCCGACCCAGAGCAGCCCGGTGCCGATCACGGCAAGCGAGAGATCGTAGGGCGCGAGGTTCTCGGTGCCGTAGCCGCGCCGCTTGCCGAGCATCAGCGCGGCGACAAGTCCGGCGACGCCCGCATTGATATGCACCACGGTGCCGCCCGCGAAGTCGAGCACGCCGTAGCTCTGCAGGAAGCCGCCGCCCCACACCCAGTGCGCCAGCGGCACGTAGACGATCAAGAGCCACAGGATCGAAAACAGCAGGAACGCCGAGAAGCGCATGCGGTCCGCGACCGCGCCGGCGACAAGCGCGACCGTGATGATCGCGAATGTCATCTGGTAGATCATGAACAGGCTTTCGGGGATGGTCTTGGCGAGCGGGCTCACCGAGTCCATGCCGATGCCGAGCAGCAGCACGCGATCGAAATTGCCGAGCGCCGGCGCATCGCCCGAGAACGCGAGCGAGTAGCCGACGACTGCCCATACGATCGACGCGACGCCGACGGCCGCGACGCTCTGCGCCATGGTGGCAAGCACGTTTTTCTTGCGCACCATCCCGCAATAGAACAGCGCAAGGCCCGGAATGGTCATCAGCAGCACCAGCGCGGTCGCGGCGATCATCCAGGCGGTATCGCCGGCGTCGATCTTTGGTGCGGCAGCTGCTGCCGGCGCCATTTCGGCGAACGCTGGCGTGGCAAGCGCAAGCAATGCGAGCGGCGCAAAGCGCAGTGACGTTTTCATGCCCGTTCCCCCAGGATTCTCCACGTCATGCCGGGGCGTCCCGGCCATGACGAAAACCTACAACGCGTCGCTATCGGTCTCGCCGGTGCGGATGCGCAATGCCTGCGCGACCTCGATCACGAAAATCTTGCCGTCGCCGATCTGCCCGGTCTTCGCGGTGCCTGCGATCGCCTCGACGATCCGATCGGCGCGATCGTCCGGCACCACGACCTCGATCTTGATCTTGGGCAGGAAGTTCACGGTGTATTCGGCGCCGCGATAGATTTCGGTGTGGCCCTTCTGGCGCCCGAAACCCTTGACCTCACTGACAGTCAACCCCGCGACGCCGAGCTTGGTCAGCGCGTCACGTACGTCTTCCAGCTTGAACGGCTTGATGATGGCGGTGATCAGCTTCATGACGCCCCCGGCTCACAGCGCTGCCTGCGTGATCGGCAGCATAAACAAGGATGACGCGCCGCGGAAACCGGCAGACGCCTCAACCTGTGGGCAAGTCGGGGTCTCGGACATTCTTTGGCGGGCGGGAACGATCCCCTGACCCCTCCGTTGGGCCGTAATGGAGGCCCACATGGCCAGAACTGCCAGCGCCGCGCGGCCAAATGCCAAGCAAACGGCGCCCCCCGAAAAGCTGAACGTCCGCCTGATCGTGAACGGCAAGCAGCGCGAACTTCAGCTCCGCCCGTGGACCACCCTTCTCGACGCGCTGCGCGATCACCTGGACCTGACCGGTACCAAGAAGGGCTGCGACCATGGCCAGTGTGGCGCCTGCACGGTGCTGGTGGAGGGGCGCCGCATCAACTCCTGCATGACGCTCGCCGTCATGCAGGAGGGCCGCGAAGTCACCACCATCGAGGGCCTGGCCAGGGATGGCAAGCTGCATCCGCTGCAGGAGGCGTTCATCGAGCATGACGCGTTCCAGTGCGGCTACTGTACGCCGGGGCAGATCTGTTCCGCCGCCGGACTGATCACGGAAGGCAAGGCGAAGACCGCCGACGAGGTGCGCGAGTTGATGAGCGGCAACATCTGCCGCTGCGGCGCCTACCCGAATATCGTGGCGGCGATCCTTCAGGTCATGAGCCGCGCATGATCAATTTCGAGTACGCGCGGGCTGCTGACATCGCGGAGGCGGTGCGATGGGCCGCGAGCGACCCGCAGGCGAAGTTCATCGCTGGCGGCACGAATCTGCTCGACCTGATGAAGGAGAACGTCGAGCGGCCCGCGCGGCTGATCGACATCACGCATTTGCCGCTCAACACGGTGGAGGAAACGACGAACGGCGGGCTGAAGATCGGCGCGCTGGTCCCGAACACCGATCTTGCCTATCACCCTCTCGTCGAGCGGCGCTATCCGATGCTGGCGCTCGCAATCCTCTCCGGCGCCTCGCAGCAATTGCGCAACATGGCCTCGACCGGCGGCAACCTGATGCAGCGCACGCGCTGCGTCTATTTCTATGACACCGTCACACCCTGCAACAAACGCGAGCCCGGCTCCGGCTGCTCGGCGATCGATGGCATCAACAAGCAGCACGCCATTCTTGGCGCGAGCGAAGCCTGCATCGCAACGCACCCGTCCGACATGTGCGTGGCGCTCGCGGCGCTCGGCGCAACCGTGCACGTGCGCGGGCCGTCAGGTGAGCGCTCGATTGCTTTCACGGATTTCCACCGCCTGCCAGGCAAGGCGCCGGAGCGCGATAACAATCTCCAGCAGGGCGAGATCATCACGGCGGTCGAACTGCCGGCGAAGGGTTTTGCCGGGCACTACACCTATTTGAAGCTGCGCGAACGGCTTTCCTATGCATTCGCTCTGGTCGCGGTCGCCGCCGCGCTGGAGATGGAAGGCGAGACCATCACCGAGGCGCGCTTCGCGCTGGGCGGCGTCGCCCACAAGCCGTGGCGCGACCCATCGGCTGAAGCGCTGCTCCATGGCCGAGCGGCGACCGAGGCAAACTTCGAGAAGGCGGCAGACATGCTGCTGCGCGACGCGAAAGGTTGCGGCCACAACGACTTCAAGATTCCGCTCGCCCGCAGAGCGATCGTGCGCGCATTGACCCAGGCGGCGCGGGGGACGCCGCAGCCCGTCGCCGACAAGAAGATCAGGTAAAGCCATGCACGCGCACATCGGGCAGCCAACCTCGCGGTATGACGGCCGCGCCAAAGTGACCGGCGGGGCGAAATACGCGGCCGAGTTCAACACGGAAGGGCTCGCGCACGGCTTCATCGTCACGTCGCGGATCGCCAAGGGACGCATCAAGCGCATCGACGCGAGCGAAGCGTTGCGCGTGCCGGGTGTGCTTGATGTGCTCACCCACGAGCACCGGCCCAACATGACGGTGCGCGACAAGGCCTATCAGGACGACGTGGCGCCCGGCGGCTCGCCCTACCGTCCGCTCTATGACGACAAAGTCCTGTTCAGCGAACAGCCGGTCGCGCTCGTGATCGCGGAGGAATGGGACATCGCCAAGTACGCGGCGACGCTCGTGCGGGTCGATTACGAGGAAGAGCCGCACGCGACCGATATCCATGCGCAGCGCGGCGAAGCCTACGAGCACAAGAAGCCGGCAAAGCCGCGCGGCAAGGCCGAGAAGGCGTTCGAGGCCGCGGACGTGCAGCACGAGGCGGAGTACTTCACGCCGGTCGAGCACCACAACCCGATGGAGCTGTTTGCCTCGACGGTGATCTGGGAAGGCGACGGCAGGATCACCGTCTATGACAAGACGCAGGGCGTGCAGAACGTGCAGCGCTATGTTGCTGCGGTGTTCAGGATGAAGGCCGACGACGTGCGCGTGGTGTCGCCATACGTGGGCGGTGCGTTCGGCTCCGGGCTGCGGCCCGGCCATCAGCTCGCGCTCGCGGTGCTGGCGGCAAAGGCGTTGTCGCGCTCGGTGCGCGTCGTGATGACACGCCAGCAGATGTTCGCGCTCGGCTACCGGCCCGCAATGATCCAGCGGTTGCGCCTCGGCGCGAAGAGCGGCGGCACGCTCGATGCGGTCATGCATGAGGCGATCGGGATGACGTCGCAGTACGAGGAATTCGCCCGCGACGATGCGAGCTGGTCGGGCGCCTTGTACAAGTCACCCAGTTCGCTCTTGTCCCAGCGGCTCGTGCGGCTTGATCTCCCGACGCCCACCGACATGCGTGCGCCGGGCGGCGCTACGGGTGTCTATGGGCTCGAATGCGCGATGGATGAGCTGGCGGTGAAGCTCGGCCTCGATCCGGTCGAGCTGCGCCTGCGCTGCTATTCGGATCGCGACCAGAACCAGGGCGTTCCTTACACCAGCAAGAAGCTGCGCGAATGCTACGCGCAGGGGGCGGAGGCGTTCGGCTGGCAGAAACGCAATCCGCAGCCGCGCTCGATGCGCGATGGCCATGACCTCATCGGCCATGGGATGGCGACCGGCATCTGGGAGGCGATGCAAATGAAAACGGCAGCACGCATCGCGCTGACCGCGAACGGACACGCCGAAGTGTCCTGTGCGACGGCCGATATCGGCACCGGCACCTACACGATCATGGCGCAGCTCGCCGCCGACATGCTGGAGCTGCCCATCGACAACATCACGGTCAAGCTCGGCGACTCGAGCCTGCCGGCATCGCCGGTGGAGGGCGGCTCCTGGATGGCGGCCTCCGTGGCGGGTGCGATCGGCGCCGCCGCCGAGAAGGTGCGCAAGGAGCTGCTGCGGCTCGCGAAGAAAATGAAGGATTCGCCGCTCGCCGGGGTGAAGCTCGCAGAGGTGACGTTGAGCGATGGCAAGCTTGTGTCGGCAGATGACACGTCACGCTCCGTCGCCGTTGCGGACATCATGCGCCACGGCAAGCTCGACCGGCTCGAGCAGGAAGCAGCAGCGGATTCGAACGACGACGGCAAGCGTGCCCGCTACGCGCATTCGGCCGTTTTCGCCGAAGTCCGCGTCGACGAGCAGCTTGGGATCGTTCGCGTGACCCGCATCGTCAATGCCGTCGCGGCCGGGCGCATCATCAACCCGAAGACCGCGCGGAGCCAGGTGATGGGCGGCGTGGTGTTCGGACTGGGCATGGCGCTGCACGAAGAGACACACATCGACCATCGCTTCGGCCGCTTCGTGAACGCAAACCTCGGCGAGTATCACGTGCCGGCCAATGCCGACGTGCACGACATCGAGGTCATTTTCGTCGACGAGCCGGATGACATCATCAATCCGCTCGGCATCAAGGGCGTGGGCGAGATCGGCGTGGTCGGGACAGCTGCGGCGATCGCCAACGCGATCTATCATGCAACCGGCAAGCGGGTGCGTGACCTGCCGATCACGCCGGACAAGATACTGCGCTAGACAAACTGTCCGGCGCACCAGCCGGACGACCACGCTCACTGGAAATTATAACCGCCGAGCCAGCCGGTGACGTCGACCGCTTCGCCGATGATACAGAGGCCGGACACGTTGCGCCCTTCGATCGTCTTCGAAGACAGATCGCGCGTATCGACTCCGCGCCCTGGCATCGCGCCTTGACGCGATCGGAGCTGCAAACGATAGTTGTATCAGGGCTGAGCGGGCAGACTAGTCGGTGGGGGTGAGCGTCGGCTTCTCCGCGAAACGAGTCCTTGAGGGAGCGCGGATGGCGAAAGAGCCGAAGCAAACCGGTCCCAGGAAAATCAAGCTGAAGGACGACCAGATCCATCGCCTGGTCTTCGAGACCTTCGGGCTGCGCCGCTACACCCAGGACAGCCCGATCCAGCCCGACGTCTGGACGCTGTTCCTGAAGCTCGCGGCGGACCGCAACCTTGAAAATCGAATTGCCCTGATCCTGACCCCCAAGGAAACGCCGAGCAAGGACGGGCAGCCTCCGGGCAGCGCCGCCCAGCTGGCCGAAGAAATCAGGGAGAAGATCCTGACGGACAAAGGGCTTCTGCCCAGCCCGGAAGGCCGCGGTCAGGAGCGGGCGAATCCGGATGACGAGGCTGCCCTCACTCTCAGCAAAAAGCAGAAGGAGGAGCTTGGGAAGTTCAAGATCGCGTCGACGGCCCGGCACGTCGTGATCAACGCGAATTTCGAGGAAGTGCTTCGCTATCTGCTTCCCATCACAGCGTGGTGGACCAGTCTCCCCGATCGCCTCACGGATACGGACAAGCTGCTCAAGACTCTCGCGGGGCACAGCGGCAAGCCGATCCGGGAAGCGCTGGTGGCCGAGAACACGGAATTTCTGCGGTTCGCGGCGCTCACCGCGATCACGGCAATGATCGGCGTCCATGACGACACCAGGGCGATCACGAAGCTGATCTCCTATCTGGCGCTGCCAAGGCCGTCCGACGATCCCGACCTGGAGCCTGATCGGCCACGGGGCAGCTCCGGAACCGTCAAGGACCTCAAGGCGCTCTGGGAGCACTACCTTGCCGTTGCGCGCAGGACCTTCGAGAAGCCCAAGGTCGATGGTCAACTGCCTGCGCCATCGTCACCTCAAACGCTCAATGCGGCATCGATCAAGACCGAAACGCTGATCTGGTCGATCCAGCGTAACCGAATGGCGCAACGCGAAGTGGCCGAGCCGCTCCAGTCGGCACCGCGTGTGCTGGCCGGATGCGAGGCGTTCTATTCGACGACCCGTCTGTCGCGGCAGACCGTGAAGGCCGATGCCGCGATCATGTTGTTCTCGATCAGCACGAAGGATCTGACCTGGGCCGTCATCGATACCGGGATCGATGCGGATCATGATGCCTTCAAGGATCTGGCGCCCGACTCGATCGACCCGACGAGGACGCGGGTGGTGGTGACGCTCGATTTCACGCGTCTGCGCGGGCTGCTGGCCGAAGATCTCGACGTGGACAAGCTGCTCGAGATCATCGCGCGGGCGCCGGATATGCCGGAGGAACTCGCCAGTCACCGGAAGAGCCTGCAGTCGACGCTCGATTCGATCCGCCGGCGCAATGTCAACGGGCGCGAGCTCGACTGGACGCTGCTGGAGCCGCTGATCCGAGTATATCGTGGACAGCAGAACTGGGTTCCGACCGATCCGCACGGCACGCATGTCGCCGGCATCCTCGGGGGCCGCTTGCCCGAGGGCGTCGACGACGACAAGGACCCGTTTGTGGGCATCTGTCCTGAAATCCGCTTCTACGACCTTCGCGTCTTCGGCGAAGATCCGGACGGCAGGCCGACGGGGGGCGACGAATTCACGATCCTCGCGGCGCTCGATTACATCGAGTGGGCGAATCGCGACGCTGAGCGTCCGCGGATCCACGGTGTCAACCTCTCGCTCTCGATCCGGCACGTCGTCGATGCGCACGCTTGCGGTCGAACGCCGGTGTGCGCCGCCTGCAACCGTCTGGTAGGCAGTGGGACGGTCGTGGTGGCGGCTGCCGGCAACGCCGGGTACGACGAGAGCCAAGGCAGGGCGACGCTCGGATCGGGCTATCGCGGCACCAGCATCACGGACCCCGGCAATGCCGAGCTGGTGATCACCGTCGGCGCAACACACCGCATCGATCCCCATGCCTATGGGGTGAGCTACTTCTCCAGCCGCGGTCCGACCGGCGACGGCCGGGCAAAGCCGGACCTCGTCGCGCCGGGCGAAAAGATCAGGTCCGCCGCTCCCGGTCGCACCACATTGATCAAGGACGGAACGTCGATGGCGGCGCCGCACGTGTCGGGGGCCTGCGCGCTGCTTATGGCGCGCCATCAGGAGTTCATCGGCCAGCCGAAGCGCATCAAGGAAATCCTTGTAGCGACGGCGACCGATCTCGGACGCGAGCGAAGCTTTCAGGGTGCGGGGCTGGTCGACGCCCTGCGTGCGCTGCAGTCGGTCTAATTCTCCTGCACTTCGTTTTGAGGTTGAGGCATGATGATCTTCGAAGCCATCGACGCCGGGCACGGCGACGCGATCCTGCTGCGCTATCGCTCGGAGAATGTCGGCCGCGAGCGGGTCATGTTGATCGACGGCGGCCCGAAATCGGCGAGGAACGAGAAAGGCGACTCCTATATCCCGTATCAGACGCGCATCATTCCGCGTCTGATGGAGCTCAGGAAAGAGCGCGGCGGCGCCGCGGACTCCGTCCTCCCGCTCGATCTCGTCGTCTGCACCCACATTGATGACGACCATATTGCCGGGATCGAGCGGCTCTACGGATGCCTTTCGAAAAACTCGACATGCGCCAAGGACGGCGACAAGGTCGATGGCAGCCGGCTGTGGTTCAACTCATTCTCGGACCTGCTGGGCGACGCAGTCGACATCAAGGCCGCGCTGGCGGGCGTGCCGGTGCAGGCGGTGGCGGCGTCGGTCGGGCAGGGCGAGAACACGACCAGGTTCGCATTGGCCTGTGGCGCCGAGATCAATGCGGACGCGCCCGGGACGCTGATCGCCGTTGGGCAGCAGCCGAAGGACCTGCAGCCCGCCAAGGTGACGATTCTCAACCCCGGCGAACGATCGCTCACGCGCCTCCGCAAGGAGTGGCTCAAGAAGGTCGAGGAGATGAAGAAGAAAGGCCCCACGGGAGTGCCGGCAGGCGCCGGCGGGGTCTCGTTCGCGCCCGACAATGCAATCGCGAACCTGTCTTCCATCGTTATGCTGGTGGAAGCGTTCGGCCGCCGCGTCCTCCTGACCGGGGACCAGCTCAGCCTCGACATTCTCGACGGCCTGGAGAGCGCCCAGAGATGGAAGAAGGGGCAGACCTTCCACGTCGACATCATGAAGGTGCCGCACCACGGTTCGACCGCGAACGTGCAGTCCGAGTTCGTCGCCGCGATCACGGCCGACATCTACGTGTTCTCGGCCAACGGCAAGGATCAGAACCCCGACCCGCCGGTTCTCGAGCTCATCGCCGACGAGGCGAAGAAGGGCCGCAAGTTCACGATGGCGTTCACCAACGGGGCGATGAATTACGAGACCGACAAGAAAGGAAACTTCGGCAAGATCAGAGGGACGCCGGTCAAGACCCTCGCCGAAGCCATCGCCGAGCTGAAGAAGGATCCCGACGTCGCCAAGAACGTCACATTCATGTTCCGTGATCCGGCGAAGCATTCGCTGGTGTTCCCGCTCGCCCCGAAACCCTGAGGAGATGATCCATGCCGACACCTCGTGCGACACCCATCGACGGCGGCGAGAAGCTGGAGGACATCACCGGCTTTTGCCTTTCCGGCGGCGGCTACCGGGCGATGCTATTTCATGCCGGCGCGATCTTCCGCATGAATGAGCTCGGACTGCTAAAAACTCTCAGCCGCGTGTCGAGCGTCTCGGGCGGATCGATGACCGCTGCGGCACTCGCGCTCGCCTACCCGAAATTTCAGTATGACGCGAAGGGCAGTGTCACTAACCTGACGGCGACGTTCCTCAAACCGGTGCTGGATCAGGCGGCCGATTCCATCGATGTGAGTTCAGCCTTTGGCGGTCTCAATCCTTTCAGTTCGGCCGCGCGCGAAGCAGGCGAAAGTTACGACAGGAACATCACCAAGGGCGTGAAGCTCGCGCAAGTGACGGCCAATCCGACATTCGTTTTCAACGCGACGAGCCTGATGACCGGTGTGGTGATGCGCTTCCGGTCCGACTATGTGGCGGACTATCACATCGGCACCCTGAAAGGGCTCGATATCCCGCTGTCCGAGGTGGTGGCGGCTTCCGCCGGCTTTCCGCCGGTGCTGTCGCCGACCGTGATCGACCTGTCATCGGCGACCGGCGATCCAGCGACGAAAGGCCCGCTCGCGCGTCTTCCTTTTACCCGCACGGCGGTGCTGACCGATGGCGGCGTGTACGACAACATGGCCACCGAAACAGTGTGGAAGCGCTGCCGCAAGATTCTGGTCAGCAATGCCGGCAAGCCGTTCGGGTTCGAGGACGACCCGCACCACAACTGGCTGCAGCAATCGCTGCGCGTGATCGATATCGTGATGGACCAGGCCGAGGACCTGCGCGAGCGCATCCTGGTGCACGCTTACGAGGTCGGGGCGCGAAACGGCGCGATGTGGGGGCTGACGTCGGGCCTGAACAAACCTGCGGAGCGGCCTTCGATGCTGACGCCCGCGGAGTTCGACGCCGCGCAGGCGATCCCGACGCGGTTGACGAAGTTCTCGAAATCCGATCAGGCGCTGCTGCTGAAAGCCGGCTACGCGCATACGGCCTCGCGCATCCGCAAGTATTTCACGCCAGCGACCGGCGGCCCGGCCGACATTCCGGACGGTACGCCGCCAACGCCGTGATCTGTGGCGGTCCTGCGCGCTACGGGATCGCTTGTCCGGCGCACCAGCCGGACGACCACGCCCACTGGAAATTATAACCGCCGAGCCACCCGGTGACGTCGACCGCTTCGCCGATGACATAGAGGCCGGGCACGTTGCGCCCTTCCATCGTCTTCGACGACAGATCGCGCGTATCGATCCCTCCGACGGTGACCTCGGCCTTCGCATATCCTTCCGAGCCGGTTGGTCTCACCTCCCAGTGTTTGAGGCGGGCCCCGAGGCCGCTCAGTATTCGGTCGGCGATGTTGGCCATCGGGCCGGGCGGCAGGGAAGCCGCCAGGGTTTGCGCGAGGCGAGCGGGGAAAATTTCACTCAGCACCGTCTTCAGCTCAGCTTTCGCGCGCGAGCGCTTGCGCTCCTTCAGAGATGCCTCCGCCTCAAGCTCCGGTGTCAGGTCGAGCGAGATGGTTTCTCCCGCACGCCAGTACGAAGAAATCTGCAGAATGGCCGGCCCCGACAGGCCGCGGTGGGTGAACAGAATGTTCTCCCGGAAGCTCTGCGATCCGCATGTTGCGGTCGCATCCAGTGAAATCCCCGACAGGACTTCGCCAACGCCGAGCGCCTCGGGTGTCGCGGTCAGAGGCACGAGACCGGGCAGGGTCTCGGTTATTCGCAGGCCGAAGCGCCGCGCGATGTCATAGGTA